>Ga0123353_10001720_pt1 | contig 26897 bp, 24 predicted proteins | sample TergutLab28metaG_3_FD_92763 | JGI IMG/M metagenome (GOLD analysis project Ga0123353, IMG submission 92763) | Labiotermes labralis P3 segment gut microbial communities from Petit-Saut dam, French Guiana - Lab288 P3 | ecosystem: Host-associated > Arthropoda: Insects > Digestive system > Gut ...
AACAACGTTTTCACGTGTTGTATCAAACAGCATCGCAATTTGTTGCTGTGCAAGCCAAACATCTTTATCGTCAAAACGGACGTTGACATTGGTGATGCCATTATCGTCCTGATAAAGTATAAATTGACTGTTGGTTGGTTGTAATTGGGCGTTTGACATAGTTTTTGTTTATATATTAATGTACTTAACGTTCTCACCTGCTGTACCTGTCATTCCAATTTGTCAGTTATTCGTACCCCAATCCCCAGTCAATCCCTTTTCTGGTAGCGGGTACGCCCTCTTTGATCCATACCGGTGCGGGCGCTCCTTTAAGGAAGTGGTCAAAGAATTGAGATAAACGAATACTCAGGTCTATGCGGTTCTTGCGCTGCGATAAAACATGGGATTCATCGTTGTATTGGAGCATCCATACCGGTTTGCCCAAACGGCGCAAGGCGGTAAAGTACTCAATGCCCTGATACCAGGGGACGGCTCCATCTCTATCGTTGTGCATGATCAGCAGGGGAGTGGTCACGTTTGGCGCATAAAAGAGCGGAGAGTTTTTTATGTAGAGGTCAAGTCCGTCCCAAAGGTTTTTCCCAAGTCGCTCCTGATCGCCCTCAGACTGGTGCTGGCGTACCCTGCCGGAATCCAAACGTATTCCTCCGTAGGCGCTTGTCAGATTGATCACGGGAGCGCCTGCACCGGCGGCCTTAAAGCGGTTGGTTTGGGTAATCATATAGGCCACCTCATAGCCGCCCCAGCTATGCCCCTGAATAGCCATATTTTTTTCGTCCACCCAGGGATGCTTGCAGAGCATATCCACACCCGGCATCACGCAATCCATAGTACTTTGTCCCGGATGTCCGATGGTAAAGTGGATGTCGGGAGTAAATACTAAATAACCGTTGCTTACAAAATAACTAAAATTCACGGAAGAGGCACTTGGTGCAGGCATTCTGTAGGAATAAAGCCCGTTGGAAAGAATTTCGTAGAAGTAAACAATCATGGGATACTTCTTGTTGGGGTCAAAATCTTCCGGCTTGTAGAGGATGCCGTCACAGGGGATTCCGTTGGCGCTGGTCCAACGCACCAATTCAGCTGTACCCCAATTGTACTCTTTTTGTTGCGGATTAATGTCGCTCAAACGGGTTTGGGTCTTGAACTGATCACGTGTCATCCATAGATTGGGCGATTCGCTGAAGTTGGCCCGAGAGAAAGTAACTATTTTCCCATCTTTAGAACGCTGCAAATGCGAGAAACTGTAAGCGTCCATAACGAGTTTTTGCATTTGGGCTTGCCTCCTGCTCTGGTCTTTGAGATAGAATCCGCCTAACTTGTTTACATTATCGAATGTGGTAAAATAGAGCATTCCTTTGCCAGAAATCACAGGCTCTGAGCGATGCATACGCACTTCAGGTGCTCCTCGGTCGTAGTCCCAATGCAGGAAACGAAAGGTGTACTGCTGCTTTCGGCCCAAGCCATCTGTCAGCATTACAGGCGCCTTGACTCCGGCGGGGTCTAATTCCCAAATGTCATACCTGTCGTACACCAAAAATGCCGCATCCCCTTCGCGCCAGCCGGCGCTGTTGTAAGAGTCCGGCATCGAAGGGGAGTCGTGGGTTTCGTCCCAAAAAGCGACTCCAAGTCCACTCGTAAGATTGCGCATATTGCCGGAAGCAACCTCATAGCTGATCCATTGTCGAGACGATTTTTCGTACCAGCACAGATATTTGCCTTGGGGAGAAACGCTAATGTCAGAGATTGTGGCTGCTGTAAGCACCTTTTTAGCCTCTCCGTCAGCCACGTTAATCAGGTAAAGATCGGCAGGAGCGTCCACATTCCATTGACGTTCGATCCGGTAGGGCTTATGTCCGTAGCCATAAGCCCAGTCCGAGTTATAGTCATTGGGTATTCCTACGTTTGGATAGTCGGAAGCAGCTAATTGTATCAATCCATTTTGAGGTTGATCAATGCGAATATACGATAAAAAGTTTGCCCGTTGCTCTTGTGGCAACAGATTCAATTGTCTGGTCTGTATATGATCATCTAAATAGTGCCAAATATCAAGCCTTGCCGTCTCAAAATCAATCAACGAAGTATCTTTTTCTAAAGGTTTGGGGGCAATACCAAAGAATAGACGGGTTCCCTCCCGATTGATAGCTAAAATGCGATTTTGACTGATAATCCAATCTCTATGAAGTCCTTTGATGTTTTCATCGACCATCAGCCTTGCCCGGTCATCACCTTTTTTGAAGAAATAGATGTTTATCAGTTTCTCAGCCGCCTTTGTGGTATCTGTATTGGCGTAAAAGGCAAAGAATTGCCCATCTTTGTCCGATACAGGTAGGAAGAAGCGTGCCTTTCGGGGGCCTGTAAGGAGAGGCTGCTCCGTTTTGGTGTACAAATTATAGAGATAGAGTCCATCTTGTATATCAGCGTTGTCTCTGCTGTTGAACTTGCGTATGATAAAGAGCTGTGTGCCCTCTTTATCAAAGCTATACTCTGCAACATGTTTTAGGGTATCAAGGCTACCTGTTGCAAAATAGTAGAGAATTAAGTCGCTGCCCTCTCCCCGCTCTTTTCTTGGCGTACTTTGCTTGTTGGCAGTATCGGCGGGTGGCTCCGATGTAAACGCAAGGGCAATGCTCCCCTCTTTGGCGCTCTTAAAAGAGGTGATGTGGGCAAACATTTTGAAGTCAGATTTTCCAAGCGTCCAAACACATAAGGTGTCTTTTGGCAACTCTTCCGCCTTTTTCTTTTGGATTCTGGCCTGACGGGTCTCTTCAAAAAAGGGGGCGATGGCGCATACCCCATACTTGCTGTCAAAAGTAATAAAGGGCGCTTTGCCACGCGCTATCGACAGAAAAGTTCCGTTAAGCAGATTACGCTGCATCAGGTATCCGTCTGCTGCCTGAGCCGATACTACAAAGAGACTAAATTTGCCATCCTGACTCATGGTGACTTCGCTTAGTGATTTCCAGTTGTCATAAACCGTATGGTCTAACGGCTTTTTCTGCGCCATTAACGACGACGATACAGCAAAAAAGATTACAAGAAGAGAGGTAACTAACTTGCCCATATTTGGTCAAAACATTTCCTATTCGTACCCCAATCCCCAGTCAATCCCTTTTCTAGTAGCGGGTACGCCTTCTTTAATCCATACCGGTGCGGGCGCTCCTTTAAGGAAGTGGTCAAAGAATTGAGCTAAACGAATGGAGAGGTCCATGCGGTTTCTGCGCTCTGTCAAATTGTGGTCTTCGTCGTTGTATTGGAGCATCCATACCGGTTTGCCCAGACGGCGCAAGGCGGTAAAGTACTCAATGCCTTGGTACCAAGGGACGGCTCCATCTTTATCGTTGTGCATAATCAGCAGGGGAGTGGTCACGTTTTGTATGTGGAACAGCGGAGAGTTTTCTATGTAGAGATCAAATCCGTCCCAGAGGTTTTTCCCAATCCGGCTCTGTCCATATTCATACTGATGTTGCCTCACATAGCCCGAACCCCAACGTATGCCCCCGTAGGCGCTGGTCATATTGGCTACAGGAGCGCCTGCTCCGGCAGCTTTAAAGCGTGTGGTTTGGGTTATCATATAGGCTACCTGATAGCCGCCCCAACTTTGCCCTTGGATCGCCATATTTTTTTCGTCCACCCAGGGGTTTTGGCACAGCATATCCACGCCCGGCATGATGCAGTTCATGGCGCTTTGTCCGGGGTGGCCATCGATGTAGTGAATATCGGGGGTAAACACCAAATAACCGTTACTTACAAAGTAGCTAATATTGATGGTTGAGGCGCTTGGTGCGGGCGCTTTATAGGAGTAAAGCCCGTCTGAAACTTTTTCGTAAAAGTAGAGGAGCATAGGATACTTCTTATTGGGGTTAAAATCTTCCGGCTTGTAAAGGATACCCTCGCACGGGATTCCGTTGGTGCTTGTCCACCGCACCAATTCGGCACTCCCCCAGTTATAATCCTTTTGCTGGGGATTAATGTCGCTTAACCTCACTTGCGTCTTAAATTGATCTCGGGTGATCCAAAGATTGGGCGATTCGCTAAAGTTGTTTCGGGTAAAGGTGAAAAATTTTCCATCTTTGGAACGCTGTAATTGTCCGTATGAATAGTCGTCCAATATCAGGCTTTGCATTTGGGCCTGCTTCTTGCTCTGATCTTTAAAGTAAAACCCCCTTAACTTGTTTACATTATCAAAAACTGTGAAGTAGAGCAGTTCTTTAGATGTAAAGGGGTTTACCCCGCCGCGGACGGCCTCATTGTCCAATCGTATAATTCGGAAGGTATATTGTTGTTTTTTGCCCAATCCATCCGTCAGCATAACAGGGGCTTTGACTCCAACAGGATCGACTTCCCAAATATCATATTTGTCGCAAACAAAAAATGCCGCATCTCCTTCGCGCCAGCCGGCGTAACCATGGGGGCTGGGCATTTGCGGCCTGTCGTCGGTTTCCTTCCAAAAGGCAACGCCAATGGCACTCGTAAGGTCACGGATAACACCGGAAGCAACTTCATAGCTAAACCATTGCCGCAAAGATTTGTCGTACCAGCACAAAAATTTCCCCTGGGGAGAAGCGCTAAAGGAAGAGATTTGGGCAGCGGTAAGCACTTTTTTGGCTTTACCGTCCGTCAGGTTTATCAGATAGAGATCGGCAGGAGCGTCTATGTTCCACTGACTCTCAATCCTGTAGGGTTTATTTCCGGTGGCATAAGCCCAATTGGAACTCCAATCGTTGGGTACGGTAACGGTCGGGTAATCGAGGTTGGCTAATTGAATCAATCCCTTGCTCGGATTTTGAATGTCTAAACAGGAAAGGAAAGAAGCCCGCAGGTCTTCTCGGAGTCGGTTTAATTGAAGCGTCTGGATATAATCCTCCTGATAGTGCCAAATATCCAATTTAGCCGTTTCAAAATCAATCAGTGTGGTGTCTTTTTCCAATGGTTTGGGTGCAATGCCAAAGAAGAGACGGGTTCCGGTTTGATTGATGGCCAAAGTACCGTTTTGACTAATGATCCACTCCTTGGGAAGTCCTTTTATGTTTGCATCGGCCATCATCCTTGCCCGTGCATCACCTTTTTGGAAGAAATAGATGTTAATCAGTTTCTCCGCAGCTTTTGTAGTATCTGTATTGGCGTAGAAAGCCCAAAATTGTTCGTCCTTATCAGAGGTCGGTAAAAAGAAGCGGGATTTTCGAGGACCGGTGAGCAGGGCCTGCTCTTTTTTGGAAGCCACATCGTAGAGATAGAGTCCGTCCTGTAAATCAGAGTTGTCCTTGCTGTTGAGTTTGCGTATCATAAAAAGTTGGGTGCCTCCTTTGTTTAAGCGATACTCGGCAATATGCTTTAAGGTATCAATTTTACCTGTTGCAAAATAGTAGAGCATCAAATCAGTACCCTCTCCCCGCTCTTTTCTGGGAGCCTTAGTTTTGACGGAAGTGTCGGCAGGAGGCTCTGTTTTATAGGCTACAACCAAACTTCCTTCGGCGGCGGTTCTGAAAGAAGTTATATGGGCAAACTTTTTGAAGTCAGATTTTCCCAGCGTCCAAATACATAAGGTATCTTTTGGCATCTCTTCCGGCTTTTTCTTTTGGATTTTGGCTTGACGGGTCTCTGCAAAAAAAGGAACGATGGCGCATACTCCGTACTTGCTGTCGAAAGTAATAGAGGGCGTTTTACCGCGGTCAATCGTAATGAATTTTCCGTCAAGCAGGTTACTTTGCATCAGATAGCCGTCGGCAGCCTGTGCCGATACGGCAGAAAGGCTAAATTTGCCGTCCTGACTCATGGTGGAAGCGCCTATCGATTTCCAAGTATCATAGGTCGAGTGGTCTAAAGGTTTTTTCTGCGCCGATAACAAACAGGTTACAGACAAAATGACCACAGGTGTAATTAAAAATTTTTTCATAAAATTATAGGATTAAAAAGTATATATTAGTCCTGACGCATGATCTCCTCGATCTCATCTACGGTCACCGGCAACCGCTCGCTGTTCAGCATCCGATAGCCATCTTCTGTGATCAGGATGTCTTCCTCAATCCGAATCCCGCCAAAGGTGCGGAACTTATCCATCTCTTCGAAGCAGAGGAAGTCGGTATTTACCTTTTCGGCACGCCACTTATCCATCAGGGCGGGGATAAAATAGATCCCCGGCTCGACCGTCATAACATTCCCTACCGACAACGCCTTCGCCATCCTCAGTGACTTTAAACCAAACTGGGTGGAGCGGGTAACGGTCCCGTCGTAGCCCACATACTGTTCACCCAAATCTTCCATATCGTGCACATCCATGCCCATATTGTGCCCCAAACCGGAGGGGAAGAACATGGCGTGGGCGCCGTTGGCCACAGCCTCATCAACATCGCCCTTCATGATGCCCATCCCCTTTAATCCCTCCGCAATGACGCGGGCGGCGGCAAGGTGCACCTGTTTGAAAGGAATACCCGGCCTGCACAGGCTCATGGCATGGTTGTTTGCATTCAACACCAAGTTGTATATATCTTTCTGTTGCTGCGTAAAGGTTCCGCTGCTCGGAACGGTACGGGTAAAGTCCGAAGCGTAGTGGTTGCCCGTCTCTGCACCGGCGTCTATCAACAACAACCGTCCATCGGTCAAAATCTGGTGGTGGGTGTGGTTGTGCAACGTCTCTCCGTTCTGAGAGAGGATAATGGGGAAAGAGGGCATATATCCGTGACTGATCGCTATTCCCTCCATCATGCCCGCCAAATCCTGCTCTACCATGCCCAACTTCGCCATACACATAGCAGTATAGTGCATCATGCAGCCGACATTTGCTGCTACCTCCAACTCCGCCACCTCTTCGGGTTGCTTTATGGAGCGTAACGCCACCACAGCGCGAATAAATGCTTCAGAAGCCTTAGCCTTTTGCTCAGCAGGGTGAATCCCAAGCAAATCCATAAGGGTAATCTTGTTGGCGTAGCGATAGGGAGGCAAAAAGTGCACCGTTCTGCCTGCCGCTACGGCGCTCTTCACCACTTGGTCCAAGTCGGCGGTTGGGCGTACATTGGCCACCGCCACCCTGTCGGCCTTTTCGCGCATGGGGGGCTGAGGACCCATCCACACGATGGAGTCAATGCCGATGTCATTTCCAAAGAGGGTCTCGGCACCCGTCTCGGGGTCAATTACCGCTGCCAAATCAGGCTCGTCCAATCCAAAAAAGTAGAGGAACGAACTGTCTTGCCTGAAGCGATAGGTGTTGTCTAAATAGTTGCAGGGGGCCTCTTTATTGCCCAAAAAGAGCAACAGTCCCGATTGAAGTTGTGCACACAACGCCTTGCGCCTTTGCACATAGATATCCTTTGAGAACATTTTGATATTGTTTGATTGTTTATTGGCTGATTTGTCTATTGGCTGATTTGTCTATTGGCTGATTTGTTGAATTGTGGTTGCTTTGGCAAAGATAGTAATTATTTGTTTACTTTTGCGTTTTTGTACTTTTCTATTTCACTACACAGCGATGAAGTTGCTTGCTAAAATAGTTACCTGCCCATACGCCTTTGTTTTATGGCTTAGGAACAAGTGTTACCATTGGGGGCTGATCAAGAGTGTGATGTCTGATATCCCCACCATCTCTATTGGCAACATCACTGTGGGAGGAACGGGGAAAACACCGCATACAGAACTTATTTTAAGGTTATTCAGTTCGGAAGTTCCCATTGCCGTACTCTCCGGCGGGTATAAACGCGCTACCCAAGGATTCCGATACGTTACTTCTCAAGACTCAGCATTGGATGCCGGAGATGAGCCGCTCCAAATCAAACGGAAATTTCCCTCCGTTGTGGTAGCGGTGTGCACCAACCGGATTGCGGCCATCAAACGCATTGCACACGACCACCCCCAAATCAAGTTGATTGTGTTGGACGACGCCTTTCAATACCGTAAACTCAAACCAACGTACTCCATTCTGCTGAGCGACTACGCTCGCCCCTTCACCCGAGATCTGCTCCTCCCCTTTGGGCGTTTGCGCGACCTTCCGTCACAAGCCTCTCGAGCAGATATGATCATCGTGACCAAATGCCCCGCCAACCTCACCCCTGCCGATCGCCGGATGCAGCAACAAACACTTCGCCCCCTGCCGCACCGGCCATTGCTCTTCACCACCCTCACCTACGGCACCCCGCAATCCATCGCTGCCTCCCCGCCGCAATCCATCGCCACCTCCCAGCAATCAGTCACCAACTCCCCCCGGCAATCCGTCATCTCCGCCGAAATCATCACTGCCTCCCAGCAATCAGTCACCAACTCCCTCCGGCAACCCATCACTACCTCCTCCCAGCCGCAACCCATCGCCTCCGCCGAAATCATCGCCCTCACAGGGATTGCGCAGCCAAAACCTTTTCTGCAGGAGATAGGCAAATCGGGCCTAATTGTCCAACACCTACACTTTCGAGACCACCACAACTTTACCCAAAAAGACATTGCCCGCATCAATTCAGCCGCTGTTCAACACCCTCATGCCGTAATCTTTACCACCGAAAAAGATGCCATGCGCCTCTTAAACGCCCCCAGCCTCACCCCAAAAGCCAAGGCCGCGCTGTTCTACATACCCATTCAAGCAGAATTTTATACAGCCGGCGAACTCAACCACTTTACTTCACTCACTGCTGCACAATTCCATCATGTAACTCCTCTTTAACCGTCATCGCTCCCTCCGTCACTCACCCCGCTATCACTCCGCCGTCACTCTCGTCGTCACTCCCTCCATCACTGCCGTCATCGCTCCCCCCATCGCTCCCCCACCTCATCTAACAACTGAACCACCCTCAACGGGTCGTTTTCTGTCACCAACGATAGACGCATCTCCCTAAAATTCGGCAACCCCTTAAAATAACAGCTCAAATGGCGGCGCATCTCCAACACCCCCACCCGCGGCCCCTTCACCTCAACTGATTTGGCAAAGTGTTTTTTCGCCAGCGCAACACGTTCGTTTACCGTTAGTTCAGGCAACAACGCACCCGTTTCCATATAATGTTTCACCTCCCTGAAGAGGTATGGACGCCCAAAACTCGCCCGCCCAATCATCACCCCATCCACTCCGTAGCGATCAAAGGCCGCTTTGGCGCTTTCCGGTGTGTTGACATCTCCATTTCCGATAATAGGAATCGTCATGCGGGGGTTACTCTTCACCTCACCAATCAGCGTCCAATCGGCTGTACCTTTATATAGTTGGGCGCGGGTACGTCCATGGATGGTAAGGGCTTCAATTCCAACGTCCTGCAAACGCTCTGCAAGTTCCACAATGATTTTGCTCTGCTCATCCCACCCAAGCCGTGTCTTAACCGTTACGGGACACTTCACCGTCCTCACAATGGAGCGCGTCATCTCTACCATCAGATCAGGCGTACGCAGCATACCCGCTCCCGCACCTCTGTGGGCAATCTTATGAACCGGACAACCGAAGTTAAGGTCAATAAAGTCAGGATTTGCCGTCTCTGCTATTTTTGCTGCTTCTATCATGGAATCAAGCAAATGACCATACAATTGAACCCCAATCGGGCGCTCGTAGTCGTAAATCCGCAATTTATCTACCGTCTTTTGCGCTTCGCGGGTCAATCCGTCTGAAGATACAAATTCGGTAAAGAGCACATCCGCCCCAAACTCCTTGCAAACATAGCGAAAAGAGGCATCCGTCACATCCTCCATGGGCGCCAAAAAAAGGGGCTGCACCCCCAAATCTATTGAACCAATTCGCATCAGGCTTACTTGTTAAAGATACAAAGATAACCATTATTCTCATTTTTTGGAAATTTCTATCTCTATCCTTACATTTGCGCCCAAATTTTATGTACAGATGACGCACAACATCAAACGTATCGGAGTCTTAACCTCCGGAGGGGATGCCCCCGGAATGAACGCCGCCATTCGCGCAGTGGTACGAACTGCCATCTACTACCGTCTTGAATCTTTTGGTATTCAAAGAGGTTTCAGTGGTTTAATCGACAACAAACTGATTCCTCTTCAGCCACACTCAGTCTCCAAAATCATCTCATTGGGAGGCACTTTTCTCAAGTCCTCCCGCTCTTCCTCCTTTCTCACACCGGAGGGTCGGGCGCAAGCGATGGAAAATCTGCGCAATGCAGCGATTGACGCCTTGGTGGTGATTGGAGGAGACGGCTCCTTTCGTGGCGCACAACTTCTTGAAAAAGAGCATGGTCTTCCGGTAGTTGGCGTGCCGGCCACCATCGACAACGACATTTATGGCACCGACTTTACCATCGGCTTCGACACCGCCATCAATACGGCATTGCAAGCAATTGACAAACTGAGGGATACCGCTGATTCCCACAACATGGTTTTCTTTATTGAGGTGATGGGAAGAGACGCCGGTTTTATTGCCCTCTACTCTTCCATCGGAGGGGGCGCAGAAGCTACTTTAATTCCTGAAATTCATTTGGATGTAGAAAGATTGTGCCATTTTCTGGAACGAGAGCGCAGAAAAAACAAAACATCGGGAATCGTCATTGTGGCTGAGGGAGACGAACAGGGCAGCGCAGTGGAGATTGCCCGCAAAGTGAAAGCGAAATTGCCTGACTATGACACACGTGTAACAACGTTGGGACACATTCAGCGCGGTGGCTCACCTACTTGTAACGACAGAGTTTTAGCGAGTGTTTTGGGGCACGGTGCGGTGGAAGCGCTATTGGACGGAAAGTCAGGCGTGATGATAGGACAACGGAACGGTCAGGTAGTGCACATCCCTTTTGACGAAGCGTGCGCCCGTCACAACGACATCAATAAAAAATGGTACGAAATTGCACATATCCTTTCGCTTTAGAAATAAATTGCTATCTTTGCAGCCCCTTTTGAAAAGGAAAATCGCAATATTGTCATAATAATTAATTAAAAATCAAAGAAGTGGACACACAAAGTTACAAGACCGTGTCGGCGAAAGCCGCTACCATTACCAAAGAATGGGTAGTGATTGACGCCACCGATCAGGTATTGGGACGTCTTTCTTCGCGCGTTGCCCTTATTTTGCGCGGGAAAAACAAGACGAACTTTACCCCCCACGTCGATTGCGGAGATAACGTAATCGTAGTCAACGCCGAGAAGGTTCGTTTGACAGGGAACAAATTGACAGAGAAGGTGTACGTTCGTCACACCGGTTATCCCGGCGGCCAGCGCTATACAACTCCCAAAGAGTTGTTGAAACACAAGCCGTTTGCGGTAGTAGAACATGCGGTTAAGGGTATGTTGCCCAAAAACCGACTTGGCGCGGAGTTGTTCCGCAACCTCTACGTGTATGTTGGGCCTGAGCATCCCCATGCGGCGCAACAGCCCAGAACCATTACATTAAGTGAAATTTAAATCAACATGGAAGTTATCAACGCCCTTGGAAGAAGAAAATCTGCAGTAGCCCGCGTTTATGTGAATCCGGGAAAAGGCACCATTACCATTAACGAGCGTCCTTTGGAGACCTACTTTAAAGAGGAGACGCACAGGTACATCGTTCTGCAACCGCTTGAACTTACCGGCTCGTTGGCTCAATTCGACATTAAGGTAAATCTTGATGGCGGCGGAGTGACCGGTCAAGCCGAAGCGTTGCGTTTGGCCATTGCACGCGCATTGTGCAAGGTAAACAGCGAAGCGTATCGTACTGTGCTCAAATCAAATGGAATCCTAACCCGAGACGCCCGCGAGGTGGAACGGAAAAAGCCCGGCCGCCCCGGTGCACGTAAGCGCTTCCAATTCAGCAAACGTTAAGATGTCTGAAAGGTGTCAGATTACTGCCACTTTCTTCAAACACCTTCTTCGTTTTTGCGGTAACGCACGGCATGGGGTCAAATGTAGAGGATCAAACTCACTTTTGCTACCTGTACATTCTCCCGCCGCGGAAAGCCTTGAAGATCGGAATAGTCCGCTACCTCACGGCTGATATACAGAGAGTGTATCTCATACACTATAAAACAATTAAACCAATAAACTACCAAATTACTTTAAAAATGCCCAGAACTAATTTCGAGGAATTACTTGAAGCAGGTGTTCACTTTGGTCACTTGAGACGCAAATGGAACCCCAAAATGGCTCCCTATATCTTTATGGAAAAGAACGGGATCCACATTATTGACCTGCACAAGACCGTTGTCAAAATAGACGAAGCCGCCGGCGTAATGAAACAGCTCGCATACTCGGGCCGTAAAATTTTGTTTGTGGCTACCAAAAAACAGGCTAAAGAAATTGTAGCCGAAGCGGCCAAAGCGGCAGGAATGCCCTACGTTACAGAGCGTTGGCCGGGTGGGATGCTCACCAACTTCCCCACCATCCGCAAAGCCGTTAAAAAGATGAACACCATCGACAAGATGATCACAGACGGCACCTTTGAGACCTTAGCCAAACGCGAACGGTTGCAAATCACCCGTCAACGCGCCAAATTGGAGAAGAACCTTGGCTCCATCGCCGACCTCAACAGACTCCCCGCCGCCCTCTTTGTGGTGGACATCCAAAAGGAGATGAACGCCGTAAAAGAGGCCATCCGTTTGAACATTCCCATCATCGCCATGGTGGACACCTGTTGCGACCCCACGCCAATTGATTTTGTGATTCCGGCAAATGATGACGCCGCCAAATCGATTGATCTGATTATTAACGTTCTTTGTGTTGCTATTCAGGAGGGAACCAATGAGCGCAAACTTGAAAAAGATAAGGAAGGACCCGATGAATACCAAATCGAAAGGGAGGAGGCGCCTTTGCAAAGAAGACGTATGCGTAAAGGAGGCCCAAGACCAACTGCAACGGTTGAAGAAGAACCGATCACTTCCGTTGAGGTTGAAGAGCCTGCAGTTGCAGTAGCAGAAAAACCTGTGGCAGCAGTTGTAGAACCTGTCGTGGCAATTGTAGAACCCGCTGTGGTGGCTGTTGTAGAACCCGCTGTGGCTGTTGTAGAACCCGCTGTGGCAGCAGTTGTAGAACCCATCGTGGCTGTTGTCGAACCCGCCGTGGTGGCAGTTGTCGAACCCATCGTGGCAGTTGTAGAACCCGCCGTGGCAGCAGTTGTAGAACCCGTGGTGGCAGCTGTCGAACCCGCCGTGGCAACAGTTGTAGAACCCGCCGTGGCAGCAGTTGTAGAACCCGCTGTGGCAGTTGTCGAAGAGCCTGCCGCCGCTGTTGAAGAACCCGCCGCCGCTGTTGAAGAACCCGCCGTTCAAGCAGAATCAAAAACCGCCACAAAACCTGCCCCCGGACTCCTATTTTAAACGATTAAAACATAAATTATATGGAAATAAAAGCAACAGATGTAGCCAAATTGCGTCAAATGACAGGCGCAGGCATGATGGATTGCAAAAATGCGTTGGTTGAGGCCAATGGCGATTTTGAACGCGCAAAAGAGATCATCCGTGAAAAAGGAAAACTAATCGCCGCCAAACGCGCCGACCGCGACACCACTGAAGGTTCTGTGATTGCCTTAGCCAATGACCTGCACACCCAAGCCATATTGGTTTGTTTGGGATGTGAAACCGACTTTGTGGCTAAAAATCAAGATTTTATTCAACTTTCCAAAACCATAGCCAACGCCGCCATCACCCATTTTCCCGACGACCTGACCGCCCTGAAAGCGCTCACCATTGATGGAGCCACCCTCGAAGAGGCTGTTACCACCCAATCGGGCAAAAGCGGCGAAAAGCACGCCATTCCTTTCTACGCCAAATTGGAAGCGCCCTACATCGCCACCTATATTCACATGAACAACAAAGTCTCCACTATTGTTGGCTTTAACAAAACCGTAACCCCCGAAGTGGGTAAAGACATCGCCATGCAAATCACCGCCATGAACCCCGTATCGGTGAGCAAAGAGAATTGTCCTCAATCGGTTATTGACAAGGAGATGGAGATCTACCGTGAACAAATTCGCTTAGAGGGTAAACCTGAGCAGATGATTGAGCAAATTGCCAATGGAAAACTGAATAAGTTTTTTAAAGAGAGCACCTTAGAGGAACAGATTTATGTTAAGGACGGTAAAATCACCGTTGCTGAATACTTAAAGTCTGTTGACCCCGAAGTGAAAGTGACCGCATTCTATCGCTATTCTTTGAACGACTAACGTCCATAGAGCGCGAAACAGAGAGAGGCCGTCAAAATGTAATGAGGCTGTCTGAAAATGTTAAGAAGCCGTCAAAATGTAATGAGGCTGTCTATAAATGTAAAGAAGCCGTAAAAATGTAATGAGACTGTCTGAAAATGTAAAGAAGCCGTAAAAATGTAATGAGGCTGTCTGAAAATGTAAAGAGGCCATTTAGTGATGCAGGTGGCCGTCTGAGAAGTTTTCGGACGGCCTCTTTTTGGTCTCTATAACTGCATGGCATTCATCAGGCGCTCCAATGGCACCGAAAGCCGGAAGCCCCAGCTGCGGTATTTGGCCTGTTCAAATCCCACAAAGACGCCAACATCAAACATCATCGCAAGGTTGTTCATGGAGTAGCCCAACTCTGTATAGTGTCGCAGATTGGGTTGCAACAGATAGGAAATCTGTATGCCCTCCCGAATATTGGGGTTGGAAAAGATAGGAATATGTTTTAGGGCAAGATAGGGCGCTAAAAACCTTGCTTGTGCCTGCACAACCCATTCCGGAGTGGAGGGCAGATAGGTGGGGAGCAACTGAAGCGTGTTTAGCCTTCTGTTGAGCGATACGCCGGTTTGGTTGGAATAGATGTGGTGAAAATCTGCAAAGTATATCTGTTTTGTATTGAAAAATTTTCCGGCAAATAGCCTGTAATCGACACTGTTATGGTAGCCAAAGTCGCGTGATTGCGCAATTTGAAGGTGGGCAAAATCAAAGTCTGATTGCGACCCCCACACTTCAGGAATGCCTTTTGTCCACCCAATCGAAAAGGTGGGATAGTTCGACGAGAGCATAATCTTACGCCCCTCATACATACGGTAGTAGCGGCGAGGCGTATAGGAGAGGCCCAACTGAATTGTGGCGGAGCGGTTTGGGGCAATAAGGGCGCTATTTTGAGAAACGTATTGATTTTCAATAGGAATATTGGGCGAAAAAACGTGCGTTTTTTTGTAGAACCACGAATAGTCGGTGGTGTTGGAGCGGGAATGTCGGTCTTCCCATTGTGCGCCAAAAATCCAAACCCATCCGTGGGCAACATCCATTCGGTGGCTGAAGTTCACACCCCTACCCTCGTAAAAACGGGATGGATTTACCCTGAACAGGAGCGAAGACCAATCGTTTACCATTCCAACCCCCTGATTGCCTGCAAAATCTCGTGTTTGAGACGATGCCTCCAAGCGCCAATAGGCCCTACGGTTTGCCCAATAACGTTGCTCTGCCAAGAGGTTCCACATCCACGCTTCGCGGCAAAAGGCATACGCCACCCTCCCGCGCAGTTGGATATACCCGCCATTCCCTGTCTCTCTCCGCACCCTGAGCGCCTGCCCATAAATCCAGCCATCCACTACATTATACCCTAATTCCAAAGGATTTAACATCCCCGAATAGGAGATGCTCCACAAAGAATCCATCTTAAAGGTGTAGCCTGACCCAAGTACGCCTGAAACAATTCCCATCCACTTTTTCCGCTTCCCCTCCGGTGTGTAGGGAGATGCTTTAATGGAATCGGATACCTCAAATAGTTGCAACTCTTCACGATCCAATGGAACGGGACGAATCAATGCCCAATAGATGGAATCGCGTTGCGTCCGAACGCTGTCTTTTAAAAAGGTATAGTTGTTTATCACTTCTAAGGAGGGACGCCTCTCGCCCCGCTCCTTGCGCTCCTCCGCCCTCACTGTAGCCACAACCTCTTCCTGAATTTTTCGCAACTGCCGCATCTCTTTTGGCTTTAATTCAGGCTTATCGAGCAATTCCTCAATCTGTTGCGGAGCACTTTCCTGAGCAATCCGCTGATTTTGCTGCACATCAAAATACTTTATCGACCCCGAAGTGTGTCCCGTAACGTTTACTCCAAAGGCGCTGAACTCCCCATTGAGGTTGTAGGCAACGGGCAACAGCACCTCTCCCGTCACAAAACGATAGGTCTGCTGCGCCCTCGCCTTGCCGTAGTTGATGGCCATCGACATATCCAACTCCTGCACACACCACCTCTCCCGCACTATATAGAGATAGCCGGAAAGGAGGTCGTTTGACTTGTGCCTTGGGGTAACGCTGATCTTGGCCACCCACTGCCCATCTATTTCAGAATCTCCCAGGTATTTAAAAGAGTAGTTCTGAAAAGCGTTCGGTGCCAAAGGCATATTGGGCTGATTGCTGTAAATGTTCAGGTTGGCCATCCCCAACTGAATATCGGCCTCTTTAATGCCAAACTTTTCAAGGTCAACGTTGGCAGCCGTCTTCTCCGATTTGACTGTTTGTTCATATTTGTCGGGGGCGGTATATCGAATCTCGTTTACCGACTCCTGAATGCCTGAAAGGTTCTTGAGGGCGTTACGCTGCTCCTTATTTAACGCAAGCGTCACCACACCTTTTAGCACCACATTGAGGTTCCCTTTGAGATAGACCTCTGCGCGGTAACTCTGCACTAAGTTTCGATAGTAGGGCGCCATGCCAATCGCTTTACGCATAATGGTATAGGCAGGGTCTTCTTTTTTTGCGGATACATACACCGGTGGAATCTGGTACTCCGCATCTTCCAGCACAATGGTTTTGAGTACGTTCTCAGAAGCAGGTGCCGTTTGCCACCCAATTCGGGTCGTTTTATACCCCATACACATCACCACCAAATGGTAACTTCCCTGAGGAACCGCCAACTCAAATACTCCCGCACCGTTGGTAATAATGCCCTGCTGCAACTCCGAAATATAGACAGTTGCATAAGGGACAGCCTCTTGCGCACCGTTTATTACACGCCCCGTTAAATATTGCGCTTGAAGTACCGGCGAAGCAATCATCACGTTTCGCGCTTGAAGTACCGGCGAAGCAATCATCAAGACATTCAGAAGAGTGAACAAGGATCTATTCATACGTTCTTTTCCCATCTCTTTAAAAATAGCGCCGAAGCCATGCACCTGCTACTTTCGGATAACTGCCCCCGCCACCGCATTGGCCACTAACGCCCGCAGCCGTACCACACTCCCCACATCTGCGGGATGTACCCTGTGCGCCAACAAAATAACCGCCGTTTGCGACACAGGATCAACCACAAAAGAGGTGCCTGTGTAGCCGGTATGCCCATACGTCCGTTCGGGGTCAAAGAGGTTGCCGTTATTGGAAGAGTAGGCGGAATAGTGATCCCACCCTAAAGAGCGCCCAAACGACTTGATATGGTTGGGCACGCGCGTCATGGTCTCCACAGTCAGCGGGCTGAGGATGCGCTTTCCGTTGTATGCGCCACCATTCATTAAAGCAGCAGCCAGCAGCGCCAAATCTTCGGCATTGGAGAATACGCCGGCATTCCCTGAGTTTCCATCATTCAACAAAAGCGCCAGCGGGTCGTGCACCCTCCCCAACAGCACTGAGCCATCGGCCTGTTTTTCGGTGGGAGCGGTCAAAGCCAACGTCTCCCCCGTGGGGTTGTACATGGTATTGGTCATCCCCAGCGCATCAAATATGTTCTCTTGGGCATAATCGCAAAGTCTTTGACCTGTAATATTTTGCACCACATTTTGGAGGGTGATGTAGTTCAGGCAACTATACTCAAAGCCCGTAGTAGGCTTAAAATCCCTTTTGCACGTAGCTATAGAATCGATCAGCGCCTGCGGGTTAGGAGAGCCGTATTTCTCCGTCAAATCGGTTGCCGTAATGTACGAGGGCAGTCCCGAAGTGTGGGTCAGTAGATCAATAATCCGAATTTCGATGCTCCTATTGGTTTCGGAATCGACAAAAGGCTCAAAATTAGGAATATACCTCGATACCGGATCGGTGAGCCTTAGCCTTCCGTTCTCTACCAACTGCATAATCGAGATGGCGGTTCCCACAGGCTTACTCACCGAAGCCAAATCAAAGACACTATTGGTGGTCATCGGCTCCACTGAGGGAAAAACCGACTTGTTTCCATACGCCTTTAAATAGGCCAAAGCCCCATGACGAACAATCGCAAGAACGGCTCCGGGAATCTCCTTATTTTCAATCGACTCAAGAATAATGGCATCAACTTGTGCCAACTTTTTGGAGTCTAACCCCGCCTTTTCGGGGGTCGTGCGGTGAATAGATTGAGTCGTAGGGGTGCAACTGCTCCACGTGCATACCACGATAAAACTTACCAACGTGCATACCACAATTAATAAGAGAGATGAAGACAAAATAGACGCTTTACACTTCTTTGCAAATGTTGCCATAATTCTTTGGTATTAGATAACTCTGCAAATGTAGCAAATTCTTTTAGCGGAAACAAATCGATGCAAAAAAAGAGGGTCCCCGTTACATTTGGAAACCCTCTTCTACTTTTTCAAGGTGATTAACGTGCAGGGCGAAAGCCTCCACCGCCGCCGCTTCCGCGACGATCTCCACCGCCGCCGCCACCGCCACGACGATCTCCACCGCCACCGCCACTACCGCCACTACCGCCACGGCGATCTCCACCGCCGGCACTGCCGCCACGATAATCTCCGCCACCGGTACCGCCACGGCGATCTCCACCGCCGGCACTGCCGCCACGATAATCTCCGCCACCGGTACCGCTACGGCGATCTCCACCGCCGGCGCTGCCGCCACGATGATCTCCACCGCCGACACTGCCACGGCGATCTCCACCGCCGACACTGCCGCCACGATGATCTCCACCGCCGACACTGCCACGACGATCTCCGCCGCCACTACCGCCACGATAATCTCCGCCACCGGTACCGCCACGATGATCTCCACCACCGCTGCCGCCACGATAATCTCCGCCACCGGTACCGCCACGGCGATCTCCACCGCCGGCACTGCCACGATAATCTCCGCCGCCACTACCGCCACGGCGATCTCCACCGCCACCACGACGGTCTCCGCCACCACTTCCACGACGACGGTCACCGCGACGACGGTCACCACGATCACGACGCTCGCCACCACCCATGGGTGCTCCCACAGAGGAGGCGGCAGAAGTGCCTACATTGGGGGAGAGGTCACGTTTGCCGTACACCTCGCCGTTGCAGATCCACACTTTGATGCCCAAAACACCCACCTTGGTGTGCGCTTCGGCCAAAGCGTAGTCGATGTCGGCACGGAAGGTGTGCAACGGGGTACGTCCCTCTTTCAACATTTCGCTACGTGCCATTTCGGCTCCGGCCAAACGACCGCTAATCAATACTTTAATTCCTTCTGCGCCCATGCGGACGGTGGAAGCCATCGCCATCTTAATGGCGCGGCGATACGATACGCGACCCTCCACCTGACGGGCAATATTGTTGGCCACGATGGTGGCGTCCAATTCAGGACGCTTAATCTCAAAGATATTAATCTGAACCTCCTTGTTGGAGATCTTCTTTAACTCCTCTTTGAGTTTATCCACCTCCTGACCTCCCTTTCCTATGATCAGTCCGGGGCGGGCGGTGTGAATGGTCACGGTTATTAACTTTAATGTGCGCTCGATCACTATCTTCGACAGGCTCGCCTTGGCAAGACGTGCCAACAGATATTCACGAATTCTGGCGTCTTCCAAAATTTTGGAAGCGTAGTCGGTTCCCCCGTACCAGTTTGAGTCCCAGCCACGAATGATGCCTATTCGGTTGCTGATCGGATTTGTCTTTTGTCCCATAGATGTTTACTCCTCTGATTTAACGGGTTGGGGTTTCTTATCCAATACAATGGTAACGTTGTTGGAACGTTTACGGATGCGGGCGGCGCGGCCTTTGGGCGCTGTTCTAATGCGCTTCAGTTGTGTGCCTTCTCCCACCATAATCGTCTTAATTTGAACGTTTCCTTTTTCTAACTCTTTACGATCCGCCTCATTTTTGGCTTCCCAATTGGCAATCGCCGATTTGAGTAACTTGCCCAAACGAATCGTAGGCTCCTTTTTGGTATATTTTAAAATATCCAAAGCACGATTTACCTCCACGCCCCTTACTAAATCTGCGACCATACGCATCTTGCGGGGTGAAGTCGGAACACTGTTCAGCTTGGCGTATGCTGTCTGTTTCCTTATCTCTTTTTGCCTTTCGGCCATTTCTCTTTTTCGAGCTCCCATTGTTACAAATTTCTTTTATTCATAATACTATTTACGATTGCCCGAATGGCCTCTGAAGGTTCTGGTGGGCGAAAATTCACCGAGTTTGTGACCTACCATATTCTCTGTAATATACACCGGAATAAACTTGTTTCCGTTATGTACGGCTACAGTGTGGCCTACAAAATCGGGAGAAATCATACTGGCGCGGGACCAGGTTTTGAGAACTTCTTTTTTGATTGTGCCCTCATTCATCGCAAGGACTCGCTTTTCGAGACTTGTTTCAATGAACGGGCCTTTTTTAATTGAACGACTCATATTGCTCTATTCAGATTAATTCCGTTATTTTTTCCTTTTTTCAATGATAAACTTCTTGGTACTCTTCTTGGGATTGCGTGTCTTATATCCCTTGGAAGGTATGCCCTTACGTGAACGGGGGTGTCCTCCCGAAGCACGTCCTTCGCCACCGCCCATAGGATGGTCAACAGGGTTCATCGCCACTCCGCGTGTACGCGGACGAATACCAAACCAACGCTTGCGCCCCGCTTTTCCGTGCGATTCAAGGTTGTGGTCGGGGTTTGACACCGTACCAATGGTGGCGCGGCATGAGGTCAGCACCATACGCACTTCGCCTGAGGGCAGCCTGAGAATAGCGTGACCCCCTTCGCGTGCAGTCAACTGAGCATACGTTCCGGCGCTGCGCGCCATGGCGGCTCCCTGACCCGGGCGAAGTTCAATATTGTGTACCAAAGTTCCAAGAGGAATTTCCGAAAGATGAAGGGTATTGCCGGTATCGGGAGAGACTCCCTTGCCCGATTCAATCTTTTGCCCCACTTTGAGTCCGTTCGGCGCCACGATGTACCGTTTTTCTCCGTCTGCATAGACTACCAAAGCAATCCGTGCGCTGCGGTTAGGGTCATATTCAATCGTCTTTACGGTGGCAACCACTCCATCCTTATCCCGTAAAAAGTCAATAATACGGTATTGGCGCTTGTGTCCACCTCCAATATAGCGCATGGTCATCCTACCCTGACTGTTACGTCCCCCAGATTTATGCAGGGGTTGAAGCAGCGACTTTTCGGGAGTCGAAGTGGTAATCTCTTTAAAGGCGCTAATCACTTTATGTCTCGTGCCGGGTGTTACCGGCTTAAATTTACGTACTGCCATAGACTTAAATATTACTGTAAAAATCTATCTTTTCCTGTCCGGCCAGAGTAACAATCGCTCTCTTATTGTGATTGGTACGACCCGACAATACCCCCGCTTTGGTAAAGCGGCTCTTACGTTTTCCGTTGCGGTTGGCGGTATTCACATCCGTTACCGTAACCCCGTACATCTCTTCAACCGCTTTCTTGATTTCCACCTTATTGGCGTCGCGGTCAACGATAAATCCGTAACGATTCAATTTCTCGCCCTGAATCGTCATCTTTTCTGTTATTATAGGCTTAATGATAATTCCCATTGCTGAACCTGTTTTAAGCGCGTCCCAACTGTTCGTGCAGCAGATCTTGAACACCGTCAACCAGAATCAGGTTGCCGGCATTGAGGATATCGTAGGTATTCAACTCAGAGAAAGTGATTACCTTAATACGCTGCAAGTTACGAGACGATAAATAGATATTGTTGCTATTTTCGGGAAGAACCATCAACACCTTTTTGCCCTCCAAACGAAGGTTTTTAAGCATTGCCGTAAACTCTTTGGTTTTGGGCGCTTCCCACACAAATGGCTCCAACAGGGTAATCGCTGCATCGATAGCCTTATAGCTCAATGCGCTCCTGCGTGCCAAACGTTTCAATTTTTTATTCAACTTAAAGCCGTAGTCACGCGGCTGGGGGCCAAAAATGGTACCACCACCCACATAGATAGGCGCTTTGATGCTGCCGTGACGTGCACCGCCGCCGCCCTTTTGGCGACCCATCTTTTTGGTGCTGTACGAAACCTCCCAGCGCTCTTTGGTCTTATGGGTTCCCTGACGCTGATTGGCCAAATATTGCTTCACATCAAGATAAATAGCATGGTCATTGGGCTGAATGCCAAAAACCGATTCGTCGAGTACTACCCTCTTCCCCGACTCCTGTCCGTCGATTTTATAGACTGATAATTCCATGGCTATTTACTCCTCAATAATTACGTACGAACCATTGGCGCCGGGTATTGATCCCTTTACCAAAAGCAAATTGCTCTCAGGGAGAACTTTAATCACTTTCAGGTTCAAAATTTTCACTTTGTCGCCACCCATTTGGCCGGCCATCTTTTTCCCTTTAAATACCCTCGAAGGCCAAGAAGAGGCTCCCACTGAACCCGGTGCGCGCAAACGATTGTGCTGACCATGAGTTTGCCCCCCTACGCCGCCAAAACCGTGGCGCTTGACAGGGCCTTGAAAACCTTTCCCTTTCGAGATTCCCGATACATCTACCCATCCCCCATCATCTGTAAAGACCTCTGAGACGGTAACTTGATCACCCAATTGCAACGCTCTGGAGAAGTCCGTGGGGAACTCTACCAACTTACGTTTGGGTGTGGTTTGTGCCTTTTTAAAGTGACCAAGCAGGCCACCGCTGGTGTGTTTCTCTTTTTTCTCGTCATAGGCAAGTTGTATGGCGGCATAACCATCTTTTTCGACCGTACGAACTTGCGTAACAACACACGGACCAGCCTCAATAACGGTGCACGGTATATTTTTACCGTCGGCACCAAAAACGGAAGTCATTCCGATTTTCTTTCCAATTAATCCAGGCATTGGTTGTTAATTTGGTGTTTTTTAGTGAATTATACATAAATCCGCGCAAAATGCGGGGCTGCAAAGATAGTGTTATTTTTCTATCCTGCAACATTCAACATTATATTTTTTATCTTTGTCTTTCCTAAATCAACCACCATGAAGCGCATATTCAATCCTCTTTCCAAACAAACAGGTACAATCACATTGTGCGGGACACTTATCATTGCACTCCTGTTGAGCCTCCTAACCCTCTCTTCTCCTGCACCCAAAAACAGAGAGAACCACTTCTCCGCCGAACGGGCATTTCGCCACATTGAGGCAATCGCACCCAAGCAACACTCTGTTTTCGACACAGTTGAAATAGAGAATGTCCGCCGGTACATTCAGGAGACCATCGACCTCTTTGAGCACGTTCAGTGGGAAAGGGTTGCGCACACGCCCATCACCGTAACCAATCAGAAAACACGCAAAAAAGAGCTTGTTGAAGTGCATAACGTCTATGCAGAAATCCCCGGCACTAGCGGAACGTCACTGCTGTTGATGGCTCACTACGACTCCTCTCCCTACAAAGAGAAGTATGGAGTGGGTACCGATGGCTCTTATGGCGCCGCCGATGACGGATATGGCGTGGCTACTATGCTCGAAATTATGAGGCTTTTAAACGATTATGCCTCAACCCGCACAATGGTAAACGGTATCAAGTTTGCCTTCACTGACGCCGAAGAGGTGGCCTTGGGCGGCGCCGTTGCCCTCGTCAAAGAGTACCCCCATTGGCTATCAGATGTATCTATTTTCCTCAATTTGGAAGCAAGGGGGAACAAAGGCCCGCTTTACATGTTCCAGACCGGCGACTACAACTACAAACTCATATCGTTCTTCAGCCGTACCCGTTTGCCCTTCTCTTTCTCCTTAGCCGCAGATGTCTATAAACACCTCCCCAACGACACCGACTTTACCCCGCTCCTCAAGTCAGGCTATCGGGGATTGAACTTCGCCACCCTCAACAACCTCAAATATTACCACGCCCCCGAAGACAACTTAGACAACGCCCATAAACCCACGCTCCAATTCTACGGTGAGCAGATATACCCTCTGATTCAGGATTTTATCAGCAACCCTCGATACAGCGCACACGACTACTTTGACTCCAAAAGCGACGCCGTCTTCTTTACCCTCCTCCCCGGTTTTTTGATCTACTACGCCCAACCCGTTTCGTGGGGATTGATCGCCCTTGCCACCATAAGCGCGCTCCTAATCGCCTTCCGTGCCTTCCGAAAAAGAGCAGGCTCAGGAGAAACTCGCCCCGTAAAGACGTCTTCAGAAACAGACTCAGTAAAGACGTCCTCACAAACAAACTCAGTAAAGATGTCCTCTCAAGCACACCCCGTAAAGATGTCCTCAGAAACAAACTCAGTAAAGACGTCCTCAGAAACAGACTCAGTAAAGACGTCCTCAGAAACAAACTCAGTAAAGACGTCCTCAAAAACAAACTCAGTAAAGACGTCCTCTCAAGCACACCCCGTAAAGATGTCCTCAGAAACTCGCCCCGTAAAATTGTTCTATGGGAAAAAGTCACTCGTTGTCTTGGGTGTTTGGATACTTTTTATTCTGTGCACCGCCCTCGCAGGCCTCTTTTTGGCAAAAGGGATTGGCCACCTGACCCACAACCGTTTCAGTCTGCTCTTTATGCCCTACGTCCCTTTCGATTTTGGATTCGTGCTCATCTTTGCCACGCTCGTTGTGGTTGCCGGATTCTTTGTCCTGAAACTACTCCGAAAATTAAAGTGCTCGCCCTCAGATATATTTGCAGGTACAATCTTGCTGTTCCTCCTCTTGACCCTCCTCTCCGCCTTCTCCCTGCACGGCGCCACCTACCTCTTTCTGTGGCCTGCCATCTTTATGATGGCCATCCTCAACCACAACCTTTTTTGCCCGTTAACCACCAAACGACAAATCATTTGGAAACACCTATTGCACGCCCTTGCCCTTCTCACCACCTCAATTCTCTACATTATCTTAATCTATTCACTCTTCCTCGCACTCACCTTTGGAGCGTTGGCGGTAATCTTGATGTTCACGGCCATATACACCTGCACCCTTGTTCCATGCTGTTGGAGTCTCCAAAAATGCGTACATTTGCACAGAAATGCCCTACTATAAAATATAACTTTTTGAATATGAAGAAAATACTAACATTACTACTCTCTCTGACCATCTGTTTGGGTGTTACCGCGCAGCAAAATCGGGGCGCCTCAAAAGAAAAACAATCCACATTCCCCTCGCCCATTCAGTTGATTAAAATCCTTGAACAGGCTATTACACAGGGAGGTCACATCCATACTTTTTTCATAGATATGGGATTCAGGTCATTTCTTAAAAACGAACTCCAGATCGACACGCAAGATGGAACACACTCCTTCTCTACAACCACCTATTTAGATGGTGCAAACAGATTAATACACTGCGTATGGGATGAATTGGGAGAGCCGGGCATCCTCGATGTGAAAATCAAACTGAAACTCACTTTCAAAAACTATTCCGATTTTATTAACGCATTCGTTTATAATGGATTTGAGCCTCTTCTTACCTCTCGTGAAGAGCGACTCTTTGTCATGAATCCCGAAAACTTCATATTCCGAAAAAGATGGATTCATCCCATATACAACAGAAACCTCTATTATATAAAGGTAGATGGCGACTTCCTCGTGACCAAAGATATGTGCACTGTAAACCTCTGTTTTTATGCACCTTCAGCACCTTTTTGAGAAGAGCGAGCAGCACACCCGTAGGGTATAACCAATAAAAGGGGACGAGTTGGCTACAAATTGTAACCAACTGAAATTGCTGCCGCCGATGGGAAGAAATGGTTCACTGATGAATTTGTTTGTAAAAAACCTTACCTTTGCCACAAATTTACTTTCATGGAAGCACTGACAGGAATAAAATACACCAAAAGCCCCAACGGTGGCAGAGGTCTTGTCGTTATCGATTTGGATGTACACGGTGATAATGAGCTATTAGAAGACTTTTTGGATTTGATGGATATTGAGGCTTCAAAAAAAGAGGCTGGGGAATATGTTCCGCTTGAAGATTTTATGGTGGAGGAATACATAGGGACGATAAGCAGTAATTGATTATTTGGTACTTTTAAAAATTTGTGCGTAGATTTGTGCATAGAAATTTTAATTGCGCACAAATTATGAGACACACTTGCAACTTTATTTATGATGAAAGAGGATAACAGTAAATTGATACATACAAGATTGATATGCTCATGAAAACCAAAGCAAAAGAAGCCGTAATCGCCTCCATGAGCGGCCACGTAAAAGGCAGCAAAGCCTTTCATCGGTACTATGATGTGGATGATAAGCAGCGGGAGGAGGCTATAAAGGCGTTGGAATAGGTTTGTGCCTAAATTCAGCACAGAACCCTTTCATCGCTCAGGTTTTATAACTTCAATATGTCCTTAAAAGTTTCTAAATCAACAACTTTAATCTGCGGAAAGTCAATCGTTTTCAATATGTTGAAATGGCGGTCATTCGTAACAAGGTAATCAGCGCCTGCATTAAGAGCGCAATCGACAAACTTGTTATCATCGTTGTCGGCTGTAATGAGGTTCCACTGGTAGTACGGGGTAATCATCAATACCTGTACCGAGTAAAAAATGAAATTTAGAATATTGCCGGCTATTTGCCTTTTGTAAAAACGTGCCAACAACTCTTCGTATTCCAACAAAATGTCGTTGGAGCAACACAAAGTATATCGTCCTTGTTGCAAGGCCGTCAATATACAATGATAGTCCGAATTATTTGGTACGGAAATCAGTAAGCAATTTGTGTCGAGCACAACTTTCATTTGGTAGAAATGCGATAATGTGAATTCAAAAACATTTCGTTTAACTTCTCAGTCGTCATATTGTTCTCTTTCCACCATTGGTCTGTCTGTTCTTCTACCTTATTAAAATAGTAATCACTAATAACTTGTCTAAGTTCGTTAAACATCTCGTCCGTTTTAACGAATCTAAGTGATTGCAAAAAATGTATCTGCATAGCATTTAACGGTGCATTGGCTACTGTGGCTTCCATGGCTTCATTTTTTTGATTATGGCACAAAGATA
>Ga0123353_10001721_pt1 | contig 26896 bp, 24 predicted proteins | sample TergutLab28metaG_3_FD_92763 | JGI IMG/M metagenome (GOLD analysis project Ga0123353, IMG submission 92763) | Labiotermes labralis P3 segment gut microbial communities from Petit-Saut dam, French Guiana - Lab288 P3 | ecosystem: Host-associated > Arthropoda: Insects > Digestive system > Gut ...
ATCACGCGGTCGAAGGTAACTTGCGACCCCTCTTCAGCTTTGAGGCGATGAACAAAGAGTTTCATCTCTTTTTCAATCTTAAATTGTTGCCCTGCTATTTCTACAATTGCGTACATGATAATATTTTAAGTGTTAAACATTTTTTTGGGCGGCAAAAGTATAAAAAAATCAATATAAAAATAAAACCTATATACTTTTTCAAAATGTTTAACGTTTTAATCTTTAAATTTTGAATTTTGAATTAAAAAATTACGCTATAGATTAGATATTTATGAGACAACTTGTGATCACTAAATCTATCACAAATCGTGATGGAGCTTCGCTCGACCGATACTTGGCAGATATTGGTAAAGAGGGATTAATTTCAGCAGAAGAGGAAGTGGAATTGGCGCGCCGGATTAAACAAGGCGACCAGGAAGCATTGGCAAAACTTACCAAAACCAATCTCCGTTTTGTGGTTTCTGTGGCTAAACAATACCAAAACCAAGGATTGGGTCTGCAAGACTTAATAAACGAAGGAAATTTGGGCTTAATAAAAGCGGCGCAACGTTTTGATGAAACCCGAGGCTTTAAGTTTATCTCCTTTGCCGTGTGGTGGATTCGCCAAGCCATTCACCAAGCTATTGCCGACCAGTCGAGAATTGTGCGCCTCCCCCAAAACCAAGTAGGTACTATCAATAAACTGAAAAAAGAGATTGCCAAATTGGAGCAAAAGCTAGAAAGACCTCCCACTATTGAAGAGATTGCAAACGTTATGGATCTGCCCGAATATAAAGTGGTGGAACTGTTGCGCATGAACACACACTCCCAATCCATGGACGCCACTATTTCGCCCGATGAAGATACCAAATTTATTGACACTTTTATTAGTACAACCAACGAATCTACCGACCAAACATTGATTCAAGAATCAATGAATCAGGATGTTGAAAAGATATTGGCAGTGTTGCCGGAGCAAGAACGTGAAATCCTTAAAATGTGCTTTGGAATCGGAGAACCTCACGAATATACCTTGGAAGAGATTGGAAACAGGTTTGACATCAGCCGCGAGCGCGTACGCCAAATTAAAGAGCGCGCACTGAAAAGATTAAGAGCAGAACAAAAAGCCCTGAAAACTAAAAACTTTACAAACACTTTTTTTGTTTAAAATACAAACTCCTTGAAAAAAATCCTCATTGTGGATAATGTTCATCCCTACCTTGTAGCACAATTTACAAGTGGCGGTTACGTGTGTGAAACAGTATTGCAAATATCTTATAATGATTTTATTGACCGAAACGACGAGTATGCAGGTCTTATTATTCGCAGCAAATTTAAGGTAGATAAAAAAGCCATTTTATCTAAAAAAAATCTGAAATTTATTATTCGCATCGGTTCCGGCGTAGAGCATATAGATGTGCCATTTGCCGAAGCAAACGGAATAAAGGTAATCAGCACACCCGAAGGAAATGCGCCTGCTGTGGCAGAACACTGTTTGGGAATGTTACTGGCTGCGCTTAAAAGAATAGCTACTGCCAACAACGAAGTGAAAAACGGAGAATGGCTGAGAGAGAAAAACAAGGGCACAGAACTCTCTTCGCAAACCGTTGGCATTATCGGATTTGGAAATACCGGAAAAGCTTTTGCCCGTTTGTTAAGAGTTTTTGGATGTAAAATTTTGGTTTACGACAAATATAAAAGTGGTTTTGAAGAAGAGTATATTGAAGAAGTAACGTTAGATGAACTGTTACAACGCGCTACCGTTATCTCATTACATATTAATTATCTTCCCGAAAATCATTATTTCATAGATAAAAACTTACTGCTAAGGGTTAAAGAAAAACCTGTTTTCATTAACACCGCTCGTGGGTTGGTGGTGAATACGGCAGATTTGATGTTTGCATTAGATGAAGATTTTATCGCTTTTGCTTGTTTGGATGTTTTGGAATATGAGGATATTAATCTTCAAATTCCGCCAAAACCGGCATGGAACGACACGCTATTGAGGTTAACCTCTAATAAGAGAGTGTTGCTAACGCCTCACACAGCGGGGCAAACGATTGATGCAGAATTGAGGCACGCACAAATTGCAGTGGAGAAATTTTTCTTACCGGCGTAGTTCAAAGTTTTTTCCCAGATACACCGTTCTCACATACTCATCTTCGGCGAGCTCTTCGGCAGTGCCGGTTTTAATGATGCGCCCTTCAAAAAGCAGATAAGCTCTATCGGTAATAGACAATGTTTCGTGCACATTATGGTCGGTAATTAAGATGCCTATATTTTTCTCTTTCAATTTCCAAACGATGGTTTGAATATCCTCTACGGCAATAGGGTCAACTCCGGCAAAGGGTTCATCTAACAAAATGAACTTGGGTTGAGATGCCAAGCATCGGGCAATTTCGGTACGTCTGCGTTCGCCGCCGGAAAGGTTTTGCCCTAAATTCTTCCGCACTTTTTGAATGTTAAACTCCTGTATCAAACTCTCCAACTTATCCTCCTGCTCCTCTTTGCTCATGCCGGAAAACTGCAAAATCGCTTTGATGTTGTCCTCAACAGAAAGTTGGCGAAAAACAGAGGCTTCCTGTGGCAAGTAAGAGATCCCCTTTTGAGCGCGTTTATACATGGGCATGTTCGTAATCTCGGTATCATCTAAAAAAATCTTGCCGGAAAAAGGTTTGATAATCCCTACAATCATGTAAAAAGAGGTAGTTTTTCCCGCACCGTTAGGTCCTAATAATCCCACAATCTCTCCTTGTTTTACATCAAAAGAAGCTTCGTTTACAACTTTACGTTGCTTATAAATTTTTACTAAATTTTCGGTACGAATAGAATGGCTCATAAAATTAATTTTTCAGTGTCATTTTTAATTTTTTCAGACAAAGTATCAATAAAACGCTGTAAAGGTTTTTGTAGTACAGGCTTTAAAAATATGGGAATATCAATATCTAAAACAACTTCAACATCGGTTTCATTTTCAGTAACTTTCGTATAATTTAAGGTTAAAAAAAATGGAATATTTTTATCATTCTCAGCTACAAAACGAATGGTATTAAAAGGAGTTCTATCCATTATTTTCAAAGTAATTTCGGCAATATTTTCAACAGTAAAGGTACAAGAATCTTCTGTAGCATGAATATCTTTCACTTGATCAGATAGATAATGGGTAAAATTTTTGCAGTTTCCTGATAGTTCAAAAAGCTTGTTGATAGAAAGATTTACTCTTTTTTTTTGGGTGTTGATATTCATAATAAATTTATGGGCAAAAATAATCTTTTTTATTCTATTTTTGACCCGTTCATTTGAGTTTTATATCTATCAAAAAAATAAACAGTTATGAAAAAACACTTCATTTCAAACGACTTTTTAAGCCTTGAAACGATTCATAAAATCGTTCAAAAGAGAATAAAAATAGCGCTCTCGGAGGAGTCGGAAAACGCGGTAGCAAGGTGTCGTACTTACTTGGATACCAAGATAGCGCATCAAACCACGCCGGTGTATGGCATCACTACCGGTTTTGGTTCGCTTTGTAATACAAGCATTTCTAAGAAAGATTTAGCGCAACTGCAACACAATTTGGTGGTTTCGCATGCTTGCGGTTTTGGAGATGAGGTGCCGCAAGAGATCGTAAAACTGATGTTGCTCCTGAAAATCCAGTCTTTGTCGTATGGTCATTCCGGTGTGCAAGTAGCGACCATTGAGCGCTTAATAGATTTTTTCAATCACGATGTGTTTCCGGTTGTATATCAACAAGGTTCTTTAGGTGCATCGGGAGATTTGGCGCCATTGGCGCATCTCTCTTTACCATTACTCAATTTGGGAGAGGTTTATTACAAAGGAAAAAAGCAGAGCGCTGCCGAAGTAAATCTTAAATTCGGTTGGGCGCCTATTACCTTGCAATCGAAAGAGGGTTTGGCGCTCCTGAACGGCACGCAATTTATGAGCGCTTATGCTACGTGGCTGTTGCTAAAATCGGAAAAATTATCCTATTTGGCAGATATGATTGCTGCCCTCTCGTTAGATGCTTTTCACGGTCATCTCGATCCTTTCCATGTTTCGGTTCATTTAGTACGACCTCATATCGGGCAACTTGCTACCGCCGCCAATATTACAGAGTTTTTAGAAGGTTCTGAAATCTTGACGCTTAGAAAAGATCATGTGCAAGATCCTTACTCTTTCCGCTGTATCCCGCAAGTACACGGCGCTACAAAAGATACACTCCATTATGTGAAAACTGTGGTGGAAACCGAAATCAATTCTGTTACCGACAACCCCACCATCTTTCCCGATGAGGATTTGATTATCTCCGCAGGAAACTTTCATGGACAACCCTTGGCATTGGTGATTGACTTTTTAACCTTAGCCATGTCGGAACTTTCCAACATTTCCGAACGGCGAATCTATCAGTTGATCTCAGGGAAAAGAGGGTTGCCTTCATTCTTGGTAAAAAACCCCGGACTTAACTCCGGCTTTATGATTCCGCAATATACGGCGGCGTCTATTGTTAGCCAAAACAAAACTTTTTGTATGCCTGCTTCTGCTGATTCCATAGAATCGTCGCAAGGGCAGGAAGACCATGTAAGTATGGGCGCTAACGCTGCTACAAAAGCGTACATGGTTATCAACAACGTAGAGAAAGTGTTAGCCATAGAACTTTTGAATGCCGCCCAAGCATTAGAATTTCGCCGCCCGTTGAAAACATCACCCTTGTTAGAAGATTTTGTAGCACACTATAGGGAGTATGTTCCTTTTGTGGAAAATGACACATTGATGTATGAGCTGATGCATAAGTCGCAGAATTTTATTGCGCAAACAAAGTTTAATTCCTAAAATATTAAGTGTTTAGATACAGTACCTTATGAAGCGTTTTATTATTTCCGGAGGTGGAACAGGGGGGCACATTTTTCCTGCGCTATCTATTGCCAATCAACTTAAAAACGAGATTTCCGATGCAGAGATTTTGTTTATTGGCGCCCATGGAAAAATGGAGATGACCCGTGTGCCGGAAGCGGGCTACAACATTGAAGGATTGGATGTATTCGGTATTCGCAGAGATTTTTCGTGGAGCGGTATCAAAAGCAATTTGAAACTGCCGTTTGTATTGTTGAAAACGATGTGCAAAGCCAAGCAAATTATGCGCAGTTTTAGTCCTGATGTAGTGATTGGCGTGGGCGGCTATGCCAGTGGACCGGCGTTGCGTGCCGCACAGTCGCTCAATATCCCTACAGTTATTCAAGAACAAAACTCCTACCCCGGAAAAACAAACCAATGGCTCTCTAAAAAAGTTGCCAAAATTTGTGTAGCATACGACGGGTTGGAGCGGTTTTTCCCAAAAGAGAAAATGGTAAAAACGGGAAACCCCGTGCGCGCCGAAATCATTAACTTTAAACCCAAATTAGAAGAAGCTTATTTATTTTTTAATCTTGATAAAAATAAAAAAACGGTTTTAATCATTGGCGGAAGTCAAGGCGCACGAACTATTAACCAAGCAGTTTTATCTCATATTGAAGATTTTAAAAAATCAGATTGTCAATTATTATGGCAAACAGGCGAACTCTTTTATGCATCGAACAAAGAACAACTATTGGGTTTAGAATCCCATACCATAAAGATTTTACCCTTTATCAAGCGCATGGATTTGGCATACAGTGTAGCCGACTCTATTGTTTCACGTGCCGGCGCGCTTGCCATTGCAGAACTTGCCATTGTGGGGCTTCCCACTATCCTCATCCCGTTGCCTACTGCTGCCGAAGACCACCAAACTGCCAACGCCAAGCAACTTTCCGATGCAGGCGCCGCCATCCTCTTGCCCGATATAGAAGCTACGGAGAATTTGTATGAAACGTTACTTAATTTACTGAACGACACTGAAAAATCGGAAATAATAGCAAAAAAAATGAAACAGTTTGCGCAGCCGGATGCCATTCATAAAATAGTGAAAGAGATTATAGCCCTTTCACAGAAGATTTCTTAGCAATATATTCTTTAAAATAAAATGGCTCGAAATATGCTACATCTTCAAATTGTTTGTTTTCATATTTTAACAATGCGGGGCTCAACATATTTTTGGCTACTAAGGGAGCCTCTATAAAATAAGCGTTTGGGTGTTGTACAATGGATTTACATTTTGGCATTCCGTTTCCGCAAAAAAAGATGATGTTGTTTTCTAATTCCGAGCAAAAAGAGGTTTCATCTATTATTTTGTTTTCAACTTCGGCTATAGGCTCGCCATTCTTGTTAAAGAGCGCTGTGAAAACTTCCATGCGTCTCGCGTCAATCATGGGGCAGTATAAAACATTTTGCGGCTCTTTTTGAAGATGTAATGCTCCTAAAACGATGCTTTGCAACGTGGAAATGCCAATGAGCGGAATGTTTAAAGCATAGCAGATCCCTTTTGCCGCCGATGCACCAATACGCAATCCGGTATAAGAACCGGGGCCAATGCTCAGTATCACGCCATCAATTTCGGAAATTTTGCAGTCGCCCTCTGCCAATACTTGTTCTATAAACGAAAACAGATGCTCAGTATGTGAATTGCCTTTATCAGAACAAACAGATGCAATTATTTCATCGCCTTTTGATAAAGCAACAGAACAAACCTCCGTTGCGGTTTCAAGAAGAAGTAAACGGGAAGACATAATAGGGAGGTATTTAAGATTTAAGGTTTAAGATTTAAGATTTGAGATTTAAGATTTTTTTTTGCCGTCGGTTTCAACCGACGGGTTTAAGATTTAAGGTTTAAGATTTAAGGATTTATGCTTTTTGGAAAATAAAACTAAAAAATAAACTCTATTTTTCCTGTAAAATTATATTTTCGCAAAACTATTTTTTAAAAATGAAATACTACATAATAGCCGGCGAGGCTTCGGGCGATCTGCTGGGTTCATACCTGATGAAAGCCATTAAAAAACAAGATGCACAAGCAGATTTCCGTTGCTGGGGCGGCGATTTGATGGAAGCACAAGGCGGCGAAATTATTAAACACTACAAAGACCTCGCTTTTATGGGGTTTTGGGAAGTCGCCACTAATTTGCGTACCATCCTTAAAAATATAAAAATCTGTAAAGTAGATATCTTGCTCTATGAACCCGATGTGATGGTGCTCATTGACTACCCCGGATTTAATTTGCGTATCGCAGAGTTTGCTAAAGAACAGAATATTAGAGTTGTATATTATGTGTCTCCACAAATCTGGGCATGGAAAAAAAATCGCATACATCAAATAAAACGAAATGTGGACACGATGATCCCCATTTTACCCTTTGAAAAAGATTTCTACGCAAAATATAATTACGAAGCACATTATGTGGGACACCCTTTGTTGGATGTTATCAAAGATAAAATGAAAAATGATGATTGGCAGATATTTAAAGAGAACTACGAGTTAGACGATCGCCCTGTTATTGCTATTCTACCCGGAAGCCGCCGGCAGGAACTCAAAAAGATGTTACCCGTTATGATAAAAATTGTTGAACTATTTCCGGAATTTCAATTTGTGATGTCGAAAGTAAAATGGCAGCCGTTTTCATTATATCAATCTCACATTAAAAACAAAAAGATAACTCTTATAGAAGGAGATACATACGGATTGTTGCATCATGCAAAAGCAGCTATCGTAACATCGGGCACAGCTACTTTGGAAACTGCTTTATGGAATGTTCCGCAAGTGGTGTGCTATAAAACCAGTTTTGTTTCTGCACTCATCGCAAAAATATTAATGGGTAAACATGTAAAATATATATCGTTAGTAAATCTTATTCTGAATAAACAGGCAGTTGCCGAACTCATTCAATATGACTTTACGCTAAAAAGAGTTAGAGAGGAGTTTGAAAAAATTGTTCACAACAGCCAAGTCATTGAAGTGATGAAATGTGATTATTGTCAATTACAACATATTTTGGGAGATGCCGGCGCATCTGAAAAAGCAGCAACACTAATTGTAAAACATGATATTAGATAAAATCAGCACACTCTACTTTTTAGGAATTGGGGGAATTGGCATGAGCGCTTTGGCTCGCTTCTTTCTCCTTCAAGGAAAACAAGTGTATGGCTATGATCTTACCCCAACGGAAATTACAACACAATTAATAGCTGCCGGAGCAGAGATTCATTTTGAAGAAGATTTAAACAAAATTCCGGAAAAAGTAGATCTTGTGGTTTACACGCCTGCAATTCCAAAAGAACATATAGAGTATCAATATTTTATTGAGAAAAATATCTTTATGCTCAAACGTTCCGAAATTTTGGGACTGATTTGTAGTAACTATCCCACTATTGCAGTTGCCGGAACACACGGGAAAACTACCACTACGGCGATGATCACGCAACTTTTGGTGCGAGGTACGAGGTGCGAGGTGCGAGGTAAAGAGGGAGAAGGGAGGATATTGGCTTTTATTGGTGGGGTTTCTAAAAATTTTGATTCTAACTTCGTTTATGAACCTAATTTTGATACGGTTGTGGCAGAAGCCGACGAGTTTGACCGTTCGTTTTTAACCCTACGCCCGCAAGTGGCGGCAATAACTTCAATGGATGCTGATCATTTAGATATTTATGGTAGCCACGAACATTTGAAGGAATCGTTTCAACTATTTGCCAATCAAATACAACCTGATGGCGTTTTAGTAATTTATGAAGACATTGCGCACCAAGTTGAGCATCCGAACAAAGTTACGTATGGATTTTCCCATCATGCTCATTACCAAATATCAAACCTTCAACACTATCCCACGAAAACCACGTTCGATTTAACGATCCACATAGTTCGCAACCCGAACCTCATACCTCATACCTCGTACCTCATACCTTTCTGCGTAAACATCCCGGGCGCACACAATGCCCTCAATGCCGTGGCTGCATTTGCCGCATCTGTTGAATTTTTGTCGTGGAAAAACGGCGAGAAATTGGATGAACAAGGATTAGAGATTTTAGTAGAAAAAATAGCCGGATTTTCCGGTGTAAAACGCCGGTTCGACATTCGTGTTCAGCGCGAAGATTTTGTATATATTGATGATTACGCGCATCATCCGGCAGAGATCAAAGCATTTTTGGATTCGGTAAAGAGGAGTTATCCTACAAAAAAACTTACCGGAGTTTTTCAGCCTCATCTCTATTCGCGAACAAGAGATTTTGCAAGAGCGTTTGCTGAGGCATTAGAGGTTTTAGACGAAATTATTCTGTTAGATATTTATCCTGCCCGAGAAGAACCTATTAAAGGGATTACTTCCGCTTATCTGTTGTCGTTTATAAAAAATAGAAACAAAAAACTCCTTACAAAAGAGGAACTTTTAACCTATTTACAAAAAAACAAACCTGAAGTTTTGCTTACCATGGGTGCAGGAGATATAGATAAATTGGTGGAAAAAATAGAAAAAAACAACTAAATTAAAAAAAAATCTATTTTCGCCGCCGTTTTCGGCAAGTGCGGAAAGCTGGTCCCTTAGCTCAGACGGTTAGAGCATCTGACTCATAATCAGGGGGTCCTTGGTTCGATCCCAAGAGGGACCACAAGAAAAAGCGAACTTATTAAAGGTTCGCTTTTTTTGCAACCTTAATGGCAACCACAATAAAACTTTATTAATTCCAGTATGACCTCCGCTACGTTCGATAAACTGCAAGTCTTGGCAGAGGCTGCCAAATACGATGTTTCTTGTGCGTCGAGCGGCACTACGCGAAAGAACACGGCAAAAGGGATCGGATCGGCGGCAGGGTGGGGGATTTGCCACAGTTTTACCGAAGATGGCAGGTGTGTCTCTCTGCTTAAAATTATGCTTACCAATTACTGTATTTACGACTGTGCTTATTGCGTGAACCGAGTAAGCAACGACGTGCCGCGCGCTACATTCAGCGTGTCGGAAATTGTGGATTTAACTATCGAATACTATCGCCGTAATTATATTGAAGGACTTTTTTTAAGTTCGGGGGTGGTGCGCAACGCCGATTATACGATGGAACGCATGGTTGCTGTTGCCAAAGATCTCCGTACTATTCATAAATACAACGGATATATCCATTTGAAAGCGATTCCGGGGGCAAGTCCCGAACTGATGACACAGGCAGGGTTGTATGCCGACCGCCTGAGCGTTAATATTGAAATACCGTCGGAAGAGAGTTTGAAACGGATTGCTCCCCAGAAAGATTATCAAAGTGTATTAACGCCGATGGGTTTTATTCATCAGCATTTTTTGGAGAGCAAGGAAGAGAAGAAAAAGTATCGCCATGCTAAATTGTACGCGCCTGCCGGACAGAGTACGCAAATGGTAATTGGCGCATCGCCCGAAAACGACCGGCAGATACTGAATCTGTCCAATTTTCTGTATCAACAACCCTCCATGAAGCGCGTGTATTATTCGGGGTATATTCCTGTTAATCTTGCCGATGCAAGACTTCCCGCACTTTCTGCACCACCTCTTGTGAGGGAAAACAGACTGTATCAAGCAGACTGGCTCATGCGTTTTTATCAATTTAATGTAGATGAAATTGTAAATGAGCAATATCCTGACTTAGATTTGGAAATAGACCCCAAACTGGCTTATGCATTACGGCATCCCGAACTGTTTCCCATTGACGTAAACAGAGCAGACTATGAGATGCTTTTGCGGATTCCGGGGGTAGGTGTTAAATCGGCTAAACTAATCGTAACCTCGCGCCGCTACGGAAGTTTATCGTTAGAGCATCTGAAAAAAATGGGCGTGGTACTCAAACGGGCAAAATATTTTATCACTTGCAACGAATTGCCTATGCTTACGGTTAATGAAATACAGCCTGAGAATTTAAGGAATATTTTGATTGGGAAGAAACAAGATAAAAATGATAATCAGTTGCAATTATTGTTCTAATGTGTATCTTCGCGGCAAGTTTGTGTGAGCTCCATCCAGAAAAAAAGTCGCCGACATCTTGCGCTACCACATTCATTATTAAAGAAGAAAATCTTATAGAATTAAAACAATGATAATGATAAAAAAAATCAAATTTACTTTAGCTATTGTGCTGATTTCTTTATTCAGCGCCTCGTGCGACAAGCCTAAAACTATTTTTTCTTTGGAAGATGAAATACAGCTTGGTGCTCAATTCGATCAGGAAATTATGGCAAATTCAAGTTTTGTTATTCTCAATGAATCGCAATATCGTGAAGCCCACAACATGATCAATCAATTTAAAAACGAGCTATTGGCTACCGGAAAAGTGGATTATGCCAACAAGTTTCTTTGGAAAGTCAGAATTATTAATGATGACGCCACCGTAAATGCTTTTGCTGTACCGGGGGGGTATATGTATTTTTACACAGGGTTAATAAAAACACTAGACAATGAAGCAGAGTTTGTTGGAGTAATGGCGCATGAAATGGCGCACGTGGCGCGCAGGCACTCATCGGAACAACTTACTAAAGCTTATGGAATAGATATGCTGCTTTCTATGTTGCTGGGTAACAATGCTAATCAATGGGTGAAAATTGCTGCCGATTTAGCGGCAGGTTTAGTAGAACTTAAGTTCTCCAGAAATAATGAATTTGAAGCCGATAAATATGCAGTGATTTATACATATCCAACAGAATGGGATGCGCGCGGAGTAGCCAATTTTTTTGAAAAATTAGACTCACATTCTCCAACGCCCGTATTCCTGAGTACCCACCCTGCCGATAAAGACCGAATTGCCGCAGTAAATAAAGAATGGAACACACTGGGAGGCAAACAAGGAGAATATTTTAAAGAACGATACGCTCAATTTAAAAACGCTTTACCTTAATAATAATTCTCGCAAAGGAGCAAAGTTCACGAACCACTAACCACTAATTACTGCTGTTGCGTTAAATTTTTAATTATTCATATAACTAATTTCAATACTCCTTTGAGAAAATTCTTAACAGAGCAACGTCAATTCAATCAAGATGTCAAAGAACAAGTATTATTATTTGTATGATAATTTTAACGCAACAGCAGTAGTTAGTGATTAATGATTAATGATAACTGAAAACTGATAACTAAAAACCTTGAATCTTTCAGTACATTTTTTTGAAGAAATAAAACGCTTAGCCTCCGATGCGGAGTCGGCACGTTTCTTATTAGCGGTAAGCGGCGGTCGCGATTCAGTTGCGTTAGCACATCTTTTTGCAACTCGTAACCTGCATTTTGATATTGCACATTGCAACTTTCATCTGCGCAGCGAAGAATCGAATAAAGAGATGCACTTTGTGCAAAACCTCTCTTTTCTAACTACCCAAAAGGTTTTTGTTAAAGAGTTTGATACCTGTTCTGTTCAGGAAAAATCGGGAAAATCTATGGAGATGGTAGCAAGAGAATTGCGCTACCAATGGTTTGAAGAGATAGGGGAGGCGTACCATTATATCGTTACGGCGCATCATGCAAACGATAATGCAGAAACAGTAATATTGAACATGTTGCGCGGAACCGGCATGCGTGGAATCTGTGGCATCCCACAAAAAAACGGAAAAATTATTCGCCCACTACTGAAGGTTTCTGCCTACTCCATTGAACAGTACTTGCAAAAGCAAAAGGTGCAATATTGCGTGGATTCCTCAAATCTATCAGATCAGTTTATGAGAAATAAAATCAGACATCATATTATTCCGGAATTGGAAAAAATATACCCGAAGGTAATAGATACTTTTACGAAAAATAGCCGGCTGTTGCAACAGCAAACCCAATTTTTCGATGCACATATTCAACTATATAAGACCCAACTATGGCAAGAAACTGAAGATAGAATAACCATTAATATCAAGACACTGACCGAAAATCCATTCAGCCCAATTATTCTTTACGAAATATTGAACCCGCTTGGTTTTAATGCAGATGATATTGAAAATATATTAAAATCTACAAATACTCATTCAGGTAAAAGATTCTTTTCTAATACCCACATTTTGATTAAAGATAGAACTCATTTTATTATAGAAAGAAAAACGGAGAAAAAAGCGGAAGATATGCTTATTTATTCTATGGAAGAGTTGGAAAACCATGGCTTTTCTGTTGAAAAAAAACTTTACGATGCACCTTTTGATCTCATTAAAAAACATAACCTTATTTATGTTGATGCTGCAAAACTAACTTTTCCTTTATCAATCAGAGGTTGGAAAAAAGGAGATGTTTTCTCTCCTTTTGGTATGAAAACCAAGAAAAAAGTGAGCGATTTTTTTACAGATTCAAAAATTGACTTGTTGGAAAAGCAAAAAATCCGCCTTCTTCTCTCAGGGAAAGAGATTGTTTGGGTTATTAACTATCGGGCAGATGAGCGATTTAAAATAGATGCAGATACAAAATGGTATTATAAAATAACCTTAAACCTTAAACCTTAAATCTTAAATTTTTAAATCTTAAATCTTAAATCTTAAATTTTTAAATTTTTAAATCTTAAATCTTAAATCTTAAATCTTTAAATCTTTAAATCTTTAAACCTTTAAACCTTAAATTCCCATGCCTCCTCCTCTCATCCGGATAAACGCTCTTCCCGAAAAGCCGGGGGTGTACTGTTTTTTGGATGAGAATGGCGTGATCATCTATATTGGTAAGGCTAAAGTTCTGAAAAAGAGAGTGGCTTCCTATTTTACGAAAACACAAAAGTACCCGAAACTATCTGTTTTGGTTTCAAAAATCAGAAATGTTCAGTTTACCGTGGTGGATACCGAATGGGAAGCGCTGTTGCTGGAAAACAGTATGATCAAGCAATTCCGCCCGCGCTATAATGCCATGATGAAAGACGACAAAACCTATCCTTGGATAGCGATCCGCAAAGAAAAGTTTCCACGCTTATATGTTACACGCAATCCTAATCCGAATAAGGAGGAGTTGTTTGGTCCCTATTCGTCGTTGCGCTTTATGCACACATTGTTAAATACATTGTATGACTTGTTTCCCATTCGTACTTGCAAAATTTTGCCCAAAAAAGGACGTCCCTGTTTGCAATACCATATTAAAAAATGCGCAGCTCCTTGCGCGGGCTTAATCTCTACGGAAGAATACCATGAAAATATTCGGAAAGTTACGAACATTATAAAAGGAAATTTTAGCGAAGTGTTTAAACAGTTGAAAACGGAAATGATGCGTTTTGCAGAAATATGGGCGTTTGAGAAAGCACAACTTATTAAAGAACAGATAGAGGTATTAGAAACCTATCGCGGAAAATCGGTGGTGGTAAATCCTGAAATATCTTATTGTGACGTTTTTTCTTTGGAAGAAGGAAATAACTGCGCTTTTGTAAACTTTATGAGAATTGTGGAAGGCTCAATTATACAAACCTTCTCTTTGGAAATTCAAAACGATTTGGGAAATACCAAAGAAGAACTGCTATTGATGGCAATGGCAGAAGTGGAGAAACGTTTCGGACCGCTGTCGCAAGAACTAATTATCCCGTTTAGCGTCGATCTACATAAAGAGAAGACCCATTTTACAATTCCGCTTCGGGGCGATAAGAAAAAGTTGTTGGAACTTTCGCAGAAGAATGCGAAAATCTCTTTGTTAGAGAAACAAAAAAGGATAGAGCTGGCAGATCCGGAGCGACACCAAAACCGAATCCTACTTGCTTTACAAAAGGATTTAGGAATGAAACGGCTACCTGAAACAATTGAGTGTTTTGATAATTCTAATACACAAGGCGATGAGCCGGTGGCTGCCATGGTGCATTTTAAAAACGGGAAACCCGACAAAAAAGAGTATCGCCATTTTAATATAAAAACAGTTACCGGTCCCGATGACTTTACTTCTATGTATGAAGTGGTTAAACGCCGGTATAGCCGAGTGCTTGAAGAAGGAAACCCGCTTCCCGATTTGATTATTATTGATGGTGGCAAAGGGCAACTCAGTGCTGCACAGCAAGCGTTGAAAGAACTGAATATTCATGATGAAGTGATGATGATTGGTATTGCCAAACGTTTGGAAGATATTTACAGGGTAGGGGAGGGGATGCCGGTTTTTATGGACAAAAAATCGGAAGCGCAGAAATTACTGCAACGCATTCGCGATGAGGTGCATCGGTTTGGTATTGCACACCACCGCAAGCGCCGCTCTCAAAAAAGTATCCACTCCGAATTAGATGATATTAAAGGAATCGGAACTGTAACAAAAGAAAAACTATTAAAGCATTTCAAAACCGTAACAAAAATAAAATCTGCAAGTTATGAGGAACTTGCCAAAGTGATTGGAAACGCCAAGGCGAAACTATTTAAAATAGAGATATGAAAAAGGGTTTTTCTATTTTCTCTTTTCTTTAAGAGCTTCAAATTCCCTTTTTCCTATTCCTTCTTCCATAAGTTCCATTTTAGGATGTCCCACAGCGAACCCCATCGTAATACTGCAACGAATGTAGTATTCTTTGCCAAACTCAATATTTATGGGAAGTTCTTTTCTTGCTTCTGTTTTCGCCCACAAAGTAACCAAACCCTCTTGATAAACTTTTATCGTCTCTTTCCATTTATTTTGTACACGACAAATAACCTTGTCCTCTAAATGCAAATCAAAATTAAGAAGACCTCCTACCGCACTATTACGATAGATGTGCAACAACGCATAATTTTCGTCTGTTGTCGCCGCTTTTTCTTCAACCGTATTGATAACTTCTCTTGTGCCGTTTTCGTAATTGATGGCAAATACTTGCACCTTTTCAATTACGATGGTGGGACCGTCCAAATTATCAAACCGCTTGTACTTGATTTCAGTAGCAGATATTTCTGTTACTTTTGCCTCAATTTCCTCTCCACTTTTTAACGTAATAACGTCTTGGGCGTTTGTGGAAAAAAAACCTGCCACAAATATGGCTAAAATAGTTAATGCTCTTAATGGTTTCATTGTACTGAATTTTAAAAATGATTAGGTTTTATTGATGTGTGCAAAAATATAATAATTTTGACAACCATACAGTTGTCATTTTCACATTTTTTTTTCGCCAGTTAGGAAATAAGATTTAACCTTTTTAAATCTAAAATGGAATCGGATACAAAATTACGTTTTTCTCCGAAATGGCTTTTTTTACTAATGAATCCTGAAGGTTATTCAAGAAATCGGCACGTTTTTGTTGCTGAAGCAACGCCTCAGCCATTTTTCTATCTTCTATCCTATTTTTATTCTGAAATTGTTGTTTTTTGTCCAATATCAAAACCAAATAGCGATTTCCATCTTGTACAAAATCAAATTTTGTGTGGGGTTCTGTATTGATTTTGTTTGAAAAAGAAAATGGCAGTTCACTTTCTATAAAGTCTGTATAAAACCAGTGATCGTCATCTAAATAATATTCAATAGTATCGGCGCAGATCAATTCAAGTTCCCGAAGCGCTTTAATTCTATCTTGTTCTTGAAAAAACAGATCTTTAATTTTTTTATACAGTTTAGAAGGGTTAGAGAGTTTTATGTAGTTTAATTTAACCATATCCCTATATTCAGGTATCTCTTCGGTTATTGTTTTATTCAAAAAATCGGTAAGCTCTTGATTCGACACAATAAATCTATTAGAATTTTCACTTGTTTTCTGTAAATATTTGTCAATAAGTAGTTTGTTTTTATATTGTGCGATTTGGGAGGAAAAATTCTGTTCATTTTGGGATAAACTATTTTTTGCTTTAGCAAGCAAGGTTTGGTACAAAACCCACTCTTCAACATATTTCTCAATAAAGAATAGAGAGTCTTCTGTAGAAGTGTTGTAAGGGATATGATCCACTACTTCCGACCAGAATAATTTTTGATGAAATGCTTCCGCCACAACAGGATTATTGCTATGTTCACAAGCAGTAAAAATCCCTAAGAAGAGAATAAAGAAAAGGATGAGTTTTCTCACTTGTTTTTCAAAATAGATTGAAATAATTCTTCATTGATCCAAACCGGATATCTCTCTTTCAATAGGTTCAACCATTCATCTTCTAATTCATTTTGATATTCGGTAATTACCGCCGATCTGATATCGAGCAATGCTTTAGGATTTCCATCGGCGTCTAAATAGTTATCTTTTATTCTTTCATAAAATTCTTCAATTTTAACACTGTCTTTTAGCGATTCGCTCCAAACTTTATCATTATTCATTTCAAATAGAATCATTCCTTGGTGATATTCCTTTATAAGTTCTTTATATTCAGGATATTTTATTTCAAGATGATCAAATTCATATTTTAATATACTTTCTTTCATAAAATTATCGAATTGTGTATGTAAGAAAGTTTTAGTTAGTTTGAGTTCCATATCAAGAAAACGTTCTAAATAATAGATAAAATCTTGTATTTTAATAGTTTGATTGGCGTAATTTGCCATAGGTTTCAGCTTTTCTATTCCGGCAATATCCAACAGATCATTTGCGGGTGGCATTTTGTCCAATGTATTCATTTTTTTTAATAGAAGATTGAGGGCAGCCGTTTTACCTTTATCGGAATAGCCATACTCTTTTTTCAGTTTTTCGATCAAAGAGGCTACACTTTTTGAAGAGCGTGAATCTCTTTGAACTTTTGCTATGATGTTAAATCTCAGGTCATCATCTTTTGGTTCCCACATGAATAGATCGTTAAGTTTAATAATATGCCATCCGATAACAGAGGAGAAAGGTTTTGATATTTCTCCTTTTTCAAGAGAGATACATTGTTTAATAAAATTACCGGGGCGGCGATTGGGGAAAAAAGGTTCAATCTTACCACCGTTCATTTTCGATAAAGGGTCTTCGGTATATTCTTCGGCAAGGGTTGCAAAATTTTCTTCGTTGTTAAGTTTTTCAACGATAAGTGATATTTTTTCTTGCACATTAGAACTCATTCTGTCATAACGGGCTGCAGTATCTAATAACAAAATTTGGGAGATATTTATTTTGGAAACCAATGGCTGTTTGTCTTGCGTCCAAACGATATGGTAACCATATTGTGAACGAATAGGCATGGATATATTGCCCACAGGGGTGTTATATGCTGCACTTTCAAAAGGATATATCAAGTCGAAAGCCGTGAAATACCCCAAATCTCCTTGATTCCCATATTGAATTTTTCCGTTTGCTCCCACTTCATCGCGCGAAGACGGATCTTCTGAAAATTGAATAGCAGCCTCAGAAAAGGTAATAGTTCCTGCAGTGATTTTTTTCCTGATATCTGAGATTTTATTGTAAGCCGCCAAACTGTCTTTCGGAGAAGCATCAACAGGACACATAATCAAAATATGGGAAGCGCGGACCATTAACTTGCTTCTTTCAATTGCCTCGTTGACGAGTTGGTCTGTTACTTCTTTATCTATTAAATATTGTTGAGCCGATTGAACCCGATAAGACTCTAACTCTTTTTGAAAATTAGTTGCCGTGTCAATTTGCGTATCAATACCATCTCTAACTTTAAGTTTGAAACTAATAAATAAGTTCAAATAATCTCTTAATTCGCCTTCGGTAGTGTTTTGTAAAGAATTGTTTTTACCGTAGGTATTAATAAATTCAAAGACTGTTACTGTCTCATCACCTACAGTAAATAGGATATCGTTTTTATTTTGTGCGAAAGTGAAAAATAAAAAGACTGATAAACAGATAGATAGAATAGATTTTTTCATAATATGATTTTTTAAGATGAATTTTTAAAAATGGGTGCAAACGTATAAAAAAAAATTAATTTTATTTTTGATAAAATAATGTTGTTTCGTTTGAAGAAACAAACACACTCTTAAATATTTCATTTAATTGATTTTCAGTAACATTGAAATAATGTTCTTTGTCATTTTGAAACCTTTCCACGCTGTGGAATGTTTCTGATAGTGCAAACGTGGTGGCGCGGTCTTCAATGTTAATCTCATTTTTCAACAGTATGGATTCTACATGATTCTTCACTTTTTGTAAATCGTGTTCCATATCAATTTTATTTATAAAAGAATAGATATACTGTTCTAATATGTCGTTTGCTTTTTGAATAGAGATTCCATCGGCAGGTCTTGCAGAGATTATAAAAACACCCGGATCATTAGAGGCTGTGATACACGCAGAGATGTCTGAGAAAAAGTGTTTTTTCTCTACCAATTCTCGGTACAGGAAGGAGGATTTTCCGGTTCCCAATATATCTGAGAGCAGGTCAAGAGCATAAAACTCGGGTGCTAACCGTCCACACATTTTCCAGCCTTTTAGCAGCATATCGTAGGGTACTTGCCGAAAAAGTTCCACAATTTTCGGTGCAGTCTGTTTCTGCTCTTGCGGAATATTTCTCTCAAAATGACCGCGGTTTGGAATAGTACCAAACCATTTATCTACTAAGGGAACCAAATTATCAAAATGCACATTGCCGGTAATGGCAATAACTGCGTTTTGAGGCGAATAGTAATTGTGATAAAACGTTTTGATAGCATCTATGCTTACTGTTTCAATATGGGAAATCTCCTTTCCGATGGGCAGCCATTGATAAGGATGCTTTTCATAAACAGCTTCATTGAAAAGCATCCACATATCTCCGTAGGGTTTATTTAAAAAATGCTCTTTAAACTCTTCAATGACCACTTTTTTTTCTACTTCCAACTCTTTTTTTTGGAAAGCAAGTTCTAACATTCTATCCGATTCTATCCATAGGGCAGTTTCTATATTATTGGCAGGCAATGTAATGTAATAACAAGTAACGTCTTCCGAAGTGTAAGCATTATTTTGTGCGCCCACTCTATCTAAAGGAACATCGTACTCAGGAATATTTTTTGAACCACAATACATGTAATGTTCAAGCAAATGTGCTAATCCTGTTTGAGTCGGGCTTTCATCTCTTGACCCAACGAAATAGCAAATAAAAAAAGAAGCTAAGGGAGTTGTATGATCTTCATGAACAATCAAACGTAATCCGTTAGAGAATTGATAGCGGTAAAAAGGGAGAGACATATAACCTTAATTATTTTCTTTTGTTAGAATTATCTCATCCGGAGATTTCCCAAGATATTGTAAATAAGACTTTATATTATTTGCCAAAGTATCGTTTGGATATCTTGCAATAAATTCTCTAAAACAGATTTCTGCATTTTCATAATCTTGAAGAATATCATCATATACAACGCCCTTATTGATAATGCAGTTTTTAATGCCGTTAAACTCAGGGTAGATTCTATGAATTTCGTCGAAGATAGATATTGCTTTTTGGCTATATTTATACTTTTCTTCTTGACTATCAGACCCTTTTGCTATATTCATTGCTAATAAGCCTGCATTATAAAGAAATTCTGCCGACATGGGGTCTTCGGGATACGCTTCACTAAATTCTTCTGTCTGAGAAATATAATCTTTAGAAAGAATACTATCAAATTCTTCTAAATTATTCAGCGAGTCAATTTGCTGAAGTAACTGCAGCAGTGATGTTTGTGCTTTTCCCTTTTGTTGCAACAATGTACGATTGGTATTTCTGTAGCAACTCGTTATACATATCAATGCAAGAATAGTAAAAAACAAAAGTAGTTTTTTCATTTTAATGATATTTTGATTTATATTTAGGCTTTGTTTTCCCAGAAGCAATATCGTTTAGTTTTTTCTTTATAATCATTTTTCGAATAGAAGAAACCCTATCTGTAAAAACATGTCCTTCCAAATGGTCTAATTCATGCAGGATTACTCTTGCAACTAATCCTTTGAAATGGGTTGTTTTTCTTTCGCCTGCTCTATTGGTATAAGTTAGGATAACCTCTGATTTTCGAACAACATCTTCTCTAACTTCGGGTAAACTCAAACATCCCTCATTAAATGTAAAATCTTCACCTAAAGTTTCCACAACGGTAGGATTGATAAAAACCTCTTTGAGTTCTTCCACATCAGGGTATGTTTCTTTAAAAGCATGTGTGTCCAAAACAAATAGTTGCAAGGATTTTCCAATCTGTGGTGCGGCAAGACCTACGCCTTCTGCGTGGTACATGGTTTCGAACATTTCATCAATCAATTCTTGCAAATGCGGATCATCAGCAGATACTTCGATTGCTTTTTTTCTCAAAACAGGATGTCCGAAAACGCAAATGGGGAGCATAAGAATTTAAGATTTAAGATTTAAGATTTAAGGTTTAAGGTTTAAGGTTTAAAGATTTGTATTGCCGTTGGCTTCAGCCAACGGATTTAAGGTTTTAGATTGTAAATATGACTGCAAAATAATGGTTGCACTAATTTTATCCAAGAGCGCCTTATCTGCGCGTGTTTTTTTGTTAACACCTGCATCTATCAGCGTTTGTTGTGCCATTTTAGAGGTAAATCGTTCATCGAAACGCACAATATCAATAGTTGTAATCTCTTTTTTTAGGCGATTAACAAAGGGCTCAATAAAACGTGCGGCATCCGAAAGAGTGTTGTTCATGGTTTTAGGTTCTCCCACCACAATAGTTTCTACCTTTTCTTTCGAAATGTAGTTTTTTATAAAATCAAATGCTTGGGAAACGTGAACGGTTTCGAGCGCGTGGGCGCAAATTTGCAGTTCGTCGGTTACCGCAAATCCTACCCTTTTTTGTCCGTAATCAATGGATAAAACTCTACCCATAAGTAGTTTGCAATTTAGAGCCACTTTACGGACTTGAACCGTAGGCCTACGCATTACGAATGCGTTGCTCTACCAACTGAGCTAAAGTGGCTTTTGGGGCGCAAAAATATATAATTTTAGTTTTTAAAAAAAAACTATTTTTGCCGATATGAAAAAATGCATTTTAATTATAATTTTAATAGTTCTCATCTTTCAGTTCTTAATTCTTAATCTTTTTGCTCAGACACTTTCAGGTCGTGTAACGGAGTTTTCGGCAGAGGGCGTAGAGACACCTGTTCAAGGAGCTACTTTACAATGGCTACAGACCTCCGTTGGCATAATTTCCGATGCTGAGGGCTTTTTTACTCTTGACAAAGTGAACACAACCAACACGTTGATTGTTAGATATGCTTTTTATGATAATGATACTATTTCTGTAGCCAAAAATCAGCAAGTGTTACATATCATTTTAACTCCGTCGCGCACGTTGGATGCGGTGCGTATTGTGGCGCGGGAAGGTTCGTTTATTTCCATTAAACCCATATTTACCCAAGTGATTACTACCGAAGGGCTGCGTCGTGCTGCCTGTTGCAACTTGTCGGAAAGTTTTGAAAGTACCATCGCGGTGGATGTGGAATACGCCGATGCTATTAGCGGCGCCAAGCAGATATCCATGTTGGGTTTGGCAGGAATCTATACGCAAATCCTGTTTGAGAATGTTCCATACATCCGCTTGTTAGCCAACCAGTTCGGATTAGGCTACGTGCCCGGAACTTGGATGGATATGATCAGCATCTCGAAAGGAACTGCCTCTGTAACAAATGGATATGAAGGAATTACAGGGCAAATTCAATTAGACTTTAAAAAACCGGAAACCAATAATGAAAAGATCTTTATAAATGCTTTCGCGAACAGTATGGGAAAAGTAGAATTAAATCTCAATTCCCGCTTTAATATGGATAAAAAAGGGTTAGTGTCGAGTTTGGTTTTACTCCACGGCGAAGGACAATTTGCTAAAATTGACCATAATAAAGATGGTTTTTTAGATGTACCTAAAAACTACCAGTTTAACGGTATGTACCGTTTGGATTACCACCTGCCTGAAATATTTGAAGGCAGAACCATGATAGGCTATCTATTTGAAGATAGAATTGGCGGAATGACGAAGTTCGACCCCAAAAAAACAATTGAAGAGCTGCATGCGGACGATATTTGGGGATTGCGTATCAAAACTAATAAGTTGGATGTAATTACAAAAAATGGCTTTATGATTCACGGCGGCGAGTTTCAAAGCGTTGGAACTATTTTGTCATTTAATTATCAGAAAGATGAATCTCAATTCGGCGCTCGTTTGTATAATGCCACACAATTAAGTGGCTATTTCAATGTAATTTATAGCGGAAAATTTGGGGCGATGAAAAACCACGCGATAAACGCAGGCGCAAGTTTTCAATTAGATCATTTGAAAGAATCTATAACTAATCCACTGATACATATATTTGATTCTTACTTACAAGATCTAATTCCTGATAAAAGAATTGAAACAGTTCCGGGAATCTTTGCCGAATATGCATATACTATTGCGGAGAAGTTTATCATCATGCCAGGGATGAGGTTGGATTACAATTTCAACTACAAACAACTGTTTTGGACACCGCGCCTGCACCTGAAATGGCAACCCACGCACGAAACTTCCATTCGCATTTCTGCCGGAAAAGGATACCGTACTTCCAACCCCATTATCGAAAATTTATCTCTGTTAGTAAGTAATCGTCAATTCGATATTGAAAATCACTTAACCGCGGAGGAAGCATGGAACACCGGAGTTAGCTTGGTGCAACATTTTAATATGCCCGGCGGAAGATCTTCTTTTAGCGTAGATTATTATTACACCCATTTTATAAATCAAACAATTATAGATTTAGACAAAAGTCCGCATGAAGTGAATATTTATAATCTGAACGGGAACACTAACGGGAGAGGAAATCGTTCCTATTCCCATTCCGTGCAGGCAGAGTTTATTTTGCTGCCTTTCAACCGTTTTGAAATCACATTAGCCTATCGTTTTAATGATGTACGTTTAACCACCGCAGGTAAGTTACAACAAAAAGCCATGGTGAGCCCTCACAAAGCATTGCTGAATTTGAACTATGCATTACCTTACGATAAGTGGAAATTCAATCTTACTTTCCAATATAATTCTCCCATGCGGATGCCCGCTATGAGCGAAGCATCACCCTCAGTAATAAAAAAGGGAAAATCTCCGGGCTGGGTCATGATGAGCGCACAGGTAACCAAGAAATTTCGTTTGTGGGAGATCTATATCGGCGCAGAAAATATGCTGAACTACAAGCAGAAAAACCCGATAATATCTTGGGCTGATCCCTTTGGAGAATATTTTGATGCCTCGGTTATTTATATGCCGATCACAGGAATTATGGGGTATATTGGTGTGCGGGTAGCGCTGCAATAGAGCTAAGAGCGCAATATATATTAAAAATTATCATAACATTTCGACAAAAAACCTATCTTTGCCGCTAATTTATTTTAATATTCTATGAAAAAAATCACATTTATTTTACTGACATTCAGTGTGTTTTTGCTTTTTAATTGTTCAAGCAGCAGACCCCCCAGCATTACCGATGAAGAGGTTCCCGTGTTTTTTACTTCCGATATCTCTCCCGAAGGAGTAATGAAAATCTTTGAATATGTGAAAGATCATGTAAAAGGTAAAAATATTGGTATTAAGGTACATTTTGGTGAAGATGGCAATGAGTATTATGTGCCCGCTGCTATGGTAGAGCCGCTTGTAGAAGCGTTAAATGCCACATTAGTAGAAACCAATACTGCTTACAGAGGGCGTCGCACGCAAACAGAAACCCATATCGAATTAGCAAAAGATCACGGCTTTATAAATATGCCTATTGACATATTAGATTCAGGCGGAACATTAGAACTTCCTGTTGAGGGCGGAAAACACTTTAAAACCGCTTTGCTCGGCAAAAATCTTGAAAACTACTCAACGATAGTCTATTTTACTCATTTTAAAGGACATGGCAGCGCCGGTTTTGGAGGCTGCATCAAAAACGCTTCTATGGGAATGGCTACTCCAGTAGGAAAACGCCTCATGCACAACAAAGATTTTCCAAAATGCCAACCCAAAAACTGTACCTCCTGCGGACTTTGTGTAAAAGATTGCCCCGCAGACGCTATCAGTATGGAACCGCTTGAAATTGACTTGAATAAGTGTATCGGTTGCGGAAAATGTATCTCTTCTTGCCCTAGAAAAGGTATTGTAAGACCCGAAGATGAGGAGCAAAAGTTATTCTTCCTTGAAAAATTGGTGGAGTATGCAAAACCCGCCATAGAGTTAGTTAATTCTGTGTATTTCAATATCATTATGACCGTTTCTCCCAGTTGCGACTGTGCTTCTAAGCCCAAAGAACCTTTTATCAGCGATATCGGTATTTTAGTCTCCACAGATATTGTTGCCATTGAAGCGGCAGCGCACGACTTAGTAGATCAAGCGCACCAATGTGACGATGCGTTCCTAAAAGTTAATTCGGTAAGCGGAAAACATCAAATAAATTACGCCGAACAACTGGGAATGGGAACAAAAAAATATAAACTTATAGATATTGACAACCCATAATGTCAACACGAAAATCAGTAAATAAGATTACCATAAAAAATAGAAAAGCGGAGTTTGAGTATTTTTTGCTTACCAAATTTACCGCCGGATTAGTACTTACCGGCACCGAAATCAAGTCTATACGCGCCGGAAAAGCCAACATCCAGGATGCCTATTGCTCTTTTGAAAATGGAGAATTGTGGGTGCACAATATGCATGTGAGCGAATATGCTAATGGCAGTTACAATAACCACGAAGCCAAACGCGACCGAAAACTTTTGCTAAACAAACGCGAAATAAAAAAACTACTTATTAAACTTAACGAGCGCGGATTTACCATAATCCCTACATTACTCTATATTAATGAAAACGGCTATGCCAAATTAGATATAGCGCTGGCTCGCGGAAAGAAAAAATACGACAAACGCGAAAGCATTAAAGAAAAAGATAATAGATTGAATTATGAGTGATCTTTTTTCAAAATCCCTACCTGAAATAGTCATTACATTTTTTGGAATTGTAGTGTTGTTGCAAATTCTATATTATGTAATACTTTTTTTTAGGTTTTCATTCCATAAACAAAAACAGATTGAAAATTATGAAATCGTTCCGATATCTATAGTGGTGGTTGCTAAAAATGAGGCGCACTACCTCCTCAAAACGCTTCCGGAACTATTAAATCAAGACTACCCTCAATTTGAAGTGTTGGTGGTAAATGATAATTCTAACGATGAAACGCCGCAATTAGTGAGGGATTTTCAAAACCGCTACCCAAATTTAAAATTAGTTGATTTAGAATCTTCGGTTACCAACATTAAAGGCAAAAAATTTCCCCTTTCACTGGGACTAAAAGCTGCTACGTATGAGCATCTACTCTTAACCGATGCTGATTGCTTACCCGCATCCAACCAATGGATTAAATTAATGGCAAGACATTTTAATAACAACACTAAAATTGTATTGGGATTTAACAGCGCTCGTAAAAAAATCGGATTTTTTAATGCCTTCATTCGCTACGATAAATTGCATCAGGCAATTCAATATTTCTCCTATTGTTTGGCAAAAATTCCCTTTATGGGCGTAGGGCAAAATTTAGCATACACGAAATCTATTTTCTTTAATAATAAGGGATTTGCTTCTCAAAATCATTTGCAGTTTGGAGATGATGATCTGTTTATCAATCAAGTGGCTACTTCAACAAACTGCGCTATTGAATATCAGGAAGAAGCACACACAATTTCTCGCCCAAACTCCAATTTTAGCGTTTGGTTTCTGCTCAAAGTATTCCGGAGCAGAACCCGAAAACTCTACACCTACTCCAACCGTTTCTTGTTGAATTTCTACCATTTTTTGATGACCTTTTCTTACGTTGTACTTGGGTTTTCCATCTATTTTACTTTGAATAACCTGATCTATTTGAGTATTGTGATCGCTATTTTACTGATAAAATTTACAATCCAACATGTATGTTTCGGGCTTTCTGCTGTAAAACTTAATGAAAGAGGACTAATTCCGTACATATTGGTTTTCGACATTATCTTTGCAATACTGAACCCTGTGGTGTATGTGGTTTCTAAGTTTAGGAAGTAAGAATTGAGGATTAAGAATTAAGAATTAAGAGAATATTAACCGATTTATTACCTTCATTCTTCACTTTTTCATTTTTTTTCTTTCTTGATAAACAGCATTTTGTAATGTATATTTGCGCGACATAGGGCTGAGGGTGTCTTAAAAGTCATGCTTAACCTCATTTCACCGCAGGTACTGTCTTACACTCGGCGCAATTTTTGTTAAAAAATGTTATTTTTGCACCGCCAAAGGAAGGCATCAAGCGATACTTTGCACTGATGTCTATCTTGTATTGTGGAAACTTCGTG
>Ga0123353_10001722_pt1 | contig 26876 bp, 17 predicted proteins | sample TergutLab28metaG_3_FD_92763 | JGI IMG/M metagenome (GOLD analysis project Ga0123353, IMG submission 92763) | Labiotermes labralis P3 segment gut microbial communities from Petit-Saut dam, French Guiana - Lab288 P3 | ecosystem: Host-associated > Arthropoda: Insects > Digestive system > Gut ...
AGCGTTTTTCATCCCCAACATCCGCCACGTCGTACAACAGGCCCACGCCTTCGGACTGCCTGTAATGTTTCACTCCTGCGGCGCCATCGGCCCCGTCATCGGCGAGCTGATCGGCTGTGGCATCGAGATACTGGATCCCGTGCAGGCGGATGCGGCCGGAATGACGCCGGACGCGTTGGCCCCCTTCAAGGGCAGGTGGTGTTTCACGGCGGAATCAGCACCCAGAAGACGCTGCCCTTCGGCACGCCCCGGGAAGTGGCCGACGAGACCCACCACTTGACAAAAACCCTGTTGCCAAAACTGGTGGTAGCGCCCAACCAGAAGATGATCGGCCGTATCCCGCTTAAGAACATCCGTGCCCTGTTTGAAACGGCGAAGCCCGAACGAGAATAAGAGGGGTGTTTTGTATGGAACTGAGTAAACTTGCTGTTATCACCGAGGGGGACAGCGACCTTCTGGATCTGATGCGTTTCTCAGGCATCCCGCTCGCCGTGATCCGTCCTGGAGACATTCTTGGCTGTGGGCTGGAAAACTACGAAGCCGTTGCCCTGCTTGGCGGCGCTTCCACCGTTGACATGAATGCCATGACCAAGGATGCGGCGTTGCTGGGCACCAGTGACATGGGCCTATCGCTGCATCATCGGGAAGCAACCCTGATTCGCAAGATCATTGCAAGGGGCACGAAAGTGTTCGCCGAGTTCTGCCTGAACGTGGACAACATCTATTTCACGGACATCCGTTCCACCCGGTATGAGCGGCCCGTCTTCGTGTCGGACATCGGAGCGGTTCCCGGCCTGGAAATCGGCGATATTCTGGACGAGCAGAGCAATCTTCGACTGAACCTGTGGCGCGCAAACTATCCGGGGCGGCCGCTGCTCCAGTATGTGCGAAATGCGGAGGGGTACTGCAAAACCGAGGTGACCGATGCCTTACTGGAGGATGAAACCTGCAGCGCCCTGTGGTACGAGAAGCCCAATTTCCTGGTGTGCAGTTTCCGGCTGGCCAACTTTATCAAGGCCCGCTTTGCCCCGGTGGAAAAGTGGCGGGCACTGCTGCGCTACATCGTGCAGTGGCTGACGGGTATGGAGCCGGACTTCGGGTCGTTGGCCAGCCGTTGCCGTGAGGTCTACCACTTCGTGCCATACGACGGGACGGCGTCCTTCCGGGAGCAGGTGACCGCTTGCGCCGACCGGGGCGCGAACTGGTTCCATCGGGCGAATATGCTGATCAAGCGCTACGGGCAGTACTACGGCGTGAAGGAGGGCATGGGGCCGGCGGTCTACTCTGACGGCACACAACAGGTCATGGTAAGCCTGCGGTCCGACTGCACAGGCGAAACCTCCCTGTGCTTCTATACCGACTACCTGCGCACCGGAAACGCCCTGAGCAAGACGGTGGCTGACGGCTTATTGCAGCTCTATGAGGATATCCGGCGGTCTGAAGAGGCTTCTCCCTTCTGCGGCATGAGCGGAACCCTGGTGGTGTATCAGGATGACAATGCCAGGGGCGTTCTGATGCCCATTCTGTTCCGGGCACTGTATGCCGGCGAGACGGACCGCCTTTCGCTGGCCACCGACGCGCTGGACTTTCTGGTCCGCACCACCGGCACCGACGGCCTTCGGGTCGTGCGCACGGACATGGTGTCGCCGAACAGCGACGAGGTGGACTGCATGGGACTTTCGAGCCGCCGGGAGGACGGCGTGGACAAATGGCATTGGACCTTCTTTCGCTCCACCTTCACCGAGCTTGCCCGGAAGCCCGCCGGTGTGCCCAGCGCCCATTACAACGCCTATTACCTGGGGGCGATGCTGCTCGCCCACAAAGTGACGGGCAGCAGGGAGTATCGCCGGGTAGGCGTCAAGGGGCTGGAGAGCATCATGGCGCTGTACCCGAACACGGCCCGGGAGCAGAGCGAGACCGAGGAGCTCTGTCGCCTGGTGTTTCCGCTTGCGATGCTCTATTGGGTGACGCAGGAGCAAAAGCATCGGGACTGGCTGTACCGGGTAGCCGAGGATTTGCAACGCCTGCAGCATCCAAGCGGAGGTTACCTGGAGTGGGACACGGGCTTCACCGCCGTTTGTAGCGGCGTGAAGGACAACGAGTGCGCCCTGCTGGTCAACAACGGCGACCCCATCGTGGATATGCTGTATTCCCTCAACTGGCTGCCGCTGGGGTTTATTCAGGCGTACTTCGTCACAAGGGACGTCTATTTCAAGACCTTGTGGGAGGATATTGCTAAATTCTTCGTGTCGGTCCAGCTGCACAGCCGGGATCAGCAGCTCAACGGCGCGTGGACACGGGCCCTGGATGTGGACTTGATGGAGGTGTACGGCGTGCCCAACGATATCGGGTGGGCTCCCTGGTCCATCGAATCGGGTTGGACGGTGGGCGAGATTGTGGCGGGGCTGAACATGGGGCTCATGGCCGACAAGCTGGAGAAATTCTATGATTGAACAAAAAACGTATACCTAGTAAAGCTGTCTACGGTATTGTTTGGGCGGCATCTTTTTGATCGCGCTGAAGTTGCAGCTGAAGTGATTGGGGGAGCTGAATCCCAAGGTGGTTGCAATCTCGGATATGGGTTTATCGGTATCACGTAGGTAGCGGCAGGCCCTGGTAATCTTCAGTTGGTTAAAATACTCGCCCAACGTCATGCCCGTCCGGCTTACAAAGAAGGTGCACAGATAATTGGGGTTATAGTTCAGGTATTGCGCCATTTTTTTCAACGAATATTTTTCACATACGTTTTCCTCCAAATATCCGGTGATGCGGGTGAGCAGCACGTTCTCTTCTCGGGCGAGGGTATCGGCGTGTCCCTTGCGGGAGAACAAGGAGAACAGGCCCCAGAGCAGCGTCGTGCTGTCGTTGCAGAATCGGCAGGTGGTGTCCGGGGAATCGTTGAGCCATTTCTTGAAGATGTTGTCATAGTATTGCAGCGATGATTTGGAAAACTCGGAGATGATGTGAATGATCTGTTCCCAATGCATGCTGTCGTAATGGACGTAGATATCAGTCATCTTGATATCAAAGAGATTCCCCAGCGGCGCGGTTTCGGCGACCATATAGGGTTCGGAAAAGTCTTCCTCTATATACCAGTTGGGATTCACCTCCATTTCCATGTACTCGTCCTGAGGGATCAGGCAGAAATTGACGGTAAAGAAGGTCATGCCCGGATCGGACTCGGATGCATAGGTATGAAGCTTGTTGGGCTGCAGAATAACGATATCCCTTTCCCGCAGGGGGTACAGACGCCCATCGTCCAGCATGGTGCCGTCGCGCTCCACTACCACCACAAAATTGTAGAACGGCAGCGCGTGTGGGTTGGTGTAATCGGTGTTTCGGCTGATGAAGGTATAGTTTGCACATATCGGCAACATAAAATAGTATCGGTTGGTACGCCTGGAATAGAGTGACAATTCCATGCCTATTCCCTCCATATGGATGTGTGCGATGTACAGCTTGTCTATATTATAGCGTTTTAGCCCGATAAAACAAGAGATGGCCATGCAATTTCCTGTGGTTTCTGTGGTTTCAATATGCTAACAGAAAGGATGCAATGCAATGGAGTATGACGCAAAGCGCAAAAGACGACTATGGTATCGGCAGCCTGCCAACGTCTGGGAAGAAGCGATGCCCATCGGGAACGGGCATCTGGGAGCGATGGTATACGGCGGCTGGCAAACCGAGCGTTTGCAACTAAACGAGGACAGTTTGTACTACGGTGCGCCGCAGGACCGCATCAGCCCGGACGCACTGCCCAACCTTGAGAAGGTAAGGCGGTTGGTGCTGGACGGCGATGTGAGCGAGGCCGAAAGGCTACTGTCCCTGGCGTTCTCCTCGATGCCCCGCTCCGGGCGGCCCTACCAGCCGGCAGGTGACTGCTATCTGGATTTTTCCGGACCTTCCAATGACCGTGCGGTTGATACGGTGGATTACAGCCGCAACCTGTATCTGGCCGCCGCCCTGCACACTAGCACATGGCACCGGGACGGCTGCGCGTATCGATCGGCTGTCTTTGCCTCCTATCCAGACGATGTCGTCGTGATCCACTTGGAATCGGAAAGGCAGGGTGGCCTTTCTTTCTCCCTTCGCCTCGCCCGGGACGGCTTTGCCGACCGCTACTGGACGGAAGTCGGCCATACGGTCGCACTCGGCGGGTATCTGGGCCAGGGCGGATTGGGATTCTGCCTGATGGCCTCCGTACGCGCCGAGGGTGGAACGACGCAAGCACTGGGCGGAAACTTGGTGGTGCAAGACGCGGATCGTGCAATCGTTTGCCTGACCGCCGCGTCCACCTGGCGGCATCCCGACGCGGAGAAGGCCTGCCGCGGCATCCTGGCCCGCGCCATGGCGCGGCCTTATGCGGAACTGCTGAGCCGTCATACGGAGGATTATGCCGCCCTATTCGGCCGCGTCAGCCTGGTTCTGCCTGAAGATTCGGACATGCCGCGCCTGCCCACGGACGAACGCATCCGGAAGATGGCGAAAGACGGCGATGATGAGGGCCTGCTGGCCCTGTATTTCGATTACGCCCGTTATTTACTCATCTCCTGCAGCAGGGCCGGCCCGAAGGCCCTGCCCGCCAATCTGCAGGGCCTGTGGAACCCCGACATGCAGCCCCCCTGGGACAGCCGGTACACTATCAACATCAACACGGAGATGAACTACTGGATGGCGGAGAGTGCCTCGCTGCCCGAATGCCACTGGCCATTGTTTGAGCTGACCCGCCGCTTGATCGAAAACGGCAGACAGGTAGCGCGGCGCATGTACGGCTGCAGGGGCAGTGCGGCCCACCACAACGCGGATCTGTTCTGTGACGCCGCGCCCTACGACGCCTGGATTCCAGGAAGCTTCTGGGTGTTGGGCGCGGCTTGGCTGTGCATCCATTTGTGGACCCATTACGAGTACACTTGCGACATCAGCTTTCTGGAAGAATACTATCCCCTGATGCGGGAGGCGGCCCTTTTCTTTGAGGATTTCATGATCGAAAAGGACGGTTATCTCGTCGTTTGCCCCACCGTGTCGCCGGAGAACAGCTACATTCTGCCCGACGGAAAAACCGCCAGCGTATGCGCTGGGGCCGCAATGGATAATTCCATCCTGCGGGATCTGTTCACCGCCTGTATTGAGGCGTCCGCGTTGGTCGGCCGCCCGGAGGAGGACCGCGCACCCCTGCGTGAGCTGCTAGACCGCCTCGCTCCCGACCAGATCGGAAGGCATGGGCAGCTAATGGAGTGGCTGGAGGATTACGATGAAGCGGAGCCCGGCCACAGGCATATATCCCATCTGTTCGCGCTGCATCCGGCTTTTCAGATTACACCGGACGAGACGCCCGATCTTGCGGCGGCGTGTGAGGTGACCCTGCGAAGGCGCTTGCTAAACGGAGGAGGCCTCACCGGCTGGAGCCGCGCTTGGATCATATGCCAATTCGCCCGCCTTTGGAAGGGGGAAAATGCCCGGGAGCACCTTGTGCACCTGCTTGCCGACTCGACGCTGCCCAACATGCTCGATACGCATCCGCCCTTCCAGATCGACGGAAATTTTGGCGGCGGGGCGGGCATTGTGGAAATGCTCGTGCAATGCTCGCCGCGGCGTACCGTTTTGCTGCCCGCCCTGCCGGCTCGGTGGCATCGAGGAAGTGTGCGGGGCCTCAAACTGCGCGGAGGGGTCACGCTGGACATGGATTGGCGCGAAGGTGAATTGCGCAGCGCGGTGCTGACGGCGTCCTGCTCGGTGAAGATCCATGTAGTGTATAAAAAGCTAAGCTGGGAAGTGGCGCTGGGAGCGGAGGAAACGGTGGATCTGTGCGATTTCCCTGGTTAGTCGGCGTATTGCGCTGTCGTTCGAACATGTGAATTCAGTATATGTTTTTATGAACCAAATGAATGTGGTATATGTTGAAGTATGGTAAATTGTCAAATAATATAGGAAATTATTCGAAATATGCTCCGCTGCCTCTTATCTTCTGTCGGTTTTTCACTTGTATAAAACCAACCAAAATCAGAAGGAGGAATACCAACATGAAAAAACTGACCAAAACGCTGCCCCTTGTTCTGGCCATGCTGATGCTCGCCGGCATAGCAACGCCCGCCCTAGGCGGAGCAACCGAGGTTTCTAAAACCATCCAGATCCAGGCTGTGATCGATCCCATGTACGCCAAGCACTTTCGGGAGGATCCAATCAAGGACACCACCCTGCAGGACATCGCAAAGCAGGCCTTGCTTGAATCCACCGGAGGCGTCGAGATGGATGTGGAGTGGTTCGTGCCCTCCGGCAGCTCGGCTGCCGACCGCATCAACTACCTGAACATGAGCATATCGGCCGGCACGTTACCCGAGGTGCTGGTGATGAACGACCTTCCCAACGATCCTGCCTCCATGGAGATCGTGCACGAGCAGCAGGTCATCGTGCCGCTGACCAAGGAAATGATCGTCCAGAACATGCCCCTGTACACCGCCCGCATCGAGAAGTACGGCGCGTCGCTGGACGAGATTCTTGCCGCCAATACTTATGAGGGCTTCAACTATTATGTGCCGGCCGGTTTCCATCCCAACGTATTCTCCAACGTGCGTAAGGATCTGGTAGTGCCGGCGGTGTACTACGGCCTACTGTTCCGCGACGATATCCTCAACCAGATTTTCCCCGACGCCCGCACCGAGGCAGAACTGGCGCAGTTGCTGGTTGAAAAGGGTGAGTTGACCGTTGAAGACCTGACCGGCGATATTTCGGTGATGACGCTGGACGGCCTGTACGATTACCTGGTGAAAGTGAAGGAACTGGGCTTGGCGGAGGGCAGCCGTAAAGTCATTCCGGCCCAGTTGTTCTCGTCGAACCAAATGCCCACCTCATTGCTGTGGAGCCTGTGCACGGCCTCGGGCAACGGTTGGCACTGGCCGCTGCGCTGGAGTAACAATGTGCTGGAAAGCGAATACCTCTACATGACCGAAGGTTTCTACAAGTACTGCGAGTGGCTGAACAAATGCTTTAACGAGGGCCTTCTGGATCCGGAGATCTTCGTGGCCCAGGACTCCTCAATGAACGAGAAAGCCTCCAACGGCGAATATGCCGTGTTTACCGCCTTCATAAATGCCGATGTCGCGAGGCAGACGGGTAGGGAGCGCGGGTACGGCTATCGCTGGGTTCCCTTCCAATACCCCCTTGACATGACGGAATTGAATAACAGCCTGAACGTGTACAGCCTCAAGGCCAGCGGGCCGATGATCACGACCTCCGCCAAGGAGGAGGACATTGCTGCCATCCTGCATTGGATAGATTATTACTTGAGCGAGGAGTATGATGAGCTTCGCTTTTGGGGCAGCCCCGATTGGTACGAGGGCGAGGGGACCGACCGCCGCTACAAGCCCGAATACAAGGCCGTTGAGGACTGGGTGCTCTATGGCCAGACCGCGGAAATGGACGGCACCTATTACCACATGAGCGTACCCGAAACCCTGCTGCCACCCACCGACGGCGACAGCATCCTGCAGACCCAGATCCGATTCACCAGCACCCACATCATGACATATCCTGACGGGCCCTACTGGACGATCCCCAAGGAGCCCGCCTCCATGGATTTCAGCAATGTGGACATGAGCGGCTACACCTCCCGAACCATCAACGCCTCCGAGGCCCTGAATCTTAAGTATTTTATCGCCCAGGGCTGGGCCGAAAGTACGGCCTTTGCCAGCCCCGAGATGCAGGCCTTTGACAGTGTGTTCTGGGCCGAGGAACTGGCGGCCCTGTATGCCAAGGCCATCGTGGCCTCGTCGGATCAGTTCGGTGCCCTGTGGAACGAATATGTGGCCGCCATGGAGGCCGCCGGCGTGAGCGAAGCCGTCGAAACCACGGCAAGACTCTTTGCCGATTACTTTGAGAATCAAACCATCCCGGTGAACTGATGATCCGCTCCTGCGGCGCCGCTCTTGCGGCGCCGCCTTTTTCGTCTGATTGACCGGTGCGATTCCGGGAAATGAACGTCGGACGGATTCCGGCTACCAATCGGAAGCGTAGTACCATGGAGGCGTTGCCCGTGTGACGATGAACAAGCCTGTGCTCAATCCGGCCCGTTCCAAATGGAGGATGATAAAAAAAGAGCGGGCGATCTATCTCTTTATGTTGCCCGCCCTGATCACCACCCTAGTCTTCTCCTATCTGCCCATGTTCGGCAATGTCATCGCCTTTATGGACTACAGCCCCGCGAAGGGTTGGATGGGTCTGAACAGCCCTTTTGTCGGCTTTCAATGGTTTCGGATAATCTTCTCGAGCAAGACCTTCATCGAGATGATCCTACGCACCATGTACTACAATTTCCTTCTCCTGATCGTAGGGTTCCCCTTTCCCGTGATCTTGGCGTTGCTGCTCAACGAACTGCGCAGCAAGCTTTTCAAACGGACTGTGCAGACGATTACATACCTGCCCCATTTTGTGTCCTGGGTCACCATCGGCACGCTGCTATACCTGCTGCTGAGCAGCGATGTAGCGGGCATCGTCAACAACATCCGCCAGTTTTTCGGCGCGGAGAACCGCATCATTTTCTTCGGCAACGCGAAATACTTCCCCTCCATTCTGCTGGTGAGCAGCATCTATAAAACGATGGGTTACGGGTCCATCCTGTATCTGGCCGCTATCTCTTCCATCGATTCACAGCTGTACGAAGCGGCTGTCATCGACGGGGCGGGAAAGTGGAAGCAGTTTGTGCACATCACGTTCCAGGGCATCCTGCCCACCATGGTCATTCTGCTGATTCTCAACATCGGCTCTTTCTTCAGCTCCAGTTTCGACCAGATACTGAACCTGCAGAACACGCTGATCCGCAGCGATACGAATATCATCACCGTCTACGCCTATTGGGAGGTGCAGAAAAACAACTATTCATCGGCGGCGGCCATCAGCCTGTTCCAGGGGGTTGCCAACATGATCCTGTTGATCACATCCAACCACATCAGCCGCAAGGTAACCGATTACGGGCTGTTTTAGAGCCGGAAGGTAGAGAGCTATGCGCAAGGGAAAGTTCAATGATACCCCATCGGTGAGGATACGCAGAACCCCGTCGGAGTCCGTTTTCAACATGCTGAACATCACCCTGATGGTTTTGTTGTGCGTCATCATGATCTATCCGTTCTGGTATGTGCTGGTGCTGGCGCTCAACGACGCACGGGATTCCCAGATGGGCGGCATTTGGTTGTGGCCCCGCGCGTTCTCACTGGAAAATTTCCGCTTTGTGCTGAAAAGCCCCAAGGTGGCCAACGCCTACCTGATTTCGATCATACGCACGGTGGCAGGCACAATGTACTCCCTGCTGGTGACCGGGATTGCCGCTTATTTCGCCTCCAAGCGGCATGTACCGTTTCACGGGCTGATCCTGAGTTTCCTCATGGTGCCCATGTTCATCGGCGGCACCATCGTGACCAATTACATCATCATCGCCAAGCTGGGGCTACTCAACAACTTTCTGGTCTATATTCTGCCGAACGGTTTCAGCATTTTTTATATGGTCATCATCCGGTCGTTTATCACCGACCTTCCCCTTGGGCTGGAGGAGTCGGCCAAGCTGGACGGCGCGGGCTACTTCACCATCTTCTTCCGGATCGTCGTGCCGCTTTGCGCGCCGGTGCTGGCATCAGTAGCGCTGTTCATCGCCCTGGCGCATTGGCTGGATTTTTATTCCAACCTCATGTACATCACCAGGGTGCCCCGCGTCGGAGAATTCTCCCTGACCACGCTGCAAAAGCTGCTCTACGACGTGCAGAATTCGCTGAACGCCGCGCGGGACATGGCCGCCCGCGCCCGCAGCGGTACGCTGACGGTGGACAACGCCCTGACCCAAATGACGCCGGAGGCTGTCAAGTACGCCACGCTGATTGTCACCACCCTCCCCATCCTGTTTGTCTACCCCTTCTTCCAAAAATATTTCACAAAGGGCTTGATGCTAGGGGCCATCAAGGAGTAGGAGACCGATCCAGCATATCCGACAGTTGCACGCTCAGCAGCCTAACAGAAGTGCTTGTGCCAGAATAGTTTCGGCAACCTACATCGTTTTAGCCGAGCTTTGAAAGCGTACATACGGTTGCTTATCGGTCTTGATCCCATAATGATATCCCGAACCAATGCGAGATCCCCCAGTGTACACGTGAAATTCCTCTCTATCCGCCATCTCTTTCGCATCGAACGCCACTCTCTGCATATCCCCTTTCGCAAACAAACGTGCCTTGAACTCGTGTTACGCCGTCTCATAGATTCCCGGCGCGGGTTTCGGCGAAAACATGCGCGTAAACTTTTTCCGTGGTCTGGGCGGAGCGATGCCCGAGGTGGTCGGCGACTATCCTGACGGGAAGACCAGAGTTTATCAGGAGCGACGCCGTTGCGTGTCTGAGGTCGTGGATATGCAGGTCGGGAAAACTATGTTTGCGGAGGATCCTTTTAAACTGCTGGTTGAGCGTGACACAGTTGTAAAAAACCCGTTCGCATCGGTGAATACTTGATTAGGCTGTTCCCACGCCGAGCCGAATACCGCATTACGCTCATCCTGCCAAACCTTGTGCCCTTAAATCAAGAAGCTGTTTACATTGACCTGAGTCAAGAAACAGCTTCTTTTTCTGATCCGGCTTCGGCGGCGTGCTATTCGTGACTGGGTTCTTCTCAAGGAGGCCCTTCCGCTTGATTTTTATCCAGAGTATAACTATAGTGTACAGTAGATAGATACAGAGGGTAGAGGGCATGATTATGACAGACCAGGCAATGGATGTATTTGACACATGGCAAAAGCATTTTCCGCTAGATGACTACACTCCATACGGCTACCTGCATACGCCCACGCATACCGGTACGCATCCATCCGGCATAGTCCGTTCGGTACCGCCGATAGGTTTCGGCATTTGGACGGGCAATTTGAGTGGTTATGGTATGAATATGATGCGTCATATCAATAACTACGTTTGCATGGTACTCCCTTCCGTCAAGGTTGGCAGCACCTTGCTGTGCGAGCGGGAAGACTTCGACAAAGCCGGTATCGCCCTGCGCGCGGATTATCATTCGGCCAATCTGTTGCGTTACAATTTCAACGTGAAAGGCGTTGATCTGTCCTTTTCCTGGTATTTGCAGCACGAGGACGCGCTGACGCTGCGGATCGATGTGCGCGGAGCAGGGGAAGCGCGCGACGTGCGCGTGGATGTCGAATTGCGATACGGAATGAACGGGGCGACTTGGTGGGGATCTGACGAGGCGACCATGCGATACCATCGCACGGCACTGATCGCCAAGATTCTTGCGTATGGTGACGTGTTTTGCCTGCAGTCCGATATTCACCCTTCTGAAGGTGTTACCGCCCCGGATGAGGAGATTTTGCGCGCTTGGCAGCGAGGCGAGCGCGCATTGGACGGCAAGCCTTGCGCAACAAGATTGCCAACCCCGGTCTGTGGGGCACTGCGGTTTGATATGTCTTTGTCACCCGGCGAGGACAGGTCGTTTACCGTTGTGCTGGCGCGTGGAGTCAATGAAAAATGGTCATGCGCCACAGCAGAGACGGCGTTTGTCGATGCAAATACATGCTTATCCAAGCGAACGGCAGCCGACAGCGCATTCTATCGCGCCGCCCCGGTGCTTGCCGGCGATTGGCCAGAGGCTTGGCGCCGGGGTTGGGTGGTGGATTATGAGACGCTGCGCATGAACGTGCTAGACCCAGTCGGAATTTACCGGCACCGCTGGGACGCCATGCAGGCGTTCTTCCCCCGCGTGGTGGTCGGTGAGACCGCCATCGACATGCTGACTCTGGGTTATGCCGATATTGACACGGCGCTGGAGGTTATGGAGGGGCTGTTTGCTGACGCGCCCGACGTATACGTGCCCTGTTCGCGGGAAGACGGCAGCGTCAACATGATCGGAGAGGACGGCAGCGAGTGCGCCACCGCGCCGATCTGGGGCATGCCGCTGCGCGCGCTGCGCATTCTGCTGGCACGAAGCGGCGATCTGGGTTGGCTGCGGCGGTTGTATCCGCGCCTGAAGGAATACGTTCTCTGGTGGCGGCAAAACCGCACCGACGCGGAGGGCTGGTACCACTGCAACAACAGCTGGGAGTCGGGGCAGGACGGATCGGCCCGCTTTGTCACTAACGAGAACAAAGGAAAGGGACTTAAGGAAGCGGCAAACGCCGAGACCATACGCACTGCCGACCTGGAAGCGGCGATGGCTTCGGCGATGGAGGATATGGCCTTCTTCGCCGGGCTGCTGGGCGAGACCGATGACCGGCAAATCTGGCTGCGGGAAGCGGAACAGGGCGCCGGGCGGGTGCGTTCGATGTTTGTGGGCAACTGCTTCCGGGACTTCGACGCGCTCACCGGGAATGCCATACTCCATGAGGATTACTACGATATCATGCTGACCATGCCGGTGACGCTGGGTATCGCCACCGCCGGGCAGATGCGCGAAATGCGCTGGCTGTTTGAGATGTACGAGGAACGCATGCGCGCCGGCGGCTTTGGCGCGGGTTACGCGCCTTACTGGCCGCCCCTGCTGCAGACGCTGGTCGAGGCGATCCACCGGACCGGGGACTACCGCATGGCGTCGCGGATGGTGGCGCACATGGTGGGCGCTGCCTGGGAGCGCAACGATTCGCAGATCCACTGGCCCGGCCCGCCCCTCCCAGGCTTGCCGGAAAAATATTGTATGCGCATCCCCGGCGTGGGACGCGAGAACCTGGCCGCCGATCTGCCCGCTTCGGGCTGTGAGAATTACGGGTGGGGCTGCCTTGGCCCTGCCTTGGTGTTGGAAAACCTCATCGGCCTGCGCCCCGAAGACGCGCTGGGGCAGGCATTTTCGTTGCGGCCGGTGCTGCCGGAATCATTGGGTGAGGGGCGTTACGAGGTTCGCAACCTGAGCCACGGCGCATACCGCTTTGATCTGGCGCTTATCAAGCTCAGTGGGCAAATCACAATGGAACTTCACTTTGTGGCCATGCCGGGAACCGCGCTACGCGTCAATGGTAAGATGATCGAGGGCCCCGAATGGGCGGCTGTCGTGCCGGAAGGCGAAAAAATCGTGATCGGGTAATGCGTTTCATTGGCTGAGCGCATTCGCACAGCTTATTCCAGCGGCGGTATTGGCCGGTGGGGCTCCAGTTGGTACCAATAGGCGGTGCTGCACCAATCGCCGGTCAGTTTGTTAGCGTGCCCGTGCTCAATGGTCACGCGGATCGACGAGTGAAACGCGACAGGATCGGCGATGTGGAGGCGGTACATCGCGTTCTGGCCGTGGTATTTGTATCCTTTGCGCTCCGGATCGCCGCTGTACAGCGTCAGGCCGTGATAGGGCGCGCAGTACTCCTGAGTCGGGCCAAAGGCCGTGCCAAAATAATCTTCGGTGCCGGTGCCGTGCATCGAGGGCGGCCAGGGCTCGCTGTCGATGAATATCATGTCGTCGCCCTCGCCGTACCACTCGTTGGCTTGCGGTACGGTGATGTCGATGCCTAGGCAGCATCCTACGTACCGGCCCCAGCCCTCGGCCTCCAGGATCACGTAGTTGTCCGTTCCGTCGGTGTTCTTTACCAGCCATGCGGCAGGCAACCAAGCCGGCTCTTCCGGTACATTGGCTTTCTCGCGATCCAGCAGTCCCGGTTCCTGCGGAGCCCAGCCGCGCGTGTCGGCTTCGCGCTGAAACTGGGCATGGAAGTACCCCGCCGCATCCGCGTCGGGTAGCGCGTCCAGCCGTTCGTAATTGATATAGTAATAAAAGTTGGTGCGGGACGCGCACCGGCTCTCGATGGTGATGCGCGCGCGCCTGCCAAAGGGCATCGGCCACCAGCAGTTCATGGCGCGGCCGTCCTCCGGCGACATGCCGAAGGCGGCGCTTTGAAAGTTTTTCCGCCGGCCGAAGGGCATGCCAAAAAAATCGCCCAGCGGCGTCTGTACGCTTGGGGTCTCCTCACCGTCCCAATACATGCGCAGGATCAGCTTGCGCAGCGCCAGCGGTTCCTCCTCATCGAAACTATTCCCGGTCCAGTGCGTGCACCAGATGTGACGGATGATGCCGCAGCCCTCTATGTCCGCCAGCTCGCGTGTTTCTCCGGGGCGCAAATCCATCCAATCGTGGTTGCCGCCGCTGTGATCGTAGCTGGAAACCCGCTTGGTTTGCGCGGCGTTCAGGTGAAACAGGGTGTCCAGCGTATAGCCTTTCATAGTTGCATCTCACTCCTTTGCTTTGGCCAGCCAGCGAAGGCCCTCATGCAGAAACCAGCGCCCGAATACATTGTGGTCGATACGGCTGGGCTGCTTGCCTATGCCGCCCTCCAAACGCAGCGTGGTTGCAAGGATGCGCCCGTCGCCGCAGGGCAAGGCCAGCACATAGGCGCTACGGATCCACGTGCGGCAGTCGTAGCGCGCCATCAGCTCGGTGTGAGCCGGGAATCCGGCCTCGACGAGGCGATCCAGGTCGAACACCGTATCGGTGGCCACGCTCCAGTAACGCAGGTCGTCCGCGAAGTGCCGATACGGCAAATCCCCCAAAAAATGCGGGCCGGCGCGGTCGATCATCCCCTCGCGCCAAAATGCCGCGGGAGCGGTGGGCAGAACGCCCCGCAACCCGCGCTGCATCAGCAGCACGACCCCGCCGCCTTCAGCATAACGGCGCACCGCTGTGGACAGATGGGTGGCAACCACGGCGTCGATCCCCTGAATGGGCGCGCCTTCGTCGATCGAGACCACCTCGTACATACGGTCGATGCCTTCCAACAACCCCGCCGGATCGAAGACGCCGAGGCGCGTCCCGTTGCACCGAGGCTCGGGATACACGAACATGGGCCATGCGTTGCGCACCGTTTGCCCTGCCGCGTCCATCTCTATGGAAAGCACCAGCGTCGCGGGGGTGTCAGTTTCAGGCAGCGCGGCGCGCACCGCGCCGAGTTCCCGGACAGTGCCCTGCGCGGAGACGCCGTCACTTCGCAGGACGCCGGAAGCTAGCACCCGATCCCCGTCGGCCAATTCCCAGCGCAGCTCCGGGCTTTCGATGGCCCGTGTGCCGTAGTTGGAGAGCAGCACGTGCAGGCCGGTGCGCTGCCCGCCGAAAAAGGAGTAGCGTTCTCTGGGCTGCACGCGGTCGCCAAAGGCCCATATGCGGGTCAGATCCCACGCAGGGCAGAGCGTCAGCTCACCTGTGGATTGCCGGAAGATATCCTGGGGGAATTTGGCCCGGCCCAGTTCGTCAAACAAACCGTTGGGGCATATAGGAATATCGCGGATCGAGGTGATGTTATAGCCGCAGATCTCGGGAAAGGCGCGGGTCATCTCCAGCGTCACCTTGCGGTGGGTCAGCGAGTGGTCCACAGCCAGGGCGTACAGCCGGTCAAATTGCCCGTCGATTCCGTACGCCGACATGCGCGCGTCGTGGTGTTGCGCGCAAAAATCCGGCTTGAGCATGCACAGAGGATTCCTGTGCGGGTCATCCGACTCCCAGGGCAGCCGCTCCCCGCCGTGCGCCGCACGTACGCGCAACAGGTCGCGCAGCGTGTCCGAGTCGCAGAACTCGCCGAACAGCCAGGGCTGGGTGTTGCGCCACGCCGGCGTGAAATGCTCCATCAGCGGCTCCATGTTGTGCAGGTCCGCATAAAAATGATAGTCGAAAAAGTCGGAGCTGCGCTCGGGATTACCGCCGTAGCACTCGCCGGAGCCGGAGTTGTCGCACACCAGCGTATCGGTCAGCGCGCGGGCCGTTTCGTACATCTCGTGTAGCAGCTCGGGCTCCACCGCGGTATCCAGCTCGCAGCCCAAGCTGATCAGCACCACCGACGGATGCCCCGCCAGCGCGCGCAGGATGCGCGGGTACTCCCGGCGGATGCGTCGCGCCAGCGCATCGGTCTTCTCCGGCAGCCACAGCGGCAGCTCGATCCACTGTAATACGCCGGCGCGGTCGCAGGCATCCAGATAGGCGTCGCTGGGGATGTACAGGCAGTGCTTGACCATGTTGAGGCCGTAGGCGTGGATACCGACCAGCTCACCCTCGATTTCCTCAACCGTGGGAAGCGGCGTGATCCGGCGGTCGTACATCCCCCAGTGCAACGCGCCGCGCAGGTAAACCGGCGTTCCGTTAAGCAGCAGACGCGAACCGTCAGCCGTGATATCGCGCAGACCGAACGCGCCATGCACGGTTTCGCTCGCTCCGTCAGCGAGGATCTCGCACTCGTATCGATACAGCGCCGGGTCGGCCGGGGACCACGGGCGCGGATCGGGTAATCGGCCCCGCAGGATCACCTCGCCGCTTCCCTTACCCTCGCTCTGCCACAGCGCCTCTCCGGCCGCGTCGAACACCCGGACGCGCAGTGTGCAGCAGGCGACCCCGGTCAGCCATACTGTGAGGCGAAACGCGCCGTCGGCTCGGCCGCGCATGTGGTGATGCGCCACCGCAAAGGGATCCGCGCGCAGCACCCACACGCCGCCCCAGATGCCGCCGAAGGTACACAGCACGTCGGGGATGAAGCCGCTTAGTACCTGCCGCAAGGGATAGCGGTCATCCGGGCCGTAACCCGGCTTGGTGACCAGCACGCACACCTCGTTGCCGCCGGGGCGCGCGGCCTGGGATATGTCTATGTCGAACGCATCCCACATGCCTTCGTGGCTGTCGCAGTATATGCCGTTTACCAGCACCTCGCAGGCATAGCTCAAGCGCTCAAAGCGCAGCAACCAGTGCGCCCCGGGCGCGTCCGGCAAGCTAAAACGATGCGTCCAGCGCACCGGCCCGGCGATGTCCTTCTCCGGAATGTGCGCGTCCCAGCAGCCCGGCGCGTCAATGGACACCTCCCGCCCGTCGGGCAGCGTACATTGCCATGGGCCGGTCAGCTTTTCAGGAGGATGCTTCCTCATACAGGATGCCCCTTGTTATTCTACTGCGACCGGCATCTCGGTCATTCGCAGGTTGGTGCAGCCGTAAGGGATCATCTCCACGGTCTCCACCGGGCCGCAGGCGCGTAGGCTGTCACGCACGTCCGGCCATATTTTGTCCAGGTTGCCGCTCAGGCCGGCGGCCTGGATCTCCAACTGGCGGCGCAGCCAACCGCGCGGACGAATCGCATTGCCGATGATCGGGGTCAACGCGCGATTGTACAGCATTGTGAATCTCCTCTGTCGATTTCTTCTGGGCTACTTTCTGAAACCACGTAAAATTTGAACACGTGTTCAAGATGAATATATCATCCAATGTATACGATAACAAGTCCGCACAGCAATGTCAACAAAACAGGGTGAATGATTTCGTTTGCAGGCATTTTGCAACGGCAGCATACTACATATGACTATTCAGACAATACTATGGCACGACATATAGTATGACGATCTTGAAAAACAATGACACACGAAATCATTCGGTCATTTCTCATGAATAATACGAGAGGGCATCCGAAGGATTCCTAAGGGCTTTGCGGTTTCCTCAACTCGCCATTGTCGTGCTGTGGCGCTCTGTGGCTCACTGGGCTTCCGTCTGCCTCCGGCCCCTTCGCAGCGCATCCTTAACTGAACGCTTAAACCAAACTGAAAGCCACAGAGCCTCAAAACTCTCAAAAAGCGGGAAAAGATTGTCTATTGACAGCACAGAAACCCGATGTTATAGTGCAAATGACATCATGTGTCGTCGACGTTCTGCACGCGCGTGCATACACAACGAGCGGAATGAACACATGGCATCAAAATAAACAAAGGAGGTTCCCATACGTTATGAAGAAACTCACCACACTGCTCCTCCTCTTGTGCCTGGCCACCGGATTGTTCGGCGTTGCCGGGGTTCAGGCGGGCGGCGATTCGATCACGATCGAATACCTCTACAACGGCGTGATCGACTTCACCCCGACCAAGGAAGCCTTCGAGGCGATGTACAAGGAAAAGACCGGCATTGACGTCACTATCGACGTCACCATGGCACCGGGCGACGACTGGATGGATACGCTGAAAACTGCCGTGGCCGCCGGCGGCGGACCGGATGTCTGGCATATGGACGTCAACTGGTTCTCCGCGTGGCAGGACGTCGTGATCCAGCCTCTTTCCATCTATCTGGGCGACGAGATCTTCGGCGAGTACAGCGCCAACGGCATCGACCTGTGGAAAGCCGAAGGGAAATACTACGCGCTGCCCATCACCTACTCGGTGGTGGCGATGATGTACAATGTCGATCTGGCCGCGGAGATCGGCATCGAGATCAAGGAAGACTGGACCTTCGAGGATTTTGAGGCTGCGCTGGAGAAGGCGGCCGCATACCTCGAAGGCAAGACGGTGACTTATACCGACGGCAACGAGTACCCGTACTACATTCTCGGCCATTATCACACAATGTATTTCTGGTGGCTGATGACCGGCCCCTTCGGCGGTACCGCGCTGGCCGATACCAATAACATCGCGCAGAAGGCGTTTGCCGATGCCATCCTGAAGATGAGCGAATGGCGGTCCAAGGGCTGGATCTGGCGCCGCGCCGAGGTGCAGCCTGGCGGCACGCAGGCAGCGTTCTCCGACGCGTTGAACGTGCTCTTCTGGCCTACCGGCGACTGGACGATCACAGGACTCACCCGCCAAGAGCTGGGCATCGAGAGTGACCCGCTGCCGGTAAAGGTCAATTACGCCTCCGTGCAGATGCCCTCCGGCGAGGACGACAAACCCCATTCCGAGATCTACAACCAGGGCGTCGTCCTCAACAAGAACCTGAGCGGGGAAAAGGCGCAGGCCGCCGCTGAGTTCATCCAGTACATTACCAATGACGCGTGGGATGAACTGTTCGGACATTCGACCCATAATTACTGCCTGCCCGGCCGCATCGACTGGATGGAGCAATACCCCGGCTGGCTACTGAACCCCGCGCATGGCAAGGGCTTCCTCGACACGCTGGACCACGGCATTATCCACTCGCCGGACTACAACGCCGGCGGTCTGGACTTAACCTCCAACCTGCAGGAAGTCGTCGAAACAGCCTTCCGGGCTGTGGATGAGAATCCGGGCGCCTTCGATGCGGATGCTGTCTATAAGGCGATCACAGACGCGCTGGAAGCGCAGCAGGCGCTCATTAACGTGCAGTTGGTTGAGAACGATATCCAGCCCGACAATCCCGACGGTAAGCTCAAGTAATTCCATACAGGAGGTTCCCGCCCGCAGGCGGGAACCTCCTGAAGCAAACGGATGCGGCACAGAAAAGCGGGTGATTTGCATGTCCCTACCGCGCGTGACGCGAGGCAAGCTCTCCAAGCTGGATAGAAACAGTTATATCCTCGGCTATGTCTTTATGGCGCCCACCATCGTGTATCTGCTGTTGTGGACGCTTTTCCCAATAGCCGTCGCATTCGCGCTTTCCTTCACCAATTACGATATTCTCAAGCACAACATCACCGACCTCGCCAATACCGGCATCTCCTGGGTGGGCTTCAACAACTACAAGATGGCGCTGGAGAACCCGATTTTCCGCAGATCCATCCTTCAAACCCTGTACTTCGCTTTTACATCGGTGGTGATTACCAACCTGCTGGGGTTGCTGCTGGCACTGATAGCGCACGGCGCAAAAGGAAAAAACTTCTTTCGCGTGGCCTATTTCATTCCGTGCATCACCACGCTTACCTCGCTGATCATCATCTTCGACGGATTGCTGCGCCCGGGCACCGCGGTAACGAAATTCCTGGCAATCTTCGGCATGCCAGAGGTCACCTGGCGCATCACGCCGGGTTACGCGATGCCCATGGCCATCGTCATGGCAATTTGGGCCGGCGCAGGATACTCGATGATCATTTACCTTGCTGGCCTGCAGGAGATTCCCTCGTCGCTCTACGAGGCGGCCTCCATGGACGGCGCTTCGCGGGGCAGGCAATTCTGGCACATCACCTTCCCGCTGCTCAACAACAAAACCTTCTTTTTGGTGGCGACCGGCTTCATCGGCTCGCTGCAAGTGTACGAATCGGTGCAAATTCTCGCGGACTACGGCGAACGCCCGCAAACGGGCGGCCCCGGCGGTACGCTGTGGACCGCGGTGTACTATATATACAATGTCGGCTGGTCGCAAAATAAGATGGGCCGCGCGGCGGCAATCTCCTTCCTGTTGTTTATCCTCATCATGATTTTTACCGCGCTTCAGCGTTGGATATTCAAGGATCAAACCTACTGACGCAAAGGAGGGAACCCATGCGCAAGCACCCTCAGTCAGCACAGGCCGAAGCCAACCTCGCGCGGCAGTACGAGCGTTCGGCACGGGCCTACCGAACCGGAACCGCGCTGTTCACGGCGCTGGCCGTTTTGCTCACGGTGGTTACCCTGTATCCCTATCTCTTTTCGATTATCGCCTCGCTCCGCAAAGGGTTTGACATCTATTCGATGAACTTCCGTTTGAGCGACCTCACCTTTTACGCTTACGAGCGCATCCTGTTCGGCCTGAAGGCCGACGAAGCCGCCATCACGATCTGGCCGTGGATGCTCAATACGGTGTTCCTTTCGACCTCCATCACCTGCTTGATGCTCCTGATCTCCGCGATGGGCGGTTACGCACTGGCGCGCATTCAGTTCCCCGGCAAAAAGCTGTGGTTCGCGCTGCTGCTGGCGGTGATGATGGTGCCGGGGCAGGTAACGCTGGTGACCAAGTACATCATGATCACCAAGATATTCGGCTGGATGAACAGCTACTACGGGCTGATCATTCCCTTCATATTCTCCGCGTACTACACCTTCATGATGCGGCAGTTTTTCCTTTCCTTCCCCAAGGATCTGGAGGAGGCGGCGATCATGGACGGGATGAGCCGCGTCGGCGTGTTCTTCAAGCTGCTGATTCCTCTGTCGAAGGCCCCGCTGCTGGCCGCCGGCACGCTGATCTTCATGGGTTCATGGGGCTCCTATCTGTGGCCGAAACTGCTCATCACCAAGGCCAGCCTGTTCCCGATCTCGCTGGGCATGACGATGATGATGGGCTCCAAATACCGCATTTCGCCCGCGCTACCGATGGCGGCAGCCATCATCACGATGCTGCCGTTACTGTTGCTGTTCGCGTTTTTCCAAAAGTATTTCATGCAGTCGATCACCAGCACCGGCACCAAGGGTAGCTAGGCAGTAAAGGAGGGCACGCCATGGCGGTTATTGAGATGAAGGATCTGTGCAAGAGTTACGACGGCAGCTATCTGGCCGTGAACCACGTGGATCTGCTCATCGACGACCAGGATTTCTGCGTATTGCTGGGTCCTTCGGGCTGCGGAAAGACCACGCTTTTGCGCATGATCGCGGGGCTGGAGTCGGTGACCGGCGGCGACATCTACATCGACAACATCCACATGAACCGCCTGCTGCCCAAGGATCGCGACATCGCGATGGTGTTTCAGTCCTACGCGCTCTACCCTCACATGAGCGTGTTTCGGAACATGGCCTTCGGCCTGAAAATGAAAAGGATGAAGCTGGCGGAAATCGAGGAGCGGGTCAGCCAGGCCTGTGCGCAGCTCGACCTGGAGGAATTCAAGGAACGAAAGCCCCGCAACCTCTCCGGAGGCCAGCAGCAGCGCGTGGCGCTGGGCCGCGCGCTGGTCAAAAAACCCAAGGTGTTCCTTATGGACGAGCCGCTTTCCAACCTGGACGCCAAACTGCGAGCACAAACCCGCGAGAACATCGTCCGCATTCACCGCAAGGCCCAGGCGACCACAATTTACGTCACCCACGACCAGATCGAGGCGCTGAGCATGGGTACAAAAATCGTGGTGATGCGCAGCGGCGTCATTATGCAGACCGGCACACCCGAAGAAATTTTCGAGCAGCCGAACAGCATGTACGTGGCAAGCTTCATCGGCTCGCCGAGCATCAACATGGTGAAGGGCGTCTACCGGGACGGCGCGTTCCTGAGCGCGGCGATGCGCCTGGCCTGCACCGCCGGGCAGCGCGCCGCCCTCACCCCGTACGAGGGGCGGGAGGTCGTGATCGGCATCCGGCCAGAATACATGCGCGACGTGACCGAACAGGCGCAAAGCGAGAATGCTTTCGATTTTTCCACCACCTTCGTGGAGCGCCTCGGCTCGGAATCCATACTGAACGGCTCGGCGGGGCCGGATCATTTGACGGCAAAAATCGCCCATACCCACCGCTATGGGGAAAACCAAACGGTGCGCCTGCAGGTGAACATGGAAAACTGCCATTTCTTCGATCCGGAAACCGAACGCGTCATCCGGCTGTGAGCGCCGTGAGGCGATCGGGTCGTCATCTGAAAAGGCAAGGGAGCTGACCGCGTGAGAGTGACCTCCGAGCAAATCGCCGCGAAGCTCGGCGTATCGCGCAGTACGGTCAGCCGGGCCTTGAACGGTTATCCGCATATCAATGGGGAACTGCGGCAGCGGGTATTGGATCTAGCGCGGCAGATGCAATACCAGCCCAACCATGCGGCGCAGTCCATGGCGCGCGGAGGGGAAATGCGCGTGGGCGTGGTGGTCTATAGCAAGCCTGAAGCTTACTGGGAGCAGGTGCTGCGCGGTGTGACGCTGGCGGAGGGCCAGTTGCGCGATTACGGCCTGGTCGTCGAGCGAGTGATCTCCGATATCGCCAGACCGGGGGAGCAGGTGCGCGCGCTGAAAGAACTGGCCGCTCGCGGTGCCAGAGCTGTCGTGCTCTCGCCGTTAGAACCCGGCAATCTGGCCGGGGCTATTGACGCACTGATAGACGCCGGCGTGCAGGTACTGCTGCTGAGCGCCGATGTGCCCCAGAGCCGGCGGCTGTGCTATGTGGGCAGCGATTATGTACAGGCCGGCAAGCTCAGCGGTGAGTTGTTGTGCCGCTTCCTCGGCGGCCGCGGTCGGGTGGCAGCCATCACATACGACGATACGGGCACCATGACGCCGCAGAAACTTACCGGATTCCGCGAGGAACTCGGCCGCTTTCCGGCTGTGGAGATGCTCGGCCCTTACCGGTTCTCCCGCGTCGGCGAGCGCGTGTATGAGGACACGCTGGAGCTGTTGACCGTGGAGAAGCCGGACGCGGTCTATATGACCTATGGCCAGTTGGAGGATGTGGCCCGCGCGGTGGAGGACTCCGACTTGGGCGGCATCGTGCCGGTGGTGGGGTTCGATGTGACGCCGGGCGCTGTCGAATACCTGCGAAGACGCGTGCTGTGGGCGGTCATCGGGCAGGAGCCCGAGCAGCAGGGTATGCTGTGCGTCCGCCTGCTGTACGACTTTCTGGCCCGTGGGCTCCGGCCGAAGAGCAGCGTCATTCACGCGAGGCTGGAGGTGGTGACCGCACAGAATTGCGGGTATTACCTCAAAGAAGCGCTGAGCGCCTCCTCGTATGGTTACCTGTAGGCTGAACAGGGGGAGCGTCCGTGGAGTTTGTTACACTGGTTCCCACCCCGGGCATGGTCATTACGCGAAACACCCGCTTGCAGCCCGGCGAATATTCTTTTCATGAGGCCGAAGGGATTACCGTCGCCACCGACAACATTACGGTCGAGGCCCGGGGCGTGGTGTTGCGCGGAGGCCGCGGATCCAAGGACTTTTATGGCACGGGGCTGACCGTCGCGGGGCGCAGGGGCGTGACGGTGCGCAATTTGCGCCTGTCCGGCTTTGACCAGGGCATCAGGCTGCTGAACTGTGAGGAGATCGCGCTGGAAGGGTGCGATGTGTCGGACTGCTTCACCGATCCCGCCTGGGGATGGGACGAGCACGGCCTGCACGGCGGCATCCTCCTGATTAACACCCACCGCAGCGCTGTCTCCGGCTGCAGGGCCAATCGGGTGTGGGATGCGCTCAATATACGCCACAGCCATCACAACACGGTAACGGACAACGACTTCTCCCATACCACTGATACCGGGCTCAAGCTCTGGCGCGCTTGCGACAACCGCATCCTTCGCAATAATTTTTCCTACGCCATCCGCATCGACCCCGGTGAGGTGCACGCGCGCGATTCCTCCGGTGTACTCATCGAATCCGGATCAAACCGCAATATTTTTTTCGCCAACAACATGACCCACAGCGGCGATGGTCTGTTCATCCGCGTGCTCAACGGATGGATGTCTACCCACAACGTGTTTGAAGAAAACGACTGCTCCTACGCCAACAACAACGCGGTGGAGGCGTGGGCGGATCACAATACCTATCTGCGCAACAAAGCCAACTATTCCAGCTACGGGTTCTGGCTGGGCAACTCCGATCACATCACCATGATCGGCAACGAGGTCGCGTTCAACGGAACCCTGCACCGGAACGCGCCGGAGGCCTTCGGTAACTGCGGCGTAGCCATCGTCGGCGGTTCGGGCAGCCACAGCGTGCTGCGGGAAAACGACATCCATGACAATTGCGGCCCCGGCATCGCCATCCGGCACGATTTCGAGCAGCCCAGCCGCCACTGGATCATCGAAGGCAACCGCATCGCCCGCAACCGTGACCGCGGCCTGTATAAAGGGCACGGCATCTTTCTGCAAAACGCGCAGTGGCTGACCTTCGCGGGGAACACTTTCGAAGAAAACGAAGGCGAATCCATATGCTGCGCAGGCAATGTCTCCGACCTCGTGCTGCTGGAGGGCGAGGAGCCGGAGGCGCCGCCGGTGCGGATCGAAGGAGGCGCCGGGACGCTGCTTGCGGGGATGCCAATACGCCTGACAGCGCGGGGCGCGGAGGGGCTGCGCTGCCGCTGGGACTTCGGCGACGGCTGCGCGGCCTCGGGTAGCGAGGTAGCGCACAGTTACCGAGAGCCCGGCCTGTACGCCGTGGGCGTGACCGCGGACAACGGCGCGCACGCCAGCCTGGACGGCGTGAATCTATACGTGTTGCCGGCGGATTTTTTGCCCTTTGCGGCGGAGCACGTGGATGCCTCGCCCGGCGTGGAGATGATTCGGAGTGAGGACGGTTCTCTTACCGCCCGGGCTGATACCGGCCGGGAGCATACCCTGATGCTGCGGACCCGCGCGCCGGTGGTTCCAGGGGAGCGGGATGCGCTTTACCTGCACCTGCGGTACGTAAGTGATGCCGATACGGATTGGAAGCGGGAAACCCGCTATCCCGTCGTCGCACTGGGACATGACGCGGACAACCGTGTAGAATACGCGCCGACGCAGCCGCTGCTGGAGATGCTTTATGCCTCACGCAACGAAGAACGCGACCACGGACGGCTGTTTGAGATCCCGTTGTTAGCCGGCGGGGCGTCCTTCACCTCCACAGCGTACGGACGCGGGATCGCTGACGGCGCAACCTTGGTCACCGTCACCTACGGCGGCATAGCCGACGCGGTCAGCGGCCTGACGGTGCGGGCTATCGGTTTCGGTACGATGCCTGCGCGGCTCCCGTGCGGCGCTGATCTTGCGCAGGGCTTTCGCGAGATTCTAGCCGAAGGCGCAGAAACCGGCGCTCTGTTGGACGCGCCGCTGCATCCCGCGCCCGGGGAACTGGGCGATGCGACGCCGAGGGTGCGCTTTCCACAGGGCGGCGCATATGGCCTGTTGTTCGATACCCGACGGTACTTCGATTGCGTAGTGCTAAAGTTTTATGACAATCCCACGCATACGACGCGGGCGCGGGGGGAGAGCGCGCCCGCAGGCTGCCACATTGAAGCATACGACGGGGAGCGGTGGGTTCCGGCAGGCGAAGCGCAAATTCCCGACGCGAACCGCGAGACAATATTCCGCTTTCCTCCCGTGATGGCGGCGTGCGTGCGCGCGGTGTTCGGGCCCGGAAAGGGATCGGCGGCGCTGAGCGCCTTGCACACGTATCACCAGCGGGCTATGCCGGGCGTGATATGGTCCGTGCCCGAGCGCGAAATACCGATCGACTGCTTTGAAGTCAAGCTCAATATCGAGCGCAACGGCAACGGCGCTTCGTTGGGCGACCTGGTCGCACGCGTGTTTTCTCTGGACGGCGAAGGCAAGCTGTCTCAGTGCCTGTTTGAAACCATGGTCGCGAAGGAGACCGTCGCGCCCTTCGCAATCACCCGGATACCGGCCGGCGGCTTGCGTCTCACAGAAGGTTGCCGCTACGCCCTTGCCTTAGGACAGACCAGCGAGGCCGCCTCCCGAACCGAGGGCGACTATTACCGGTGGATCGCCGGGCCGGCGCAATGGGGGGAGACCTTCGCTATTTATACCGGCGGCGAAACGCGTCCCTCGGACTACGATTGGGGCACTGCCTGGCTTCGCGTGGTCAGCGGGACGCTTGCGGCCGAGTATACGCATCATTCGCAGCATGTCGGTACGCGCTTCGGCATCGTGGACATGCAATGCCGGTACCAAACCTTTTGCGTGCCCCTGCGCGCTTCGCTGCTTACCGACGGCCGGGCGGCAGGCGTGAGCTACGCCTTGGCGTTGGGTGACGACGCGCTGCGCATCGTTTCGCCCAAAGGAGAGAAGCCTGAAGCGCTGCACCTGTATCTGGATGGCGAATTGCCGGAAAGCTTGACGCTGTACGGTGGAGACGACCGGGTTGCGGGACGTTTGTTCGCGCCCGTGCGCGGGTTCAACGCGCTACGAGTATACGGACCATCAGAAGCGGAGTGGCGACTGGAGGCGCGCGGGCCGTGCCAAATCTGCGAAGCGGAGTGGATAGTCTGATGGACGGCAAGCACAAACGCTTTCTTCTTTGGTATAATAATCTTCGTTCAACTTTGTAGTGTTTCAACTCATATGGCGTGATAGATTCAAACACCAAACAAACACCGAATACTGCTCAATATGGCAATCTAATCGCGTAATATCAAGGATAATTCGTCTACGTTGTGTTGCGTAGCGAGAAGTATTGTGGCAATGCCTTGCTGCAAAAGAAGTTCACCGTGAATTTCCTCACGAAGCAGGCCAAGAAAAATGAAGGCGAGGTGCCGCAGTTTTTCGTTCGGGGCAGCCACGATCCTATCATCCAGTCGTACGATTTCGACGCGGTACAGGCCGAACTGGAGCGGCGCAACGAGCTCGGGCGGCCAATGGGCTGC
>Ga0123353_10001724_pt1 | contig 26856 bp, 19 predicted proteins | sample TergutLab28metaG_3_FD_92763 | JGI IMG/M metagenome (GOLD analysis project Ga0123353, IMG submission 92763) | Labiotermes labralis P3 segment gut microbial communities from Petit-Saut dam, French Guiana - Lab288 P3 | ecosystem: Host-associated > Arthropoda: Insects > Digestive system > Gut ...
TATTTTTCTCATTCATAACATCTTCAAAATTTTTATCTTTCATAATATTGAGCAAAGCAAATAATCTTAATCGCAAGTTTATTTTTTCATCATTTATAATTGATAACGCTTGATTAAAAGCCAAACGGTATAAATCTTTATCAAATTTTCCAAAAAAAATATTTGCCGGTTCAATAGAATGTATACCACTAAAAATTCCTAAAACTTCATAATACTCCCACTTCATACCAGAAAAATACTTGTTATTCTTTATTTCTTTTTTTTCTTCTTCCGGCAAATTATACATATACTTTGCAATAGCATATTCTATATTCTGCTTTTGCGCTTGATAGCCAAGTTCCTCTGATTTATTTTTTATAAGATATTGCAGTCTTTCTAAAGCAGATAAAAGTTCATCTTTATTAAGTATTTCCTTTAGTTCGAAACTAATTACTTCATCCATATCCGAATATAACTTTTCTTTTCCAACTGCAACTGACGTTCTCTTTTTTTCTTCTTTTGATTTATTAAATATATAGACAGAGATACTCTGTAAGAAATCCAATAATTTTGAAAGCCTGGTCATAGCCTCTGTTTCTTCAAAACTAACATTCTCTTTTATATTTGTCTCATCTTTTTCATCAGCCTCATAGTAATATGTATCCTCTTTATCGGTAACAAGTCTTAACGCAACGCCTTTTGGCAGATTAATGCCTTCTTTTGTAAGTGTTTCTAAAAAAGAATCTATTTTTTCTTTAGAAAAAAATATTATCTCACTTAGTTTACCGGAACCATGTTCAGAAAAATGATAATTACCGTTATACAAAGTATAAATAACGGAGCCGTTATTATAATTATAGGCTTCATGAGTACGTTGGGCGTTTACATCTCCTGAAAAACCAAAAACAGCGCCGTCTAACCGCGAATATCGTTTAGCTAAATTTACATTATTGGCAAAAGAAACGCCGAGATGACTCTGCGCGTGCATGACACTCATTTCTTTACTTTTGAATAGCACGCGTGATTTGATAATTCCTGCTACTTTTTGTTCTGCAGTCTTTTCCTTTTCTTTCCCGGTACCGTGAAAATAATCTGCTTTTGGAATTTCCGCAGGTCTGTTAAACACAACAAAATTATTTTTACTTATTTTAATACCTGACAAGTTGTCCTCGTCAGACATATTTATATGTAAAGACATAGCCTCTTCAAATTCAAAAACCTGCGTTTCAAACCCGAACAAAGTCGTAAATATGTTATCCAGCAAATTATTTGCCGAATCGTGTCTATACGATTTAAAATTATCTGCCAATAGCTTATCGACATCAATAATTCCATCGCGCGTATTATCATATATTTCTTGTAAAATCCTTTCTACGCGGACAAGATTATCATACATTGTATGAACCGGCGGATCGGTATCCCAATACCAATTATCATTCCTGAACGAATTCAAAACAGCCCCTGCAATACCGGTTATCTTCTCCTTTCCAAGTAAATTGACAATATCGTTAAAACGGCTATTTACATATATTTCTTCCGATATAAAAGATATGTCTTCTGCGGAAACGGTACTCGCAGAATTAAATGCCGCATGTTTTTTATATTGAATTTTTATAACATTAAGATTTAAAAGTTTACTAATTCTTTTCACAAAAGATACATTCAAAAATTCTTCTTCCGTCATATTAATAGTATCTAACAAAGATTTTTTTATCCTGTTAAATATTTCCGCTCTTTTTTCACTGTCGCCGTTATATCTTTTTGCAAACGAAGGAGAGGCAAAAGACAACAGCATCAGCGGAGTTTTAATAACCGATACAATTTTTTGAGTTCTTTTAGAATTCTTGTCTATAAGCTCCCAATTGTCCAATAAATCCAATATGCTGTTAAGTGATTTTATAGTAATAAAATACGATACCGCAACCGCAGCAAAGACTCCCAAAGTTATTAAAAATAACGGATTTGATATTAATGCGGAAAAAGATGTCAGTACTACAGGAATACCACCTCTCATTTTTAAAATAACTCCGCTATCTCCATCTTGATTAATTGTAGACTGAGCGGCAGACCGGCTTATAATTCTCATTTCTTTTGTTTGATAGTTTACGGCACAATAAATTGTTTTAGTATTGTCACCTTTAGTATCATAAAGCGTAATCCCTAATTCGTTTTCTTCTAAACTAAGATTAAACTGTTTTTTTTCTTTTAGCGGTAATTTGTCATATTCTTCTTGTGATATGGCTCTATGAATTTCCCCTGTATAGTAAATATTGTTAAAATCAGCATCCGGAAAATAATTCTTTATTTGTTTTTTGTTATCATTATCATGCAAAATTTTGAAAGATTCAGCTTTTTGCCCTTCGTGAGCATCTATTTTTTGCCCGTCAATTATTATAAAATCGCCTGCCATGGGTATCACTAACGCGCCGGCAAGCATAGCTCGCGCTTCGCTTTCAATCATTGACATTTTTCCGCTTTCGACTTTAGCGGCATCTATTTTATGCTGGTATTCATGAGCGATTAAAGTTTCAAGGCTAATCCTTAAAGTTTCATAAGAAAGATGTTCAGCAGGAATTACAATAAGATTTTCCTCATACAGAATTGTTGCGGGATATACATTTGCAGCAGCGCTGTTACGAGGAAAAAAAACTTCAGGTATTTTGTCAAAAACAAAGCCAGTTGCTTTAAGGCTTTCCGAGTTTATTATGTTTCTTATTGCGGTATTAACCCTAGCTTGAGTTTCTGGAGTGTTTGAAAAATCAATTGACTGTTGAATTGCATCAAAAGACGTATTTCCTGAGTTATCCAACGGCGCGAAAGGATTTTCCGGATTGCTGAAAATTTCAACCAATTTTGTGTTGTCTTTGTATAAAACAGAATCTGATTTTATATTTTGTTCTTGACTAACTGTTATTTGGCTTTCAACCTGATTATTTTGTTTACCGGAAAAACCCGGTAAAAAACTGCTCGCCGTCATGGCAAGAGTAAGCATTAATGTCATCGCCAACATTGATATCGAACGAATTGCGTTTTTAACAAACCCTGTTTTCAATTTGCTTGTAGTTTTCTGAAGATCAAGAGCGGGCACGATACCGTCTGTTTCCTGAATTAAAAGACCGTCAAATTTATATTTCGCTTCTCCGGGACTTTGTATAAACTCTAAAAATTTTAAGATATCTAAATTGGGATTATTCTGTTGATCTATTTTTGTTTTTTTATAAAAAACTTTTTTCTTTTCCAGTTTACCCTGTTCATTCCTTAAATCCTCTGATAACGCGGACATTTGCGACAAATGAATCTCATTAATTTTTACGCCTATTTCCTGTCCTCGGTCAATAACATATTTATAGTACTCTTTCAGATTATCAAGATTTAATTTTGCCGCCTCTTCTTCAAATACTTCTTGAGATATTTCTCCGTTTTCATCAACAGAAATACTTTTTGTAAACGATTGCAAAGCTTTTCCCATATCAAGAAGCAATCCAAAATGAGCCTTGCCGTTATCTGACAATTTAGCATGAATCCGTTCAATACTATCCATAAAATCTTTATGATTCGCAAAACCTCTATCAGCAAGGACCTGATTATAATCATAACCGGATTCGGCATCGTACAAAATTTCATTTTCAAAATTAACAGTAATCCCGAGACCGGCGGCATGCTCTACAAAAGCAGCGTAACCTTCAACATCCATGGAATTCAAATGAGATACGACTCTTTTTATTCCAAGCGATGCCGCTATTTCAAGCTGAATTAGAAACATTTTAGTTATAGCATCATTTTCATCCAGCTTTCCTTCCTGATTAACCTTTGGCCATTTTTCATTACCGAAGGGAGAATACGTCCATAAATGTCCGGACATATATTCTACTTTGCTGTTTTTCATTTTTTCGATTATCTCTGTTTTTCGCATTTCAATTTCTATTTTTGTTTTTTCAACAAGCCCGAGAATTTCTCTTTCTATGTCTTTTTCCGATTTTCCGTCAGCTCTTAATTTATTAACAATCGCTCCTAGCCAAAAAGCATTTAAAGGACCTTTCGAATACTGCTTAAGATATGATATATCTTCGTATCCCGCAGGACGAATAGCTTGAACAACAAACTCGTTACTGTTAAAGTTATTCTGTACGGCAAAATCTAAACCCCACAATATATCAGAAATTGAAGCAGGATCATCAAGATCTCCGTTAATATCCGGAATGACATTGGTACCGTTATTAAAACCGGCTAAAGCTTTCTGATAATCATAATCAGAAGCCATTGAACGCACTCCTAAAAATTTGTTTTTGTATTTATTCAGCGTTTCTTTTAGAATCGTTATCGGGTTTGAAGAAGTCTGATGAATTTCGTTAGTTTTCAAAATATTGTCAAGTCTGTTTATGTTTCTTATGTTATTGCTATCAATGTCTGATTCTGAATCAAATTTATATATTTCAAATAAATCGTCAAGTTTAACATCTTTTTTTGTTTTTTCAAGGGTTTCAATGTATTTTATTATTGAGGTTTGAAGTAAGTTCCAATCTATCGGAGTATTTAGAGATTTGTGAAAATCGTTTATCCTGTTTAAAAATACTTTTGCGTCAAGATGCTCTTCTTCATATATGCCGGCTTTATTTATTTTCTTTCCGGCTTTATCGGCTTTTTCCTTATAATCTCCGTATTTGCTTTCAAAATTTTTTGAATTTTCATCTTTATCATGCACTTCTGCTGATGAATATGCAAATATTTCATGCAAAGTTGCAATACTTACATCATTTACATTAAGATTCGGAAAAAGGACCATTAAAACATTATGCCCCATTTCGTGAAGTAAAGCAGAAAAATCAACAATATCAAACATCAGATCGCTTCTTGCATTCATGTGTTCCGATTTATTCGTAAGTCTTGCGGCTTCCGATATATTTTCATACATATTCTTATAAGATTCTTTCGGAAGGTATTGAGCTTTGTTTATATTCGGGTTTGACATAAACAATTCCCAAATAGCCGTAAGAGCAATTCTTAAATCAAAATCGGTTTTTATATTATTTGCAAGAGTTCCGATATTTTTTACGGCATCCGAACTAAATGCGTCATAATCGCTGCCGCCAATACCGTTAAGTTTCAGATACATTAATGCAAAAGTTCTATTTTTTAAAGACATTTTCTTATTAGATATTGTGGAATGAAGGTTTTTTTGCGAATTTCGATTTTGTATTATTTTTAAATACTCTATGCCGTCTTTACCAAACAAAGGAATCAATTTGCCTTGGGGGATAATATGTAAATTATCGGCAATTATTTTTTCAGTTAATGACAATCTTTTTTTATAATCAATTTTTTCTTTAAAGAATCCGGATAAAAACAGCGCGCCGTCTTTTTCAGATAACAGATTAGAGTAGATTTCAAGAATTGTTTCAATCAATTGTCCACTTGCTAGCTCTGTAAAAATCTCAGTACGGGAAGCAATATTTTGAAAATTTTCAAAAACATCGCCAATAAATTGCCTTTTTTGAGAATTATTAAGCTTTGAGAAATATTTTTTTGATGCAAAGATATACTTTTTGCCTTTATATAAAAATACGCTTCCGTTTATAAGAGAATCAGTGGTAGAATAGTCTGTTTTTTTATAGTCACTTTTTGAAATAAAAATTGTACTTTCTGATAAATCATCCAATAAAACAAAAGTTATTTCCTCTTCATAATATTGTCGTAAGTTAGAGAAACCTTCTTTGCCTGCTGTATTTTTTTGTATATTTGTAAACATCTCTTGCAATTTACTGTCATTCGCCGATTCCTCAATCGACTTATCCAAAAACGGCATATCAGTCAATATACCGTCCAGCATATTAAAAACATTAGAATCCGAAAGGATTTCATTAGGAAATAAACTTTTTGAATGTTTATAAATATCAGAGGAAAATTCCTTCAATAGCTCAACAGTTTTTTTCAGCTGCGCTTCAAGCTCGGAATTTGAATTTTGGCGTATTTCGGCTATTTTCAAAATACTCTCAAGTCTGCTTATGTTTCCGTCAAGCCCTTCTTTTACTTTTTTCAAATCCAAGTTTTCGATTAATTCTTGCGTTATTTTGCCTTTATACAAACTATTTTCGGATAAACTTTCTTCTATTATTTCTTTTATCCTTCCGATTATCTCTTCATTATCGTCCGATTCAAGAAGTTTTGCACCCTGAACAACTTTTATTATTTCTTGAATTTTTTTTGCCTGCGGAGTTTCAACATCTATTTTCGTTAAATCCCCGCCTGTCTGTAATGCGTTTATAAATGCCGTACGGCTAGGCGCATCTAGGCTCAGTATCATATTTGCCAATGCCGATGAAGAAAATGATGTTTGAGATTCCCGACTACTGCTTTCGGGAATTACCTGTATAGATTGCTTTGTTAATTGTAAGTTGTTATTTGTTAATTGCTTTGACTGCAGCTTTGCTATTTTGTAATAGACTTCTTCTGCTTCTTTTACGCCGTCCGAAACATTAGGCGTAATTACGATATATGAAATATTGTTGTTTCTTAATATCTCCGAAACGCCTTCGGTATGAAATCCGCCGGTTATTGCTATATCGACTTGTTTATTATCAAGGTTATTAATTAACTCGTTTAAAGAAAATGGACTAACATCAGACCTGTTTGCTTCGCTCGATGTTACGGATGTTTTACCTTTAACTCCTAACTCTCTTGCAAAGTATTCATTTCTGTATACGTTTATATCGTAAAATATATCTGACTCTTTTATATGCTCATCAAGCAGGCTTAATACACGATTATCTACATACTTTACCCACAATTTTCTGTATGTTTCTATGTTTTCTTTATAGTAGTCGTAGTCCCTTGACGTAATCTTTGACATCAGATAATCTTTTATATATTTATCAAAGTTTGTTAAAAATACCACTTCTCTCTGGGCTTTCGTGTCTGAAAACCTTGAGTTTATATCACTTCTTAATCTTTGTTCTTCATTAACCAATTCTAAGGGATTTATCTTTTGGCTGGTTTCTACATAAGCAAAAAATTTGTTGAGTTCCGGAAAGTTTATTGTCAAATCTATATTGAATTCTCTTGAAAGACTTATTAAGTAGCCATATAATTTATCCGTTTGGGTAAAATTATTTGTTGATTCCAATATCATCTTATAAGCGGCATAAGGCAGCTTTTCTTTAAGTATAAATACAAATCTCTGCAGATCTTTGCTTATCTCATCGTACTTCAGCTCTTTTTCTTTTTTCATCAAGCCCATATACAGGCTTGTATTTTCATATTTATTTATATCTAGCCCTAGCCCGTCCATATGCTTGGATAATAAGGCATAATATTTTCTTGAGCTTATTTCCTGTTTAGCATATGACTCAAAAAGGTTTTCTACTTTAATTTGCTTTCTGTTGTAGTATCTTTTCTTTAATTCTTTAGCGGAGTCTTCAATTCCTTTAATTATCAACAGAATTTCATCCTGATTTTCAAGAATACCACCGAAACGTTTTAAATTATCTATATACTCTTCTTTACTTTCTAGTCCTTTGATTATGTCGTATTTTCCTGTTAACGCCGAATAATATTCCGCACCTGTCAGACGTCCTGTTTGTATAATTTTATCTAAGAATTCTTGACTAACGGCACCGGATTGCCGCACTTCCTTATTGTTAATTCGTAATTCGTCATTCGTATTTTGTAATTGCTTTAACCAGCTAGTATCCACATCACCATACGCACCTTCCAAATAAACTGCGTTTATTCCGCCGTTGAGTTTATTATCTACCAATTCTATTATGTTTGATATATTCTTTTGTACCTGAGGATGGCAATGTAAATCTTGGATTTGTATGACTACTCTCGAAGAGTCTGTTATATGCGTTTCGGTTATTTTACCGTAGGAATACGGAAGTATAAAATTATTAAATATTTGGGCATATTGTTTGCCGGCTTGAATGTTTGCGGAAACTTCGGCTATTACGTTTCCATATACAAAAGAAAACAAAAAGCAATTAATTACAAAAATTGCCGTCGATTTTTTACGGTTAATTTTGCTTAAAAATCCAATCATAGTATTCCCTGTTTTAATCGGTATAATAAATATAGCGAAAATACTATGAAAAATCAATAGAAAGTTGTGAATTTTTTGAAAATTAAATTTTGGGCTAAAAAGAGGGTGAAAAACTATTTTCTTTTAAAGAATTTTTCTAATTCGTCTTTTGATATTTTATATGCGGTTGGACGCCCGTGCGGACATGTAAAAGGATGCTGGCATTTAAATAAATCATTGATAAGTTTTTTGGCTTCAAGGGAAGCAACGCTGTCTCCCGCCTTTATGCTTGCGCGGCAGGCAAAACGTATAATTTTCTCTCTTTTTTGTTCAATTTCTGCGCTTTTTTCGGCATCGATATCCCCTAAAACCGCTTTTACGATATGTTCTATCGATATATTTCCAAGCAGCGCGGGATAGGCTGTTATTCTAAATGAATTTTTGCCGAACTCTTCTATGCTTATTCCAAGCTCATTAAATAAATTTAGATTTGATTTCAGAAGATCCGAAAGGCTTGGCGAAATCTCAAAATTCTCCGGAATTAATATCTGCTGAATTTTTAAGTTTTGTTTTTCAAGCTGAGCCATATAAAACTCATATCTAACGCGTTCCGCCGCGGCATGCTGGTCAAAAATATAAAGCTGACCGTCATTTTCCGCTATCACATAAGTATCAAATACCTGCCCTAAAACTTTTATATTGCCGTCAAAACTGCCGGTTTTAAATTCTTCCTGTTTTGCAAAAACAGACGCATATTGATTTATATTGTAATTTTTAGGAGTATAGTGCGGTTTTGGCTCTTTTAAGTATATTGGCGTTGACTGACGGCTGGAAGATGAGGAAACGGCCGGATTCTTCGCTTCGCTCAGAATGACAGGGGCTGCTTCGTCAATGTAGCTGCTAGCAGTATCTTTACTTTGTTTTATCAGCGAAGAATAAGAATGTGACGTTAAAGCGCTTTTTATGGATTTATATAAAATATCGTAAACAGCGGTTTCATCGGAAAATTTTACTTCTCTTTTCGTAGGATGAATATTAACATCTATTTCCGAAGGATCTATCGTTATATAAATTAAAATTCCCGGGTATTTATCAACCGGTATAGATTCTTTATAAGCCAGATAAACGCAATGACTTAACCATTTCGGAAAATTGACGGGTCTTGAGTTAACAAAAAAGTATTGGTATTTGCGGTTGGACAAAGAATCGTCTCTTCCTGTAAAATAAACGTCAAATAAAATTTTAGAATGTTCACCGTTTATATTTTTAAGCGTAGAAGCAAACTGTATGCCTAAAATATCGGAAATTCTTTCTATTTTGGCATTTGCTTTCGCTGCTGAAAAAACTATTTTTTTCTCGGAAATAAGTTTAAAAGCAATATCATAATTTGCCAACGCTGTTTCTTCAAGAGAATCTATTATTTTAGAACGCTCAGTAGCGTCGCTTTTTAAAAATTTTTTACGCGCCGGAGTATTAAAAAACAAATCCTTAACTTCGGTAACAGTGCCTTCAGAACCAGCCCACGGCGAAACCTCAGGTTTTATGCCGCCTTTTGCAGATAACTGCCAGCCGGAGCTTTCGCCTTTTTTTCTGGTTTTAATCTCAAAATCTGAAACAGCGGCTATTGATGAAAGCGCCTCACCCCTGAATCCTAAAGACTGTATGTGGTATAAATCGTTAAAATCTGAAATTTTGCTTGTGGCATGTCTTAAAACAGAAAGCTCTAAATCCTTTTTATCCATGCCATAGCCGTTATCGGAAACACGGATAAGTTTTTTACCGGCTTCAAGTATCTCTACTGTAATTGAAGAAGCGCAGGCGTCCAAAGAATTTTCAACAATCTCTTTGACGGCGTTTAACGGGCGTTCAACAACTTCGCCCGCGGCTATTTTATTGACGGTTTGCTGGGATAGTATGTTTATCATAGATTCAATTAATAATTAATAGAGAATAGTTAATAATTTTGGAGTGCCTTTGGCACAATATATTAGCACAACAACTTTCCATTATTCATTATTATTTATTCTTTATTTTCTGGGGTTTTTCGCAAAGATTGAAATAAGAACACTTTTCATAACAGACGTCGGGAACGCCGAGTATTATTTTATTTTCGCAGTCATTATAATCTATTGCCATTCTGTTTATGTGTTTGGCATCTAAAGTATTCATATCGGTTATATGCATTCCATGAAGAAACATATTATCTTTTACTCTTTGCCACACCACTTTACCGCGCATTGTATCGGTTTTCAAATTCGGCAGATTAAGACTTAAAAAAAGTTCGGTATTTAACGGAATGTTGGCATAAGTAAGAAGCTGCATACCGTCAGCAGACAGATCGAGTATAACTCCGGGGACTTGTTTTCCGCCGATATCTATAATTATCGGTTCATCAAATTTCTTGATTACAGGCATTCTTTGGTGTTTTCTTTTTTCTGAAACCATTTGTTTATCCCCCGCTGTTTGAAATTATTTGGTTAAGTTAGACTTTAGTTTTTAAGATTCTCGGCAAATTCGCATAATCGTTGATTATTTCTATATCTTTGAAATCCGCTTCTTGAAAAATTATTTTTATTTCTTCGGCTTTATTCGCGTTTAATTCCAGAAGAACAAATCCGCCGTCATTTAAATATCTTTTTGCCTGCAAAGCTATCTTCTTGTAAAAAAACATTCCGTCATCTTCGGTTACAAGAGCAATTTCCGGTTCAAAAGACAATTCCGGTTCAAGATTAACAAACTCCTCTGCTGAAATATAAGGAGGATTTGAAATGATTATATCAAATTTTTTTCCGTTAAGGTTTTCAAAAACATCGCTTTTCACAAATTCTATATTTTCAGTTCCGTTTAAATCCGCGTTTTTTGCAGCTGTTTTTAAAGCAGCATCACTAATATCCGACGCTGTAATTTTTTTAAATAATTTTGTTTTCGCAAGACTTACGGCTATACAGCCTGAACCCGTACATAAATCCAGTACGCTTTTGCCGCCATGGCTGCAAGCGGTTTTTATAGCTTCCTCAACCAAAAGTTCAGTTTCGGACCGCGGGATTAAAACGTTTCTATCTACAAAAAATTCGCAATCCATAAAACCGCAAGAACCGGTTATATATGCCGTTGGTTCGCGTTTTGAACGTCTTAAAATATATTCGTTAAAAAGGATAAATTCCTGTTCTAAAAGTTTGCGGGTTCTTGATAAAGGAAGTTTGGAGCGCGGAATTTTTAAAACATGGCTTAAAAGAACTTCCGCGGAAGATTTTGCATCGATTAATCCGGCATTCGACAAAATTTGTTCGGCATTTTTTAGCGAAGAATAGACATCCATGAACTGCTTCTCCCGATTAAGATATTCAATACTATACTTTCGGCAGTTTTGTCGTCAATTATTCATTATTCTCTATTAATTGTTACTTGTCGTTTTAAGTTTTTCTTCGGTATCTGCTTCAATCAATTTAGTAACAAGCTCGGACAAATCTCCATCCATAACTTCGTTTATATTATAAACGCTGTAGCCTATTCTGTGATCAGTTATTCTGTTTTGCGGAAAATTGTAAGTTCTTATTTTTTCAGACCTGTCACCCGAACCTACCTGCTGTTTTCTTTCACCTGCCAATTGTTTTTCCTGCGCCATTAACTTCTGTTCGTAAAGTTTGGCTCTTAAAACTTTGAACGCTTTCGCCCTGTTTTTTATCTGGCTTCGTTCGTCTTGGCACGCAACGACAAGCCCCGTAGGAATATGCGTGATTCTTATTGCAGAATCGGTTTTGTTTACATGCTGCCCGCCCGCTCCGCTTGCTCTGTATGTGTCAATTCGTAAATCGTCCATTTTAATTTCCACGTCAACTTCTTCCGCTGTGGGCAAAACCGCGACAGTTACCGCCGAAGTATGCACTCTGCCTGACGCTTCTGTTTCAGGCACGCGCTGAACTCTGTGCGCGCCGCGTTCAAATTTAAAATAACGCCAAACCCTGTCCCCGCTGACTTCAAAAATAACTTCTTTATAACCGCCTAGTCCGGTAGGATTGGAATCCATAATCTCATATTTCCAGCCGTGTCTTTCGGCAAATCTTGTATACATTCTGAATAAATCCCCGACAAACAAAGCAGCCTCATCCCCGCCTGTCCCCGCGCGGATTTCAACTATAATATCTTTGCTTTCATTAGGATCCGGAGGAATAAGCAAAACTTTTATTTCACCTTCGGCTCTGTCTTTACGTTCTTCCAAATCGGAATATTCCGCCATAGCCATAGCTCTTATCTCATCGTCATCGGAATTTTTAAGTTCTTCGGCGCCTTTTAAATCGGACAACAGCTTAGAGTATTCTTTGTATTTTTCGGAAAGCGGCAAAAGATAAGAATGCAATTTTGTAAGCTCGCGGTATTCTTCCTGATTTGCGACAACGGAAGCATCCCCTAGTTTTTTTTCGACTTCTTTAAACTGATTATCTAATGATTTAAGCTTTTCCAAAAACATATTTTTCCTTTTTAACTATAGGGTACAAAAAAAATATGACAGAGGCGTTTTAAAGCTCCTCTGTCATATTTTTTATATTAAACTATTTCTTTTCTTTTGTTTCTTTGTCTTTCTTTACCGCTGTTTTTGCTTTTTTGGGCGAAGTGGTAAGAACTGTCCCTGAAGTTTTTCTCGGAGCCGGAACTTTCTTTTCGGCTTTCTTTTTTACTACAGTCTTTCCTTCGGTTTTAGCAAAACGTTTCTGGAACTTTTCAACTCTTCCGGCAGTATCTATAAGCTTCTGCTTACCTGTAAAAAACGGGTGGCAGTTTGAACATATTTCAAGCTTAATAGAAGGCTTTGTCGAACGGGTTTTAAAAGTATAACCGCATGCGCACGCTACCGTGCAATCTTCATATTTCGGATGTATTGCGTCTTTCATTTCTAAACTTCTCCTTTTTTCAAAAATTGAACTTAATTATGCAATAATTTTATATTTTTGTCAATAAATCTGCCGTATTGAAATTTCGGAACCGGTTATTTCTATTATTTTTGAAGGGACCACGTTTACAACAAGCGTGCCGTCAACCATAGTCTCTTCTGTTTTTTTACTGTTTTCATCGTGAACATGACCGTGAAGCCAAAGCAAAGGCTTTGTTTCCGATATAAAATTTCTGAAAGCCTTAAAACCGCTGTGGCATACATCCTGCCGGTCATGAATACCTGCTATAGGAGCATGGGAAATAACAATCATTTCCTTTTTTTTGCGAAAAGCCAGTGAATCAAAAAAACGCCGTATTTTTATGGAAGCCGTTGTTTTTTTCACTATTTTCGCCATTTCGTTTTCTTCAAACTGAAATTTACCGGGATTATATCTCATAGAACCGCCAAAACCTGTAAGAATATAATCTCCTACTGTTTCAGGTTTAGCGTGAACATCTATCCCGCCAAGGGCAAAGTCCGAATCATGCGAAGATCCGTAAAACTGTGAAACAAAGTGATTGCCTACAATATAATAAAGGCTTTTATTCAAACTGTCAGTTATGTATTCTAGATAGTCACGGGATAAATCGCCGCATGAAAAAATATAATCTATTTTCCCGAGTTTCTCAGGGTTTATTTCAATAAGATTTTGAAGACGAATGTCTTCCGCATCCGAAACGGCAAGAATTCTCATACCATTATTCCCTAAAATCTTTTATCCGTTCTCTGATATCGCTTAAAATTTCCTTTATTTTTGACGGTATCAGATCCGATGGTTTAAACTTTTTATATTTTTTGAAGAAATCATGCGCGGTAAAATCAAACCCTACATCGTAGCCTACTTTTTGGCTTAGATAATATTTATGCTGCTGTATCCAAATATAAAGATCCGCGTAAGTTCTTTTCGGAAATCCGCTTAATATATTATCTTCTTCCATAATAGAAATCGACGGAAGAAAACGGTGTTCATACCAATGATACGAAGCAAAAACTATATGTTTTTTGCTGAATTCACCCTTATTATAGTTGGCTTTATAATTTTCTATTTCATCAAGCAGCTTTACATAAGTTTTTAACTCCGTAAGTTTCAAAGGATATTTCAAAACAGCGTTTGAAAGATGGGTTTTCTTTAAGAAAGAATCTTCTTCAAGCCTGATTAAAAAATTTTTCGCGCTGTCGTTGCAGTATGAATAATTTTTAGCGGCATGAATGTCAAACTCAAATTGAACCTCAAAAACTTCCGCGTCTATATATTCCGCGTTAAAAAGCTTTTTCGCGACAGCTGTCCTATGATGTCCGTCAATTATAAAATAACTATCCAGGATCTGATAAACCTGTATAGGCGGCAAATTTACGCCCGCAAGCATAGCCCTTTCAATGTTGGCATATCTTATGCTGGAGTCGCCTCTGTAAGGCAAAAGATTTTCGGAAAAGTCATTATACCTGTTAAGACTGCCTACTATTTTATCAGTCGCTATAGCCTGAATGCCTTTATCTTTTATTTTATATTTCTGCAGATTTTTTTCTATAGTGCCAAAATCTACCAGAATATCTTTTTCTTCACTCATATTTTTTCCTTTTAAAATTTAACCAAACTTTTAATCTATAAAATTTTTGCGAAATATTTTGAGTTTAGGTAAGGAAGAAACGAGGGAAGTTTGCACGCAAAAGTAAATAACCGAAGTTTCTGACGCAGAATAAACTCAAAAAATGAAACAAAAATAAAAATGGGCGGAGAGGGAATTGAACCCTCACGGCTCTTGCGAGCCTCAGGATTTTAAGTCCTGTGCGTCTGCCAGTTCCGCCATCCGCCCATCCGAACAACTATTTCAAACAATCTTAAACATCTTTGCGGATTATACTACATTTATGATTCTTATGCAAACATTTTTTTGTTTTATTTGCTTTGGTGCTGAAATGCATTTGTTCGTATTTTTGCCGCATACACGCGTTTATGAGCGAGTGTTTTACCTTGCCGTCATTCCGTTGAAAAACGGAATCCATTTTTAGTTTTTCAGTTAAACGTGGATACCGGTTTTCACCGGTATGACAAAAGAGCGGAAGTACGAATTGCTTTTGTCAATTTGACTTAATTTTCCAAAAATCCTAAAATAACAGCGTTTTATATAAAAACATAAAGGTTTTTGATTATGCCAACTATTAAAATTAACGCTGAAAAATGTAAAGGCTGTGAATTATGTATAAAAGCCTGCCCTAAACAATGTATATCTTTTTCCAGCCAGTTTAACAAAGCGGGATATCATTGGGCTGTTCTTGAAAAAGAAGAAGCATGCATAGGATGCGGTTTTTGTTATTTAGTTTGTCCGGACGTATGTATCGAAGTATATAAATGACGCCATCGGCGTCATCCCCGAGTGTTTTAATCGGGGATCCGCGTTTGTCTTTATAAAAAAATAAAAAATGGATTCTCGTTTGCATGGGAATGACAGGAAAAAGTTAATGAAAATATTAATGAAAGGCAATATTGCTTTATGCGAAGGCGCGGTAGCGGCAGGAATAGACGCCTATTTCGGTTATCCTATAACGCCGCAAAACGAAGTTCCTGCTTATTTTTCAAAAAAAATGGTGGAACTTAACAAAGTTTTTGTACAGGCTGAGTCTGAAATTGCGGCGGCAAATATGGTTTTAGGTGCCGCGGCAACAGGAAAAAGAACGATGACATCGACGTCGTCTCCGGGAATGTCTTTAAAACAGGAAGCTATTTCTTATATGGCGGCATTACAGCTTCCGGCTTTAATAGTCAATGTTCAAAGAGGCGGACCGGGACTCGGAAATATTTCCGGATCGCAGGCAGACTATTTTCAGGCGGTTAAAGGCGGCGGCCACGGAGATTACAGACTTATAGTTTTAGCTCCTAATTCCGCGCAGGAAATGTATGAGTTTGCTTACGATTCTTTTGATTTGGCGGAAAAATACAGAATACCGGTATTGATTCTTACAGACGGAATGATAGGGCAAATGATGGAACCGGTAGAACTTAACAAAACGCCCAAAAAAGATTTTATAGAAAAAGACTGGGCTTTGACGGCTTGCAAAGGAAGAGAACCCCGTTCGATTAAATCGCTTCTTATGAGAGACGGAGTATTGGAAAAACACAATATCAATTTGCAGGAAAAATATAAACTTATTTCCCAAAACGAAGTACAATACGAAACATATAATACAGACAATGCGGAAATAATAGTAATAGCCTACGGAATTTCGTCAAGAATAGCAAAATCAGCCGTAAAACTTGCAAGACAGGAAGGCATAAAAGCCGGATTGTTAAGACCAAAAACTCTTTGGCCTTTCCCCTCTGAAATTATAAAATCACTGGCAAAAGACGGAACAAAATTACTTGTAGCGGAATTAAGCCACGGACAAATGGTTGAAGATGTCCGCCTTGCCGTAAACGGAAAAGTTCCTGTTGAATTTATAGGTAAAGCGGGCGGCGGAGTTTTGTCGGAACAAGATTTACTAAATAAAATAAAAAATTTGAAATAGGAATTTTATGCAAAAAATATTATCTAAACCTGAGAGTCTTAAAGATTCAGTTATGTCATATTGCCCGGGATGCGGGCACGGAATAATACACCGCCTTGTCGCGGAATGTATAGACGAACTTAATTTAAGAGAAAAAACAATAGCGGTTGCACCTGTGGGCTGCGCGGTTTTCGCGTACGACTATTTTAATTTCGACGTAACCGAAGCTCCGCACGGAAGGCCACCGGCTGTAGCTACCGGAATAAAAAGAACAAATCCCGATAAATTTGTTTTCACTTATCAGGGAGACGGCGATATAGCGGCAATCGGTATGGCAGAAACCATACACGCGGCAAACAGAGGCGAAAATATAACAACAATATTTGTAAACAACGCCAATTACGGCATGACCGGCGGACAAATGGCGCCGACAACGCTAATCGGACAAAAAACAGAAACATCGCCTTTCGGAAGAGATCCTAAAAGAGACGGCTATCCTATACATCTTTGCGAACTTCTTTCCTCTCTTGAAGGAACAGCATATCTTGAAAGGGTATCTATATATAATCCGCAAAATATAATCAAAGCTAAAAAAGCGATAAAAAAAGCGTTTCAATGCCAGATAGACGGCAAAGGATTTTCGCTTGTTGAAATAATTTCAAACTGCCCCGTGGACTGGGGTATGACGCCGCTTGAGTCAATCAAATGGACAGAAGAAACGTTTTTAAAAGAATTTTCATTAGGTGTTATAAAGGACAAGACCAATGTATAACGAAATTATAATAGCAGGCTTTGGCGGACAAGGCGTTTTACTTGCAGGGACATTAGTAGCTCAGGCAGCGATTGAGCAAGATTTGCACACAACATGGTTTCCTTCTTACGGAGCGGAAATGCGCGGCGGAACGGCAAATTCTACAGTAGTTGTTTCTACTGATGAAATAGGCTCGCCGCTTGCTTTCAATCCTAATGCTTTAATAGCCTTAAATGAGCCGTCTCTCAATAAATTTATGCCGAGAATGACTGAAAAATCAGTAATAATCGCAAATTCTTCTATAATCGCGCAAGGTACAGAATACAAAATTAAACCTTATTTTGTTCCGGTAACAGAAATTGCGGATAAAGAAATAAAGAATGTTAAAACGGCAAATCTTGTGGCAGTAGGAGCATTGATAAAAGCGCTTGAAATTAATTGCCCTGCGGATAACAAAAGCGATATTTGCGAACTTGAAAAAAGAGTTTTAACTTTAAAAAGCGCTTTGACTGCTTGTGAAAAAGCGTTTTCTTCAAAACCAGAACTTGTTGAAATAAACAAAAAAGCAATTCAGGCAGGATACGACTACATAAAGTAAGACAATTACGAAAACAACAAGGGAATTAAATAATGAAAATAAGACCTGCAAAAGTTTCTGACGTAAAAGAAATACATAAACTTGTAGAGCATTATGCTAACAACAAAGAAATGCTTCACAGGTCGCTCAATTCCATATATGAAAATATTCAGGAATATGTAGTAGTTGAAAACGAAGAAAGCGTTATTGTAGGTTGCGGCGCGCTGCATGTGTCTTGGGAAGATTTGGCGGAAGTCAAAGCTTTGGCTGTTTCCGAAAACTATAAAGGGAAAGGAATCGGCAAACAAATAGTTTTGCAGCTTCAGCAAAACGCAAAAGATTTAGGAGTACATAAGGTTTTTGCGTTGAGTTTCAAACCTGAGTTTTTTCAAAAACTCGGATATGATATTATACCTAAAGAAATGCTGCCGCATAAAATATGGAGCGAGTGCATAAATTGCTATATGTTTCCTGACTGCGGCGAAGTACCCCTTTTAATCTCGCTTGATAAATAAAATTCCTATGGATTTATCTAAAAAAGTAATTATCACCGGCTCTTCCGGGCTTATCGGAAAAGAAGCAATTGAACCGCTAAAAAACGCGGGTTTTGATATTTACGCGTTAACAATAGATAAAAACAATCCTGACCTTGGAATAAATTGGATCTCTTGCGATATATTTGATACAGCCAATTTAAAATCCATATTTGAACAAATAAAATCTTCCCATCTTTTAAATTTTGCCTGGGCAACAACCGGGGACTATCTCTCATCAAACATTAATTTTGATTTCTTAAAAGCCGGGCTGGATTTATTAAAATATTTTGCTGAAAACAGCGGTAAAAGAGCGATTTTCGCAGGAACCTGCTTTGAATATAAATTTAAAGATTCTCCTCTTAAAGAAACCGATGAAACTAACCCCCAAACAGTGTACGCTGAATGTAAAAATCATTTAAGAGCTCTTTCAGAACTATATTGCAAACAAGCCGGTGTGAGTTTTGGCTGGGGCAGAATTTTTTATGTTTACGGGCACGGCGAAAACGAAAAAAGGCTTACTGCCCACATAATAAAAAGCATAAAAGAAAACAAAGAAATTACAATAACAACCGGCAGTTTAATAAAAGACTACATATATTCCAAAGACATTGCGGGCGGATTCGTAAAATTTTTAGACAGCAATGTTGAAGGCATAGTAAATATGTGCACCGGCAAAGGAATAACCCTTACGGATTACACAATGACCATAGCAAATAAATTGGGTCGTCCTGACTTAATTAAAATTTTAAATGAACCTACAACCCAGCCGCCTATTATAATAGGTGACAATACCCGCCTTGCAAACGAAGTCGGTTATCATATACAATATTCTTTAAACCAAGCAATAGACAATATTTTGAAAGACTACACTTCTTAAACATAAAATTACCCTTAAATATTGAATATATAGCAAATATTGACAAGATAATCGTATTTTATTAGAATATCTATGCAAAATTTACTATTTCAAGGATAAAATATGGAAGATATAAAAGATTTAAACATATTGTCCGAAACTCCCGTAACATATTCTGCCATTGCTACAAATTTTAAAAAATATAAATCGGTAAAAGATAAAGTAGCTTCTTTCAGTACAAACGGAAATTTGCTTCGCATAAAAAAAGGTCTTTACATTGTTTCACCCAAAATTACAAAATCCCCGGTTTCACTTGAGTTGATAGCTAACAATTTATACGGACCGTCTTATGTGTCACTGGAAACAGCTCTTTCTTATTATTCATTAATCCCTGAAAGGACATATTCAATACGCTCTATGTCTTTAAAAAGAGCAAAAACATTTTCAACTCCGCTCGGTAATTTTGAATATGTGAAAACGCCTAAGCTTTATTTCCAAATAGGCATTAAACAAATAATTAAAAATAATATAGCCTTTTTAATAGCAACTCCGGAAAAAGCTTTATGCGATATTATTTTTTCATCAAGTATGCTGCGGCTTCAATCCGTAAAAGCCGTCCGCCAATATTTATCTGAAAATTTACGAATGGATTTATTAGATTTAAATAAGTTTGACATATCTGTAGTAAAGGAAATTTTACAAACAGGCATAAAAAAAACAGAGTTTTCAAATTTATTAAGGGCTATTGAATATGAGCGATAAAATCTTTGACCAAATGCTTTCGCGTTATGAAATAATAACTGAAAATGATTATAGAAACGCTCTGCATGAGATAATGCAGGAAATTGCTCTTGCCGGATTATATCGCGGAGGTTTTTTCGATAAAGCCGCTTTTTACGGAGGAACTGCTTTAAGAATATTTTATAAAATCGACAGATTCTCCGAAGATTTGGATTTTTCTCTTTTAAAGAGAGAGCATGGTTTTAATATAGAAAAATACTTTAAACATATTGAAAATGAATTTAATGCGTTAGGAAGAGATATTTTAATAGTAAAAAAAGAAAAAACAACAATTACAAAAATCGAATCGGCATTTTTAAAAGATAATTCTCAAATATACGATATAAAACTCGGGTTACAGCCTAATATAAAAATAAAAATCGAAGTTGATACCGATCCTCCGGGGAAATTTAATACCGAACAAAAATTCATTTTACTGCCTTTTTCTTTTATGACGCGTTGCTTTACTCTGCCCGATTTATTCGCCGGCAAAATGCATGCTTTCTTATTCAGATCATGGAAAAATAGAGTTAAAGGTCGCGACTGGTATGATTTTGAATGGTATATAAGAAACAATACAGATTTAAATTTCGAACATTTTTGCGAAAGAGCAAAACAATTTTCAAATAACCCAAGTATTCCATTAGACAAAGCATCATTTAAAAATTTACTTAAAGAAAAAATAAGAGACACTGATATAAATTTAGTTAAACAAGACCTGTTGCCGTTTATAAAAAGTCCTAAAGACTTGCAAATCTGGTCAACAGATTATTTTTTACAATTAGTTGATTTAATAAAATTTTTATAATAATTATGAACCGACAACCCAATCGTCTTACAAACGAAGTCGGTTATCATATACAATACTCTTTAGACCAAGCAATAGATAACATTCTGACATACTAATCAAAATAAATTTTGAGATAAATTCCTATTATTTAGTATAATCATACTAATTTATGACTAAATATGATTTTTGCTAAGTTTTCTTATTTAATACATGATTTTCATATAGACTAATATAAAGGAATAAAATATGTCAAATTTAGATTCAAGAATTAAAAGTTATTATGATGTATACAAAGAACATACCGGTTATGTTTCCGATAAATGGATTCATTACTTTTTTATATACGATCTTATTCTTCAAAAACTTATTTTCAACAATAAACCTGTAACCCTGCTTGAAATCGGCGTACAAAACGGCGGTTCTCTTGAAATATGGAAAAAGTATCTGCCGGACAATTCTAAAATTTACGGAATTGACATAAATAAAGACTGTTCCAAATTAAATTTTAGCAATAATATCAAATTCCATTTAGGAAACGCTTCCGACACAAAATTTATGAATGACGTTTTTAAAAATATTGAATTTGACATTATTCTGGACGACGGATCGCATATATGCAGCGATGTGATAGAAACATTCAAAAATATGTTTCCAAAAGTTAAAAACGGCGGAGTCTATGTCGTTGAAGATTTACATACAAGTTATTGGGCATATTACGGCGGAGGCTTGCTAAAGAAAAATTCGTCTATGGAATTTTTCAAAAACCTTACAGATGCGTTAAATACGGACTATCTAGGAAAAGGAAAAAGGGATATTTTAAGAAACTTGTTTTACAAAAAACATATAAATTTTTTAAAAAAATACAGCAGCTACATACAAAGCGTTCAATTTTTCGATTCCATATGCGCAATTTACAAATACGGCAAACAAAAAAATCGCCAATCTCAAACGGTTAAAACCGGAGAGACTGAAACCGTCATCGAAATGCCAATCTGTAAAAAACACGTAAAATCACAAGAAAAAGAAGTAAACGATATAAAAAAATTATTTTTATAAACTGCAATAAATATATTGCAGTTTATTCATATGAACCCATCATTGCAAACAGTATTTAAACTATTCAAAAGGTATGAAAAAGTTAAATTAACTTTACAATGCAAAAATTCAAAGACTTTTTAAAATCATTTCCTCGTCACTGGCTGGTTGCGGCTAGCGCGTGGACAAGCAAAATTATAGTTTCGCTTGTGCAAATAATAAGCATAAGAGAGCTTCTTCTTTATCTCGGAGAAGAACGGTATGCGATATATATTATCGCATATTCGCTTATAGGCTGGTTTGGACTGACTCAGTTTAATGTAGGAGCTTCTCTCCAAAATTTTATATCAGAATCTAGAGCGCGTAATGAAAATTACGACAAATATCTTCTTGCTTCTCTGCAAATAGTGTCACTTCTTTTTATTGTATTTTTAATCCTGATATTATTTATTTCTACTCCTTTGCAAAGCATAATTTTCAGAAAATTTCCGACTATTGACGCGCCAATAGTATTATTTATAGGCATTGTATCGCTTACTTCCAGTCTTACGACAATAATTTATTGTATATATTTTGCTATGCATAAAGGTTATATCCCAAATATTTTACCTGCCGTTGCGGCAATTATATCCATGATTACAATAGTCATTGTCAAACGTTACGACCATACTGCAAATATTATTACGGCATTATTAATTTTTACAGTTCCGCAATTATTGCTTACGGCAGGATTATTTTTCAAAACCTTCAAGCCTTTCTTTTCTTCGATTTTTAAAATTAATTTTGAAACGATCCGATTATTGTTTATAAGAGCTTCAAAATTCTATATTGTAGGAATTCTCACTATTATTTATATACAGACGGATTATATAGTCGCGTCACAAACATTAAACCCCGAAGAAATCATTAAATACGGAATTTTCATCAGAATATTCTTTTTTCCGATTTTCATCTACGAATCTCTTCTTGCGGCCTCTTGGCCGGTAAGAAGCGAAATGTTTGTACAACGTAATTTCAACGAACTTAAAGGAATGATTAAAAGATACTCTTATTACGGAATTACGCTTATGCTTTTATCGTCCGTTTTAATTTACATATTTTCAGATTTAATTATAAATATTTTAGCTCCGGGCACAAACATAAAGGCAGAAGCTCCTTTTATAGTTTCTTTCGCCTTATATGCCGTTATCAGAACTATCGCAAGTAATTACTCCACATTTTTAAACAGCATAAACGCTTTAAGAATATTTGCTTTTTATATGCCCATTACTATACTAATAAATGTTACCGCTCAATACTTTTTTTCAAAAATATACGGCGCACAAGGCATAGTAATCGGTTTAATATTATCTGTATTTCTTACGTCTCTATGGATTTTGCCTCTCAAAACTTATAAAGTTTTGAAATAACTTATTAGTTTTGTTATTTGATATATTTCTGAAAACGAATAAAAAAGGAATAACGATGAATAATCCCGAATTAAGCGTCATATATGTCAATTATAATACAAAAAAACTGCTTGCCGATTCTGTCAATTCGGTTTTTGAAAAAACCAAAGACATAAACTTTGAGATAATAATTGTCGATAATTCATCCACAGACGGTTCCGTGGAAGAACTCGGCAAAATCTTCGGAGATAAAATAAAAATCATATCTTCGCCGAATCTGGGTTTCGGACACGGTATGAACACAGGCATAAAATCCGCAAAAGGGAAGTATGTATTTTTGTTTAATACGGATACACTTCTGATAAATAATGCCATAAAAATCCTTTATGATTATATGGAGACAAATCCGAAATGTGCCGGAGCGGGCGCAAACAGCTATAACGAAAAGAATGTTCCGAATTGCTCAAAATGCTTTTTTTTAAAAGAAAACTCTTCATGGCTGCGTAATCTTTTTACCCATAACGTAAGAAGAAAATTCCTGTGGACATACCATGTATATTCAAACAAACCGGTCAAAGTAGAATATCCTACGTTCGCGGCTATTCTTCTCAGAAAAGACATTTTTGAAAAAACAGGCGGTTTTGACGAAGATTTTTTCATGTTTTGTGAGGATGAAGAACTGGCTTTCAGAATAACAAAAGCCGGATACGATTTTTATGTTATTCCGCAGGCAAAGATAACACATTTTGAAGGCGGCTCGTTTAATCTTTCGAACAAAAAAGAAAATGAAGGAAGGCTGCGTCTCGGAATACAAAGCAAATTTTTATTATTTGAAAAAAACTACGGCAAACAAGCGCCGGAAAAACTGTATAAAACCGATATCGCCTTTACAAAAGGTTTAAAAATTTTAAGTTTCGGTCTTTTAAGCAAATGGGCAAAAAGAAGAAGCACAATTATACAGGAAGAATATGAAAAATTTAGAACTTCACGCAAAAGATAACAATAACCAAGATATAGCCGTCATTTATCAAGCCTACGGCAGACAAGGCTGGGAAGACTTTGATAAAAGATTTTTTGACAGTTATAAAACGCATTATGCCGGAGTTAATCATAAACTTGTAATAGCAGCAAAATGTTACGATAAGAATCCTGAAGGTTATGCTGCGTTAAAATCATACGCGCAACAAAACAATGCTGAAATATTAGACTTGCCGGATGACGGTATGGAGTTTGCAGCATTTTACAGAGCCGCCAAACAACTGGATTACAAATACATATTTTGTTTTGTTAGCTCGGCATATGTTTTAAAAGACAATTGGTTAAGATTATTCTCGGATGCAGCTGAAACAAATGAAAATTGCAAATTATTCGGCCCTACAGGCTCTTGGGAAACAATACTACCAGGTATTTTTACAAGAGTAAACAGATTTATAAACAAATTCAAAAAATCCGCTGACAAACCCGTGAATTTACTTCCTGCGGAATATAAACGTCCAAAAATTAAATTCAGCCAAGTAATAAGAGCAATATTTTCCCCTTTGCCTTTTCCGAACCCTCATATAAGAACAAGCGCGTTTTTCATTGAAAGAGAAATATATATTCAATATATAGAAAAATACGGTTTCCCGAATAACAAATATGAAGCAATGCATTTTGAAAGCGGCCATAACGGCTTAACAAATTTTATCGTTAAAAAAGGTTTTGATATAGCTGTAGTTGGAGCCGACGGTAAAGTATATAATCCGAAAGACTGGGATAAAAGCAATACTTTCAGGCAAGGCAATTTGGAAAACGCTGTTATCGGAGACAAAAGCCGCGATTATTTAAAATTTGACACTCAAACAAAGCGTTTTTTTGAAAAACTTTCATGGGGAAAAACGTTCACGAGTAATAATGTTTTGTTTTTCTGCCAAGGGTTTCATATAGGAGATTTTATCTGGGCAACATCTGCTTTTGCCGTTTTAAAAAAGACATACCCGCAAATTAGAATAACCGTGATAGCGCCAAAAGAAATAAAAGAATTGACAGACAACAACCCAGTGATAGACAATATAATTTACGGTTTATATTATGAAAACTCATTAAAATATAAAATTAAAAACCTGCTCAATTTTATAAAGATTGTCCCGCAAATTTTTTGGGGAGATTTTGACGATTGCATTATTTTGTTTCGTTCAAGAGCCGCCATATTGCTTGCAAAGATATGCCGTATACCTAATATTGTCGGAGGAAATTTATATTACAGAACTGTAGATTATGCTGCAGAACCGCTGGCAAAATATTATTCACACACATCCGAATTATATGACGTTCACGTTGCCACGGCTTTTCAAACAATAGTCAAGTCCTATTATAATATATATAATAATTCAATACCGGTAATACCCGATATAAAAACTAAATCCGGATATTCGCAATCATTAATCAAACGCAAAGACAAAATAAATATAGCGATATGCATAACAAAAGAAAAAAATATTGATGAGATTATACCGGTCGCGGATTTCGCCGAGGCCATCAATCATTTATCCGAAAAATTTAATCAGGGGATAGATTTTTATACGATCGGTTCAAAAAAAGATTCTGCGACGGCTACGCTTCTTGCGGAAACAGCGGCAAAATCGTCATTTTTTAATTTATGCGGAAAAACGACGCTTCTTGAACTTACAGCTTTTTTAAAAGGAATTGATTGTTTAATTTCCGTTGATACCGGAGTAGTACATTTAGCAGCTACACAAAATATTCCAATAATAACGTTGTACGGTCGTAAATACCCGCCAAAGCGGATAACACCTATGACGAATAAAGCGTACGCGCTTTATTCAAAAGATACCAAAATAGACGCCAAATATATAATCGATACAATTGAATCGATTTTTAAAAACAGGATTAATTAATATGAACAAATTTATAAACTTTATAAGAAACTCCGTAGAAAACGCAAGATTTTATATTTCAAGAAATTTTTTCGGACAAAATAAGCATAATTCGTTAAAACGCTTTCTTAAAAAAATATTCTCGGTAATATATCTGACAAAATTCATTCCTGATTCAAAATTAAGACATTTGGAAGTCCATATTACCGAACACTGCAACTTAAACTGTGCGTACTGCGACCATTTCTGCCCGATTGCAAAAGAAGAATTTCTTGACGTACAAACCTTCGAAAAAGATATGAAGCGCATGTCAGAACTAACGGACAAAAATATAGATGAAATAGTTTTGCTCGGCGGAGAACCTTTGCTTAACAAAGATGTTAATTCATTTATGGAAATTTCACGCAAATATTTTCCGAAATCCTCAATAAACATAACCACAAACGGACTTTTACTCTTAAGCATAAGCCATTATTTCTGGGAAACCTGCAAAAAATACAATATAGATATTTTAATATCTAAATATCCTATAGATTTAAATTGCTCCGCAATTGAACAAAAAGCAAAAGATTACGGAGTCAACATTATATGGACAGAATTAAAAACTATGTGGCATACTCCATTAAATATAGAAGCAAACGGGAATAAAACTTTTAATTTTATGAATTGCATGCATTCAAAATGTACTTTCTTGCAAAAAGGCAAAATATATATGTGTCCGCGTTCTGCATTAATAGAAACTTTCAACAAACATTTCAATAAAAATATTCCCGTTTCAGATAAAGATTACATAGACATTTATAAAGTTAATAACATTTCCGAAATGCTTAAATTTATATCGAACCCTGTCCCTTTTTGCAA
>Ga0123353_10001725_pt1 | contig 26852 bp, 12 predicted proteins | sample TergutLab28metaG_3_FD_92763 | JGI IMG/M metagenome (GOLD analysis project Ga0123353, IMG submission 92763) | Labiotermes labralis P3 segment gut microbial communities from Petit-Saut dam, French Guiana - Lab288 P3 | ecosystem: Host-associated > Arthropoda: Insects > Digestive system > Gut ...
CGAATGCGCAGTGCGCCGCGAAGCGGCGGAGGGCTTTTTCGCCTTGTACGCAGGGCGGGTTCATACCGCCCGACATGGCGTACAAGACGGGAAAAAAGCCCGATGGGTTGTGGGGCGAAGCCTCACGTTAGACTTGGCATATAGAAGGAAACCGGGTTTTTCCCTCCCGGTTTCCTTTCCGTAGATAACATACTTCAGGGGATTTTTGAAAATCATTATTTACCGGACCAGATTGGGGTGCGCTGTGCGCGCCTGCGGGGAGGCGTATATCGCGTGTATGGAAAAAAACTCTATTCCAAATGGCTTGTATCGCCCGCTTTAATCGTATATACGGCATTGTTTGGAGTGCCTGTAGTAATGGGTTTTTACGCTGCAATGACCAACTGGAATGATTTTAGTGAAAATATCCGTTTTATCGGTTTCGACAATTTTCGGTATATTTTTCAGGAGGATCCAAAGACATACTGGAATCTGCTGACAAATACCGTAACATTCACCATTTTTACGACAATAATCAAAATATCCTGCGGGCTTGGGCTGGCGCTTCTGTTGAATATGCGGCTGAAAACGAGGAATATTCTCCGTTCCGTTTTTTTTATTCCTTATACGATTTCCCCGTTTGTCATCGGCCTTATTTTCTTCGCCCTTTTAAAGCCGAACGGCCCCGTCAACCTGTTTCTTACCACGGTCGGGCTTGAGAACCTGACGCGCAACTGGCTGACTGATTTTAACCTTGCGATGCCGTCGGTAATTATTGTTGAAAGCTGGCGGGAAATCGGACTGAATATGGTAATCTTCCTGGCTGGGCTTCAGTCTATTGACCCCACCTATTACGAGGCTGCCGACGTCGAAGGCGCGAACATGCTTCAAAAGTTTTTTTACGTTACGATCCCGTATATAATGCCGGCTATGACAATAAATCTTGTGCTTAACGTTATTCACGGCTTCCGCGGCTTTGAGATTGTTTTCGCCCTGACCAACGGCGGACCCGGCAGCGCCACGGAACTGATGAATACGGCTGTTTTCCGGACGTTTTCAAAGGGAGACAGGGGGCTGGCAGCCGCAATGGGCCTGCTGGTGTTCATTATAACCACCATTGTCGGCGTAACGGTACATCGCTTATCATCCAGACAAGAGGTCGAGTCGATATGAAGAATAAAAAGGCTGCCCGGATCACCGTTGAAATAATTTTATGGGCAATGACGCTCGTTGTTCTCGTCCCCCTCGCGTTTGTGCTTATTAATTCATTGAAGACCACTGCGGAAGCGGCGCGCCTTAATATGGACCTGCCCGATAAGCTTATGTATGAAAACTACGAAACCGTTTTTAATAAAGGGCACATCGTCCGTTCGTTCCTGAATTCGCTGCTGCATTCGGGCGTTTCCTCCCTGCTCAGCAATTTGACTGCCGCGATGGCTGCGTTTGCGATGGCGCAGCAAATCGAAGTTTTTCAGCGGGGTGCATACCTATTTTCTCCTGGGGCTTGTCGCAATGACTAACTATGTTACAACGGTGCAGGTAATGAGTTGGCTGCGCCTGCTTAACTCCAACCTCGGTATAATCCTGCTGTTCATGGCCCAGGGTATTCCCTTTTCGACTTTCCTGTTCTTCGGTTTTATCAAGGGTATCCCCCGTTCTCTGGACGAGGCGGCAATCCTCAGCGGATGTGGAAGCATCAGGCTGTTTTTCCAGATCATCCTCCCGCTGCTCAAACCGGTTTTCGTCACGGGGTTCGTACTGAATTTCATGAACGCGTGGAACGATTTTATAACGCCGCTGTATGTTTTAAACAGGACCGGCAATTGGGGGATGATCATGTCTATCTATAACTTCTTCGGTCTGTACGGCAAGGAATGGAACCTGATCAGCGCGGTTATTGTGGTAACAATAGTGCCGATACTGATTGTCTATATGTTCTGCCAGCGTTACATTATTGCGGGCCTGACGTCAGGCGCTACCAAAGGTTAATTAATTTATTGGTCACTGTTCAGGGGCCGCCGCCAAATGTGGCTCAGCCTGCGTCAATGCACGGGTACTGCGGTGAAAACTTGATATATTGGCCAAAACTTGTGTGCAGGACTCCGGCTAATCCCCATTTTTCGGCAGCCCCTGAACAGTAACATTAATTGATTGAAATGAGGAATAAATTTGAAAGTTGAGATTAGCGGCGGGAATTATTTATTGGTTGGCGATAATTATGAGCTGAGATATGACAGCGCGGAACCTTTATATGTCAATCTGCGCTTTGACGGCGGCGTAAGCACGAAATTATTAGTTTTTTCCGCTTGTGACGCTGATGAGTCTATCGACGAGCTTGCAGGGATTCTTTCTGTCATCCTTGACGAGCGCGAAGATTCCGCATGTCTTATTTTTACAGCCGAAACAACGCTCTGGGAAAAGGCTGAATATGTTTTCGAGTGCAGCCCGCTGCGCGTTATTTACAGTTTTACTGTATTCGGCTCCGGGTCAATAGACAATATCCGCTTTTTTGAGGGTTTCCTCAAGGATGACCCGCGCAGGGATAAGTATTTTTATCCCTATTTCTGCGGGCCGAAGCGCGCTCTGTCCCACCACCGCTCATATAAGGAATTTGCGTGTTCGTCCGAACCGGGGTTCACCGATGTGTTTTCGTTCGCGATAAATTCGTCGCACAAGACGTGGTATAAATACTACGAAACCACGCACGTCCGCGTGAATGCCGACCGTCACTACGAGGGCGGCGACTGGTTGGCGACGCCGCCTCCGTTTCTGTTTCTGCTGTCGAACCGGGAACGTATAAGCCTTGTGTCCATGGGCCTTGTGACGGCGCCGGGGCAAAACCGTTTTCTGAAGTTTCAGTATAACGGCGGGGAAGGATTCGGGCTTGAACTTAACTACGACGGGTTTACGGGCTTCGGCTATATATGGGACTCCCCGCGCGTGGTCTTTGAACAAAACGGCGACGATGTTTATGACTGTCTGGATAAATACTGCGCGTATTTGCGCTCGGTCGGCGCGACGCCGTCAGTTGACCGCAGCGACGCCCCCAAATGGTGGTTTCAGCCGATTTTCGGCGGATGGGGCGAGCAGGTTTTCCATTCCAACAGGTGGACGGAGTTTTTCGGGCAGAAGGCCGAGAATTGGGATAATGACAATGTGCATCTATACTGCACCCAGCAGGCTTATGAGGTTATGCTCAGTACGCTCGAGTCAAAGGGCGTCGACCCGACTATCCTCATTGTCGACAACCGCTGGTTCAAAGCTGACCGTCAGTTTGACGTTGACGAGGAATTATGGCCTGATATGAAGGGTTTCATAAAAACCCAGCACAGCAAGGGCCGTAAAGTCATACTCTGGGTTTCCCCCTGGCACTATTGCCGGTCGGGCGGCGGGCATGACCTGCCGGTCGAATACCAGATGATATTTGATGAACGCGCTTCATATGAGCTGGAGCTTGACACCGATGTTTTCTATAAATCATGTAATCTGCCGATGAAAAAGCTCCGTAAACCACTGGACTTGCCGCCGCACACGCTGACGGAACCGAGATGGCAGTTTTTTGCGGATCCGCAAAATCCGGGCTATGAAAAAACGCTTCGGGAAAATATTCACTACTTGCTTTCTCCGTACGGCCTTGATGCTGACGGGTTTGAATTTGATTATACCCATTTTCTCCCGATGTACCGGGGGTTGCTGCACGTTTCGCCCCGCCGGAACCAGCTTTACGGTGTCGAGCTGCTGTACGGGCTGATGAAGATTTATTACACCGAAGCCAAGGCGGCAAAGCCTGATTCTTTGATCATAGCGCATACGTTCAACCCGTATTTTAACGATGTGGTCGACATGCTGAGGCTTCAGGATATATACACCGATTATGCAAGCGTAGTACCGCAAATGAGCCACAGGGCGTTTATTGCCGGCAGGGTCATGCCCGGCTGTGCGATCCATACCGACCAGCACCCGATGCCCTCGCTGGCGGCGTGGCGGGAATACGCCGAATACCAACCCAAAATAGGCAATCCGTGCCTATACTATGTCTCAGGCATTGAGACGACGCATGAACCGTTGACGGACGGGGATTTCGAGATGCTGGCGCACATATGGGGAGAATACAGAAAATCACTGTCTCTGCCTCCACCTCGATAAAGTTGGTGAATTTGTGGACACATACACGCTTATTATCGCCGAAGACGAACAGATGATACTGGACGACATTGCAGACGAGGTCGGGCGGTCTGCATTGGGGTTTAGTGTCGTTGGAAAGACATTTAACGGCGCCGACGCGCTCAGGCTGGTGCGCTCGCTGCGTCCCGACGTCCTGCTTACCGACGTAAAAATGCCGGTAATGGACGGGCTGGAACTGGCTGAGAGGGCGCGCGCGGAAAATCCGGATCTTCTTATTGTAATTATCAGCGGGTACGATGATTTTGCGTACGCGCAAAAAGCGATCAAGTGCGGCGTGAGCGATTATCTCCAAAAACCCCTGTCTGCAAATGCCCTGCGCGAAACACTGGCAGCGCTGAGGCAGACGATAGACAAGCGCCGTAAAGCAGCGTTGCCGCAAATTAGTCTAAGCGTTGCCGACGCAACATTCGCCAGCCAAAAAGTAATCGAGGCCGAGAGATACATCAGGGAACATTTCAGCGAAAAAATAGACTTTGAGCAGCTGCTCAGTGCGCTCAATTACAACGCCGCTTATTTGGGCAGGGCGTTTCGAAAGCGATTTGGCAGCACACCGCAGCAATACCAGCGCCAGCTGCGCATTGATGAGGCTATGCGGCTGATTGCGGCTTACCCGGAACTGGACGTAAACACGGTCGGGAAGATTGCAGGATATAGCGACGGCCATTATTTCAGCCGTGTTTTCAAAGCGACTACAGGTAAAACCCCTACAGAATACAGAAATTCTATCAGATAGTTATTTGGTAACTGTTCAGGGGCCACCGCCAAATGTGGCTCAGCCTGCGTCGATGCACGGGTACTGTGGTGAAAACCTGAAATATTGGTCAAAACTTATGTGCAGGACTACGGCTAATCCCCATTTTTCGGCAGCCCCTGAACAGTAAAGTTATTGAATAATTTTCAGCACATGCTGCTTGTAAGTCACGCTCATCGTGGTTTGCAGGGGGGGCAGTTATGTGTTGTTGATTATAGATTCAATGTAAAGAAAGGTTGGTTGCTACATGATAAGAAAGGCCACAGTAAAAAGATTTTTTTCGATAGTGATGGTTTTGGTCATCAGCGCGTCATTTACGACCGTTGTGCCGCCTGCCCAGGTTCTGGCATCGGGCGTCGTTATTCCCGGCGCGGGCAAGACCGAGGATGAATGGGCGCTCGTTTCGGCGCTTCTTGAGAGGTATTCCGACGCGACGCGGTTATCTGCGCCACTCACGGCTTTTACAATGCAAAACCGACTGACTTCCGCACAGTACACGGGCAATGGGATGATAAACGTTCTACAGGGCGGAAGTGGTACGAACGGCAGCGGTGATAACCAGCCTGCCGGGAGGAGAAACAATGATTTGAGCGGACAGGCGGGCAGGACTACAAGCGGCATCAGCTACTGGTTCGGCCACAACGACGCCTGGGGCGGCGTGCCGCAAGGAAGCGGCGCCTCGTACTCAAATTATGACGGCAAGGTTTCGCTGGGAGGCATGGAAATTAAGGCGAAAACAGCCGGTACAGGCTCGACCGGGTACGCGCTGCGGCAGAACATCAAAGACGCGCAGCTCGAAGCGACGATTATAGCCAGGAATCAGGCAAGCGCGAACTCCGCCGTTTCGATCGTCACCTGGACGTCCGACGGCGTAAACGCTTACGATCCGGACAACAGCGTTATCGTCACGGAGCTCAGTAACCCCACGAACTCGCCTGTCAACATGCAGGTGGATCTTTACGTAATGGATTATATCGTCACCGGAGACTCGACACGGGCCGACGCAATTAACGCCTACCCGTACAGTTCGTCAATTGAAGGCGGCGGGAGTATATTGTTTGTACAGCGGCAGACAAACCGTCTGACCAGCTTCAGCGCCACTAATCCAGCCGCTGTAAGGCCAAACACAGGCGACTACACTGCCCGCATTGCGGTCGCTACGGGTATTAAGGGCGCAAGTTTCACCGCCACGAGCAACAACAGGGGTACGTGTACGGCTGATTTTACGATCCCTGCAAACGGCTCGGTCCAGCTCGTATCCTATACCCGTGCGACTAACGGCGGTTCGAGTACGCAGACCACGCCGGTAAACTACATGCGCGAAGGGATAAAGACGATGGATCAAAACAGGGTGGCGTGCCTTGAAGAGTTTAACGCTTTCTTCCCTGTTATGGACGTCGCCGCTCTGAGGACTCAGCATCGCGAGTGGTGGAAGGACTATTGGCTCAGGGCTTTTGTCAAAATCCCCGACACCGGCACAGGCACAGCCAATCATGACTCAGTACAGAAGCACTGGTACGGCGCACAGTACGCCACCGGGTGTACCCAGCGCGGCAACATGCCTCACGCCGGTTCTATGTGGGGAAGCCTCATGACCATGGACAACAACGGATGGGGTGGCCGTTACTTCCTCAACTATAATCAGCAGGGCCAGTACTACGGCGTTTTCTCCAGCAATCGCGTTGACGCCGTTGAGCCCTATATGCGCGCCGTAGGCGAGTGGGATACCGGCAACCAGACCGATACCGCCAACGCTGGTTATTCAGGCATTTGCCGCTTACGCACAGCAACGCCGTTTAACATGTATAAAACGCGGCCGGCGCGCCGTGCCAAGGCGGCAAACAAAAACACCGGCTTCCTTGGCGGCTCCAGAGACCAGAAATCAAACACACCGTTTGCCGTCGTGCCGTTTATGTGGCATTACGACTATACGCTGGACACATATTTCCTCAACCGTTACACATACCCCATGGTATATGACAGCATAGATTTCTATATGGATTTCGCGGAGAAATTCACAGACAGCTCCCCCTGGCCTTTCCCGCAGACCGGTTACAGCGGGTCTGAGACATGGAGACTGAACACATACACAGACCAGGCCGATAAATGGAAGGTCCCCGAAGGGCTCGACTATATCTGGATGATCAATTCAAGCTCTGTCCATGAGTCTGACCACTTTGACCTGTCCCCCGGACTGGACCTGGGCGGCGCCGAGCGCATGTCCCGCTTCCTGATTGAAACTGCCCCCGTGGCGGAAACGCTGCCTGCTGCCGCTCAATTCCCGCCGAAAAAAGCGGTTTGGGAGGACTGGCTCACCCACCTCGCCCCGTTCCCGCAGAGGACGTTCCCGAGGCAGCCGCGCGCAGCGACCGCCGTTCCCGGCAATGATATCGGTTTTGCCAATTCGCACGGAACCGGCAGCGCCGGTATTCCGGCGGCGATCCAGAACCGCTGGGGCGACGAAGTCACTGTCATCACGGCGGCTTACGCTATCACGCCTAACACAAGCAACATCACCAACAATCATACGTTCGTAATTGAGCCATATGACCAGCTGGTCGAGCTTGAGCCTGTGTTCCCGTTTGAGAGCAAGAGGATACTCGATAACCCGGAAATGGTGCAGCGCGCCATTGACACGGCAGACTACATGCAAAGCTGGCATACCGACCCAAGCGGCAGGACATATGTCCAAACGACCAACCGCGGGCGGACGACAGGCACGTTCGGAAGCACGACCAACACCTTCTGCAAAACGTTCCCGATCATCGCCCGACTCGGTTATGACGCCAATGAAGTCATGCGCCTGTTCAAGGCGTCAAACGGCCTGACTGCAAGCATGACGACACAGCATCGTTTCCGCAACTCCAACCTGCTTACCTCCGTCGGCGGCGGCGGTCTTGAAACCCTCGGCGCCACCGAAACGCTCAACTCGATGCTCATGCAAAGCGACATCGAAAACGGCGTCGGCATGATAAAGGTCTTCCCGAACTGGACGGGTCAGGATGCGAGCTTCACCCGCCTGCTCGCAAAAGGCGCTTTTGAGGTCACAAGCAAAATGACCGGCGGCGAAGTTGAGTATATCGGCATAAACAGCAAAAAAGGCTCAGTTTGCGCCATCAAGAGCCCCTGGGGCGGCATCGAGGTCGTTGACAGCCTTGGGACTGTCATACCAACCACCATGAATGGCGATTATTATGTGTTCCCGACGACAGCCGGCGAATCCTATCTCGTGCTTTCAGACGGCACATACCCTGTGACAAGCATCACGCTCAGCCCTGCGGCGCTCACGCTGGTCAAGGGTACAAACGATTCCGCCCTTGTTACCGCAGTGACGTTCCCGTTTAACGCGGAGCCGACGGAAATCATTTGGACTACCTCCGATGCGGCGGTTGCGACGGTTGCGGCCGACGCCCCCGACAGTCTGAAGGCGACAGTGACGGCGGTGGCCGCCGGGCCTGTGGTCATTACCGCAATGACTGAGGACGGCAGGGTGTCCCGGACGATGCAGGTAACAGTACTCGATCCGAACCTGCCCATAGAGAGCGTGACGCTCAATGCGACGGAGCTTACGCTCGCCTTGAGCAGCACATTTACTTTGACGGCTGAGGTCCTGCCTGTCTATCTGGCGGATCGCGGCGTCGACTGGTCAAGCAGCGACGGGCAGGTAGTGTCCGTTTCGGCAAGCGGCGTGCTTACTCCCATAAAACCCGGTTCGGCGGTCATCACCGCAACATCAAAGTCGGGAGGCGTCGCCAGGGTAAGCGCCACCTGCGCCGTGACGATCGTGCCCGACCCGGTAAAGCCCCTCTTACCCGGCTCTTTTGAAGTCGTTTCAGTCGGCACGAGTTCTGTCGGGCTAAAGTGGGAAAGAAACGCGGATGAAACGCAGGCAGTGAAATATATCGTCAGCTACGGCGGCAGCACGGCTGAAACAATGGATACAAGCATCATAATAACAGGGCTTTCGCCGAATTCCGTCAACAGCTTTGTACTCAGGGCGTTTTACATGGACCTGACGTCCGACAGCACCGCGCCGCTTATTGTGGCGACACTGCCGGACAGCGGTCAAGCCGATGAGCCGGCGCTGCTGTCAGTCGGGCGCTTTGCGCCGATAAGCGGCGTAACCTCGATCAAGGCAAGCGATTTGCCGGCAACAGCCGATTGTGTCGTTTTCACCGGGGCGTCCGTCGAAAAAGCCGCGCTGCCGGTCACATGGGATATGTCCTCCTTCGGTCCTGAATCCCCGGGAGTGCAGACTATCTATGGCGTCGTTGGCGGTCCGTATATCAACAGGCACAACCTCAGGGCTTCAATCGACGTGAAGCTGAATATCTATGCTTTCGACAGCGTTCTTGAAAACGGCGTCTATGTATCAAGCCTTATCAATCACTCCGACGGTGACGTTGAAGGCTATTTCATGCTGGCTGTATATAACAGCGGCGGAAAACTCGTCGAGCTTGAGACAAAGCCGTTTGCCGCGGTCATTGAAGGCGGCGTTTCAGTCACTTTCGCGATTGATGCTGAAAAATATGCCGAAGGGGGCTATAAGCTCCTCGCGTTTTGCTGGGATTCAGACTATATACCCCTTGCCGCATCACGCGAGCCGCGCATAGAGCTGTATGGGCGCCACTGGCTCCAGCTTTCGGCCCCGGCGGGCGTTACCGTGACAAACTGGAGGCTCAGCGGCACGAGCGTCCCTGCCGACGGCTCCATTGTTGTGGACTACCACACGGGATTTGTCTGGGTAGACGACGGCAGAGAAGGGACATACACGTTCCAGGGGCTCAACGGCAGCACGGTCACATACACTACCACGCACACATTCTACAACATGAGGCCCGCACCGCGCCTTTCGCTCAATGGCAACGGCATGGGCGTCGCTTTCGGCAGCACCGCAGGCAGCTATCCTCCGGTCAACGCTTTTGATGCGTCCGGATCTACCTTCTACGAGCACAACAGCGCCGCCGCTTACGTCGGATGGGACTTCGGGGCCGGCAATGCCAAGGTGGTCAATGTGCTCAAGTTCCAGCCGCGCGGCGGGGTCAACTCGACCAGGGCTTACAAAGGCAAGCTTCAAGCTTCAAATGCCGGGCCAAACACAGGTTTTGTCGACTTGTTCGAGTGGGATGTACCCGTTTCATCAATCAGTACCGCCAATCCTTGCATATGGTATGTAAGGCCAATCAATACAAATGGCGTTGCATACAGGTACTACAGGTGGTTCGGCGTCGTGGACTCGCAGGTCAACGGCGGGCCGAATTCGCGCGCCAACATCTCTAACATCGCCCTGTACTTTGACCCGCAATCGTAAAGTAATTAAACGTGAGGCTCCGCCCCACAACCCATCGGGCTTTTTCCTCGTCTTGTGCGCCACACCGGGCGGAGTTAATCCGCCCTGCGCACAAGGCTAAAAAGCCCTCCGCCGCTTCGCGGCGCACCGCGCTGCAGCGCAGTTGTATGAGAATAGAGTCTGGAGAATAGTAGGCGGGGGCTGCGGTATCTTTAATTATTGGGTTGTAGGCGCAGCCCCCGTCGGCAGGCACAGATAATAACTATAACTATGGAGGCGTTTAATATGTCAAAATGCAAAGACTTTTCCCGCAGAGCTTTAAGTATCTTTTTGTTCCTGGTGATGCTTTTCGGATCGCTGGGTACGTTCCCGGCGTTTGCGGCGCCCGTGCAGCCTGCAAATGTTGCGGGTCTTCCACTGTTGGATACAGTCGCCGACCGAATCATCTACCCTTATAGCAGCACGATAGGCTCGACAACCCAAGGAGAGGGCTTCAGCTCAAGCGTGGCATGGCGCGGCTCCAGCGACGCGGGCGTCGGCTATTTCCAGCAGACCGGCAGTATGGCCGCGGGTTCCTGGGTGCGGAAACAATTTAACATAGCCAGAGCCGGCAACTACCGTGTCGAACTTATCTACAAAGGGGGAACCGGGCGCGGCTCCTCGCAGTTTTACCTTTATCCCGCCGCCGATTTTCCGGCGGGCGGCTCGGTGACGAGTGCCTACAGTGTCGCCTCTCCCCTGGACATGAACACTATGAGCTATTCGGCAAACATACGCGAGGCAAGCAATCCCTCGGATCCCACCCGGATCCTCCAGACCTCGACTAAAGCCGTAAACAACTACCTTTCGTATAATCTTGGCGACTATGTTCTGGCGGCAGGCGCCTACGCGGTCGAAAACAGGGTCACGGCGGCAGGGTTACCCGTGCTTGTCGCTGTTATGCTGGTGCCATACGGCGAGCCGGGGGTTGCGCCCGGTCTTAGTCTCAACAAGGCGGAAATGACGCTTGACCTCACGACAAAACCAACCGACACCGTTGCGGCAACGGTCAACACGGCGGACGGCTGGGGTAATCTCACGTGGAAATCCAGCGACGAAAGCGTGGTGTCCGTCACAGGCGCCCCGGACGGCACGGCAACTGTCGCCGCAGTTGGCAGGGGCGCCGCCACGATCACCGCCACCGTGACAAAAGCAGGCGATGAGTTCACCGCCGAGCTTCATGCCACCGTTGGAGAAACGCCTGCCGTCACGCTCAGCCCGTCCCTGATCATGCTCAACACCGTCACCCGACCGACCGCTTACATCACAGCGGATGTGGCTGCGGGCTATTCGATCATCAGCTGGGCGTCCGGGAACACGGGCGTCGCGACTGTACCAGCAGGCACTGCGAACCCTGTGTTGGTGACGGCTGTTGCCGATGGGACTTCCTCCGTCACAGTCACCGTCGCAAGGGCAAGCGACGGCTCTACGGCGACGGCGAGCGTACCCGTGGTGGTACTGACCGGCGCGGAATCGCGCATCGACATCACCTATAGCAGCGGTCAGGATAAAGTATTGGCTGTAAGCCCCGTCAAAACTACAGTCACTGTTGCGGGCGGCGCCACAGCCGGGGAGCTTACAGGCGCACTCGCCAAAACAGCCGGCGCCGATATCTCGGTCGAGGTGATCGGCAAAGCCGCAACTGCGGCGCTTGTGGACGGAGATATGTTAAAGGTGACGCGCGGCGGCGAGGTCTGCCTTTATTCGGTCGTGGTCATGGGCGATAAAAGCTCGACCGAGATCGCCGCGAAAAAGCTTGAAGGCTTTGATATTGAGTTCCACGGTTCGAATATCGGGAGAATAGATTCAGATTCCTCTGAGATAACCCTCGTAGACGGCTTTGCAAGATACTTTACGATTGATGAGTCAGTCGCTCTGGGCAAAGACAACGGCAAACGCGCCAACAGAAACGACTACACTACGACAGGTCAGGGCGGAGTGCCGGGAGAGGTCGCCGGGCGGCACAGGTCGCTGCGCAGCAGCAGCGCAATCGTCACCCAGCTGGAATCCTCCAACGGCACCGCACAAACCTATAAAATCACCAATCCCGCCGGCACTGAAAAGACGACGGCGCTGCCCGGGACGGGCGACAAGCTGATTGTCGTTTCCGAAGACGGCGGCAGCACGAGGGCATATGACATAAAAGTCGAGACCGCAGCGCTGTCCGGGCGGCTGGATGTGGTGCGCGGTCCCTCGACCGCCGGCACGGCAAAAGAATTGGTGCTTGCCTACCACGCCGGGCAGCGCACTCCGGAGGCGGAAGTGACCATCAACCTGCCGCCGGGCGTCGACGCGACTTTGGACAATACATATGTAAATCTCATCGGGCGCGGCGAGATCGTACTCAGCAAGTTCCACCTCTCGCGCGGCAAGGAGACAGGCAGCGTGTTCGAGCGCCCCGAGATGCACAAGCTGCTCGGCCGCTTCGCCGTAAACTACGCTTATCAGACGCTGGGCGCCGTGGCAATCACGGGTCAGGCCGCGACGGGCAAGACGATAACATTCAGCGGACTGGACCTGCGCCCGAATAACGGCGCCGATCTGGTGCTTCGCATCGAGGGCGTGAAATTCGACATTGCCGGCGCGTATAACTTCTCGGCAAGCCTTAAGACGAAGGCAGGCGCCATAACAAGCAGCAATCCCGCGTATGTCAGCTTCGGCAAGGGCAGCGAGGAGGCGGAGCTCAACGTCGTCCATCAGGTGACGAGCCTCGAGCGCGTGATATATAACGAAAATAATTTCGCAGTCCGCGACGCCGACCATACCAAAAACAGCAATGTACTGCTTGACCTTGAGTATAAAGCGGGCGTGAGGGCAGGCGACTATACAAGCTTCGAGATGGCATGGCAAGCCCCCGCGGGCGCCGTAAGTCTCGCGCTGGAACACGCCACAGGGACGATTGGCGCAGGCGGCAGTATCATGTTCAACGACGACTGGGCGCCCGTTGCCGGCGTAACGCTTGCAGCCGGCGCGACAAGCCTCAGGCTGACCGGCATTGCGCCAAACACCTATCACCGCTACCGCCTGAAAGTGGAAGGCGGCAGCAACCCCGGATACTCCAACGAGATTGGGTTTTACAGCGGCATGCTCAACGCGCGGTCATTCGGGCTGGTTGAAACCAGCGCGGGCAGCACCGTTCCCAGGGCTACTTCCCTTGCAAACACGGCGGCTGTCAACAAAGCTATCGCCTGGCTAAACAGCATCGGCGGCGGCACGCTGTTCTTCCCGAACACCAGCACGGCTTCCATGTCGTACAGGCTGGGCACTGTGTACCTCAAGAGCAATGTGTTCCTTTACCTCGACAGCAATGCATACCTTGAAGCTGCGGCCGGTGCGTCGACCGGCATCATGGACGACCCTGAGAGCGGGTGGTGGTGTTACCGCGACTATGGAAGCGGTACAAACAGCAGCGAAGACCCGTATGCCAACCCCGACAATTTCCTGTCCAAGCAGGACGACGGGCATTGCTTCTACCAGAATACCATGTTCTATGCGCGGCGCGAGGAAAACATGAAGATAATAGGCAACGGGCGCATCAGGGGTACAGGCATATCAACCGGCGACGGGACCGTACACGGCCAGGTATCCGGGAACAGGGCGGACGATCTGATAGCCCTCAAGCTCTGCAAGAACTTCGAGCTTGGCGGCATCCCGAACGGGCTCAACCTCACCTTCGACGTCCCCACCAAGGACGGCGGCGTCGTATACTTGTATCATAACCAGACCCCGAGCGGCGCCCTGGTGAATTCCTATCCCGTTTGGGCGGACAATGATGGCAAAATCGTAAGCACAAATCTGGACAATATGCTGGAGATCGACAGCGGCGGGCATTTTGCGACCTTGTTTGGCGCCTGCGACCATATGAATGTCCATGACGTGTATTACGGCAAGAATAACAGGGCGGGTCGCGACGTGTTTGACTTCATGGAGAATAACGACGTCCATGTCACCAATATCATGGCAAGCGGCGTTTCCGACGACATAGTGGCGCCCAAGAGCGACTGCGCGATGGGCTTTACACGGCCTGTCAGCGGCTACTGGGTGCGTAACGTCGTTGGCGACACCAACTGCAACAACTTCCAGATAGGCTCTGAAACCGCCGACGACATCCAGAATCTCTACATAGACAATCTGATAGTGCTGGGTTCGAACAAATGCGGCTTCTCGATCAGTACGAACGACGGCGGATACATGAAGAACATTAACCTCAACGGCGGGCAGACCGGCCCCGTGCTGCTTCCTGCCGGCGGGCATTTCTCCCGCTCGCGCACGCCGATATTCATCTCGATATCGCACCGCGGGCGCGTTATCGGCGCGGAGAACAACCGTGTAAGGCCGGATGGTACGCTTGTGGCCGGCTCCGGCAGCAGCTCTACAGGGCTTGAGCGAGTGATCACCAATGTACCGATAGGGCGCATCGAGGGGCTTACATTGACCGACGTTGATATCACCGAGGTGTACAGCGGCACCGCTTACTCCTCCGGTTATTATCCGTATACGACCGACAAATCCTTCTTCACCAGCGTCGTTGTCGGCTACGAGATGCCCCCGGGGACAGGTCTTACCAGGCGCAGCCACACGGTCGAAAGTACCGCCGGGTACGCAAGCGACTATGTGGGCATGCCCGATGGGCGCACAACCGGCTATATCAAGGATGTGACATTCAACAATGTTGACATACTGATGAAGGGCGGCGGACCGGCTTCGCGCCGCGGCAATATATGCAACGAGCTTAATGTCGGCCAGTACAACAGCCCGGATATGGGCGAGCGGCCGTCATATGGCCTGTATGTCACCCATGCCGAAAACTTTGTGTATAACGGCGGCAAGCTCGGCTTTGAGCGCAACGACGACCTCTATGCACTCATGCTCAACGACGTCATCGGGGCGCAGATCAACAACCTCACAATGGACAAGGGCACTGGCAACGGCGTTGTCACAGGCAATAATGCGGATGGTTTGATCAAAGTCCGCAATTCCCGCAATATAAACATAAGCGGCGCGAAATCCGCCGACGGCCCGACGCCTGTGTTCCGCAAAGCGCAGCCGATATCCGGCAACGCCAACGCGGCGCAGATCGTCCGCGACGACGACAACCGCCCGCTTATCGCGCTTCCGAATACGGTTGGATTCGGCGAAACAAACGCAGTGCTGATATATCCGCGGGATGCTGTCGAGCCTTTTGAGCCGGATCCGGAGTCCGCTCTGTCGCTGTATATAAACGAGCGCGGCGCGATTGTGGCGCAATACGTAAATCCGGGCATGACCGGATTGGCGCGCCTCTTCATAGCCGCATATGGCGCGAATGGCGTCCTGCTTGCAATGACAAGCACTGAGGCAAGAAGTATGCCGGTGTCAGGGGTTATGTCGGCGCTGACTGAAGTACTCCCGAACGCAGCGGAGTACAAAGCCTTTGTATGGGATGAAGACTATGTGCCTATGGTAGATGGCGTTTCAAAAACGAGGGTCGCCTCGTCGGGCGTTGTACTCAGCAGGACGGCCCTCAGCCTGAGAAAGGGCGAGGAACATATACTGATGGCAAACGTCACGCCGGCAAACTCGCTTTATGGTAAGGTCAAGTGGACCACCGACAATGCCCGCGTTGCCCTTGTCGGCAGCGATGGCAAAGTACTCGCAACCGGCGTTGGCACAGCCAGGATATCCGCGTACACTAACGACGGGAGGTCTGCGGTTTGCACCGTCACGGTGACGGCAGCAAACGTCGGCGCGGCGGCTGTCGTCATCAGCCGCGAATCGCTTTCACTGGCCCTTGGCGAGCCCGGGCTGCTGGGTGCGTATGTCACGCCGGTATATGCCGACAACACGGGGATAATATGGTCTTCAAGCGACGAAGGCGTCGCCGAAGTCAGCCCCGCCGGGTTTATTACGGCTAAGGCAATCGGCAGCGCGACAATCACAGCGACGTCGGCGGGCAGCGGGGTGAGCGCGTCTTGCGAGGTGTTTGTCACGAATTCGCTGATCCCGACTAATCTGCACATCCCCCGCGAAGCTGTCGCATACGACGCATGCACCCTTTTGTGGGACAAGCCGTCGAACCTTTATACGACGGGGCTGAAAGAATATGTGGTATACATGGACGGCGTACAGGTCGCAACGACGACGAAGATGGGTTATTCCGCCTCCGGGCTGAGGCCGGATACGGAATATGTTTTCCGCGTGGACGCAAAACGCATAGACGACACTATCGAAACAGGCCCTAAAGTGTCGGTCAGAACCAAGCCCGCGCCGACAAAAATCATCAATGTCACGGACGCTGCTTACGGCGCCGTGGGGGACGGCGGATGGTCCGGGGCGACCAGGATCGTCAACCCCGATTTAAACGGCGTTGTCCTGCCCGACTACAGGGAAAGGGTAACGGCCGCATCCAATACCGGCACTCCTGTCAATAACCCGGCAAACAGGACGACCGGTACGCTGAACACCGGAGCGATACAAAAGGCTATCAACGATTGCCCGCCCGGAGGCGAGGTATACATCCCGGAGGGTACGTTCCTCTCAGGGCCGCTTTTCCTGAAAAGCAACATGACCCTCAGGATAGACGGCGAGCTTATCGCGACGACCGATGTAAACAGGTATCCAAAGATCACCAGCATGTTCGAGGGATGGGAAATCCCGCAAACATTCGCCAGCCTGCTCACAATCGGCGAGCTTGACACCTTCGGAGATTACAACATTCATGACGTTTACCTTTGCGGCAAAGGGCGCATCGACGCCAGCGGTCTGGCGCTTGACTTCGTGCAGACTTCGGCGTCCACGACGGTCGGCGAGCAAACTGCCATAAGGAAACGCGGGCGCGCCGTAGTCCTCCATAACGCGCAGGATGTATATTTCCGCGATCTGGATATCGGCTTTGGGCCGTCCTGGACCCTGCACGCCATCCTGAGCGACCATATAACATTTGACAATATGATCATTCAGGGTAAGGTCAAAGGTACCGACAACGGCGCCGGCGCCGGTTCGGCGAGCCGTGTGCGCAACGGGGACGGCATAGGCGCCGATTCCTCGACCAATATGAATATATTCAATTCGGTGTTCCACTGCGGGGATGACTCGATAACCATCAAATGCGGCAAAAACGAGTCGGGCTGGAGAAGGAACAAGCCGGTGATGAACATCCGCGTGACAAACAATATACTGCCTCAGTCGCAGGGCGGGATCGTCATTGGCAGCGAGATGTCAGGCGGGGTCCGCAATGTTTGGGTGCAGGATAACAGGATCATCCAGGACGGCTGGGAAGCTTTCGACATCAAGTCCGATATAGGTCGCGGCGGCATGGTCTCAAACATTGTCGTTAAGGATCTGAATATTGCAGGCGCCAGGATCGGCGCGAGGATTTCGTTTAAGTACGCTACCAACAACGACGGCGATAGGGCGCCGGTATCACCGGAAGTGGACGGGGTACTCCTCGAAAACTTCTACGGCAACGTAAACACGGCGTTCGAAATCGTCGGCATAAACGGAGCAACCACCGGGCTTTCCCCCAACAACCCGGCAAGGGAAAGCAAGATCAGAAACGTGATGATAGTAAATTGCAATTTGATTTCAGGTACAAAATCATATACCGGCGTCCAGGGCAATGTGACCTGCCACGCCGTATTGCAGGATTGCGACGGTGTGACTGTCGATAATGTGACCATCAGGAGTACCGGATCCGGCAACCCAATCGTAGCAAGGCCCTGGGGCGTCCTGGATTCGGCTAATATCCGGCTCGACTCCTCGCTGATAATAAACGCACCCGATGTGAAAAACACCGCGATCCGCGTAAGGACGGGGCAGACAGCCGTTCGGAGCCTCTCCGGGACAACGCTGACTGTGGACGCGGCGGCGACTGCGGCAAGCGTGAAGGCCGGCGTAATAAGTACGGACGGCTCGATCCAGTCGTATGCCTACACCGACAGCGGCGGCGCACCCAAAGCGGACGCGGCGGCGGTCGCTGCCGGCGACAGGCTGGTCGTGACTTCCCAGGACGGCACGGCAACGGCGGTATACACTATAGCCGTCCAGATCGTAATTGGAGAGCCAATCGTGTTCCCGATCATTACAAGTACGCCGTATGTCAAGAGTACGCTGGGCACGATAAGCAGCGCCTCGGATTCCGGGGCGCTGGGCGGCAGCTATCAGCAGTTCAACAGCACCGGTTACGCCGTGGGCGCATGGGTCGAGTATACATTCGGCGCAGCCCCGGGCACATCCGCGAGGCCTGCTATCCCAGCCGGGACATATGACGTAGTATTCCGCTACAGGGTAAACGGCACGACCGCCCGCGGCTTTGTGCAGATGGCAGTCGACGGCGCCAATCTCGGGGTCCCGATTAATCAGTTGCTGAAGGAAGACGGCACATCATCCGCAGGCGTAGCCTACCCCGAAATCAAGATGGGCACAATGCACCTGTCCGGAGGCGACCATGTTTTCAGATTTACAGTAACTACCGGAGGTTCCAATAACGTAAACTTTGACGGCATAATACTAAGACCGGTTTCCCCGTAAGCGTTTCAGACGAGTAATGGCCGATTGCGAAATGCCCGTTTTTGCGGGCGGCAGGTTGCCGCCCGCGGGTTTCGCAATCGACTATGATAGGTGAATAGGACACGGAGCCAATTTATTTTTCCTCTTGACAAGAACAGTCTATGTATGTTAGACTGTTCTTCATCAAATAGTGTTGAATTCAGATAGTTTTCATGTAAAATTTTACACAAAAACGCAATGGTTACCGTACCCTCGTCTTTTTTGACCACTCCGGTTTATCCGGAATAGGGGAGCGTTGGCAATGGATAAGGTGTTTTTAACAATCCTGAATATGAGCCTGACCGGTGCATTTGTCATCGTTGTGATATGCCTTGCCCGTGTTCTGCTTAAAAAAGCGCCGAAGAGTATATCCTATTGCCTGTGGGCGGCGGCGGGATTCCGGCTCGTGTTTCCGTTTTCGATCGAGAGCATATTCAGCTTGATTCCGTTTAATGCCCGCACCATACCACTTGATATAGCCACGCAGCATATTGCGCAAGTTGACAGCGGCGCGGCAAACAACCTGGTCAGCGGTGCGCTTCCGGCTGCCGTTGCGCAAAATAGTGTCTCCTCATTACAGATTCTGACGGCAGCAGGCTCGTATTTGTGGCTTCTCGGCGTCGCCGCCATGCTTATTTACGGCGTGTCGTCATATTTATTGGTCAAACGGAGAATGAAGGAAGCCGTTTGCGTGGACGCTAATATATTTCAGGCCGAAAACATCAAGTCACCTTTTGTGTTTGGTATCGTAACGCCGAATATATATATCCCCGCCGGGCTGTCCTTAAAGGAACGAGAACACATAATACTTCACGAGCGGACGCATATACGCAGGCATGACCAACTCATTAAATTCGCGGCGTATTTCGCTCTCTGTTTGCATTGGTTCAATCCGCTGGTCTGGGCGGCATTCCTGCTGATGGGCGTGGATATGGAAATGTCCTGCGACGAGTGTGTACTCAAAGGCATGGGCGGTGAAATAAAAAAGGATTATTCGATGTCGCTGCTATCCCTGGCGACGGACCGGCGTGTTATAGGCGGTTCGCCGCTTGCTTTCGGCGAGGATGGCGTAAAGAAGCGCATAAAGAATGTGATTACGTACAGAAAACCGTCCCGAGTCATGGTTGTGCTGTCCGTCGCGTTCGTGGCGGTACTGAGCCTGGGGCTTGTGGGCAGCCGGGCAATCAGCGGTGATTCGTATGAAACGCCGGCGACAGAATCCGTCGTAAAAGAATCCGGTGTAGCAGAATCCGGCGCAGCAGAATCCGGCGGCGTCAATGAATATGCTTCCGGGTATATAGTTTCGGGCATCGGCAGCACAGGCTCCGAAAGCACGGGCAGCGACAGTACAGGCTCCGGCGGCGACGCGAAATCGGGCAGGATTTATATCATCGCAGACTACTACAATGAGGACGGCAAGTTTTCCGGCGCCGGGCTTGCGCTCGCTGAGGGGACTTCAGAAAAAGTGCTGACGGTAAGCGGCGGTGATATTCTCGTTGCAGGTGACAGGCAGTATGAAGTCACGACGCAATCCCTAACGCTTTCTTTCTACACCCAGCCTTCGCCCGGTCAGGCTGTCCGGTGGTGGACTGATTATCTCAACAGTTGGGCGCAGAGCGGCAAAGTAACGTTGATGGGCTGAGCAGCCTGAATCCGTAAAATAAAAATTAACATATTCCGCCATCATATTGCATTTCCCAGCCTGCGTGCCGGCAGGTTTTTTATTTTTTACCCGGAACAATTTTTCTATTGACAAGCTGGTCTATACATGTTAGACTCACTTTAGTCTAAATCACGTAGACTGAAACGTTTAGCAGCGTTTACCCGAAAAAAATATATAGAAAGAAGGTAAAAGACATGTTCGCGAAATTCTTCCGTGGAAAATCATTGAAAACACTTGCATTCGTTCTCTGCATCGTCGTTGCAGCCGCCTTGCTGCCTCTCTCATTCGATAGTACGCTTGCGGCGCCCGACGTTGGGCCGCGCACCAATTCCGGCGTTGACCCGGCAAATGGCATCTATGTTTCTCCAAATGGCAATAGCGCTTCTGCAACCGGTTCTATCACCGCGCCTTACAGAAGCATCAATGCCGCTTTGGCAGCCGCACAGCCCGGCGACACGATAATCCTTCGCGGCGGCACTTATCGTGAAGGGCAAAGCGTTCGTGTCCGGAAACCAAATATCACCATCAAATCCAGATCGGGCGAGTGGGCGGTTATTGACCTGACAACCTATGATCCCGGCCGCAGTCAGGATTCCGGGGTTTGTTTCGACGTTGACTCGTCGGGCGGCAAACTGCAGAGCGTCGAGGTTATCGGGGGATTCTACGCGGTAAGCCTGGAAACCAGATGGGATTGGGGGCAAGCCAGTCGGGCCGGGGCGTCCAATATCATCATCGAGGACTGCAAGCTGCACGATTCCAGAAACGACGTCATTAAAATAAAGCCCAACTGCGACAATGTCACAATTCGCTATAATGAAATCTATAATTCAGGGCGCGCTTATAACGGTGGAAATCCTAATGGGGAAGACAATTCAGAAGGCATTGACAATGTAAACGGCGACAATATGGTGGTGCATAACAACTATATCCACGATATCTGTTCCACGGGGATTTATGCAAAAGGCGGCGCGACCAACGCGCTGATTGAAAACAATCGAATTGAAAACACGTACGGAGCCGGCATCATGGTTGGTTTTGATACCAGCCCGGAGTTTTTTGATACTGCCGTAAATCCGCAGTATTTCGAAAACATCGGGAGCATTGTTCGTTACAATCTGATTATTCACACGGGCTGGGAAGGTATTGGCTTGTACGCTTCCAAAGACGCCCAGGTCTATAATAATACACTGGTCGATGTGAATTATGCCCAGAACTATCACAGTGCGATATACTTTGGCATCACAATGCAGGATTGGGCGCCTTCCGCGGGACGCCCCGCCAACGTCAATCCAAGTATCCACCACAATATTGTCAGCCAGCCGGCTTCATTTACCAGGCGCCCGATGATAGAAATACGCTATTCCAATGAGCTTGGCGGCCTGTCCGCCCTCGCCGGCAGCCCGACGATGAGTAATAACTGCTATTATATTGCGGGCAGGGCTGCAGCCTTTACCGATAACCGGCCGGGCAGCACATTGTCGAGCGCGGGCCTCGCCGCATGGAAAAACCATATAGGCGGCGACGCCGGTTCGATCGAAGTCAACCCGGGCCTCGATCCCGTAACGTACTTGCCAACCAACCCGTTGTGCGCCGGAATGGGTATCCCGGATTCTCCCACGCCGCCGCCGGAACCGCCGGAACCGCCGGAACCACCGGAACCTCCGGAACCACCGGAACCACCGGAACCACCGGAACCACCGGAACCGCCGGAACCGCCGGAGCCGCCGGAACCCACGGGTACGACCTACAACATAGCGGACTTTTACAATAAAAGCGGCCAGCTGTCACTATGCAAGGGAGATATTATTGTCGTCGGTCAGAAGCAGTACAAAGTTTTGCCGAACACCTATACGATAAGTTACTGGTCCCAGAATTCCTTAAACACAGCCATTTCCTGGTGGACGGCTTACATGAACAGTTATGCCTCAAGCGGCGTGGTAACTGAAATAGTCGGTTCGCCACCGCCCCCACCGCCTCCTCCTCCGGATCCGCCTCCACCGCCTCCGGATCCGCCCGTGCCGCCTGTTCCGGAAGGCACAACCTATAATATTGCCAGCTTCTACAACAAAAGCGGCCAGCTGTCGCTTTGCAAGGGAGATATTATTATCGTCGGTCAGAAGCAGTACAAAGTTTTGCCGAACACCTATACGATAAGCTATTGGTCCCAGAATTCCCTGAACAGCGCCATTTCGTGGTGGACAGATTACATGAACAGTTACGCTTCAGGCGGCGTGGTGGTTTTAATAGCACAATAGGGCGCTTTTGATACAATTATGATACCACTCCTTGTTATAATCCCGGTAAAATGCATGGAGGCGTAAAATGAAAGAACATGATACCAGCAGACTAACAGCGAGGCGTCGGCGTATGATAACAATCATAGCCGCCGCGCTCGCTGCGGTTTTATCCGGCATATTCTTTGCTTTAACACTTGCACGAGTTCCGAATATGCACGTTGTTTTCTATCTGGCGCTTGGTTTTTCCGCTCTTTTGGTGATATATCTGGTGCTGTGGACGCTCAGCGCCAGCGAAAAGTACGCCCGGCTCGCAAAGTTACTCCGCCGGTGCTATCTGGTATGCCTCAGCGTCGGTGTGGCGTTTTTTATCATATTGCAAGCGCTGATAATATCAGGTTCGCGTACTGATGATGTGGAAGCAGACTGCTTGATTGTTCTTGGAGCGGGTCTCCGTAACGGCGCTCCCAGCCTGATCCTGAGACGGCGGCTGAACGCGGCAGTCGATTATCTGCAGGAACGGGGCGACATTCCTGTTATCGTTACCGGCGGTTTGGGTCGCGGCCAAACTGTGACCGAGGCCGAGGCAATGTTCCGCTATCTCCGTGATCGCGGGGTCAGCGAAGACCTTATACTAAAAGAAGACAGGTCTACCAGCACACGGGAGAACCTGGCTTTTTCCGTGACGCTCATGCAGGAAAACGGGCTGGATACGGAAAATACAAAGGTCGCTGTCGTAACGAATGAATTTCATCTTTACAGGGCGAAGCTCATCGCGGGAAAGCAGGGACTCGACGCCGTCGGCATATCGGCGGATACGCCGGGCTTATATTTGCGTATACTCTATTTCTGCAGGGAAGCGTTTGCCCTTGCATCCGAGTTTTTAAAGTGACGTACTAATACTCTTTCGCGGCTTTAATTACGGCTTCTATGCATTCGCCTTTTGCTTCCATCGGCGCTCCGCCGCCGAGGCTGAGCAGGAGGCGTTTTGTGCTGCCGTTTACGGCGATGTATTTGTCGACACAGTCTTTTGCCAGGGTGTAAACCTCGTCCGGCGTGTTCCTTGCAAGCGACATCGGAGGGATATTTCCGAGCAGCGTCACTTTGTCGCCCGCTTGACTGCGCACATCGCCGATATCCTTTTTGTGAGTAAAGTTGAAGAGATCCACACCCAATTGATCCATATATGAAAAGCATACGTCATTATCAGTGTCATTGTGGAACAGATGCAGGCACTCGGGGAAGGCGGAAAAAACCTCCTTGAGGTAAGGGTGGGCAAACTCCTCGTAGTCATCCTTGCCGAAGAATCCCGTCACATCGTCCAGGACCAGGATACCCTCGGCTGTCCCCACATTTTCCAGCTGCGCGTGCAGCCAGTCCTTGCAAAGCTGCGTCGTGAGCTTCAGCAGCTTATGTACCGGGTCCGGCTCGATTTTGGCGCACATCAGAAGCTCGGTGACGCTAAACAGATGAGATGCTATTGTAAGCGGCCCGCGTGTACTTACAATGTTGATCTGCTCTCCTATTTCGTCCAGCCTGGGCTTTATATACCGCTGCAGATTAAGCAGCAGCGGCATCAACCCGTCTTTGCGCGGATCAGGCACAGTGAGTGTATCTATAATATCCCCGGCGTAGTCCATATCGTCGATCAGCGGATGAACTGTGGGGAGATTTGTATCGTAAAAATTGAACCTGACGCCGAAGCCGGACGGTTCGGTCGCCATTCCGTATTCCGCCCACCAGTCGGGCAAAAACAGAACTTCCGGGAAGTCTTTTTTTATCTTCAGGTACGCGGCGAACCACTCGTCGGGCCGCGCGTAAAAATCAATATTGGATATGCCGCAGTATCCCGGCATCCACGGACTGTCGACAATCAGCCCAACGTTAAGGCCGACAGATTCACCCCTGAGTACAGACCGAAAAAGCGCCCATTGTTCTTTTGTCACAGTATAATATCTCCTGTTCTTTATTAATTCACCTTTTTTATGATAATGGATGACTGTTCAGGGGCCACCGCCAAATGCGGCTCAGCCTGCGTCAACGCACGGGTACTGCGGTGATAACTTGAAATTCAGGTCAAAACTTGTGTGCGGGACTCCGGCTGATCCCCATTTTTCGGCAGCCCCTGAACAGCAGCAATAATGGATGACTGTTATAACAGAATTGCGTGTTCTACGATATAATCAACTACTTTCTGACAAAGTATAGTGTGCTTTACGTAGGCTATGCCGTATTGTTCTACATACGATGAAAAATCGGCTGTGTCTTCGTATCTGAGAAAATATTCCGCCATTTCCTCGTCGCTGATCTGGAAACCCGCGTCCTCGGCTACTGCAATAAGTATAAGCATATAAGTTGCATTCATCAAATTTGTTTCATAATATGCTTCAATAAGTTCGTCAACGCTGGAATAGCCTTCATAGCTTATCAGCTCCGCAAAATCTATACCGTTATAATCAGCATACTCCTGATAAAAACTCAGCATGGAGCTTGTCTGATAGTCTACCAACTGCTCCGGCAATGATTTGACGGTCACCATTGTTGTCAAATATTGCTTAATAAACTGCTGTATACTGTACTTTTGCATGTCCGCCCGTAAGCTCTCTTCCATTTCCGCAATGGTTGTCCACCCATAGTTTTCGGACAGATGCTCAGCAACGAAATCGTCCGTCAGATCCTTATCCACAATGTAATTTATAGTTGTTACAAACACGGCGTCTTTTCCATTCAGCTCTTCCTTCCCGTAGTTTTCGGGGAATGTAACTTCTACATTGATTGTATCTCCAGGCATATGCCCGATCAATTGTTCCAGAAAATCGTCAATATACTGTGTTACTCCTATCGTAACATCCGTGCCCATACCATCGGTAGTACCTCCATCAAAAGGAACATCGTCAATACTGCCCGTGTAGTCAATATTGACTGTGTCGCCGTCCTCGACTGCGCGATCCTTGATTTGATCACCGGAGAGATACTCCGATATTATATAGTCGATTTCAGATTGCAGTGTCTCCTCTGAAATCTGATGTACCTCGTTGGGAATTGTCACTGCACGATAATCAAAAACCTCGATATGATCAAGCGCTATCAGATCTTTATAAAATCCGTTGTCATTTATAATGTCGCTGTACGAAGGCTTGCCACTTTGCGATTGATCGGGCGGATCCGTTATGGTCGGTTCAACCGTGTTGGTCGGTTCAGGCGGCTTATCATTGCCCGCACAACCGGCAAGAATGAGGAGAGTCATGGCGAGCGCAAGGAAAAGGCACGCAATTCTTTTATAATTTTTCATCTTTTTCAGGTCTCCAAATCTATATTTTTCAATATCTTTTTAATAACATTTGCCGGAATCGCAACTGGTTTAACGCAAGTAATAACGACGTTTCATTATATAGCGTTTTTGTTACGTATGAGTTACATTTCTAAATCTATATAGATAGAATTGCTCGATTTATAGCAAAAAATACCACGCATTTTTTTTGTTGTTCAGGGTTATCTTCAGCTGCTGCGCTTGCTTTTTATCATTCGCCTGGGAGAAGACTCCCGCCTCTAAGCGAAGCGTAGGCGGGAGTTGAATCACGGCATAACGCGAAGCCACCTCATGAAATCGCCGCTTGCGGCGAAATCAGCGGGAGTCCACACTCCAGTCTGATTCCCCGAGCGAAGCGAGTTGGATGTGGTTCCCTTATTCATCTTGCTGCTCCATCCATTTAGCCAGTTGGCTGGCCAGCGCGGAATTCCCGGTATCATTGTTATTCCTGCTTTGATTTCGCAGATAGTTATCCGTATCACGTTTTGACGCGCCGGATTCCGTGCGGCGTTTTTCAAAGTCGGCGAGCCGCTCCCTGTGTCCGCAAATACATACAAACAGGCGTTTGTCCCCCTCGCCCCGCATCTCCATTTTTTTGTGGCAGTTGGGGCATCTTGCGTTTGTCTGCATGGCAAGATTCTTGCGATATCCGCAATCGCGGTCGGGGCAAACCAGCATATTTCCCTTTTTGCCTTTGACGTCAAGCAGAAATTTACCGCAGTCCGGGCATTTCTCGCGCGTCATATTGTCGTGCGTGTATTTCGCGTCGCTTACGGAGACCGCCGATACAAGCTTTGACGCGTAATCGCGCATCTGTGAGATATATTTATTCTTTTGCGCCTGACCTTTGCTGATGAGCGCCAGTTCCTGCTCCC
>Ga0123353_10001726_pt1 | contig 26848 bp, 27 predicted proteins | sample TergutLab28metaG_3_FD_92763 | JGI IMG/M metagenome (GOLD analysis project Ga0123353, IMG submission 92763) | Labiotermes labralis P3 segment gut microbial communities from Petit-Saut dam, French Guiana - Lab288 P3 | ecosystem: Host-associated > Arthropoda: Insects > Digestive system > Gut ...
CAAAGTGGAAGAGGCTCAATGGCTTGCCTTCCTCCACTTTTCGCTCTTTGCTTGCCATTTTTCTCTACAACAACAAAACTCGCCCACAAGTCTGCCATTGCTGACGAGTTTGTCTTCGGTCTGGGCCGCGCCTTTTGGCGCGGCTTTTTTGTAGAAAGTAAGGGACGCAGTCCTCTGCGTCCCGCGTTGGCAGATTTCATCTTGAAAATTCAAAATTTCGCAGTATGTTTCGGGACGCTGAGGACAGCGTCCCCTACAGGCTTTGGAACAGACCTATTCCTCCAGAAAATCGCTCTGCGTGATCCACAAATCCACGCAGTCCGCAACGGCCTGAAACACGGCCGCGCCTGTGCGGATATAGCTTTCGTCCTGTTCCGCGCCGCAGAGCATCGCGAAGTTTTTGCCGATTTCCTCCGCGCCGTCCTGGTTGTGGCGGACGGATAAATAATAAAAAGAAAAGGCGCTCCCCCCCACAATATTTTCGTAGAACCCCAGGGCGTCCGCCTCCAGCTGCCGGTACATCGCGTTTACGGCTTCTGTGGAGAGCAGGGCGGAGGAGAGCCTGCGATGCAATGTAAGCTGCGCGCTGAACACCATGAGCACACGGATTTGATAAAAATCCGCCGAAGTCCCTCCGGCCAAAGGCGAGGGGGAACCGGCGGAAGAGGAATCATAGAATTCCGGAAGAGATTCCGGCGTAAGCAGGGCAATGCACTCCCCCAGCAGCCTGGCTTTGCGCAGGTTGCCGTTGTTGCGCTGCCGATCCAGCGCGGAGGCGAGCAGCAGCAACTCATCCGGATTTTCCTGCTCCCGGCTGCCGCTTCCGCCGCCGAATATTTTCATGTCGCCGTCGTCAAAAGAAAACATCATACCGATTTTTTACCGATTTTTTTCAACTGTGTCTTATAGTTCAGCAGTGTCTTAAGCTGTTCCTCCGGCGTCAGATAGTCCCCGACACAGACAGCTTCCTGGCCGTACATGCCGTGGAAATTGCTCCCGCCCGTCATCAGCAAGTCATACTTTTCCGCGATTTCCTGTGCCAAGGCGGACTGCTCCTCTGTATTTTTCGGGTGCCAGACCTCCAGACCGTTCAGGCCGAAGGTGCGGAGCTCTTCTACAATCTCCAAATCCTGCTGCGGCTGGAAGTGCGGGAAAACGGCAATGCCGCCGGAATCGTGGATTGCGGCGAGCACTTCCGTGGGCTCCGGGAATTTTGCTTCGATAAAGACATTGTTTTCCGCCTTGGGAGAAAACAGTGTTTCGAACAGAACGCTGTATACCGTTTCGGTCAGCCCGCATTCCAGCAGGGCATGCATGATGTGCTGCTGAAAAATGCCGGTGGAGCCCGAGGCGCACTTGACCACCAGTTCCGGCGAAATGGGGTACCGCTGCGCGACCTTTAGCATCATATACTGATTGGCCCGCTTGCGCGCGAGCATATTTTTGTGGCAGAGCCCCTCCAGCCTGTCCGGGCTTTCACTGAGATAACACAGCAAGTCCGCGCGCCTGCCCCGCGCCGAATCATAGGCGGAAAGCTCCACACCGGGCAGAACGGCTACGCCGCGCCGTTCTCCGATGATTCTGCCCCGCACGTTTCCGGCCTGACAATCGTGGTCGGTAATGGCAATCGTGTCAATTCCCCGATTTTTTGCCAATACAATCAAGTCGTCAATGCCCATGGAACTGTCCGATAACTTTGTGTGACAATGTAAATCTGCTGCCAAAACCGAAAACACCCCTCGAAATGCAATGCGCCAAAATCTCGCCGCAGCCTGCGGCGTACAAACTCAGGCGTGAAATAGAAAGCGACAAACAGGCCGCAAAAGCTTCCCTTTCACGCACACTACCCCATCTAAAATTAGTATACAATATTTTGACGCGTTCTGCAAGAGGATTTGCGGATATTTTTGCTTTTATAGGCAAAACCAATATGATATAATAGGTTGCGGGATTTTGCAAGGGGTATTTTTGAACATTTTAAGAATATTTTTGTGACGGGAGAGAAAATCATGCCGGGAACGATCTGTGTGGGGATGAGCGGCGGGGTGGACAGTTCCGTGGCCGCGCTGTTGCTGCGGGAGGAAGGCTGCCGGGTGATTGGTGCCACCCTGCTGTTGAAGCCGGACGGCGGCGAGACCGCGAGAGAGGAACTGGCCGACGCGGAACGGGTCGCGCGGGCACTGGGAATCGCGCACCGGGTGGTGGATTTGCGGGAGCGCTTCCGGGAGACGGTCATCGCCTATTTCGCGGAGGAGTACTTGTCCGGCGCGACGCCGAACCCCTGTGTGCGCTGCAATCCGGAAATGAAATTTGCCGCACTGTTGGAAATTGCGCGGGAGGAGGGCGCGGACGGCATTGCCACGGGGCATTATGCCCGCGTCGAACAGGCCGGCGGGCGTTTTCTGCTAAAAAAATCCTCCTCGGCGAAGGACCAGAGCTATTTTTTACACGGCCTGCGGCAGGAACAGCTGGCCCGGACGCGCTTTCCGCTGGGGCAACTGGAAAAGGCAGAGATTCGCGCCCTGGCGGAGCGCTACGATCTGCCCGTCGCGCAAAAGCGGGACAGCCAGGAAATCTGTTTTGTGGCGGAGGGGGCCTATGCTTCCTTTTTGTGCGGATTGGGCCTTCCGCTGCCCGGGCCGGGAAAATTCATCGGCACGGACGGCGAAGTGCTGGGGGAACACCGGGGCATCCTCCACTACACCGTCGGCCAGCGCAAGGGCTTGGGCGCCTTCGGGAAACCGATGTACGTCACGGCGATTGACGAGGCCGCGAACACGGTGACCCTCGGCGAAGAAGAGAAGCTCTACGCGCGGGGATGTGTGGTGGAAGGGCTGAACTGGAGCGCCTTTGAGAAGCTGGAACAGCCGCGGCGGGCGGAGGTCAAAGTCCGGCACCAGGCGGAAGCGGTATCGGCACAGCTCACGCCGGAAGCGGAGGCCCGCGTGCGTGTCGTCTTCGATACGCCGGTCCGCGCGGCGACGCCGGGGCAGTTCGCCGTGTTTTATGAGGGTGATACGGTCCTCGGCGGGGGCAGAATCACACGGGCGGCAGGTGTGTAGCCTAAAATTGGCTCTCCACACTCTTTTCGCTGGTCGTGGGCGAATAGAGCCAGCGGTCGATGTGCCCGCTGTCGATGTAATAGGTCAGGGGCTGGAGGGGGTACTCCGCGAAAAAGGCATCTACGATGATCAGCTTGATTTTCATGCGCTCGGGGATGATATTTTTGATGTAGACGCTGGCGTGGGCGCCGGGCGAAATCCCGTTGGAGCACTCCGCCAGCCCCGCCAGATTGGGCTTGAGCTCCACGAAAATGCCGTAGGGCTCCACGGAACGGATGACGCCCGGCACCGTATCGCCGATCTGCAGCTCCCCGATATTCTGCTCCCAGGAGCCGAGCAGCTCCTTGTGGGAGAGGGTCAGCCGCCCCTGGGCGTCGAGGCATTTGACCACCGCCTTGATGCGCTGGCCGGGCGTAAAGCGGGCGCTGGGGTGCGGAATGCGGGAGACGGAGATGCAGTCTATGGGCAGCAGTGCGCTGATGCCCGCGCCCACGTCGCAGAAGGCGCCGAAACATTCCAGATGCGTCACGCAAGCGTCGATAATGTCCCCCGGCAGCAGGAGAGAGAGGTAGTCCTGCCTGCAGGAGAGCTGGACGCTTTTCCGGCTCAGCATGGCATAGGTCTCTCCGCAGTTGTCGGTACGGAATCCGGTGATGCGGAAAGAGACGGGTTTATTCACCCGGGAAATCAGGGCGATGTCCCGCACGGAGCCGTCGTCTATGCCAATCGCGCCCTCGCAGCGCGGGATGACCCCCCGCATACAGCCCAGGTCCACGTGCAGGTTGTGGGCGCTGTCGCAGAGCAGCGCGCGCCCCTCCAAGACGCTGCCGTAGTAGTAGGCCTCCCGTAGCAGGCTCACGGAGCGCAGAATTTTCTGATTTTCTTCCGTTTCAATCTGGTAGCCTTCCGGTTGATACATAGCTGTGCCCTTCCCTTTCCCTTGCTTTTCCGCCACTGTATCCATATATATGCGGGCACGGAAGCGGTTCATGCCAAAATCCCGCCGCGCGCTATACAATACGCCGATTTTATGCTATACTACTTTCCGGAAAATCAATACAATCGGCGGGGGCGAGACGCATGGATGTCCGGGTCGGCGACACACTGCTTTTAAAAAAGAACCATCCCTGCGGCAGCAACCGCTTTTTGGTGCTGCGCGTAGGTTTGGATTTCCGCATCCGCTGTGAGGGCTGCGGCCACGAGGTCATGGTGCCGCGGGTCAAAGTAGAGAAGCGCATCAAAAGTATAGAGCAGGAACCAGGGGATTCTTTGTAGGGGACGCTGTCCTCAGCGTCCCTTCAAAATAATGCAAGGGATATATTCGCGGTTCGCAGGGGACTGCGACCCTTACGGGAACCTATGGCATACGCATCTAACACTAATATGAGAGGATTAACTTCATGCTGGAAAAGCTGAAACAAGTGGACAAAAAATACGAGCGGATCGAGACCCAGCTCTGTGACCCCGCCGTTGTGGGGGATCAGGCGCAGTACCGCGGCCTGATGCGGGAGCTGAAATACCTGAGCCCGGTGGTGGAGAAATACCGGGCCTATCAGGCGGCGGCGGCCACGCTGGAAGAGGCCCGATTGCTGCTGGACGCGGGCGGCCTGGAGCGGGACTTCCGCGAAATGGTGCAGGAGGAGCTGGAAACCGCCAGGGAGGAGACGGAGCGGACACTGGAGGAACTGAAAATCCTGCTGCTCCCCCGGGACCCGAACGATGAGCGCAACGTGATTGTGGAGATCCGCGGCGGCGCGGGCGGGGAAGAGGCGGCGCTGTTCGCGAACGTCCTATTCCGCATGTACGCCATGTACGGCGAGGCCCGGGGCTGGAAGACGGAAGTGGTGAACGCCAACGAGACGGAGTTGGGCGGCCTGAAAGAGATCAGCTTCATCATTGAGGGCGAGGGCGCCTATTCGCGGCTGAAATTTGAGAGCGGGGTACACCGCGTGCAGCGCGTGCCGGAAACCGAGAGCCAGGGGCGGATTCATACTTCCACCGTCACGGTGGCCGTGCTGCCGGAGGCGGAGGAGGTGGATGTGGCGCTGAACCCGGCCGACCTGCAGATCGACACCTTTCGTGCCAGCGGCGCGGGCGGGCAGCACGTCAACAAGACGGATTCCGCCATCCGTATCACGCACTTGCCCACCGGGACGGTGGTGGAGTGCCAGGACGAGCGCAGCCAGCATAAAAATAAAGAACGGGCGCTGAAAATTCTGCGTTCACGCATTCTGGAGCAGGAACGCGAAAAGCAGGAGGCGGAAATCGCGGGGGAACGCCGCGCCCAGGTCGGAACGGGGGACCGGAGCGAACGCATCCGCACCTACAACTACCCCCAGGGCCGGGTGAGCGACCACCGCGTGGGCCTAACGCTTTACCGGCTGGAGGCCGTCCTAAACGGCGATTTGGATGAAATCATTGATACGCTGATTACGGCTGACACGGCGGAAAAATTAAAAGCAGGGCTGTAGGGGAAAAACAAAAATTGCACACAAAATATATTAAAATAGAAAACGACATAGACAGCGCTGCCGACCACAGCGGCATCCGGACCGCGGCGGAGATTTTATTGTCCGGCGGCCTGGTCGCCGTCCCGACGGAGACGGTCTACGGCCTCGCAGCCAACGCGCTGGACGCGGCCGCGGTGGAGAAAATCTTCCGGGCGAAGGGCCGCCCCCAAGACAATCCGCTGATTGTCCATATTCACAATTTTTCGCAGATGGACGAGCTGATTTCAGAGCTGGACCCGCGCGTGTTTCCGCTGGCGGAGGCCTTCTGGCCCGGCCCGCTGACCGTGGTATTGCCCAAATCCGCCCTGGTGCCGGAGGAGGTGTCCGGCGGCCTTTCCACGGTGGCCATCCGTATGCCCGCCCACCCGGCGGCGCGGGCGATTCTGGAAGCAGCCGGTATCCCCCTGGCCGCGCCCTCCGCGAACCGTTCCGGCAGCCCCAGCCCGACCACGGCGCAGCACGTTTTGGCGGATTTGGACGGCAGAATCGACGCCGTCGTCGACGCGGGGCCCTGCGCGGTCGGCCTGGAGTCCACTGTGCTGGCGCTCACGGAGGAGCGGCCCCGTTTGCTGCGGCCGGGAGGCGTGTCCCCGGAGCAGTTGGAGGCCGTCCTGGGGCCGGTGCAGACCGACCCGGCTGTCTACGCGGCTTTGCCGGAGTCGGCCGCCGCCCCCTCTCCCGGCATGAAGTACAAGCACTACGCGCCCCGGGCCAAGGTGATTCTCGTGAAAGCCTCGTCGGAACAGTATGCCGCCTATGTCAAGGCCAGAGCGGCGGGAAGCGTGGCCCTCTGCTTTACGGAGGACTTGCCCGCCCTGTCTCCGGCTGCGGCGATTGCCTACGGCGGCGAGCGCGACGCGGAGGAACAGGCGCACAAGCTGTTCGCGGCGCTGCGCCGGGTGGACGAAATGGGCGCGGAAACGGCCTACGTCCATTGCCCCGCAACGGAAGGGCTGGGGCTGGCGGTCTACAACCGCCTGCTGCGCGCGGCGGCGTTTCAAATCGTGGAATTGTAGGGGGATTTATGGTACTGGTCGGTTTAATCGGGCAGACGGGGGCCGGGAAGAGCGAGGTTTGCCGTCTGCTGGAAGGACACAATATTTATATTATAGACGGCGACCGGCTGGCCCGGGAGGTCACGGCGCCGGGTTCGCCCGTCCTGGCGGCGCTGGCTGCGGCCTTTGGCGGGGATATCCTCCGGGCGGACGGCAGCCTGGACCGTGCCCTGCTGGCCTCCAGAGCCTTTGCGGACGCGGATTCCCTCGCGCGGCTGAACGCCGTCACCCATCCCGCGATTACGAAGCGGACGCTGCGGCTGTTGGAGGAGGCGCGGGCCAAGGGATACCGGGCGGCTGTATTCGAGGGTGCCGCCCTGCTGGAGAGCCCCCTGCGGGCATATTGCAACTTTTTTGCGGCGGTGACGGCACCTGCCGAGCTGCGCCTCTCCCGGATTCTGGCGCGGGACGGCATCGAAAAGGCCGCCGCGGAGAGCCGCATGGCGGCGCAGCGGGAGGAGGCCTACTACTGCGCCCCGGCAAGAGTCATCATTCGCAGTTACCCGCCTTACGATTTGGAAATGGAAACACAAGGCCTGTTAAAGGAGATAACGAAGACGATTGAAGCAAAAGAAGAAATCAACTAAGAAGCGGATGGCTCTGCTCTTTGCGGCGCTGGGCCTTTTTGTGCTCGTGGCACTGCTCAGCGCTATGGGTTACCGCGCGATGTTAAAGATAGAGCATCCCATCCAATACGAAAAAATTGTCAACGCTTACGCGGAGGAATACGGCGTGGAGACCTGGCTGATCTACGCCGTCATCAAGACGGAGAGCTCCTTCCACCCGGAGGCGGAGTCCGCCGCGGGCGCCCAGGGCCTGATGCAGATTACGCCGGACACTTTCGACTGGCTGCGGATGAAACTGCGGGAGGAGACACCGGAGAGCGCCATCTTTGAGCCGGATACGGCAATTCGCTACGGGACATACTTTTTAAAACTGCTGCTGGACGAGTTCCAAGACCCCCGGGTCGCGCTAGCCGCCTACCATGCCGGCAGAGGGCGGGTCAACGGCTGGCTTGCGGACGAGTCGGTCTCCCCGGACGGGAAGACTCTGCCCGAGATTCCCTCGCGGGATACGGCGCACTACGTCAACAAGGTGATGAAGGCCTGGGCGGTATATCAAAATCTGTACGGCTAATGTATGGGAGACCGCCCCCGGTCTCCCGCATCACAATCGCATAAATAAAAATCCACATAAAGGAGCAATCACATGGACACAGAAAAATCCAAAGCGGAACAACTGAAAGAAAAACTGTTTTTGACAAAGAAGCATGCGGCCCTGCGTTTGACGGAGGAGGCCATACAAGAGGCGGACGCCTTCTGTGAGGGCTACAAGCGCTTCCTGCAGGAGTCCAAGACAGAGAGGGAGGCCGTCGCCTATGTGATGGCGCTGGCCGAATCTCAGGGATTTTTGCCCTATGACAAAGACCAAAAGTATACCCCCGGGGACAAAATATACCTGAACAACCGGAACAAATCGCTGATTCTCGCCGTGATGGGCCAAAAATGCGTGGGCGAGGGCCTGCGCATCGTCGCGGCGCACATCGATTCCCCGCGCCTGGACCTGAAGCCCAATCCCCTCTACGAGGACGCGGAGCTGGCCCTGTTCAAGACCCACTACTACGGTGGGATCAAAAAATACCAGTGGACGGCCATTCCGCTGTCCCTGCACGGCGTAATCGTCAAAAAAGACGGAGAAAGCGTAGTCGTCCGGCTGGGCGAGGCGGCGGGAGAGCCGCAGTTTGTGATCACCGACCTGCTGCCGCATCTGGGCGAGGAGCAGGGGAAGCGCAAGCTCTCCGAGGGCATCACGGGCGAGGAGCTCAACGTCCTCGTCGGCAGCCGCCCCTTCCGGGACGACAAGGCCAGCGAACTGGTGAAGCTCAACATTCTCAATTTGCTGCACGAGAAGTACGGCATCATTGAGGAGGATTTCCAAAGCGCGGAGCTGGAACTGGTGCCCGCCTTCCCGGTCAGCGACATCGGCTTCGACCGCGGCCTGATTGGCGGCTACGGCCAGGACGACCGGGTCTGCGCCTATCCGGGTCTGACGGCGCTGGCGGATATGGATGTCCCGGAATACACCGCTCTGACCGTCCTCGCGGACAAGGAGGAAACGGGCAGCGAGGGCAATACCGGCATGCACTCCGCCTTTCTGCGTGACTTCGTCGCCGACCTGGCGCGGCAGGCGGGCTTACAGGCCCACGATGTGCTGGGGCGTTCCGAGTGCCTCTCCGCCGACGTGAACGCCGGTTTCGACCCGACCTGGCCCAATGTGGCGGAGAAGCGCAACGCGGCCTGCCTGAATCAGGGCCTGGTGCTCACCAAATACACGGGCGCCCGGGGCAAATCCGGCACTTCGGACGCCTCCGCGGAGTTTGTGGGGAAAATCCGCCGCCTGTTCGACGGCGCGGGGGTCGTCTGGCAGACCGGAGAGCTGGGCAAGGTGGACGAGGGCGGCGGCGGCACAGTCGCCCTGTTCATCGCCAACCTCAATGTGGACGTGCTGGACGCCGGTGTGCCGGTGCTGTCCATGCACTCGCCCTTCGAGGTCGTCTCCAAGCTGGATGTGTATATGGCGTACAAGGGCTTCAAGGCGTTTTTCGAGGGGAAATAAACCACCCCGCCCTTCGGGCACCCCTCCGAGGGAGGGGAATAGATCGGCCCTAATAATTCCCTTCCATGCGGGCGGAGCACGCTATGCGGAGGGGTGGACGGCTATGCGGAGGGGTGGACGGCTATGCGGAGGGGTGGACGGCTATGCCGGACGGGGTGGTTAAAAACAAAAAATCCCGCCTATCCGTAACGATAAGCGGGATTATTTATTTCAGTGATGCTTTAGCGAAACAGCCCAAACAACGTCTGGAACAGTTGGACGAAGAAATTGATAATCATCTGGAAGAAGTTGGGCCCGGCGGGCGGGGTGGTTCCGGGGTCGGTCGTGCCGGGCGCGGCGACATACATCGCGGTGTAGGTCACTGTGCCGGCGGTTTCGTTGAGGTTCTTGGCCCAGCCGGCGAAATAATAACCTTCGCGGTAGGGGACTATCGGGGCGGTTGCTTCCTCACCTTCCGATATGGTTTGGGTTTTCAAAACCGTGCCGTCATGGGCCAAAAATGAAACATTGTAGATTCGTTTGTAGGTTGCCGTTATAGTCAGGTCGCTTGTGATATATAAACCTATGTCCAAATCCCAGCCCATGAAGCGATACCCTTCACGCTCCGGAGAGGCGCACCAGGCATAATCGCCCGGCGCCACGTATTGTGTTTTCAAAACTGTTCCGTCATGGTCAACAAATGTAACAACATAGCATTTCACGTATGTTGCCGTCACGGTTAGGTCGCTCGTGATATTATATAACTCCGTGTCCCAGCCTGTGAAGTGATAACCCTCGCGTGGCGGCGGGTAAAACCAGGCCTTACCGCCTTCTACTACGGTTTCTGTTCCCAAAACTGTGCCGTCGTAGTCAACAAATGTAACCGTGTAGACTTTCTTATATATCGCAGTTACGGTTAGATTCCCCGTGACAGAGCCGAAATACTTGTCCCAATTTACGAAAACATAACCCTCACGCTCTGGGTTAGCGGGGGCAGTGGCCGCCTTGCCATAGGCCAAATCGGTCTGGGTTTTCAATACTGTTCCATCATAATCGGCAAATGTAACCGTGTAGGTTATTTCTGTTATCAGCTTATATGTCGCCGTCACGGTCAGGTTGCCTGTGGCATTGCTGAAATCTTTGTCCCAGCCGGTAAACTCATAGCCCTCGCGCCGCGGCGGGCTGGGGGCGTATACATTCTCGCCTTGCAGTATGCACCGTCTGTCCCAAAACGTTCCATCATAATCAACAAAAGTTACGCAGGCAATATACTGTGGAAGAAATGAATATGCTTCGATATTCAATTCACCAAGTCCGATAATCACGTCTATAGAGGGCATGATGTTATAACTGCAATGAAGCTCTTTCAATGCCGTGTTTTGGCTTAGGTCTAATTCGGTGAGCTGGTTATATTCGCAATAAAGATGTGTCAATGCTGTGTTTTGGCTTAAGTCTAGCTCGGTGAGTCGGTTGCCACTACAATGAAGATATGTCAGTTCCGTGTTTTGGCGTATATCTAATGAAGTAAGTCGATTATTGCCGCAATAAAGAGATGTCAGCGCTGTGTTTTGGCTTAGGTCAAATTTGGTAAGTTGGGCGTTACCAATACTAAAAGACGTCAGCGCTGTAAGATACTCAATACCTGACAAATCCCGAATTTGAGAGTTATATACAGATAATTCCGTAATACCCGCCACGTCGGCTTTCGTTATGTTGCCCAAAGGTTTTCCGATTGCCGAGCGCACGCACTCCTCAAAATAGGGGTCGGGGAAGTGAATCACATCCCCATCCGCCGCGCTGGAAATCACCGCTGCCAGCGCTAACCCCGTCAGCAGCACGACCGTCGCAACCAGAATGGGAACCCATCTTTTTTGTGTTTTTTTCATAAAACCCTCCAAATGTTATAAAAAGTTTATCTGCGGCAAACAAAAAGCATAGCTTTCTAAATCATTCGCCCATTTTCTATATTTTAACACAAGAAACGATAAATGGCAAGGGATTTTACGAAATGTGGGATGCCCTGTAGGGGACGGCCCGCCCCGAGTTTGCCACTTGGGAAGCGAAAAACCCGCCTAGACAGGCGAGGAAAAGCCCGTGTTTAAGCGGATTTTAGGCTTGATAGGAGGGTTTGGAAGTCTTGAGATTTAAAGACCGCTTTATCCAATGAAGCGGTCCCCCTCCCTTTAGTCAAGGGAAGGAAATGTTCAGAATTGCTATCCCATACCCGCTATGTTATACTATCAATATATTGATTGCCCACGAAAGGAATGACCCACGTTATTATGAAAAATCTGATTTTGCGCAATACCCCGGAAATCGCGAACCGCTTCGCGCTCGAGATCATGGAGGCCATAGAAGAAAAAAACTGCTATGAAGTGGAGGCCGTGGGCGAAAAAATCGTGCTGCGCGGCGACTGTGCCCTCAGCCAGGCCATGGCCTATTACCGCTATCTGAAAGATTGCTGCGGCGTCAACCTGTCCCACTGCGGCAACGAGCGGATTCAAGTCACCCAGGCTCCGCCGCCCGCGTGTAAAATCGAGCACGTTGTCGGGCAGGAGAAACGCGCCTACCTGAACTACTGCACCTTCGGCTACTCCATGGCCTGGTGGGACTGGGAACGCTGGGAGCGCGAGCTCGACTTCATGGCGATGAACGGTATCAATCTGCCGCTCTCCGCCGTGGGCGGCGAGGCGGTCTGGTACTACACCCTGCGGGAACTGGGCTACAGCGAGACGGGCGCCCTCTCCTACCTCAGCGGCCCGGCGTTCTGGCCCTGGCAGCTTCTGACCAACATCGACAACTACTTCTCCCTGACCGACGTCGCCTACATCGGGGCGCGGGTGGAACTGGGAAAAAAAATCATGGACCGCCAGCTGGCGCTGGGCATGTCCCCGATTCAGCAGGGGTATTCTGGGCAGGTGCCGAAGAATTTGATCCGCCTGTTCCCGAAGGCGCGTATCCGGCACGTGCCTTCTTGGAATAATTTCCCCATTGCCTATCAATTGGACCCCACGGACCCGCTGTTTCAAAAAATCGGCGGCATCTTCCTGGAAAAACAGCGCCAGCTCTTCGGCGCGCACCACTACTACGCCTGCGACCCCTTCCACGAGAACGAGCCCTCCGTCCAGGGCAAGGCGCAGCCGGCCTATCTGCACCAGCTGGGCCGCGCCGTCTCGAAGCTGCATGAAAAATTCGACAGCCAAGCTACTTGGGTCATGCAGTCCCGGTCGCTGCGCGAGGAGATCGTGAAGGCCGTCCCCAAAGAAAAGTTGTTGATTCTGGATATTGACGGCAGCCGCTATCAAAAGACGGAGGGCTTCTGGGGTTACCCCTTCGTGCTGGGCACTCTGCACAACTTTGGGGACCGGAACAGCCTGCACGGCTCCATCGCGGCATTGGCGGAGAATCCCTACGCGAAAGTGCGCGCGCAGTACGAAAACGCGGTAGGCAGCGGCCTGTTCCCGGAGGGCATCTTCCAGAATCCGCTCTACTACGACCTGGCCTTCGAGATGCTCACGCAGCCCGCGGCCATTGATTTGGATACATGGCTGGATTCGTATGCCCGGCGGCGCTACGGCAGCGATGAGACATGCCTGAAAAAGGCGATTCAAGCCCTGCGGGACAGTTGTTACAGCGAAGCCTGCACCGGCCGGGAGACCGGATCTATCCTCTGCACGCGGCCCTCCACCCACTGGCGGCACAGCGCGCCGAACGACGTCCCGGAGCTGCGCTACGACAATCAAAAGCTCTTCGAGGCCGCGGAGCTGCTCCTGCAGGCGAAAGAGAGCGCGACGGACGGCTACCGCTATGATGTCTGCGACCTCACACGGCAAGTGCTGAGCAATCACGCGCATACGCATTATCAAACCGCCATGAGCGGCTACCGGGCGCGGGACGTCCAGCAGTTTGAGCGCGGCTCCAACGCCTTTTTGAAGCTGTTCGGGGAGCTGGACCGGCTGCTGGAAACCCGGCCGGAGCTGAGCCTGGGTCGGCAGCTCGCGGCGGCGCCCGCTTTGGCCACTTGCGACAAGGACAAGCAGAATTTTGAAATCAACCTGCTGTCCCAGCTCACAGTCTGGGGGCCCATAGAGACCAGCAGACTCTACGACTACGCCTGGAAGGAGTGGGGCGGCCTGATGAACACCTTCTACCTGATCCGCTGGCGCGCCCTGTTCGAGAAGCTGGCCATGGAATTCCAAAAACGCAAAGATTTCTCCACCGACACCAAAAAGCAGGAGAACGGCCGGGACGAATACCAGGGCGGCGAATTTCAAAAGGGCCTGGCAAAATTCGAAAAGAACTGGCTGGCCACCTACAAGCCGCCGGAGGAGCCCTCCGCAGAGGACACGCTGGAGGTCGCGCGGACGCTGCTGGAGAAGTACCGGAAGGAAATTCTTTCGAGTTGAGCGTTATCTTCACACGAAAAATAGACAGCGCCGCCCATAAAATCACGGACGGCGCTAACTTTTTTGCTTGCGGAGTGCCGAGAACGGCGTTCCCTACACAGGCATTCTCATACGCTTAATGGGCGTGGGACATAATCACATTGCCATCGCGGTCATACCCCACCAAAACACCAAAAGTTGACCCCGATGTGTTTTTTCCGTCACTAAACACAAAATAGGGATTGCGCGTTGCCTGAGGCGCTCCCTCGCCCGGATCTGCCCAATAAATGTCTATCAGATTGTGGCTTGCATCGTAGTATTCCAGCTTTACAATATCTGGATTTTTTATTTTTCCATAGCGAACCCATGGCTCGCTGTATTTGCGCCTGATGGAAATACCGCTGGAGCTGTTTCCAGTGCCCTGCATCTCAACATCCGGAAAATTGTTCAAAGAGGAGGCACTATAGCCCTGTGTATGATATTTGCTGAAACTGCGCGTAATCCGGCTGCAAAACAAACGCCCGTCTCCCTCGAACATCAGATAGTATTCGCCGTTGGAACAGCGTATAATTGTGCCCTCACCGACGTCGCTGAAATCCGGCTCTCTGGTCAGATGATCGTACATTTCCTGCGGCATATTCGAATTTTCCTGCATACGCGAAGCCGTGTCCTCTCGCATCATTGGCCCCGACGCGCTTCTTATAATGCCCTGTACCAATTCAGGCTTTACATTTTCAAGCTCATAGGTGTTGAATCTGTCGGGGTCAGCATAGCTGTCAGCAAGCAGTGCTAAGCTCACGGCCGCCGCCATAACCAGTACCGCGCACAGCTTGATATAGCGACGCTGGTTTTTCTCCAGCTTCTGAAATCGCCGCCAAAGCCAGCAAACGCATTTCCACAAGAGCAGAAGCAAAAGCAGACCGATTAAACAGAGAACAAATGTTTCGAGAAAATTCGACCAGAAATCGTTGCCATTGAGGATTTCCATATATAGACGCTCCTTTTTTTATATTAATCCTAAATAATACATCGCCACACCGCAGACCCCGCTCCCCGCGATGACATAGATAGGGTTGACGCGCAAGGCCCGCACGGCCACTACCCCCGCCGCCAGCAGGCCGATATAGATGAAATTGACCTCCGCAAAGGCCTGCGGCCAGGCCGCGCCGAACAGGGCCTGCTTCAGAATATTGATGCCGGCAAAGGCGATAATCATCGCGACCACCGCGGGCCGCAGGCCGTTCAAAACCCCCTGCACCGTCTTTAAATTTTTGTATTTGAAATAAAACCAGGCCAGGGTCAGCACGATGAGGCAGGAGGGCGTGATACAGCCCAGAGTCGCCACCAGCGCGCCGGGCAGCCCGGCCATTTTTGTGCCCACAAAGGTGGAGGCGTTGAGGGCTATCGGCCCGGGCGTCATCTCGGAGATTGTGTAGACATCGGCGAATTCCAGTTCGCTGAGCCAGCCGTGGGCCAATACCTGCTGCTTGATGGGAGCCAGCGCGGCCAGGCCGCCGCCGATGCTCATCAGCCCGACCTGAAAAAAGCTCCAAAACAATTCCAGATATATCATGGCCTGGCCTCCTCTTGTTCTTGATTCTTATCTTTTTCGTTCTTGTATAGCGTGGAGGCGATGCCGATTACAATGCAGACCGCGAACACAATTAAGATATGCACTTTGAAAAAATACGCCGCGATGAAGGCCGCAATCAAAACGCAGATGGACAGCGGATCCTTTGTTTTGATGATATTCCAAACCATGGAGCAGACGACGTCCACCAGCACCGCCGCGACGCCGATGGTCATACCCAGCATGGCCGCGTTCACCACCGGATTTGTCCGGAACGCGTCGTACAAATAGTAGACGACCGTGATGACCGCCAGCGGCGGCAATACCGTGCCGCAGGTCGCAATCAGAGCCCCCGGAACACCCGCCAGACGGTAGCCGGCCAACAGCGAGGTGTTGACGGCAATCGGCCCGGGAGCGGACTGGGCGATGGCGACGAAGTTCAGCATTTCCTCCTCTTCAATCCACTTCAGCTTCTCCACAAATTTTTTCCGCATCAGCGGAACGATCACATAGCCGCCGCCGAAGGTGAAGGCGCTCAAAGAAAATGTCGCCCAGAACAATTGTAAATAAAACCGCGCGTCCCATTGTTTCCGCGCTTGTGTCCCCTGGTTCAAAACAGCCCCCCCTGTCGTCAACGATTTTTGATATAATTATAATTTAACACAGTCTATTCAAAAAGGCAAGCATGGACTTTTTTTGCGTTTCGAAGTTACCGCTCAGCTGCGTCATTGCGAGTGTTATCCGCGGCGCGCGGGAATAATCCGCGATACGCGGGAACACGAAGCAATCCAGAAAACACTATGATCAAGGCAACATCTGGATTGCCGCGTCGCTATGCTCCTCGCAATGACGGCAGGGGACGCTTTTCCGCGTGGGAAAGCTGAATCGTAACGTTCCGCAAATTTTTCGCGGATTTTGCGCAATCTTTACTTGACATTTCAAATCATCTGTCGTAAAATTAGAAATTAATCACACGGGGATTTCGCAAGATTTTTATTTTAATGTTGCATTTTCAACGTTGTTTTGATGGAAATCCGACCGATTCCCCCGAATTTATGCAGCCAAGAGAGGAATGAACTGCAAATGAAAGAGCTCAGTTACAACCATGCGACCCATGTGCTGGAGGAGGAGCCCCATCAATATGAACTGCGGGACAGAGCAGAACCGAAGCTGTTCCGCGAGATATACCCCTACAGCGAGGTGCCGCGCGTCCCCTTCAATCACCGCTACATCGGTATGCATGTGCCGGAACGCATCTGGATTACGGACACCACCTTCCGGGACGGGCAGCAGTCCCGCGCGCCCTACAGCGTGGAGCAGATCGTCCGGCTGTTCACGTATTTGCACCGGCTGGGCGGGCCGAACGGTCTGATTCGTCAGACGGAATTTTTCGCCTACAGCAAAAAGGACCAGGAGGCCATCTACCAGTGCATGAACTGTGGCTTCGCATTCCCGGAAGTCACCACCTGGATCCGCGCGACGAAGTCGGATTTCCAGTTGGTAAAATCCCTGGGTATCCAGGAGACCGGTATTCTGCTCAGCTGTTCGGACTACCACATCTTCAAAAAACTGAACATGACGCGGCAGCAGGCCTTCGACCGCTACGTCGGCATCGTGGAGGACGTCATTGAGTCGGGGCTGATTCCCCGCTGCCACCTGGAGGACGTCACGCGGGCGGACTTCTACGGCTTTGTGGTGCCGCTGGTCAACCGCCTGATGGAAGTCGGCGCGGAGGCAAATATCCCCGTAAAGATCCGCCTCTGTGACACGCTGGGCATGGGCATCCCCTTCACGGGCGTCGTGATGCCCAGAAGTATCCCGGGCATCATCACCGGTATGCAGCACTTCTCCAACGTCCCCTCGGAGCAGCTGGAGTGGCACGGCCACAACGATTTCTACAAGGCCGTCGTCAACGCAGACGCCGCCTGGCTTTACGGAGCCTCCGCCGTCAACTGCTCGCTGCTGGGCATCGGCGAACGCACTGGGAACGTACCGCTGGAGGCCATGGTGTTTGAGTACGCCTCCCTGCGTGGCAGCTTCGACGGCATGGTGCCGCAGGTGGTCACAGAAATCGCCGAATACTATGAAAAAGAGCTCGGTTACACGATTCCCTCCCAGACGCCCTTCGTGGGCAGGCAGTTCAACGAAACCCGCGCCGGCATTCACGCGGACGGCCTCTTAAAAGATGAGGAAATCTACAACATATTCGACACCAACGGCCTGCTGAACCGGCCCGTGGGCGTCGCCATTACGGAGACCTCCGGTCTCTCCGGCCTGGCCTACTGGTACAACGCCTACTACGGGCTGACAGACCCCGCGGAGAAAATTCAGAAGAGCGACCCGCTCATTGCCTACATCAAGAATTGGGTGGACGATGTCTACAACCACGGCAGGCAGACTTCTATCAGCGACGCGGAACTGGCGGCCCTGGTGGAGGAATTTAGGCGCTAGGTACTATACTGGACACCAGATGAAAAAGGGGCAGGCCGTTCATGGCCTGTCCTGGTTTTGTTACAGAAAAAAATCAACGGTTTCCCCTTTTGTTTAAATCCACCCTTCCTTTGCCAGTCTTACTGTGTTATACTTAGTTTTACACCAGAAATAAAGAGAGAGGAAGATCGAACTATGGAGCAACCAGCACGTTGGGTAGAAACCTGGGGTATGGCGCACACCTCTTTGATTATGATGTCCTTCCGTTCACAACAGCGTACGTTTCGGCTTGTGATCCATTCCGCGATAGCGGGCGAAAAGGCGCGTATCCGCCTGTGTAATAAGTATTCGCCGAACGCGGTAGAAATCGGACACGCCAATATCGCGCTGTGCGACGCGCAGGGCAGAATCAGCGACCCCAAAAGCGTCTGCCCGCTCACGTTCAACGGCGGAAAGAGCCACACTCTGGGGGCAGGCGCAACGGTGATTTCGGATGCGGCGGATTTCGAAGTCCCCGCGGACGCGTACTTATGCGTAAACGTGTATATGAAAAGCGGCAAACTGCGCAGCGGTAACCTCCTGAACAACGCGGGCTTTCTCCACGCAAAAGGCGACCATGCCGCCGCGCCTCTGTTCGCGCATCAAAAAAGGCCGATGGATTCGGTTTTCGACTTTGCCGGGCGCCTTTTGGGCATGACGCTGCAGATGCCGGTTCCGCTGTTCCAATCCCTGGAGCTGCTGAACAGCGGCGGCGCGTCCTCCATCGTCCTGTTCGGGGATTCTCTCACGCAGCAGGGCTTTTGGAGCAGCATCTTCGAGCGGCAGATCCGCAGCCTGTACCCGGGGCGCTATTCCGTAATCAACAAGGGCATCAACGGCAACCGGGTCCTGCGCGACGCCGGAAACCGCCTCCCGCTGAAGGGGTTTTTCGGCACCAAGGCCCTGGAACGCGTGTGGGACGATGTCCTCGCCTTTGACGGGATCAGTTTCGTAAACTTCTGCCTGGGCACCAACGACTTCCTGCAGCCGGGCACGATCGCCGCGCCGAAATCGGAGACGGCCACTGCGCGGGAAATTGCCGCCGGCATCGAAAAAATTGCGGCGATGATACGGGAACGCGGCATTACCCTCCTCGGGATGAATTTTGTTCCGATCGGTTCCTGTAAAGACACGACACCGCAAAAAAACAAACTGCGCGCGGAGATGAACGAATGGTTCGACGCCAGCAACGACTTCGACCATAAATTTGATATTTACAGCGCCTTCGTGTCCTCCGAAGACTCCGACTGTCCCGTCCCCTCCTATGTGGGCAAGGACAAGACGCATCCCAATGAGCTGGGCGGAGAAGCCATGACGGCAGCTGTGGATTATGCGGTGTTCGCGGAAAACGTAAAATGAGATACTGTGCTTCGGAAAATCTTGCATATTTGAAAGCGCTGGTATACAATAACCATGGCAGGGGGTTTTACGCATCCTACCCCATATCATATTTTTATCTATTTGAAAGGAGTCTTTTCCATGAAAACCTATGTTTGCACCGTTTGCGGCTATGTCTACAACGAGGCCGAGGGCTACCCGGCGGACGGCGTCGCGCCGGGCACCGCCTTCGCGGATCTGCCGGAGGATTTCGTCTGCCCGGAATGCGGAGTCGATAAAACTTTGTTCGAGGAAGAGAGTTAAACAAAAAATATGGGTACCATAAAAATCAAAGACGACATCTGCGCGGTCGGCGCGCAGAATCCCACGCTGCGTATCTTCGACGTGGTCATGTGCACCGAATACGGCACCACCTACAACGCCTACCTCCTCCGGGGCAGTGCGAAAACTGCATTGGTGGAGACCTGCCACGCCTCCTTTTTCGACGTCTACTTGGAAAACATCCGGGAGCTCTGCGCGCCTTCGGACATTGACTACATCATCCTGAACCACTGCGAGCCGGACCACTCCGGCTCCCTGCGCAGGTTGCTGGAACTCTGCCCCCGGGCGACGGTCATCTGCAGCCAGGCGGGTGCGCTGTATCTGCAGCACATCACCAACCTGACGGACTTGCGTATACAGACGGTCAAGGAGGGCGATACGCTGGATTTGGGCGGCCGGACCCTGCGCTTTTTGATTGCGCCCTTCCTGCACTGGCCGGACTCCATGTTTACTTGGAGCGAAGCGGATGGAGCGCTGTTCTCCTGCGACTTCCTGGGCGCCCACTACTGCGAGCCCTACGGACTGGATACCAAGACGGTCTACCCGGAGAAATACAAGCAGGCGTTGCAGAGCTACTACGACGCCATATTCGGGCCCTTCCCCTCCTATGTGCGCAAGGGCCTGGAGAAGCTGGAGGGCCTGGATATCCAGTTTGCCTGCACCAGCCACGGCCCCGTGCTGACAAAGGGCTGTCTGCTGGAATACGCGCTGGACCGCTACCGCGACTGGAGCCAACCCGCGGCACCTGAGAAGAAAAAAATACCCATCTTCTACTGTTCGGCCTACGGCAACACGGGTTTGTTGGCCGCAGCGATTCAGGATGTGCTCCTGTCCCGGCTACCGGCTGCCGCCGTTCCGCTGTACGACATCAACGAGCACGACATGGGCTTCCTGCGCGGCGAACTGAACGCCAGCGACGCCTTTGCGCTCGGCTCCCCCACCTTCAACGCGGACGCCGTTCCGCCCGTCTGGGAACTGCTCACCCATGTGGACGCCGTCAACTGCCGGAAAAAGCCTGCCCTCGTCTTTGGCTCCTACGGCTGGAGCGGGGAGGCGCTGCCGAACCTCAGCGCGCGCCTGAAGGGCTTGAAAATGGCGGTGTATGAGCCGGAGGTCCGCGCACGCTTCGTGCCCTCCGAGGCGGAATTGGCCGCGGCAAAAGAAGCGGCCCTCGATTTCGCGAAAGGGATATAGAAAACTGTAGGGGACGCTGTCCCCAGCGTCCCAAAACTGTGCCAAAACGGGACGCAGAGGACTGCGTCCCCTACAAAATAGATTTTTCACGCAAAGGGGATGGTCATAAATATGGTCAAAGAATGCAACGGCAAACAGCCGCGCATCGACCCGAAGGCCCAGGTGGCCGAAACCGCCGTCCTCATCGGCGACGTCACGCTGGAGGCCCAGGCCAACAGCTGGTACGGCGCGGTGCTGCGCGGGGATTTTGCCCCCATCCGCATCGGGGCGGGCAGCAACGTGCAGGACAACGCCGTCCTGCACAGCGATTTGAACACGCCGGTCACCCTGGGCAAAGGCGTGACGGTCGGCCACGGCGCGATTCTGCACGGTTGCACCGTGGAGGACAACTGCCTGATTGGCATGGGTTCGGTCTTGCTGGACGGCTGCGTCATCGGAGCGGACTCCGTCGTGGCGGCAGGCTGCTTGGTGACGCGGCACACGGTTGTTCCGCCGGGCAGCTTGGTTGTGGGCTCTCCGGCAAAAGTCAAGCGTCCCACCACACCGCAGGAACAGGCCGCCACGCAAATGAACGCAGCGTATTACTGCGGCGTTGCGGAAGAACAGCTCTAAACCGAAAGGCTCTCCCGAAGTCAAAAAACTCCCTTAAAATAATTTTTTATTTTTGTTAATTTTCTATTGATTTTTTCTGAACTTGCTTGTATAATTACAGCTGTGAAACGGGTATGCCTTACAGTGGTACCCAAAAATTAAATTCACAAAAACGAAGGAGGAGCAAATTCCATGAAAAAAATCCTTGTAGCGATTATTGTGGCAGCTATGTTGATGATTCCCATGTCCATGCTGGCCAGCGCAAACCAAGACTGCAGTTGCGGAGGCTGCGATATGTGCAGCTGCACCGCCACGGTATGCGACTGCGGCTGTATCGACTGCGACCTGTCGGCGGGAGTAACCACGGATCCAGCGAATACGGCAACGGACGACGACCCCGTAGAAGTAGATCCCCTGCCGCCTTGGCTGCGCAACATTGTTGACCGGATCATTTTTATCCTGATCGACCTCATCAAATGGCGCGTTGACCTCGATTTGTTTTTCCCCTATTTCGCCTTTATGCCCTGGACTTCCTGATCCCGCATTAAAAACATAAGCAAAAGAGACGGCCGAAAAGCCGTCTCTTTTTTTGATGTTACAGTATTTTTGCTTTTTCGTGTCTATATTTACGCTGATTTTTCCAGGGCGCGTTCCAGCCAAATCGTACCGATGTCCATGGCGTTGTAGAGGCCGCGCCGCTCCGCCTTCTTCAGGATGCGGTCCCGCGGGCGGATGTCCGGGTCCGTGCTGACCAACTGCACTACAACGCGGTCCGCGACCTCCATCCCCTTGACCTCCCGCCGGCTGGTAATCTGCAGCACAACCACCACAGGCTCATTCATAAAGCCGTAATAAGCCGTGTTTCCGCAGCGCACAAAGGGTCTGCCCTTATACATCAGGAAATTGTCCTGTTTCTTTTTCTCCGCCAAAAATATCATGCTCCTTTATTCTGTCTCTTCGCCTGTTTCCGTCTGGGCATTCAGGTACTGCTTCACCATTACCTGCAACAGTTCATCCCTGTCAAGTTTGCGAATCAAAGCGCGGGCATTGTTGTGCGTAGTGATATAGGTGGGGTCCTCGGAAAGGATATAACCCACAATCTGGCTCACAGAATTGTAGCCCTTTTCATTCAGCGCATCATAGACCTCCTGGAGCGTCTTTTTCATAAAGGCTTCATTTTCGTCTTTGATGGTGAATTGAATCGTCTTATCTGTCACAACAATCACCTCCCTTTTTACGGTATTATTATATACCACTCCGGCAAAAGAAACAATCCCTTTTCTTACTTTTTATAAATCCTATTCCCTGCGGGAAACCGAACGGGAATGCGTACCCATAAAAATCCACATAATCCTTGCATTCATATGCAAACAAAGTTATACTTATAGCAGAGTTTGCGGCGGGACAGGCCGCTGCCATATGTGGGGGTAGTGTTTCTATGAACGGACAAAACGGAGCATACACACCAAACGCCGGCGGGCCGCAGGCCCCCGATGCCCAGGCGCTCTTTCTTAGCTTGAAAAAGAAACATGCGCGGCTGCGTGTGCTGGCGCTGATTTTGGCCGCGGCGTTCTGCGTCACGCTCCCGGGCGCGATCTCCAATTGGAGAGGCAAGCGGGTTCCCTCCGCCCCTTCCAATCGCCTGGAGGTCTTGGAGGTGCAGGATTATTTCGGGGATGACCGCCTGTCCCTGCCCTACGCCTGCGAGGGGGAAGCGAATGGCCTGGTCTATACCCGCTTCCGGACCCTGACCTTCGACGGGCCGGAGCACATCGCGGAGGAAGTCAACAAACTGAATACGGGCACTGCCCGCTATGAGGCGAAGCTCTACGGCACGGAACGCCTGCTGATTACCAAGCGCGTCGGCTCGGATATGCCCGCGGTCTATTTAATTCAGCAGACGAATACAATAGGCCAAAGTAGCTATGTGCTGCACGGGATGAGCCTGAGCGTTCTGCCGGGCCCTTTTGACCAGGGAGCGGGAGCGGAACCAGACCCGGATGCGGATTTGGCAGACGCGATGGGAGAGGACTCGGCAGCCGTAACCCTTCTGTTCCCCTATCACCTGATGCGGAGCGAAATCTTCCGCTCGGCACAGGCCCAGGCGGAAAGCGGCGTCCTATACCTCACGGACTACAGGCGGGAGGACTTTCTGGCTTTTTATGAAGGTATGGAACGCTACATCATCGACCCAGCGAGCGACGGCTTCGTTCTCTCGGCCTACCGCAAAAAGGGCAGCGACGTCGTAGTACACGGAAAGGCGCTCCGGCTTCGGTTCTTCCAGATTGAGGGGCAAAATTATGTGAGCGTTTCCCTGCCTTTGAGTTGAGAGGAGCATTTCATGAACACGGCGCTATACAATTATGACATCTGGCCGATGGTATTCGAAAAGGGCAGGGAAACGGAAATCACCGTAAGGCCGCTAGGCGGCCACGCCGCCTTTGCGCTCGATTTAGAATACTATATCCTCATATGCCCCTTGCAGGAGGGCACGCCCCGGCACTACCCCGGGCGGAACAACTTTAGCGAATATTACGCGAAACCCTGTGCCGACGGCAACCTGCGCTTTTCGCACCGCTTTGAAACGGAGCAGGAATATTATATCCGTATCTCCAAAGAGGACGATTCCTCTGTGTTGTGCCAGCTCTCCGTCTATGCGCTGTCGCCGGATTTGGCGGGGCGCTGCCCGCTCCGGGGGGATTTTCATGCGCACAGCAGCCGCTCCGACGGCAAAGAGTCCCCCGCCGTCGTCTGCGCAAATTACCGGAAACAGGGCTACGATTTCCTGCCCATCACCGACCACGAACGCTATTATCCCAGCCTGGAGGCAATGGAGGCCTACCGGGATATTCCCATAGATTTATGCATCGTCCCGGGTGAGGAGGTGCATCTTCCCAACGATGAAACGCATAGTAATGATGTACACATTGTCAACTTCGGCGGGGAATACAGCGTCAACGCCCTGGTGGAGGGCGACCATACAAGGGAAGTCGGAACGGACAAAAACAGGCGCTCCCTGGCGGGTCTGTGCCCCGATGCTGTGATGTCTCCGGCCGAATTCCACAAAACAATAGACAAGTTCGCCAAGGCGCTTTCCATCCCGGAGGGAATAGAACCCTATGCCTACGCGGCCTGCCTGTGGATTTTTAATGAGATACGCAAAGCGAACGGACTGGGCATCTTCTGCCACCCCTACTGGATTTCCAACGTGTACCATGTGCCGGAGACGTTCACGGACTACCTGATGGAAACCAGGCCCTTTGACGCCTTCGAGGTGCTGGGCGGGGAACTCTACTTCGAGCAGAACGGCTTCCAGACCATACGCTATTATGAAGATATGGCCAAGGGCCGGCGGTACCCCATCGTCGGCGCTTCCGACAGTCACGGCAGCACGCCCGTCAATCCCGCCTGGAATGTGGGGACCACGCTGGTATTCGCGCGGGAGAACGAGCGGACATCCATCATTTCCGCGGTGAAAGAGTTTTATTCGGTGGGTATTGACAACATGAGTCGCGACTACAGGCTGGTGGGGGAACTCCGGCTGGTGCGCTATGCGCGGTTTTTGCTGGAGAACTATTTCCCGCTGCACGACGAGCTCTGCTTTGAGGAGGGCCGCCTGATGAAGGATTATGTCTGCGGCGACGCTTGTGAAAAAGAAGCGGCGGCAGAGGGTTTGAAAGCCGTCTACGGCAGGACAGACCGTCGGCGCGAAAAATATTTTCAGTTTTGAGAATGCTTATCGTTTAATAATTTTCTCGTTTTCGGACGGCCAAAAGCCGCCCCTACGTTCTATCCCCAGCACCTTGCCCCTTGTAGGGGCCGCCTGTGGCGGTCCGTCGCGTATCAAAAAGCCGCTTTTCAATGGGACGCCCGGTGTGCGCCCCCTACATGAAGGTCATACAAAAAATTCGAAAATATATTGGAGGCAACAACTATGGAAACCAAAACTTCGGCAAACACCCTGCGCTACATGACCGACGGCATCCGCTATGTCTGCGAGACCTTCCGCAAGCGCGCACCCGGCACTCAGTCTGAGCGGGACGCCCAAGCCTTTTTCAAAAAGGAGCTGGAGGGCTACTCGGACGAAGTCATCATGGAGGACTTCGAGCTGCACCCGGCGACCTTTATGGGCTTCATCCCCTTCGCGGCGGTCTTTTGCATGATCGCCGTAGCGCTCTATTGGCTGAATCCCGGCTCCCAGCTCTGCAGCCTGATTGCGGCGGTTCTGCCGCTGCTCTCCGTGCTGATGTTCTTCTTCGAGTTCCTGTTCTACCGCAACTTTGTGGACTTCCTGTTTCCCAAAAAGATTTCCCGCAATGTCTACGCGGTGTATAAGCCCCAGGGGGAAGTCAAGCGCCGCATCATCTTCGGCGGGCACACGGACGCGGCCTACGAGTGGACTTACACCTACCACGGCGGCCTCCCGGCCATGGCCGTGGCCATCGGCGGCGCGGTGCTGGCCATCTTTACCGTGTTCATCGCGAGCCTGGCGCGGCTGTTCGCGGGCTTCTCCGCAAGCGGCGTCCCGGAACTCGCGGGCGGCTGGCGAACCCTGGGCATCGTCCTGCTGTGCTGCCTGCCCTTCGCCCTCATTATTTGCTTCTTCATCAACTACCGCATCATCGTGGACGGCGCGAACGACAATCTCTCCGCCAACTACGTCTCCATGGCGGTGATCAAGCAGCTGGCCGAAGCGGGAGAACGCTTTGAAAACACCGAGGTCTGCTGCCTGCTCACCGGCTCGGAGGAGGCGGGGCTGCGCGGCGCGAAGGCCTTCGCGAAAAAGCATAAGGCGGAGCTCTCCAAAGAGGGGGAGGAGACGATCTTTATCTCCCTGGACACCATGCGCGAGGTGGAGCAGCTCATGATTTACGACCGGGGCTGCACCTACACGGTGGGGAACGACAAGGCGGTAGGGGATCTGCTGCACCAGGCAGGGCTCAACTGCGGCATCGACATGAAGATTGCCGGGCTCTATCCCGGCGCGGTGGACGCCGAGGCCTTTTCCATGTACGGCCTGCGCTCTATCGGCTTCTGCGGCGTCAACCACAACCCGCAGAAGTACTACCACACCCGGGAGGACACACCGGACAATCTCAGCGAGGAGTGCCTGACCCTTTCCCTGGATATCTGCATGGAGGCGGCAAGGCTGTTTGACGAGAAGGGCGGCATGGCGGAGTTTGACGCAAAGCGGGCCAAACGCTAGGCGTTTAGAATGGCAAATGGCAAATTGAAAATGGCAAATTTTATTTGACGTAAAATGCGAAGGGCTCCCACACTTTTACATGATGTGGGGGCCCCTTATGTTTGTGGTTGCATTATCCAAACGATTATTTTGGCTCAAAATAGCCACAATACTCATCGGCACGATAATGCGTGTTGTGCTTCGTACAATACCAGTTTCCTTTGTTGCTGGTGTCATAGTAGGCATAACGGCAGTCAGCGCATTTTTTTGTCATTTTGGAGTCTCCTTTCCGTTCACAATTATTTATTGTTTATTAGAATATCTGGAGCTTTCCATTTCATCCATTACAACCTCCAGATCATTGACAAAATCACAGCACCATGAATTTGGATGTGTGTCGCCACCTCCAAGTCGGCATTGTGTACCTAATGACAAACCAGACCAATCCATGAAATAATACTAATTCGCAATAGAATCAGGAATATTCAACCAAGATCGAAAAGTGAGGGAGCGAATAGAATCTTTATTGCGAAACAAAGGCTGTACCGTGTCGGAAAGTTTGTCTTTTACCCG
>Ga0123353_10001727_pt1 | contig 26840 bp, 18 predicted proteins | sample TergutLab28metaG_3_FD_92763 | JGI IMG/M metagenome (GOLD analysis project Ga0123353, IMG submission 92763) | Labiotermes labralis P3 segment gut microbial communities from Petit-Saut dam, French Guiana - Lab288 P3 | ecosystem: Host-associated > Arthropoda: Insects > Digestive system > Gut ...
CTTACCTCCACTTGATGCCCAAATCCCCACAACCAGCTGAAGACCTTCCTAGCATCGCTGATGCGGTTGTTTCTGACGAACCACACTGGACTCTCGTGCAGAAGACTATAGCCCACTAGGTCTACCAGTGCAATACCAGCTCCCAGCCCTGCTGACATTTTCCAACTGATGTTGAAGCCAATCAGAGAAATCAGCATGATGCCTATAGAATATGTTAGGAGGATGCAGGCAGAGAGGGCACCTCTTAACCTGGGATCAGCCATCTCTTCCAGATGGAACTGTAACAAATGATGTTTTAGATGTCAGTTACCTTGTAGCAACGCTAAGAAAGCAGTGACGGTGTGGTCTAATATTTCTTGTTTGTTTTATATTTCCTAAATCTGTTTGGTGTGACGTGAATGGGCAGTTCCAGTGTTTCTACAGTTGGAGCATTAAAATAATTTGTGGCCAGTACAAAACTTCTTAAATATTACAATATGAGAAAATCTATTGAGAAAATGTCGGTGCATTTGCAATACTTTTTAGGCGCGTTCGCGAAATTGAGGAAAGCGACTATTAGAACGCCATGTCCGTCCGTCCGTCCGCATGGAACAACTCGGCTCCCACTTGGTGGATTTTCATGGATGTTGATAATTGAGTGTTGTTTGAAAATCTTCCGAGAAAATTCAAATTTTATTAAAATCTGACAAGGATAGCGGGAAACTTACACGAAGATCTGTGTACTTCTATAATAATGTCTCTCTCAGTTCTTAGAATGAGAAATGTTTCAGACAAAATTTGTAGAGAAAATCAAAACACAAGTTTCATGATCAGTTCTTTTTGTTGAAAATCGTGCCATTTGTGACACAGAGTGGAAAAACGTTGTACGTCCGGAGAGGCAGGACAATACGGCGCATGCCTGTTGCATGCTGGTGAACTAAGGCTAGGACGCAAACTTAGAATATGTAATATTAGCTGTTTTTTCCACGGCAACAGTGGTTACGCGAACGCGTTTAAATATTACGTTTATGTGTACATTGCCTGTCCCGTTAGCTGTAAAAACAAATTGCTATAATATACGCCTATAGTGAGGTTGGCCACGCTGTACCTTTGTCATCATGGTGTATTTTATCCATTATTGTAGCTTCAAGGAAGTAACGACACTAGTAAAAATTTTCTCACTTTGAACTTGAGAATTTGTCCTCTACCAACCTGTGCACGGGACGGCCACCTACAGGTGTGATGATACCAGATGCTATATAATACAATTTTGACCTCCTGATGATGAGCACATAGTGCTCGAAACATATAGAGACATATAATGGACTTAATATAAAACAATAATTTGTGCATTAAGTTGGTTAATTACTAAGATTATACTGAGATGCACAGTCAGCAAAACATAAAAATTTGTCGAAAGACAGTTATATTGGTACTGTGTCTATTTTGTGGTGCCCCTGATGACCGCTGCTTTGTATTACAGACAGCATGTATCCTGTGGGACATTACTGCGGGAGACAATTAACGAGACAACATCTACGATAATAACTTGATAGATTAACTGAATGCCCTAAGAATTGTTGCTGACTAGAAATATGTTAAGAGTTTTTCGACAAGGTTGGGGGCTGCAATACCAATTTAGGCATATTTTTGTGTGTCATTTACTGATATCTTGCTCATAAATACTGTAACTCAGGTTACGCGATGAATGTTTTTATATGACGACATTTTGCGCGTTTCAAAGTGCGTGTGTTCTGAAGCATGGTATAAAAACGTGCTGGTATTTGTTTTTATTTAGTCTGTATGTGGTCTCCAAGATACATTCTTCAGAACCCGTTCGTGCTTGTACTCAGACCAGACTCCAATGTACATTTTTCATGCCTTGCAAATGGTTTGTAAACTTTATCGTTATTATATCATTGACACTGGTATGTAGTTCATCCCTGACGACTACATTTGTTTTTTCATGTGACTGGAACAAATTATGACTTGGTGAAACTTCTACTTGACCACTAGATCTGTTCCATTCAGAAGTGATTCTGAGAAAAGTGACCTGGTTGGCAGGTGTTACAAGGCCTTGGATAAGGCTCATTACATGTCTGTTCCTCTAACTTCCCAAATGCACACATCGGACGTCACGGTCCAGTGACGAGCGCCCTTACTTTGCGTTCGGCAGTCCCAGGTTTAGATCTCAGTCCGGAGACGGACAATCCTGACTAACGTCTTTAGTCGCCTTTCTTAGCCCTCCAGGGATATCCCGGGATGATACTTCGAATAAGATGGATATCTTCTGAGAAGTCAGTCTCGAACTGCTTAATCCTGAATATGGAGGCAGCAACGTACTTCGAAAGTTAGCTAACGATTTACCACTCGACAGGGCGAAGTATCCCGGAAGACGAATTTTCAGAAACCCTGCTGTGAGATCCTCAAATCTCTGAAGTCCACTATCTTTGCCTTTCGCATCCCTTTCCTACATCAGCCTACGGGCTGGACAGCCGAGAAGTCGTGGCAGGGACAGACATGCATCTGATATTAAGAATGAGTGGGGCTACACCTCCATGCCCTCGGGTTTGCGGGCTAATACAGGGACAAATTTATTTTATCCCTATTACCGAATCATCTTATCTTTGGTACTGTATAATCTGAGCTATTGAAAAGTGGCATTGAATAAACCGTAGCCAACATGTAAATAACTTTTCAATACAGGAAAGTACGTAGAAACATCCTTGCTCAGAAAGGACTTAACCCGCTAACGTGGAAAATATGGTGAGTTCCTAATAATGCCAGCAGATGGCAGATGGGATTCAAGTCGGCGTTTAAAGGGTTAAACATATTAGTTAGGAGGGGGTGGGTACGTCAAAACACAACTGTCTTTGTATCCTATTTATTAGTCTGACGGCATGTTTCGGCCACTGTGTGCCATCCTCAGGTCACAAAAATATACAGTATAAGAATATTATACTGTATATTTTCTCCTCGTTGTATATATTTTTGTGACATGAGGATGGCCCACAGTGGCCGAAACATGTCGTCAGCCCAATAAATAGGATACAAAGACAGTTGTGTTTTGACGTACCCACCCCCTCCTAATTTGCATAAAACACAACGGGGATGATGCATCTAAGGTTAAACGTGTGACAGCTGTGAGGATGATATCCGCAGAATTATGTTCATGCAATGTGCTGTATGATAAGTGGAATATATAGCTGTCAACACAACCTAAAGATGTTATTCCTTTAATGTGGCAACGCTTTCTATGTCAAAGTGTCATTTTCAAGCCAATGGTTTAAAATATTTAAAAGGAATTGTATACAATTGTATGCTTGGAACTTAGATCTTAATTTTACAAATTTATTAAAATACATGTTATGCTGTCAATCAAATTGCAGTAAATAAAACAAAAGAAAAAGTTAAAAGATTGTTTTAAAATGTTTATGGGTTTTACTGTTTTATCTTGACGTAAAAGATAAAAGATAGCGTAGATTTCATGGATTGATGTCTTGCAGGTTTTGTTGTATGTTGGATTAGTTGTCGGAATTTGTTTCGATGCATTTCGGAGGTTGGTTATGGACGCTGGTTTGTGGATGGTACTGGTAATTTGTAGGTGTTGCCTGTTCAACGGTTTTGTTTTATTTCTTTGTGATAATGTGATAAGAAGTGTTTTAATTTTTATAAAAGTTTTTTCGGTATTTTTTCCTTTTCTTTTATGTTGGCAAGCGCAAGGACGGAGGATTTTTAACGTTATGCTATGCTGCTATCGCTTCTACAAGTGGCATGTATTTGTGCCACATAATTAAGGTCATTTTATTAGGCGTTCTTTACGAGGTAAAATATTGCCTTATGTGAATACCGCGTCCGTCAGTCTATCCGTGACCTGGTATTAGCGGCTAAACTGTGAAATGCGGCACAGATGTTCTTTACGATTAGCTCATGGCTAAGGTTTGTGGAAATCGGCGGTGCAGTGCCAGTCGCAGTGTACTTACGGATTAAGTAAAGTTATATTCATATTTTGTGCATATTTCATCCGATATGGATACAATTCCGTGTATGAGGTATCCGAACAATTGTATTTAGCGATTATTAATTTCACGAAAATCGGCGCATTGAAAACAATACTCTGCGCTGGGACGTAAATGAATTTCTCTTTTTGCTTTCCTAATTTATTTTTCGATTTCGGTAAAATTATGTACAAAATACCTGCACGTGATATTATTGAAGAGTCCGAGTTAGGTGGACACCGTCCAGGGCAGGCTGTACTTTTTTGACAAGTTTATGTGAAATTATATTTACGCGTGTACCGTCAAACAGTGTGACATTCTGGAAGTAAATAATGCCATGGTATAATCTGTGTAGTACTGCACAGAATACACCGTTTGCAGTCTTTCTTAGTCAGGGAATATGAGACAAAGGGGCTAAAAAATTATTTTTCTTTTACTACTGGATGTTCTTGGGTAAAGTATCATAGATCATACACAGCTGTAATCTTTATACCAAATTCTATACAGCGCAGCTGTATTGTTTTGTGTTAAAGTTGGATTTGCCTTAACCACTAAATTGTCGTGTGTGTATTCTTAACACTTGCAAAATTTGTAACTTACTGTAACGGCCGGAGTGGCAAAACCTTTCCCAAAACCACACAGGGCTCTCCCAACAAGCATGAGTGGATATGTAGTTGATATGGCGATTAGTAACCAGCCAATACAGACAGAGGAAATAGAAATCTGAACAGCAAGCTTTCTGCCCCACATGTCCATCATGATGCCGCTCAGCAGACAGCCCACAGATGTGGCACCAATATATATACTAACTGTGAACAGATAACAGTGCATAAAATGGCGCAGATCTCTAGTAGGCATACTTAGCACATTACACGTGCACACATGAGAACTATGTAAGGGTTGTTCCACATAAGGTGTGCCAAACTTCAGGATTTTATTGGATAAGTCGGTGTGCAAAAAATAGTGTATTAACATATTACCGATTATTAGCTCTTACACAGCTACGAGCAATTTATGTACGTACGAGGCTGTATCTGACAACTTTACAGTACTCAGATCTTTTCATAGAGCGTGGGCCGGGTAGCTCAGTCGGTATAGCGACTGACGACGGGATGGACGATCCGGGATCGAATCCCAGTGGGGACGAGATTTTCCGCCCGTCCAGACCGGCTCTGGGGCCCACCCAACCTCCTGTACAAAGAGTACCGGGTCTTTCCCGGGGGTAGAGGTGGCCGGGACGTGGGGCTGACCTCGCACCCCTATCTAGAGTGCCGAGATCCTAGAAAGAGTAGAGCTATACCTCTACTCACCCTAAGGGTGAACACCTACCTAGGTTTTTCATATAGTACGACTAAGAAGAAAGGAACTTTGCGGATTACACCAAAAACAGTCCTCATTCAAGCCTTACCTTACTGTCTGTAGATGAAAGAATATTATGTGCCAGATAATACCAAAAAACGACATATTCTTAGTTTTGTTACGGAGTTACTTATGTTAGTTTTTATAGTAACGGTACAATACAGAATACATTAGTTTTTGTTGAGCAATTGTGGGCACCCTGCAACACAGTTCGTCGCCTTTCTGACAATTTAATTATTTCCCCTTATGCGCTCAGCGGAGTCCCTGATTCGCTGAGTCTTGACTGTCGCTGGTGAACTTTGTTGTTGAAACCACATTCTAAGCGAATTTGTAGCTGAATGTCTTGTGGCTAAATTGGCAGGGAGTTCTGTAACAAATTCAGATCCGCAGTCATGCGGTCTTCAGTGATAAATAGTCCAATCAGTCGAGTCCCAACGGCTTCGGACCAAATATTTACTAACAATCTGTAATGAAAGTTGGTATACATGGTGATCTGTGGACTGGCAGACGTACGTTTAACTGGATTGCAGGTTTCTTGTACACAAATACCGTAGAAGAATAGTGGGGGATACGAGTGAGTAGTGTTTGACAGCGGTGGTAACGAGAGTAAGCGTGGTTTAAAAGAACTGATAACGTACGGTAATTTGAAACTCTAGAATGTTCGTAGTGATGTAATCGTTTATACGTTACTATAAAAAGGTAAATCAGTCCCATTGCAGGCCTGAGGTGCCTAGGGGGTTCCAGGAAATTAAGTTTCCCAGATTACGTGACAGTGGCCCATTATGGTGGTAAGGTTGTCAGCCTTATGCTTCGGCCGCTTTTTACCCCCAGGAAATCCTCCTGGTACTTATTTTTGTTAGAGGCTGAGTCGATCCCAGGGCCATAGTGCGACCGGAAGGATTATGTCAATGAAAAATTCCAATGACACCGTCTGGAATCGAACCAGCGACCTTACGATTTGTAGCACAGCACCTTAACCACTGTGCTACCGCGTTATATGTTACTATAGCACTTTTTAATCAAAGTTACCGATATAATAACATTCTGAAGTTCGGCACACTTTATTCCGAACTCCGAACTCAACATAATCACATCATCAGAGAACACACACATCCAATTCTTAAAGCTGTCCTATGATATATATATATATATATATGTGTGTGTGTGTGTGTGTGTGCACACATGACCTGGTAGATCACGTTCATTTGGTGAAGGGCGTGTTACTTTTGTGAAGTTCTGTGCGTGAGTGAGTGAGTGAGAATTCTTACATGGAAAGTGTGTGTGTGTGTGTGTGTGTGTGTGTGTGTGTGTGTAGCAGTAGGTATATGTAGTGTGACCAAAGCAGCATGGTTCGTAGGCCTGTATTTTCTAAACAACAGCTTGCTTGTTTAGGTCACGCACTGAGAATGTAGTTGAGATGTACTTCAGGTTCTTAGTACTGAAGATGGTTAAAATGTTGTACAACTCTTCAATAAATCTTCCATTAAGAAACGTGACTGACCCTGTCTGTAACTAGTTCTATCCAAGTTACACTTGTAAAGCCCATTTCTTTAATTCATATTTCATCTAAGACTAATGTATCTTTACATGAAAGTCTGTGTCTAAAATGTAAATGCATATTGTGCGCCTAATGTGTAAGCGCCTGACTATCCCAGTTCATGACTACTAATATAAATGCCATATATTTACGGATTAATTTACGCAATTTTCAAATTTCGAGTCCCTTTTTCCTTTGGTTTAAACACTCTCAGAAAAGTATCATACCCATATCTTGTGCCTTTGGATTGGAATACCAAGGTTTGCAGCCAGATTGGAAACAGATAAAACCGTAAACATGGGTTTATATCGCACAGTGTGTTTGGATTACAAAGGAGAATGTACAATATTTTGCATTAAGCGATAGCATGTACGGGGGTGTTGATAAGTCCTTAGCCCGACCAGGACGGAAACAAGCTAATGTTTCTGTCAGAATGGCGTGAATTTCCTTCGGCGCCGAACCTTGCAGAAAAAAAAACTTGACGGCTTGCGTCTCCATGTTGTTGAAATCGCGCGCGTCCCTGACATGCTTCCGAGCTTGCTTCCTTCCTGGTCGGGTTAAGGACTAATCAGCACCCTGGTACGTTTAGAGTTTATTCTAATCCTTATTTTATCGCAAATTTTATTTTTGCCTAATTTGTTTCCAACTCCTACATTTTGTCCACATGTATGAAGAACGCGTTAGTAACTCTTACTTTTTGATCTCGTTTTGTATGAATATATTACGAACAAAGTCCATACTTCTCCTCATGCATGCAATTAAAGTTTGTTCCAACTGCAGTTTAGCTATACCTAACAATGTGATTTGAAAATGTAAGTAAAACAGATCTCTTCCCTTACCGATCCATGACTCAACCTCTTCGTCCGCTTCAAAGTCACTGCTGTTGTTTGCGCGAAGTTGAGGAAGGAGGATGGCAGAATAACCACTAGTTAAACCATTGCAGATAGAGGTCAAATACACCAAAGCTGCGACTATTGCCTGGAAGTACACTGTATATGTAGTTTGCCTTATCTGGATCCGTGCTGTGTTATTGTATCTAATTAACTACATGGGCAATGTTCTTCTTGAGAAGCTAATGGATCCTCTGGAAACGATTTATTATTTCGTACATCCAGATTTTATGGCGATCTCAGTGGCCGCGCGGCCTGAGGAGCTTTCTTCAATACGGAACTAATAGACTTGATACCGCATACCCCGACTGAAATGATAATGGCCGGTGATTTTAACTGTGTAATTTCCAATCTTGACTGCACTGGCCACCGCAACAGTAGCAGAACATTGGAAAGGCTAATTCAGGGCCTCGATCTAGTCGACGTGTGGGACGCAACAGTATACAGACAGATATATACACACTACACACCCACTGGTGCGGCCCGACTGGATAGAATATATATTACAGAAGATCTAAGGCAACAAAAGCAAGGAGTGGAAACAATAGCAGCGGCCTTTACCGATCACTTAGCGGTGCTGTTGAAAGTGGCCATGACAACATCGTTTATACATGAAGGAAAAGGATTATGGAGAATGAACCCGTGCTACTTGAACGAGCTACCCTTTCAGGACAAGATATTAGAGGCATGGGAGAGTGAAGGCATATGCCGCGATACCCTGATATAGTCCAATCGTGGGACCGCTACGTCAAACGTATGATAAAACACCTCTTCACACGTGAAGGCACAGAGCGAAACACTGACTGCATCAAGACGGAGAATTTTTAATACACTGCCATCTATGATGTGCTTCGGGAACCGGATCACCAAATGTCAAAAGCATTTGCGCTGAGGAGATTTAAAGCGAAAATAATAATTTTAAACAGTATCAACCGACAGAGGTTACTGGTGGACACAGGAGAACAGGACAGACTAGTAGGTGAGGAACCCTCCCTACATCATCTCCTCAAAACACGGAAGCGTCAAGCCTCTCGACTGATAAATCAGATATATGATGATAGTGGCATTCTACAGACATCGTCGGTGTCAATCCTGAAGGTCTTCTCGACACGTTTTCATTCCAAATACAAACACATACAGATAGATGAGAGGAGCGTAAGGAGACTTGCGGATTGCGGAGTGTAAACCGTCACGCCCGAAACGAATGTAGCGCTGGAAGAACCCATTTGCTTGGAGGAGCTACGGTACGCGATAACACAAGGGAAAGCGAGTAAGGCCCCAGGCCAGGATGGAATTTGCCTCGAATTCTTCAGGACAGCCTGGGATGTGATAAAGCACGACTTATCACATATAATGAACCACATGAACATAGAGGGCAGAACATCGGCTAGGCAACTGCAGGGGCTAATTGTCTGCTTGCCGAAGATTACACACCCCAAGAATGTCGAGGATTACAGACCCTTGACGTTGCTGAACACTGACTATAAAATACTGGCACGGATAATAGCGAACAGAATACGACCATGTTTAGCAGCAATAATTCATCCGAACCAACACTGTGGTGTGCAAGGAAACTCCGCCTTTAAAGCGGTGGCCACAGTAAGAGAGGCCGTCGCCCATGCCGAAGTAACGAATACACCATTATGCATTGTGTCCATTGACTTCAGTGAAGCATTTGGCAAAATCTCGCATTCATACCTGCTGGCGATGTTATACGCCCACGGATTCAACGCGTGGTTCCAGCAACGCATACTGGGGATGTATGACAAAGCGGCGTCGGAGGTGCAGATAAACGGCTGTAGATCCAGCCCGATCCCGATACACAACTCCATCAGACAGGGATGTCCATTAAGTATGCAGTTATTTGCACTATGCTTAAACCCGTTAATCCATACATTGGAAAGAGAACTCAAGGGCATTCAGATCGGACGGGTAATGCAAAAACGGCGGTAATCTCATACGCCGACGATGTGACCATATTCCTGACTTCACCGGCGGTTGTCCGAAAACTACAGGAAACCCTGCTCACCTACGAGGCTGGAACGGGCGCGAAAGTCAACATGCGGAAATCCCGAGCATTGGCGCTCGGAGCATGGGACACGACAACGCGGATAATGGACATCCCATATCATACTGATGTTACAATCTTGGGATTCCACTTCACGAACAAAGTGAATATATCTGCGCATGTTACCTGGTCTACGGTCACCACACGAGTGCGCGCCCTCGCTCAAGATACATACTACAGAGACCTGAGCCTTGACAGACGGATACGCTTCGTACACGATTACCTGCTGGCCAAAATATGGTATGTAGCTCAGATATACCCCCCACCGGCCGAATGTCTACGGCAGCTATACACCACGATATCATGGTTCATTTGGCGAGGGGACATATTCAGGGTTCCCCTGTCCACCCTCCAGCGTGGGAATATGGACGGGGGTGGGACCTCGCGAATGTGTGGGCGAAGAGTAGAGCACTTTTTCTATACCGATTACAAGCACAGGATCAACGAGATGGGTCTCTCACTGCTGGTTGGCTGAAGAAATGGAACCTACACTCCCGGACGGAAACCCCCCCCCCCCCATTTCAAGACAGAATACCAGCGTCACTGGAATACTTACGCAGCTACATTGTGGACGCGGCATACATACCACGACAAGAAGGGTCGGAGACGGCAAAGGCTTATAAGAAGCGCCTTTATACTACTTTATAAACGATGCACAACGCGTCTTCCACCCCACAGGAAATGCGAATCGCAAGGCTGTGGCCGCAATCAGACTGGCAGAAAATATGGGAGAATTTAACAACAGCGCTGATTTCAGAAGCAGACAAAGCCGTGTGGTACAGGACGATTCACGACATTCTCCCGACAAATGAGAGACTGTACAGGATCAAAATGTCCCCAGCAGACGGTTGCAAGGAATGTTACAAGAGAGATACTCTCATGCACCGTCTAACTGAGTGTGGAGGACAGCCAATGTGGGAATGGACAAGGAAGGTTATAGCAAGGATGTTGCGCACGATTCCGGCGAGAATCCCCGATGAATTGTTGCTGCGCCCACAATTCTACCTCTGGCCTCCGCAACGTCAGCGTGCGGTACTGTGGGTGCTATCCCGATTTGTAACGTTCCGACTAAACCGACAACGAGGCCCGACGTTACACGACCTAATGGCCTTCCTGAGACGATCCAAATGGAAGATGTTTCAGTCGCCGAACAGGCGTAGGAGTGTTGCGAATTTCCTCACAGTTCTAGACACCACATAACGATTGTGACTACAATGTCGGAAGGTACAAGACCATATAATGGCAGACCACATGATGTGGTGTCAAGGCCCAGGAAGTGGATCGGGTAATGAGAGTAACTAGAAGCACCGACTCGAGGGAACAAACCAAGAGGCATTCACCTGCTCCATCGTTCCAAGTACCCGTTCCGTCTCGCTTCATGTTTCATGTTTTATGACCACAAGCTAATCTAGTAGGAGGGTAACGTGCCCTGTTATGTCGAAAGAATCCATGTAAACATCAGAGAATAATACAAAAATTCTCGGCGGGGGCTTGAGTGTCTTCTGTGAGTGTTTTGTTTTGTCAGATAGAGGTCTGTGCTGATCACTCGTCCGGAGGAGTCCTACCGACTGTGGTGCATCGTATTGTGTGATATAGAAACCTTAGGAATAAGAAGGCAATTGCCCTTATTTGGCCACGGCGCCACGAGGAAAAGGGGTGGGGGAAGCCTTTTTTTCTAGAAGGCCCAGAATATTCTTTGCAACGTGTTTCATTTAATTTTGGATTTCCATTCCCAGAATTGCAGATTAGTATCTGGACAAATAGTTAAAAATTGTCGGTAATGTAAATGCTGTTGTTGAAATTCGCTTTTTAGTGCATACATCGTGTTCAGCAACTCTGTCCAGCGTTGTATGGGACACATCGAACACTGTTTCCTGGCCTGCAGTGTTAGAAATTACATCCAATCGAACAAGATCGCGACATGTATATTGTATATGTCGAATAGCCGTGAATCTATAAATAAGCATTTCCGATAATGCCTAGATGTTTCATGTGGCTTCTTCTCTTTTCGAAGCTCAAACAGGAATCTGGTCCTCCATTAGGCCTACCAGGAATTATTCTGCCCCGAGGCTGAAGTAGTCCTACACGGTAAACGCCTCGCCATCTATTTTAGGTACGAGATAGAACTAAAAGTGGCTTGCCTTTCTGAAGGACGATATCGTATCAAAATACAATTTGCGACGTCGAGGACCAAAAGGTTGCCGGATATCGTAAATTTCTGGACATCAGACTGTTACACCTAATGTGTTTCTTCGTGTCCTTATCAACCTCATGGAAAGATTTAAATATTTACTTTGGCAGTTGATATTCCAAACTGTTTTCTTCGCAACGCTGTCTATTCCTTTTTAATTTGTTTTATGGTTTGACTGCCATAGTGGTCCAAGGCCCCCTCATTGTCGATATTTCGAGATAACACTCAGATACACCTTACTGGTAGGGGTGCCCTCGACGAGTGATCGGCCCGACTTTACCTGTACCTAACAACTTACTACATCCACAACAGACATTCATGATTCCGGTTGGATTCTAACCCGCAATCCCAGCAAAGGAGCGGTCGCAGACCCACACTTTAGACCGCGCGCCCACCGGGATCGGCATTCCTTTTTCATTATTGCCAACTTAACTTAATGTGTATAGAACAACACAAGACCAGCAAGACACAAACATTTCACTCTGTCAGTCATCATACGCAGCACTCCTGCAGGTTGACGGAATAGTGAAAAGTAATGAACCCTTTAGACAACTTGGTGTTAACAGAGATTTCTAGATCATCCATTGCCGGATATCGCAACTTTTACTGTACATAGCCTTTCGACAAAAACGTAATTTAACAAATATACAAGAACGCTGCTATAGACATACTATAAAACACAATTTCTATGCTATTGTAATGAATTCTAATGTTAAACAAAATTCTAACGACTATATAGAAATTCATTATACCGCCAATCGTATTAAAAGTAATTAGGTTATCCTAATTTTAATAAATTTCGCATAATGATGTAGCACTTTGTGTATAAACAACCTGATATCAGCGTGGTGGTTGAAACTGTGCCCCAAAGACGCTTTTATTTCCTTAGCATCTTCTTTCTCCACCAAATCGCTTATAAAAACTCGAGGACTGGCTGAACAGATCATTAAGTTTCGTATTTCTAACTTGTATCAAAATATGGTTATACTTTTCGACTTCCGTTAACATGGGGCATATAAAGTATAACTCACGCTTTACAAAAACGCAGGCTTATATATTAAAAGTTGAAAAGTAAAGTGATCCCGTTACAAGCCTGGTGTGGCCCAGAGGGTGGGTAGAGGTATAGCTCTACTCTTCCATGGCCGCGGCACTAGAAGGGGGTGAGTGGTCAGCAGTACGTCCCGGCCGCACTTTACCACCCGGAAAGACCCGGTACCCATTTTACAGGAGGCTGGGTGGGCCCCAGGGCCGGTCTGAACGGGCGGAATGTCTCGTCCCCACCGGGATTCGATCCCGGACCGTCCAGCCCGTAGTCAGTCGCTATACCGACTGAGCTACCCGGCCCACAAATATATATATATATATATATATATATATATAGAGCACAACTTGGGCGTAACTTGCTAGGTGTTTATCGGAACATGTTCAGACAACCACTATGGAGATAAGAAGACGGTACCTGTTATGAATAGCACGTTTTCCGCCAACCTTAACATGTTTTGAGAGAGTTAAACACGAAAGTATAAACGCGCCAGAATTTCTATTTACAGCCTTTGTAATTTGCTAGTCGAGATAGCTTATACGGTTTTAACTCTGTGTTAAACGTCGATAAAATTTAACTGAAAGATACTGCATTATATGCTGTAGCTAACATGACGTGAATTTACAACAAAGTTACAACTTTCAGATCTCAATGTCTTGGACAGTTTTCCTCATTTCTGCTCCCATTTCTGGTGTCGCACCTCCCCCACCGAACCCACAACTGGTTCAATATCGTCATAGATGTTACTTGTTTCTCGTTAGATGAAACTCACCTGAAAAATTACGGGGCGTGAACTGTTTCCAGATATTTGCTTCACAAACGGTGGTCCTGCTCCAAATTCCGTTGCCAGGAACACTCGTGTCTCAGTTTCCATTGTGCGTTGGGTGCAGTCAGTCCTACCAAAATAATGTAAGTGGTTACGTTCTTAAAATGAGATGGGCGGGGCCTGTAGCGCGTATGGGGTAGGAGAGAGGCTTATACAGGGTTTTGGTGGGGTATCCTGAGGGAAAGAGACCACTTGGGAGACCCAGGCGCAGATGGGAGGATAATATTAAGATGGATCTTCAGAAAGTGTGATGTGGGGGCATGGACTGGATCGAGCTGGCTCAGGGTAAGGACAGGTGGCGGGCACTTGTGAATGCGGTAATGAACCTGCGGTTTCCATAAAGTGCGGGGAATTTCTTGACTGACTGAAAACTGGTTAGCTTCTCAAGAAGGACTCTGCTACATGGAGTAAGTAAATAAGTAAGTAAGTAAGTAATTTATGTTCTTACATTTGTGTTGATGAACATTAAAGTCTTCTGGAACCTGATCCCGTGAAAACGGGTAAATTATAATAGCTGTGTTGTTTAAAATAATAGACTACCTGTCTACAGTACTTTGAGTTGCGACAAATCGGCCGTATAAAAAGGCGTCACTGGATTTCACGGGCTTATCCACTTCTATTTATTATATTATGCCGTCGTCACACAACATATAAAACGGTTGTATTATTAAAACCTGTTACATTCGGCTACATGTTTCGGCCGTTACCCGGCCATCATCAGGCCAACAAGGAATAATGTTAATTAAGGTACATTCTTTACCTAATGAATGTACCTTAATTAACATTATTCCTTGTTGGCCTGATGATGGCCGGGTAACTGCCGAAACATGTAGCCAAATGTAACCAATTGTAATAATGCAATTGTTTTATATGTTGTGTAACGACGGCATAATATAATAAATGTTTGTACGTACACAACGGGATCGCTTCCTTAAAAAATTATACACTTCTCCTTCGAATTATCTCGTACAATATCCATCCTTCTTTATCACCATTTGTTTTGTGGTTTTCAGAACGTAGTTAACTATTCACTAATCTACACGCCATTATTTCCCAGAAAACGTAAATATTCAAAAAGATACAACAGGCCCGTTTTGGCTAGCAAAAAAGGTAAATGTAAAGTTCACCCTAGAACAGGCCACGAAGGCCCACAGGGGGAGTAGAAGTATAGCTCTACTCTTTCCTTAACCTCGGCGCTAGTTGGGGTGGGTTGTCAACGCCACGCCCCGGCCGCTTTACCCCCGGGAAAAACCTGGTGCCCATTGCATAGGAGGCTTGGTAGGCCCCAGGGCCGGTCTAGACGGATTCGAAAAATTTCACCCCTACCGGGATTCGATCTCCGTACCTTCCAGTCCCTAAGGAGTCGCTATACCGACTGCGCAATTCCGGCTCCATTTTGGCTGATATTAAAATATATTCAGCTTTGATTTGTAATATACTTGTTAAAAACAATAGGTCCATTAATACAGGAAAATGCACTTGTAAGAAAAATTTTTTTGTTTAAGAAATTAATATGACCAATTAAACAAAATTAAGAATCCACAGAATTACAGCTGAAGCTGCCTTGAAATTTGGCAGTGAAGCTTGGGTGTTATAGAAAAGAGATGAACCTATCCTGGAAGCAGCACAAATTAAACTTCTATGAATTACTAAATTAGATATGGAAAAGAATCAATCCATTACGGACAAACTGGGTGTACAGAACACAGTTCAGGAAATACGACAGGATCAACAAAAGTGGCTACAACACCTACAGAGACTGGACACAGACAGGGTACCCTAGCAGGCAGTGTAGTATAAACGAGAAGGGAGAAGAAACATAGGACGCACAAAGAAACGATGGGAGGACCAACTTCACCTTGAGGGTTAAGGAGCAGGCACTTAGCCTAACATGTATAAATATACAAAGATGTATCAGTCAAACACAACAAAACTTTATTACGTTTATTATTGTATTAGGGCAACATGTTTCGATTCTTATAGAATCATCTTCAGGCCCTTCTAAGATACAGATCCTTACTTAGCAATGTTTAAAATGCGCTGAAATGCTAAGTAAGGATCTGTATCTTAGAAGGGCCTGAAGATGGTTCTATAAGAATCGAAATATTTTGCCCTAATACAATAATAAACGTAATAAAGTTTTGTTGTGTTTGATACATCATTGTGTAATGGCGTGCAGCGGTCATCCCAACCACCGACACCATTACCTAGAAAGAGTATTCGCTGCCACTACTTTGGACACTACTATGGCGTATTTCACTAAATAATATATTCTATGACACTACAACATATTACATAAATATATAACACTAAAGAAACCACAATAACCAATCAAAATCTAAGGCACGGCATAAGGTACTTCTCCCTCACAAAGATTACAATTTCCTACAAAGGCATTTCCATAAGGAAAGTCTGATCACCTCAAAAAAACCCAAATACAATCCAAATCATTTCTACGCTTCAATTTGGTACAGAACAACCTAACCACGCTTACCTGATACAATGATGAGCAACAAAGCCCACATTTTATAAAATATGTTCCTTCTCTGCTTCCACGTCTGCCGTTACCGAAGTTTCAACCAAGACTCTCTCTCTCGTCGCTTCTCAAAACCACACCACACTTCTAAGCCAAAGTCAGCATTCCCTGTATTCACCTAGCAACAGTTTTCCGCAGCTTCAAATATTTGCTGTTGCTATGTGAATGATAGGTGATCTGGGCTTCCTGTTTGTTCAACTGGGAGATGCACCCAACCGTCCCTATAATACTACCAACATACATGAAATATATAAAATGAAATGGTATAAAATAAAATAAAGTATTCTCTACAAGGCACTACAATTGTATATTTATATATGTGTTAAACATCTCGGGATAGCAAAGATTAAATTAAACTTAGCCTAACACTTCAGAGTCTATGACGAAGGTGAAGAAACTAAATGTTTCTCGCCGTTAGAGATAATATGGTTATCCCCGTCAAGGCTCAAGCGTGTTTCAGGCTGCCATTCACACTTAATATGGTTTTGTCAAGAAAACAAAGATGTTTTGACTATTAACGTGCGGATTTGGAGTCGCGCTTTGCTTTATATTTCCGACACCTGATTTTAACGACTAGTTGCCAACACTAGCATTTATATTACATTCACGACATGAAATAAAGCACAATACCGATATGAAATTTACGATTGACATCTCTTAAAACGTGTGGCTACAAATTTAGATTGCAATGTTCTTAAGTTGTGTGAAATACAGTTTACTAGGTACTGAAATAAGCAGGCAATTGTTTTGCGGGGCCATATGCCAGATATGTTGAAAAACCTGATTAGTTTTAGTCCTCCATCTTTGAAATTGGGCGGAGCTGTACATTTTCTAAAAATGAAGGGACAATCTCACTTGGTAACTGGGCGTTGATGGGAGGATAATATTAAAAAGAATCTTAGAAGAATAAAATTTAACTTTGTTGACTTACTGATCTATCTAAGGGTACTCCCGGGGCGGGCTGTTTTGCTTACTCTAATGTGAAGAGAAATGCCACCAGACGCTAATATCGCATTAATACAGTCGAAACTTTTAATAGAAACAATATTAACACAATATCATTACAGATTAATAGCGTGACGAAGTAACCGATGAAGGCAAACATAATATATACGAAATGTAGGCAGCATATGAACAAAGGCAATTCACCGTAACATACGCTAGACTTATCCGCGCTACACGATGGTAAAACCATTAAACAAGCCCAGTGGCCAACCGATTACTCGGACCAATATATGGACATTTACCCTTCAAATTTTAAGTTTCATGTTAAATCTTTAACTGCATTCTAAAAAAATAGGCCCAAAGAAATTTTAAAGGGATTTTGAAAAACCTTATACTAATCACACAACATTCTGCCTACATGTTATACTCTCAAAAATTACAGTACTGTTGTGACATATATTGCAATATTTGAGAGATCTCTGAAATAAAGCGTTTTACCTTGATTTTTAATATTTTATAGAAGAACGCCTGATGGGGAGTGCTTTCGATTCAAACATAGTGAACATGTGTTCCAGCCGATTACTTAACTCTCGTCTTGTCAAAGAGGATTCACAGGGCTAAATTGACCTTTATTGCTACCTGTTCTTTCATCGCTCTGCCTTTTTTTTTAATTTCCGGTATTTTAGATGTATCTCTAAGAGCGCTGCACAGTGTCGTGGATGAATAGATTTGTATTTTCCTCGACCATCGCACCCGATCGAAGTGATTTCTCAGAGATCCATCGAACTGCGAACACAATATTGGGCACAACAAATCAATAACAACATAATATTCAACACCGACATCTTTCGTATTTGCAACGTCCTGCATGTGCAACGTTGTGTTCCACCCCCGGCCGTTGTAACTGCGACAAAAGCGGCGCATATCCAAGTGCTGCCGGCGTCCAAATCCCGCCCCGCATATTTGCAGTATCTTCTTTGTTACATGGCAAGGGTATTTAAGATTTGAAAATATTTTCGGTTAATCACTTAGAAATATACTTTGCTAAGTAAGACATATAATAAATCAGTCCCGTTGTAGGACCGAGTTGCCCAGAGGGTTCCAGGAAGTTAAGGTTCCCAGATTACGTGAAAATAGCCCAGGATTGTGGTAAGGTTGTCAGCCTTACGCACCGGTCGCTTTTTACCTCCAGGAAATCCTCCTGGTACTCATTTCTGTTGGGGACCGCGGTAGCACAGTGGTTAAGGTGTTGTGCTACAAATCGGAAGGTCGCTGGTTCGATTCCAGATGGTGTCATTGGAATTTTTCATTGATATAAAATCCTTCCGATCGCACTATGGCCCTGGGGTCGACTCAGCCTCTAACAGATATGAGTACCAAGAGCATTTCCTGGCGGTAAAGGCGGCAGGTGCGTAAGGCTGACAACCTTACCACCATCCTGTGCCGTTGTCATGTAATCTGGGAACCTTAACTTCCTGGAACCCTCGGGGTCACTTCAGACCTGTAACGGAACTGCTTTACCTTTACCTGTATTCATTTTTGTTAGAGACTGAGTCGACACCAGGACCATAGGTAAGACGCATATACAAGTTATTTAATGATTTTTATCCGCTTAAAGGCTCTTGTTCAGCTGAATCCTTTTCATAAAATTCATTTGTGGGCCGATGGTGTTTTGCTTCATGAATTTGGAAGGACATGACAGTAAAGTGTTGTGTTTGTGTGCTTGGCTTTCCTGAAGGAGGTGATGATAAATACGAAGAATATCAGAGTAACGGACCTCCGGACACCGAAATGAATCTTGAAGCCCTTAAAACAAAGCCGAAATTGATACAAGGTACTCAGTTAAGGTTCTGTATTTGTTCTTCATTTTCATTCTGCTTCGGTATTTAGTGTAAGATGCATGCAGTAGTCGGACAGATACAAAATGGAAATGTGTACTTTCAAAATTCAAGCTGAACATAATTTTTCTCCATTCTTTAAAAATAACGCTCTAACATTACACACAATAAGTTACGACAAGGAACGGAATCCTTTTCGGCAAGCCGATAGTCCTTCAAAAAAGTTATTTAAAAAACTAAATATTTTAAACCCACAGATTAATTGCCCTGTTAACAAGAACGCGACAGCGGGCACTATCCTCTGCTAGATCGACTCACACTCACATCCTCTTTACGTAGGATCCGTTTATATTATTGTTTCTATAGTAAAACCAACAAGATGCACCAATGTATCAAATTTATTTTATTTTATTTTGGAATGACACTCTACATGTTTCGGACGTTCTTTCCGTCCATCATCTGGAGTTCCAGATTGTACACACAGCAAGAGGCATTTGTCAAACAGATACTGCTCTCTGCTTGGTAGCGGGTACGCTAGCAAGCAGACAGCAGTATCTATTTGACATATGCCTGCTGCTGTATGTACAGTATTGAACTCCTGATTATGGAAGGAAAGACCGTCCGAAACATGTAGAGTGTCATTCCAAAATAAAATTAAAATTAAATAAATTTGATACATTGGTGCATCTTGTTGGTTTTACTGTAGATATAATATTACAATGCACGGCTCTATGAACGTCAAATCCTTTTATATTATCCTACAATCTCCGCTTCGCTCTCCAGATTGCTCGACCCAAATTTCATAAGCGATTCTCTTCTGTCCCACATAAGATCCACTTCGAAGAATAAAGTAATAAGTAATTAACAAAATAAATCTAATGTTTATTTGTGTAATTACCGTATAATAAGAGTGCCACTTCTTTGAACATTTTGCCTATTCTTAATGTGAAATGTTTGACAAAGTGCAGAAGAGGAACAAATGAATCGCCCAATCTTGAAGAACCTTGGCACTGCCCCAGTAAATGTTCTACATCGCCTTGCGCTACGAATATAAACCGCATTTTTTTTCTGACAGGAGTTCAGTACAAGACTGGATAAGAACAAAGAAAAGTAAATTGGATGACACTGAATAACTGAGGTATTCAATTACAGAACTCGAGCAGAGTGTTCCACTCTCCGCTTCTTTGACTCACCTGCATTTCTTCAGGACACTTCCCTGCATATGATATGCAGGTTCCTCAAGCCTGTGCACTTAAATACAAATTTCTAATCGCCATACCATCCCGTTTATTCCTTTGGTCTTCAGCGGAAGGCAGACACGTGTGGGCGGTCAGAGTGGAAGGTCGATCATGTATGTGCCAAATTGGGCGACAGGTCGATGCTAAATATGTCTTTATAGGCCGTTCTGAAGCAACTATTTTACTTAACAGGATGCTACTCGTGTTTTTAAAAAGATAGCCAAATGTCACGTTTTCATGACACGGACGTAAAAACGCAAGAACTTTCGAGGTAAACAACTTGTTTACAATTAATTAGCTCTATAGAACATACTCTATTTGAAAATCTGGTAGTTGCGCAGCTGCTCGAGAAATTCCCCGCTTTTTGTGGAGACCACAAGCTTCATCGTCATTTTGTGGAGACCACAAGCTTCATCGTCATTTTGTGGAGACCACAAGCTTCGTCGTCATTTTGTGGAGACCACAAGCTTCATCGTCATTTTGTGGAGACCACAAGCTTCGTCTTCGTTTTGTGGAGACTACAAGCTTCATCGTCATTTTGTGGAGACCACAAGCTTCATCGTCATTTTGTGGAGACCACAAGCTTCGTTGTCATTTTGTGGAGACCACAAGCTTCGTCGTCATTTTGTGGAGACTACAAGCTTCATCGTCATTTTGTGGAGACCACAAGCTTCATCGTCATTTTGTGGAGACCACAAGCTCCATCGTCATTTTGTGGAGACCACAAGCTTCATCGTCATTTTGTGGAGACCACAAGCTTCGTCGTCATTTTGTGGAGACTACAAGCTTCATCGTCGTTTTGTGGAGACCACAAGCTTCGTCGTCGTTTTGTGGAGACTACAAGCTTCATCGTCATTTTGTGGAGACCACAAGCTTCGTCGTCATTTTGTGGAGACCACAAGCTTCATCGTCATTTTGTGGAGACCACAAGCTTCATCGTCATTTTGTGGAGACCACAAGCTTCGTCGTCGTTTTGTGGAGACTACAAGCTTCATCGTCATTTTGTGGAGACCACAAGCTTCATCGTCGTTTTGTGGAGACCACAAGCTTCATCGTCGTTTTGTGGAGACCACAAGCTTCATCGTCTTTTTGTGGAGACCACAAGCTTCATCGTCGTTTTCACAAACTCGCCCATTTTTCTCATTTCCTTTTCAAATGAATCCAGTCCAAAACCTCTGATCCTATTTCTTTTCAAGAAAAATTTTCATATTATACGTCTAAGCGTAACTCTTTCGTTCGGTCTGTTTCCTTTACTTTTCTCATCCAGAAATGTATATCCCATTCCTCCCATGCATGCCATAAACCTGATATTTCATCCCCCTTGATATGGTGACACTAACATATTTGGGAAAGTCAACGTCAGCCTCTCTCCAACGTGGCCAGGTCGGGACCTGGCCACATTGGAGGGAAGTACCTGTACCGATATTATGACCTGTACCGGAGGCTGCGGTTACAGTTTTTAGTACTCCTGATGATGGGTGCGTTGGACACCCGAAACATGTAGAGTGATTTTGCAGTAAAATAAATCAGACTGCATACTGTTGCATTTAGTTGGATTTTTATTAATAATGGCGAATTATTGTTTCACTGCATAGTGATTGAAAGAATCGATTCTACTGATGCTCATACCTTCTGTTTTCCTTAGGATAATTCTCTTGGATTTCTCTTGAAAAACAAATCTGACCATTATTTATCTGCTTGTATTGAAGATTTGTTGAAATATGCTTAAAAATCTTAGCCTCAGCAGAACTGTAGGCAGTATAATGTGAAGTGACACTGTGCTGTGCAGTGTTGCCCATATTAATCCGCCATGTGTTGCCCCAACGCGCTCTAATCTCTGCACACGACAAAACCAGACTTTGTGTGTGACTACTTCCAGTGGCTTCAAGCTCTACACAAGCTTCAGCTTACGAAAGATTGCAGGTGGAATATAACAACCTAAATTGAAGAAGTGGTCCAATTACCTCGAATTATTTGAATCGTCAAATTGAATAAGAGAAGGGACGCAGCATGTCTTTCTTTTCACTACACGGTAACAGTATTGTAATGGCACGTACACAGTAGGATAGCCTTTGACAACATGATAAGAGGTACATAGATGTATTGACTGTTGTGTTTATGTTTCGTTGGTTATTTGAAAGAAAATAAGTTGACCAAACCTGGAAGTAAGCAATGTCAAAACGTTATTGTGTGGTTTATCGGGTCTATTGGCAGTTTTCAGCTTATGCCAGATATTTACGTTACCAGCCGGTTCGAAGAAAAACTAATGCGCAGAATTGCAAATGCGCAGAAATCCCCGCTCACCGCTACTTAACAGAAGATTCGGCTCAAGTCCGAATTGAGCATACACGTGGTCAGCAATATATTTATGTAAAAGTGAGTCCAGTCTAAAATCGGACTAAAATATCTTTTTCTGAGATAAGAGGTTTTAAAGTTGGCAGTGACCCACTGATACTTAGAAGGGAGGATGATTAATATTGTGTTTGTGGAGGAAGGGAAACGGATGTCACATTCGGATAAAAGTCGTCTAAATGTGAAGAACGACCAGGAGCATTGTCAACGATCAGCAAGTCCTTCTGTGCAATGTTGTTTCTTCAGCTATATTTTTCTACTCCGAGAATAAAACCATTTATGAAGCAGGGTTCAAAATGGGCAATTGTAATCCAGGCCTAGGGATTTTACCGGTAATAAACTGGTACAGGTGCGTTGTTCAAAGTGTTTTAATGAAAGAGAATTTTTCCAAACGATCATTAAGATACGATTTCAACTTTTCTTACTCCCCAATAAAATAGTTAGTCTATCTTTCGCTGCTTTGAATCCAGGCATTGTGTTGTTTGATTTCGAAATGTAGATTACATCAGGCATTTTTAGAGTCTTTTCGCAAAATTGGGCAGAGGGACTATTAGCTTCGTCACGTCTGTCTGTCTGTCCTACCGTCTCTTTGTGTGTCTGTCCGCCCGCATAGAACAATTCGACTCCCACTGTACGATTTACATGCAATTTGACATGTGTTTATTTTTCGGAAATCTGTCCAGAAAATTCAACTTGCAATAAAATCTGAAAAGAATGAAGGAGAACTTACACTAAGATATTTGAACTTTTATGATCATATCTCGCTCAGTTCGTCTTACAATGAGAAATGTTTCAGACGATATTTGTAGAGAAAACCAAACACACATTTTGTGGTCAATACATTTGTTTGTGTATTGGGGTGGCGGGGGGGGATCATCGTGCTGTTTACGAGTTAATATGGAAAAATATTGTAGAGCTGGACCAATATGGCGCATGCGCATTGCATGCTGGAAGACTAAGTCTACGGACACCCGCTCAGAATATGTAATACTTATTTTCTTTCCACGGCAACTGTGGTTACGCGAACTCTCCTCAATTTTATGTTATATATACTTAGCCCCTCTTGTTTAGAATAATCGAGTTTAATTCCCCTTACAGATAGGCTGTGCCCTTATAACCGCGTTTTTTCCACAATTTTTCTGGAAATCCGAGGACACGTCAGTGCTGCCTTTCTATCTCCGCTTGCAGCCTCACTGTGCTGCTTCTTAATATGCAAATTTTCACGACCTTCAAGTCTACGAAACCATCATTTACTTAAAAAAAATATATTGCACAGAAAGTGTGTACAGTATGTTCAAGAATAAGTTGTAAAATTGTTCCCTTAACCAATTTGAATAAATATTTAAGCAATGACACAAGTGGAACAAATAAATATGAATATATGTGTAAATAACGGCAGTGAAAAATTCTTAAAAAAAAACACTGCGACTTTCTGTCAGCAAATTATAGCAGCTTATGCTTCGGTCGTTTATATTTATATTCCCTATACATGTTTGTCAAGTCGGCTGGAGTATAATTCCCGATTTGTTGGACTAGGGAATTGGAGTGTGAGGCACCCTCTACTACCCTCGAACTCTGCTTGGCTTCTGGATTACGGAGATTAATTTTCACATCCTTTGTTTGAATTATCGCTAGCCTAACCTGAACTTTTTTATGTGATCCTCATTCCAAAACATTAACAACCATTCAATTTAAAACACAGAACCCGCAAGCTTTTTCATTGATGTTTATTTGAAAGACGCTGAATAATTTATCCTACATGATCCTTAAATATTCGCAGCTTTTGGATTTTTTTTTCAAAGTTGGTTCAGCTAAGTCGAATTCTCGAGGAAGTAAAATTAGGACTTAGTGCAAAATACAAATAAAACGAATCTGACTGATGCGTCTAATTTGTAGTTTGCATGAAAACTGTGCGCAACGGGATGTATCAGAATAATTATCTTATTAGGATTTAGCCATTTTTAGATTTCTTTATGACGCTTATTTTGAGTTATAAGCCTATCGTTTTGACTTTACGAGCTGTTTTTTTAACAAAGGTGCCTTCCGGTCACGATTATGGGCAATAAACAGTCACGACGTTACTTAACGCAGTATGATAAAATGGCCGATAAGACAGGCATGTTTGCACTGAGTGTGACACCAGCGGCTGTGAATAAGCTCCGCCCCACCAGTATCGTTCTGCCGCCTTCGTCTTATTTTGCTTTCATTGTCGGAAGGAAAACTTTGGCGCAGTTCTGAAGGTGTTAGTACTTCAATTCTTTAATTAATTTTTAATTGCGTAACTTTGAATTCCGTAAGTCTGGGAGGATTTTGTATTCGCTCTGCCATATCTGACTCTCCGTCACTCGGACAGAGCTAAGGCGCCAGAAATGCTAGGCTGTGCCCACCTTTCCCAACTTGTGTAATTTTCCTATTGTCTGCGCCAAAGTCTCCCTTGAAATGTCCCCACATATTTATGTCCAGGTTTCCTGTGCAATATTGTCATTAATTTTTACCAGTTTTGGACAGCATGTTTACAAGTTTTATACCTGAAACAGATATTTTTCTAGGATATCTAGGGTTCCATCTATTCTGTAATTACAATTTGTGCTACACGTAATTTTATTTACCATGTTCAGTGTTGTGTACTTTCACATTAGTACTTCCGAAAGATGTGTGCAGTGCCCAGTATGGCTGTTTTCTGCAGTTCCTTGACATTGTGCTCTCCCGTTATGTTGCTCAGGTATTTTCTGAATGATTTTGAGATGGCTCCAGTTGCCCCTATTGTTACTAGTATAACTTTTGTTTTTACATTCCACATGCTCCGTGTTTCTATTCTAAGGTCTTTATATTTAAAAAAAAAAACTTTGGTTTTTTTTCTCGATCACTTTTGTATCTTACGAAATTGAAAAGTCTCTTGAGAGGCAGGTGATCGGGATAGCGTACTCGATATAGAGACTGGCTACGGGCTGGACGGTCCCCTGGATCGAATCGCGGTGGAGGCGAGATTTTCCGCGCAAGTCTAGACCGGCACTAGGGCTCACCCAGCCTCCTGTACAATGGGTACAGGGTCTTTCCAATGGTACAGCGGCCGGAGAGTTGTGTTGGCCATCCGCCCAAAAAGTTTGGATCTATACCCCCCACCTCTGTGCCTTAACTAATCCCCATAAGGAAAAATCACATGGCCTTAAGTCAGGTGATCATGGCGGCCAGCGAATCAGCGCCTGGTCTCCTGCAGCAGGAATGATCGGAAATGGATTATCGGTTTGGCTTCTGACGTGTCACACAGAGAGCACGTATGAAATATGCAAGAAAAAACTTGGGAGATTTCCTTTTTCCATCTGTAGATCGCATGTTTACAATTCATTACGCAATTCAAGTGTATCGATTTCATTATATATGCCAGGGAATTATGAATAACCCTGTATGTATGAGTATTCCCTTCTGTGCTAAAATAAAGTGAATACTTTTTAACAGCCCATTCAGATAACCGTACTGTTGGCGTCTCCACGTGCAGTATGCATATTTCTCTAGCTTTCTTAAGACATGTTTTGACCACAGACGGCTATCTTGGTCCCTAAATTGTATATGCTAATTATTTTTGTTCGGATACAAACCTTACGATAAAATGTGCACGTAATATTTGCACATGTAAAATTTGTGATAATAATGCACGGGTAATAGATAATAAAACTGGACATACAGGGTTATTCGAAATGATTGTCGGAGTTTTAACAACTTGTCATACACAATACAGTTGAGGTAGGAGTATGCGTCTCTTTTTATTTAATAGAACAATACTTCACGTTTTTGTTACATACCTTACATGTGCTCTACATGTGCACCCTTTGTGATTCTACAAACATCAACACGATAATGAAATGTACAGATACAGAGGTCCCGGGTTCGATCCCCGGCGCTACCAGATTTTCTGAGTAATAGTGAGTCTGGAACGGGGTCCACTCAGCCTCGTGAGCCTCGTGAGGTCAATTGAGGAGCTACTTGAATGAAAAAAGTAGCGGCTCCAGGTCTAGAAAACAGAGATTAACGGCTGTGGGGACC
>Ga0123353_10001728_pt1 | contig 26839 bp, 20 predicted proteins | sample TergutLab28metaG_3_FD_92763 | JGI IMG/M metagenome (GOLD analysis project Ga0123353, IMG submission 92763) | Labiotermes labralis P3 segment gut microbial communities from Petit-Saut dam, French Guiana - Lab288 P3 | ecosystem: Host-associated > Arthropoda: Insects > Digestive system > Gut ...
GCTGGTACGGTTACGCGCACGCAACCCCAGGGCTGAAGCCCTGGGTTACAATCTAAGCTCCCCTAAAGGGGCGCTGGAAACGGAGAAACATGTAGAAAAATCCTTAAGTTGACTGCATTGGGGCCGGCTCTGCTGCTTAGCGGCACAGTGTCAATTTATGACGTTCACCAGTATAGATCAATATTGTTTGCTGCAAAAACAGCATTTCACCAGTATTTTAATACTTCGCTGTTTTTAGTGGGTAAACAGCAATATCCGGTGTATTACCCTCTGCATCCCGAATGGGATGCAGGATCAAAGAACCAACTTGAAATAGCAGCGAAGCGCCAATTATTTTTTGCAATCTACCAACACATATATTATGTTTTAATTTCTACAGTATCTTGCTCAGGCATTAATGTAAAAAGAGGAAAATGTTAGATGAGCGGTCAAGGAAGTATGCTTAACGACAGTGAACTTGCTAAAGACGACGTTTTTATTAAGGCATTCAAGGCTTTGGAGCGCAGTAAAAAAATGTCGGATGCGCTGAACAGGGCCGCCGCGATTTTCCTTTCAAACAGTTCGGAAACATTTGATGATATGATGTCCGAAGGTATGAGCCTTATCGCCGATATCGCTAATTTGGACAGGTTATCGGTTTGGCGCAACTCCAATGCCGCGGACGGTCTTCATTCATCGCAAATTTATCGCTGGGACAAAGATTCCGACGGTACTACAGAGCCCACAGCCGTACTTGCAAATCTCGCTTACTCAAAGTTCGCGCCGCGCTGGGCGGAGATACTCCCAAACGGCGAATCGATCAACAGTCCGGTAAATTTACTGCCCGAGGCTCAGGTACTTAAATCTTTTGGCGTTATATCGGCGTTTATTACGCCAATTTTGCTTAAGGGTGATTTTTGGGGGTTCGTATTTTTTGAAGACCGCACCAATGAGCGCTATTTTGACGATGACTGCGCCGAGATGCTGCGCAGCGCGGCGTTTTTATGCGCAAACGCCGTTATTCAAGCCGAACTTGAGCAGAAGATCAGCAAGACGTATAAGTTCAATAAGGCGTTGCTAAAATCCGCGCCTATTGGAATTACAACCTTTGATGAAAACATAAACATTATAGACTGCAATGATGAGATGCTGAGAATATGCGGCGCTCCGTCAAAGCAGCATTTTATAGAAAACTTCTTTAACTATTCACTTTGGTATCAGCCCAACGGGCAAAGATCCGTTGACAGGGCTTTTGAAATTATGAAGCGCGCGCAGGCCGGTGAAACTGTCACCGTTGAGTGGCATCACAGAACGGGTGACGGCAAAAAAGTACCATGCGAACTTACAGTAACATGCGTTGAGCATGACGGGAAATTTACGGGTCAGGCGTTTGTATATGACTTGCGCAGAATGAAAAAATTAGAGGAGGAGATACGCGAACAGAGCGAGGGTCTCAAAGCTCTTAACCACGTCTCCTCCGCACTGCTTGAGCCTGACAGTAATTTTGACAACGCTCTGCAAAAAGCTCTGAACATTATGGGTCAGGCGATGAACATCGACCGTATATGTATATGGAAAAATCATTTAAAAGAGACCGGACTGCACTGCGTTTTAGTTCATGAGTGGTTCAGCGAACGCAGGCCCGCGGTAATTGAAGCCTACATTACCGACGCTTCTTACGACGACGCAATACCCGGTTGGCAGGAACCGCTTTCAAATGGTGAGTACATTTGTGCTTTAGTAAGCGATATGCCTGCCGAAAAGCAAATTCAGTTCAAGTCGCAGCATATAAAATCCGTATTCGCGGTACCGGTATTTGTAAACAATACGTTTTGGGGATTCATTGGCTACGACGGCTGTGCAGAGGAGCGGATATTCTCAGAAAATGAGATCATAATCCTGCGCAGCGCCGGACGGTTGATTTCAAACGCCATTGTACGCAACGATATAAACATGCAGTTTGAGATCGCAAAAGAGCTGGCAGAGCAGGGGAGCCGCTCAAAAAGCGCTTTTTTATCCACCATGAGCCACGAAATCCGCACGCCGATGAATGCCATTATCGGGATGACGGTTATCGGAAAAGCCGCCGCCGATTTGCCGCGCAAAGACTACTGTTTTGGAAAAATAGAGAGCGCCTCACAGCATCTTTTGGGCGTTATTAACGACGTTTTGGATATGTCGAAAATTGAGGCGAATAAGTTTGAGCTGTCGGATGTAGAGTATAATATTGAAAAAATGCTCCAGCGCATTGTAAATATCATCGTGTTCCGAGCAGACGAAAAGAGACAAAAACTTACGGTACATATCGATAAGGCAGTCCCAAGAACGTTAATCGGCGATGACCAGCGTTTGGCGCAGGTAATTACCAATTTGCTGAGCAACGCGGTTAAATTCACGCCTGAAGAGGGTGCGGTCAGGCTCGACGCCGAATTTGTAAGCGAGGAAGACGGCGTATGCACTATACGTATCGCTGTTACTGATACGGGAATCGGCATAAGCGAGACTGAGCAAAAACACCTTTTTAAATCGTTCCAGCAGGCAGATTCAAGAACATCACGCAAATTTGGCGGTACAGGGCTTGGACTCGCTATCTCCAAAAGTATTATAGAACTGATGGGCGGTGAGATTAAGCTTCAGTCTGAGGCCGGAAAGGGTTCAACGTTCTCATTTACTTTCAAGATGAAACGCGGAAAGAAGAGAAGCAGGCTGCTCGCCGGTATCAATTGGGATAATGTTTCCGTTATGGCAGTAGATGACGATCAGGAGATACTCGACTATTTTAACGGCGTTATGGAAAGTTTCGGAAAAAGCTGCGACACCGCTTTGAGCGGTCAGGAGGCTTTGGCGCTTGTTGGAACTAACGGGATGTACGATATCTATTTTGTAGACTGGAAAATGCCGGATATGGACGGCATAGCGCTCGCAAGAGAGTTAAAGGCGAAATCCGAATCCCCCGAAAATACTATCGTAATTATGATCAGCGCCGCGGAATGGAGCCACATTGCGGATGAGGCGAAAAAAGCGGGCGTTGACAAATTCCTCTCAAAACCGCTGTTCCCCTCAGCAATCGCGGACGCGATAAACGAAGTGATCGGATTAAACAGCTTCCCGGTTGAAGAGACAGCAGACAACACCGCAATCTTTAAAGGTTACAAAGTTCTTTTGGCCGAAGACGTAGAGGTAAACCGTGAGATCGTTCAGGCATTAATAATAGAGCCCACACAGCTTGAAATGGACTGCGCGGAAAACGGTTTACAGGCGGTTAACATGTTTGAGGCCGCGCCCGATGAGTACGATCTAATCCTTATGGACGTGCAGATGCCGGAGATGGACGGCCACGAAGCGACCCGCAGAATAAGAGCGTCCGCCCACCCGCGCGGAAAAACCATACCCATTATCGCAATGACCGCCAACGTCTTCCGCGAAGATGTTGAAAAGTGTCTTAAAGCGGGTATGGATGATCACATCGGCAAGCCGATTGATGTTGACGAGCTGTTAGCTATGCTCAAGAATTATTTGCCGATTGAGATTTGAGAATCAGCGGCAGTCCCCGATTATACTGGTACATGGCATAAATCTACACTGCACCGCACGCAGCTGCACGTAGGGCCGTGAGGTTGCTTAGCGGCACAGTGTAGATTTATGCCGTAATTCAGTATAGCTGCCGTGTATCAAAAAAATTCAAAAAATTTCCAACTGAAATAAAAAAATTATATATATTGTGTATATTGGGAGAGTGCGCACGGGATGATATTTTCCTGTTTGTACTGATTGGTAGTTGACATATCAAAAAATATAACTTTTGCTTCGAAACATATAAAGCTCTGAGGAGTATACTATGAGTAAACACGGTACGAGGAAACTTATGATGACGGCGGTCGCCGTGGTTTTTGCGGCGGGGATGGGGTTTGGGCAGGCACCTAATACGTTGTGGTATGAAGCAAATCCTGATGGGCCGAGTTTTACAATCTCTACAGCTGATGAATTGGCGGCATTGTCACATCGGAATGCGGCACCGGCGGCGGCAATAGAGAACTTCTCAACGATATCAACGAGGTATGGGCAGACGACTACGCAGACGGCAACCGCGACGGTTTTATTTTGCGCTTTAACGGAACTTATATAGCTGTCACCGATAACGCCGGCGGCAATTGGTCCAGAGTAGGCTCAGGCGGTACATGGTCTGTGAGCGGCAACAGTTTAGTATTGACGGGCAGCGGGGTCTATACAGGTAACCGCAACTACACTTTATCAACAGATGGCAATACGCTGACATGGGGAAGCACCGCGTTCTCAAGAGTAAAAGACGCGTCGGTAAGCGGACTATCAAAAAGCGCTGTCGTTGAACCGCTAAAAACAGCAAAAACCCGATAATCTACGGCGCCTGCCGTATTTTCCGCGCACTGGGGGTGCGCTCGCGGCGTGTTTTTGCCGCGTGCCCCGGACTTCAGTCCGGGGCTGTTGGGTGGATAAGTGGTTTTACATCTTCTTAAACGCCGTACAGGCGTTCTGTCCGCCGAATCCGAAAGTATTGCTCAACGCGGCCTTGAGCGGTTTCTCTACCGATTTGCCAAGCGTTAAATCTACCTTAATATCAAAAGCCGGATCGGGATTTACGGTGTTGATGGTTGGCGGGATAATACCGTTATATATCGCCAAAATTGTAGCCGCCGCTTCAAGACCGCCGGCTCCGCCGAGGAGGTGCCCGGTCATTGATTTTGTGCCGCTTACATTTAGTTTGTCAAGAGAGTTTTTAAACAGTCTTTGAACCGCTCCAAGCTCCGGGCCGTCGCCCGCCGGAGTTGAGGTCGCGTGAAGATTGATATAGCCAACTTCGCCGGCATTGAGTTCGCTGTCGTTAAGCGCTATCTCCATCGCTTTTTCAACGGAGCGGCCGTCCGGGTGAGGCAGAGTTGTGTGATACGCGTCGGCGGTCATTCCGCCGCCTGCGATTTCGGCGTAGATGCGCGCGCCTCTTTTTTGCGCGTGCTCAAGAGATTCTGCAACAAGCGCCGCCGACCCTTCGCCAAGGACAAAACCGTCGCGGTCTTTGTCAAATGGGCGTGAGGCTGCTGCGGGATCGTCGTTTCTCTCTGAGAGCGCGCGCAGCGCGCAGAAGCCGCCCAAACCGGTTTCGTTCACCGGCGCTTCGGATCCGCCGGTAATCACTACATCCACAATGCCGAGTCTTATCATGTTGAGCGCGTCAATTATCGCGTGAGATGAGGAAGCGCACGCGGATACTGTTCCATAGTTGGCGCCCCTGAAATCGTATTTTACGGCTATGTGGCCGGCGGCGATATTTGCGATCATCTTTGGAATCATGAAAGGGGAGTAACGGGGTTTTCCGCCGCCAAGCGCGTATTTTGTAATCTCTTCCTGAAGGGTGAGAAGTCCGCCCACTCCGGAGGCGAAAATCACTCCGCGGCGAAACGGGTCGCCCGCGGCATCGGCAAGGCCGGAATCGTTAAACGCCTGAACCGCGGCCGCCATTGCGTATTGAGAGTAGAGATCAAGACTGCGCGCCTCTTTTTGTTCCATAAACAGGGTAGGATCAAAATTTTTCACCTCACAGGCGAAGCGGGTTTTAAACTGTGAACAGTCAAATTTTGTAATCGGCGCGGCTGCGCTTTTCCCCTGTATCAGCCCGTTCCAAAACTCCTCAACGCTGTTTCCTAAAGGCGATACAACGCCAAGTCCGGTTACGACGACTCGCTTAAGCTCTCTTGTTGCCACGTTTCATACCCTGCTCTCTGTAATATAAAGGGCTTATAAATATCCAGCATAGTATTTGAAAATAAATGAAGCCCCCTATATATGTGGAATGTTTTTTCGTTGATTTTGAATTTTCTTGTATCAGCAAATTTTTCTACCTGCTGGAAAAATGCAGTCTCAGCCAAATACCGTGAGCGGAAGTGTGTACCGGCACCTCAAGTTCTGTAGGCTGTTTGAGCGAGCGCCTGTAGGTGTAATCAAGATTCATAACACTGCTCAGGCGCCATGAGAGGGTGCCGTGAAGATCAAGGTCGGGCTTTGTTATACGCACTTCCGGAACCACGGGGGTGAATACTCTTATTTCCGCGTCGGCGCTTGCGAACGCTCCAAGCCGCGACATAAGGCTTAAAGCTATCTGCGGACCTGTTTCAAAAATATTTACCTTGTCGTCAGGGTAGAGTATTATGCTGTTTGCGGCGCGGAGCTGCTGCTGCGCAAGAGTAAGGGAGTCATCTGTGAGATATATGACTTTGTCAGATTCGATTACTCTGTATCTGTCAAGGTATCGCGAATAAGAACTCCCAACTCCCACACGCAGTCTCGATTCAAAAGTGCGCTTGGAAGTTAAGTCGATATTCAGACCTAAGCCAAGATCAAGAATAAGCGGCGAAAAGGCCGGCTCGCTTACAAATGTCAAGCTGGTATCAAAACCGTTAACACCGGTCTCTTCGTTAAATTCATAGTCAGCATTAACAAAACAGAAATAGCTCTCCTTACTGCGCCTGAGCTTGGTGCCAAATAATTTTGTGCCGAACTCCGCGCGGGCGTAGGGGCCCATCCAGTCGTAGAGCCTCCATATAAAAATACTTGACATATTCACGCGGTCGGGCGTATTTATCATATTTTCGATCTCGTTGTTTTCTATGTTGATGCTCTCTTCAAGTCTAAGCCGGGTACTCCACTCTACAGGGCTTTTTCTGTAAAGCAGATAACTGTCAAACAAAAGCCCCATAGAGAAGGCGTTTTCTTCTGTTTTGGCTTCATGATCATGCTCCGCGTTAAATTGCAGATTAGCTCCGATATTCGCCCCAACGCGCCAGCTGCTTGTGAGTCTTGTGGTAGGGGTCATGTGAACCGTGCCGCCGCCCCGGATATGAAAATTAAGCGAATCTTGAATTAACAGGAAATTTGTCATCTCGCCGGGCAGGAGTCTCACCGTCACAAAGTTTGTCAAAGTGTTATACCCGGCGCCAGCTCCCAAAATTTTATAAGTTCCGGGTTTAAGGATCCACGCTCTTACGGTCTCTCCAATTTCTATACTTGCGCCGTATCCTCTTCCGTAAGGGTCGAATTCGTCAATTCTCACAAGCTCATATTCGCCTCTGAGTATCGAGCCGTGTTCGTCTACAACTTCAATAATAAGCCCCGACCAGTCGGGAGTGAGGGTTGATGTTTTACCCTCTTCAACGGTAATCTCTTTAACAATACGCTGGCGCTGGGAGCCGCTTCCAAGCATCACAGTATATTCACCGGGTTCTAAAACATGTGTGCGTCCGCTCTCACCGCTGCTTACGGTTCTGCCTCGTTTGTCAACGATCTCAATATCGGGTTCACTGTTTATCTCCGACATTTTTGGGATAAAAATTCCGCCTTTGCCAAAGGGGAGAATCGCCCGGTTTGCGGCGAACTGAACATGGAGCGGCGGTGCGTTCCATGTTTTCATCACCTCTTCAAGCCAATCGTTTGTTTCTGAGGGATCACTGCTCTCTGTAACCCGCACCCGCTCCGCGGCGGGAGGGATGCTGATACGCTGTACCGCGCGTGAGCGGTCAAGACGCTCCTGCGTCAGCTCTTCTCCGGGGAGTTCAAAGGTAATGTCGGCGTAAACAATCCCGCAAAAGCAAAGGAGCATTGTTAACAGCTTATATTTGATGATAGCGAGAGTTTTTATTTTAAACACAGGTATCCTCATCATCAATTATTTTAATTATTCTATTTCAATCGTTTCGCTGATAATATTCGGATCATCCGCAATAATATTCAGTTTAGGCGCTTGGCTGCCGCTGAACTCTGCGGCGAGTCTTGAATCAAGATCAAGAATTACCTGATTAAAGATGTATTCCATTATAAGAGATTTCTCCCTGATTATAAATTCGGGGTCGCGGCGGTAAACTCTTTTGCGCAGACTGAAATGACGGCTGTAGATATTTGCGCCGTCTGAGAGCCTTGTGAGATTTACACGCATTGCGATGTGGGCAAAGAGCAGATCGTCGCTGTCGTACTCTTCGAGAGCTTCCACGATGCCGGAAAGTTCGTAATCCGGTCTTCTTCCCCCTTCGTCAAAACGGCGCACGATGGAGTTTGTGAGATTTGCGGTATTAAGGTGCTTGAACATTAGATCCGTCACCATACGCGTCGGCTTAACCGCCCACAGACGAAAGTTATAATAGCGCAGCTCGTAAGGGTTTAATCTGTAAACTATTTGAGGGCGGCTGTACGCTTCTTCTATGGAAAATTCCCGCAGCCGTATCACGTACGGATACGGAGTTTCGTTTAGGCGCTGCTGCATGGGCATAGGCGTGTAATTTAGCATATAGTACTGTCTTACAGGGGGCGGAGCGCACATTGCAAGAAGTATTATTGCCATAAAGCAGATACATATCGGTATTGATTTTTTTCTCACCTTCTATCTCTCCCTCTCTGCTCGCCGCGTATAAGAAGCGATGGGTTATCGGAAAGTGTACGCATCAACTGGTTGGCGTGCTCTGCCGTCTCTTTTAAGTTGTCAACCGTAACGGCAAAATCTTCTTTAGTTTGCATCACCATAAGAGAGACGTCCTCCGCAAGAGTTTTCACAAGAGCCATAGTGGAATCCATGCGCAGTACTATGCCCGCAATGTCGCTTCCAGACAGCCCCTCTTTAAAATTCCCTGTCACTTCGCTTATATCTTTTGTGATTTTGAGCGCTTCGCTTATTATGAGCTTGGTGGTGTCCGCGATTTGACCCGCGGTTGGTATAAAGGCGCGCACATCGCCGAAAGCCTCTTTGGCGTCGCCGGTTATATCCGCCACGTTATCCATGATTACTTTGAGCGACTGTAAACTGTCGGGGTGGGTCAAAATACCCAAGTGAGTTAAAAGCACGTCTACTTTGTCGGCGAGTTCTCCCGCTCTGTCGCCGATGCTTGCGAACATTGATTGACGGTTAGGTATTTCGCTGCCCGGCTTAAGGAATTCCGATTCGTTGCTGCCGCCGGAGATCTCTATATATTTAAGACCTGTTATTCCCACCATGCCGGTTGTTGTGTGCATGTCAACTTTAATCGGGAAGTTAAAGGGAACGCTCATTTCAACTTTCATTTTCGTGAGGTCTTCGGGCAGATATGAGATGTTTGTGACATTGCCTATAGGCATGCCGTTGAATCTTACGCGAGCGCCTACGTCAAGCCCGTAGAGCGTCTCGCCCTGAAAAAGCGTGTAGTAGGTGCTTGTACGCTCTGTAAACTTCATCCCAACAGGTATGGCAATAAACGCGGCCAAGATCACCATGCCGATAATCACAAAGATCCCAAGCCTCATTTTTTGTACCGCTGTTATGGCCATTTTGCTATACTCCGCAATGAACAATGAAAAGCGGACGACCGCGAGGGTCGTCCCTGCAAGCCGTTATACCTGTATGTCAAACGGCGCACTGAACCTTCGAACTATTTTCTTCCGTCTCACGCCGCATAAAAAAATCTGCGACAGGTCCCTCTTCAAGCTGCCGCGCGTCTTCATACAAACCGTCAAAAAGAGGTTTACCCTTATGTAAAAAAATTATTTTGTCGGCGATCGCCTCAATAGAAAATAATTCGTGGGTAACTACTACTACAGTTATTCCAAGAGTTTCCCGCAAACGTAAAAGAAGCGCGTCAAGCCCCGCGCTTGTAACGGGGTCAAGCCCCGCGCTCGGTTCATCGCAAAATAAAAGCGGCGGATCAAGCGCCAAAGCGCGCGCAAGAGCGGCTCTTTTGCGCATACCGCCCGAAAGCTCCCCGGGGAAAAGATTTACCGCGTGAGGGAGTTCGACCTGCGCAAGTTTATAGTGTACGATCTCGTCGATCATTTTCTGAGGCAGCTCTGTGTGCATCTGCAAAGGCAGCGCGACATTCTGAGCGCAAGTAAGAGAGCCAAGAAGCGCCCCGCCCTGAAAGAGCACCCCAATTTTGCGCAAAATAGCGGCGTCGTCTTCACTCTCCGTATCTGTAAGTTTTCTGCCAAACAGTTTTACTGTACCGGCGTAAGGCTTAATCAGTCCCACAATAGAGCGTAGAAGGGTAGTCTTGCCGCATCCGCTGCCGCCGAGTATTACCCTGATCTCAGATTTTTCAACAGAGAGATTCACACCATTCAAAACGGTTTTATCGCCGTATTTAACGATCAGGTCTTTTACTGTAAGGATTGGTTCTGTCATAATATCCTCAAAATTCCAAATTCCCCGAAAACGCGGAGGCGGGCTGAAAGCCCATAATCAATACCATAGGGCAGCGCCCTATGCTCTTACCCATTTCCTACAATATAAACGAAAATATCGCATTAGCCACGATAATAATAAAAATCCCCACCACAACGCTCGACGTCGTCTCACGCCCGACCGATTCCGCTCCGCCTCTTACTCTAAAACCGAAATAGCACCCGATCCAAATAATGAGCCAGCTAAAAACCATTGATTTAAAACAACCTGTGAGTATATGCTTTACCTTAACTACCTTTGCAAGCTCGCTCATAAAGAGCGATGTGCTGAGATCAAGATAAAATACCGCGATAATATATCCGCCGAAAATCCCGGCGGCGGTAGCTATTATTGATAACAGCGGCATGGTTAAAGAGATAGCCCAAAATTTGGGCGCCATAATATACTGCATCGGATTTATCCCCATTGTGCGCAGAGCGTCTATCTCCTCGCCTACCACCATCGTGGCGATTTCGGCTGTAGTGGCGCTTCCTGTGCGTCCGGCCAAGATAATGGCTGTAAGAAGCGGTCCCATTTGGTGGATCATTGTAATTGCGATAAGCGGGATTAAAAAGACCCCCATCCCTAAGAGCCTAAGCTGCATCGCGCTCTGAAGCGACAGCACTATGCCTATCAAAAATGAGAGAAGCGTCACAATACCAACCGCTTTATATCCAAGCAGATACATCTGTTCGTAGAGTCCGCCCTTTTTGAAGTCCTGCCGTTTAAAAAAACCGATCGTACTCCAGTAAAGCATCTCTACAAGCACAGAGAGCGCCTCCGCACAGCTTTTACCGCCTTCAAAAACGCTGCCGCCTAATTTTTGCAGGAAGTTCTCTTTTTGAGCGGATGCTTCATCAATAATGAGCTGCGCCGCCTGCGGCGGCATGCTCTTTTTAAAGGAGAGCTGAGCGCTTATTTTATCGCTGACGCCTGTTAAAACAAGCTCGCCGCCCTGCTCTTTGCGCAGTCTTCTTACAAGTTCGATAAAACAGATCCCCGCGGAATCGATTCTTTCGGTTTTGGAGAGATCAAGCACCAAACGCCCGCTATGGGAGCCGCCAATAAGGCCGCACTGAGTCACCCACGCGCTGTCAAGCGCAGGCGCGGCCTTTATGGTCAGATCCTTTTGTTTTGAGAAACTTAGGGGCATAGGCTTTGGATATGTGCTTTCGTGATGATCCCCATATTACAATAAATAAGACGCGCGGCGATTTTAGGTGTAAATATAGTCCGCCGGTCATCCGTAATTAATTCACGCCAAGAGACAGAGCTTTGCTGTCTAAAACAGCCCGGAGCGGCCGGGCAATCACTCATGTACTAATAAAAATAGTTAAGTGTCACCGGAATCTTCCACTTTTCATCATCACCAGAAAGGGATTTTTTCAATGTCGTTTACAAGAGGCAACCGCGAAAAGACCTTTTTTTACAAAAAAATCACTTTTTTTTAAACCTGTGCGTACATCTTTATAACTGACGTAAAATCAAACTGTTACAAGATAAAAATTGCGGCTGAAAATGAAAAAAAATTGTACCTTTAAAATTTTGCTATTGCGTTTTTAGCTTTTTATCCATATATTTATAGACTCGTTATTCACAAAAGGGCGCTCCAAAGGCTCTTGCTTTGGCTGCTCTTTGCAATTTATCACCGGCGGAGGATTTTTAATCTATGCAGTTACCAAAGTCAAGGCGGCGTCAGAAGCTGCGGGAGAAGAAGTGTCAGTATCCGGGATGCGGGAAGATCTTTTTTGGCATCCATATCTCAAAATATTGCCCGGAGCACCGGCAGGACCGCTACCGCATCCGCAAGCGCACAAAGCCTGAGGACGTGAACATTAAAAATCAGACTTTCAAACACGCGTATACCGAAGTTATCACGATGGTAATGGACTGCGCTTTGGAGGGATGTGAGCACCAGTTTGAGGTAAAAATCTATCCGCGTCAGTATATATACCCAAAATACTGCCCCGAACACCGTAACGAGTACAAGCGCATCCGTCATCTGCAATTGATCGGCCGTGATGATCTTATAGAGCAGATGAAGAGCGAGAGCGAGAGCTTTGAGCTTGATCCAAGCACGCTTGAGGGGGATGATGTTGATGTAGTTGATGATGTAGCTTAAGCGCCGGTGTTTCGGCACAGCAAGGACAGCTTCAGAGCGAAGCTGTCCTTTTTTATGGTACGCGCAATTCGGACCTGTCTTCTCAGATTCTCTTCTTCCCATCAATCTTGCTCATAATCTCATCAACCTCACTATTCCTGCCGCCGGCTCTCGCATACCGTCTGAAGAACTCTCTTGCTTTCTTTTCATTTGAGAGTTTTGAGTAGTAGATGTTGCCGATCAATCTCAGCGCTTCAATATTTTGGCTTCCGCGGACTTTTAATGAAGCCTGATAGGAGCTGATAGCTAATTCATGATAATTAGCGGCTTGATACATCTGTCCGAGCATGAAGTTGATTTTTGTATCATTGGGACGAATCAAAAGAGCGGCTGCAAGACATTCTATTGCGCCTTTATAGTCGCCTCTCTGCGCTTTCATGGTTGCTACAGTCATATAAAGATCGGGATGTTCAGGATATTTAGCGAGTACGTTTTCGTAAACATTAAGGACTTTTTCACTATCGCCTTTTAGCTCATACACTTTTGCCATATTCATGGGAATCTGTATATTGAGCGAATCCATTTCGTAGGCGAGTTCAAAGAACGTGAGCGCGGAGTCGTATTCGTTGCGCGCTGCCAAAATACGGGCGAAGCCCGCGTTTACATGAGGGTTATTTTCATTGAACCGGTTTGATGTTGTATAGGCGATCCACGCAAGATACGGTTCGTTTTGCGCTTCGTAAACTCTGCCCGCGGCGGCCTGAAACCATTCGATGCTTCTGTTGGCACCAAAACGGCCAAGCGCTGCCTGCGCCTGCTTGAGGTCGCCAAGATTACAGTAAGTGTCTATGAGTCTGTGAAGAATTTTATCACTGTTGTTTACTTTTGAGGCTGACTCAAGAAAGATAACCGCTTCTTTTAGCTTCATATCAAGGGCGAGCGCTTTTCCGAGTTTATACGCTCTCTGCTCACTGAAACCCGCTTTTTCCATTACTGTAAGGTAATACTTGCACGCTTCTTTGAACTTCATCTCTGTAACTAAAAGATCCGCGAGAGCTTCCATTGCCTGAAAATCGTTTGCGTTTATGCCAAGCGCGGTTTGAAGTTCTTTTTTTGCTGTTGCGGTTGAACCATACACTGTGTGAATCATTGCGGAGAGATAAAGCACCTGGCCGTCTCTTGGCGCGCTCTTTAAAGCGGTTTTGATTCCGTCAACCATTCCTTCTCTTTTGGTAAGAGCCGCGGAGTAAGCGTGAAACGCTAAAAAGTGCGCGTTATTGGGTTCGAGCAGAAGAGCGTCGCTGAATTTACGGAACGCGCCTTCGGCGTCGTCATTATTTAGAAGCATCTTACCGTGTTCAAATTTTGATACTGCAGCTTCGGGGTTGAGTTCTGTAGCTCTATTGAAAGACGCTTCAGCTTTTTCGCTCATCCCTTTTTCTGAGTAGTACTGTGCCAGCATAAACTGATTTTCCCAGCTGTTTACTCCAAGGGTTGACGCTTGCTTCAGGTGGGAGTAGCGCTTTGCGTCGTCCCCCATCTTATTATAGACTTGGGCGAGGAGCTTATGGGGAGCCGCGTCGGACGGGATTAACGCGGACGCTTCGTTTAACGCCCGTACTGCGTCTTGAAACTTGTTATCTGCCAAAAGAACATCGCCGAGCTCAATTCTTATGTCAAAGTTTCTTGTTTCTATGGCGGCGCGGGCCGTTAGAGCGGCGGCAAGTGTGCGGTAGTCGCTGTTTTTGCGGCTCTCCTGCGCAATTTGTCTCAGCTCTTCGCTGCTAAGCTGCTTCATATCAATAACAGGAACGTTAGTTTGCTGTACATTTCTGCCGGCTCTTTTGTTAGCATGTGTGCTGAACGATACTGCGAAGATCAAGATCGCTGCGATAAGAAAGGTTTGTTTTTTCATTTTACGGCTCCTTTTATTGAATTTACGCGGTTAAATTAGCTTCTAATCTAAATGTTACATATCAAATTAATGCAAATTCAACACCTGAGGTTAATTTTTTTTATTTTTTTTCAAAATTTTTATTTATACCAAAGCACGGCATGTGCAGTCAAGAGCATTGATCGGCTTGGCAGAAACTACAGCGAGAGAGGCTACGCGGCAGCTTGGGGTAAGTCATGCAACTTTTCTGTCTTGGATGAAAAAAACGGTAGTGGGGAAAAAAGTACACTTTTTTCCCCACCCTTATTTCACCAATAAAAACCAAAACCGCGCATTGATTAAAAATATTCTCTTAAGTATCAAAAAACCGCTTTAAAGAGCTATTTACGCGATTTATGTATTCGTTAACATAAAAAATACGCTACGTTAAGAATATAATATTTCGGGTGGGGAAAAAAGTGTACATTTTTCCCCACTTTATACAATGTTAATTTACGATGATTACTTGACCGGATTGGATAGAGCGTGATACTTTCACATTTACAGCCTCATATACATATATTGCGGACGCTTGCTTTTGAGCGTGCAATACAAATCCTCATCGTATTACTGCTTTTTTGCGCAATTCCCATTTCCGCAGCGCAGCATACAAATTACGATTCTAAACAAACCAATAAAAGAGTGTGGTTCGGTTTAAAAGGTGAAGCCGGATTCGGCGGTCATTTTACACTTGGTTCAAATATGTTTGACGGCGTTTATTCGTATTGCGATAATGCCGAAGGGACTTTTGGCGGGTCGCTTATGGGCGGATTAATGCTGCATGTCTGGATAACTGACAATATGGCTTTAGCCACGGAACTCAACTACCGTTGGCTGGCCGCTAATGGCTCTATAAATTCCCGAACAGATATGATAGAAGTCAAAATACGTGATCACGCGGTAGAAGTACCTGTTTTGCTTCGATTTGGAGATCGCAGCGATGGCTTTCATTTTGAGGTCGGGGTTGTGGGCTCCACATCGTTTAAATCCGACGCGCACATATACAATAAAAGCCTCGGTATTGACGACAAATATTCTGATTCCGATTTCAGAGCGAAAAGGGATATTGGAGTTATTATAGGGCTTAGCGGCGTCGGCATTAAAAACTTCGGCGGGGTAAGACTCACCATGCCTGCAATAATATCAGGAAATTATGATAAGCATGGCGGGATTAAAACCCCCGCTATAATAAGCTTTTTTGTGGGTATGCCGATTTTCAGGCTGTGAGAATAGTAGACAAAGAGGTTTTATTATGACAAGTTTAACAAGACCGTTTGGAAGCATCATAGCAGCAACTCTTAAGGCAAAGAGTGTTATTTCAACGTTTGCTTTCATTGTATTAACAGGACTCACTTTGACTTCCTGTACAGGGGAAGGCGATTGGGGAGGTGAACCGGGTACCGGCGGTGACGGCCCCGGCGGCGGATTGAACTTATCGGAGAGCTTACAGGCGCTCCACGCAAACGCTATAAGCGGCGGCGAATACACTATCGAACTGGCAGGCAGCGGAAATATCGGCGCTCAACCGCTCTCGTTTTCCGGCAGAAGTAATATCACTATACGGCTTACAGGCAGTGAAAGAGAGAGAATGGTTTCGTTGACAGATAACGGCTCGCTTTTTACAATAGGCTCCGGCGTTACGCTGATACTTGACAACAGAATTTATCTGCGGGGGCATGGCAGCAATAACGCTCCGCTTGTCAGAGTGAACAGCGGCGGAATGCTCATAATGAAAGCGGGCGCGAAGATTTCAGGCAATAGCAGAGGTTCAAACAGCGGCGGCGGGGTGGTTGTTGATAAGGGCGGAAGTTTTTTGATGGAAGACGGTGAAATTTCAGGCAATAGTGTTGACGGCTGGAGTGCGGCTGGCGGCGGGGTGTATGTGGATGAGGGCGCAGATTTTTTGATGGAAGGCGGCAGAATTTCAGGCAATAGCGCTAACGGCAATGGCGGCGGAGTGTATGCAGCGGACGGACGTTTTACTATGACAGGCGGGGAGATCTCAAATAATACAGCTTCTGTTGGCGGCGGCGTGTACGTGTCTAATGGAAATTTTACAATGGAGGGCGGCAGAATTTTTGGCAATACGGCTAATACAACTTCTTCCTCTTCCGGCGGCGGCGGAGTTTATGTAGACAGAACAACATTTACGATGAATGGCGGTGAAATTGCCCGCAATACTGCGTCTTCCGGCGGCGGTGTTTTTGTGGCAAGTAACGCGCGTATTATTAAAACCGGCGGAACTATTCATGGCTATACTATGGGTGATAATAATAGAAACACTGCAACATCAGGCATAAGCGGCAACAACAGGGGTCATGCGGTGTTTGTCAACAGCAATCCCGGTAAGCGCAGAGAGAGTACTGCGGGGCCGGGGTTGAATTTGGATTCAAACGCGGACGGCGCAGCCGGCGGATGGGAATAATTTCATAATGAAAAAATCTGCTGCTATATTGCTTATGTCAATTTGCTGTTTTGCCGCCGCTCAGGAGAGGCAGACAATTGCTATTTATATGGTTGGTACGGAACCTTGGGGAGCCAAGGGTATGTATCAAATTTTGGGCGCAGAACTCGCGAAAACTATCAGTATGAGTGAGAGATATTCTACCGTCGAGCGCAACTCGGAGATACTTGAGCAGATGGTAAGTGAATACAGTTATCAGGCAAGCGGGATAGTTGACGATGGGCAGAGAGTAAGCCCCGGCAGGCAGCACGGTGTAAAATATCTCTGTATGGTTCAAGTGCGCGCGGTTGGAAACACTTTTACTGTAGAAGCGCGCTTAGTGGATCTCGAAACGGCAAAGGTCGAACGCATTGTTACTGAGTACAGCGGTTTGAGGAGTGTTAACGAAAAGAGGTTAATCGCTCAAAAAGTCGCTTATGAGTTAATAGAGTTCGAAAGTGCAAGAAAACAGGCGAAGCAGGAGCAGATACGGCGCGCACGCAAGAAAAAAGCATTAGTATCCACCGCCGTTATTTTTGATATTTTGGGAGCCGGGGCAATCGCGTACGGAGTTATGGAAAATCGCAATCTAAGAAATCACACAGATAATAATCAGTATAAAAACGCCGAGACAGCCGAAAAAAAACGCAACCTCGCCTATATTGCGGGCGGGGCGCTTATGGCAACCGGATTATCTATTCACATTTTCTTTTAAGTATCAGGCGGACGCAGGCAGTATATGACAGGTATAAAAAACAGATTCTCAACTAAACAAAGCTGGCTTGTATGCTTAGTTATTGCCGCGCTTTTTTTGAGATGCGATAAGATACCTGAATATTGTACCGACGGCGAGGCGTTTGACCCAAAAACTCAATTTTGTTTTGATGGCAGACCATATAAAAAATGCGAAGGTGAGGAGTTCGATCCAACATCGGCAAGATGTGATAAAGGCTTTTTGGAAATAAAGTGCTTAAATAACTTTTTTAATCCCGCAGCAGAATTTTGTCATAACAATGCCGTTCATCCCAAATGCGGCGGCAGCGAGTATGATCCTGACATTCAAGAATGTAAAAACGGTATTGACATATATACAAAATGCGAAGGCAGCGACCCCGTTCCGATTGGCATTCCATGCGGCGGATACACTCTTACTGTTATGGCAGGCCCGGCTATTGGCGGCAGCGTAACACCAGTCTCACCGCAAACCGGTATTATTAGAGAAGCAGTGTCCATAACCGCCGTTCCAAACAGCGAAGACGGCTACACATTTGTCAACTGGACGATAACAAACGGTCAAGTCCAAATCGCGAATGTAAACAACGCCGTCACAACAGTTGCTTTGAGTTCAAACGCAACGATCACCGCTAATTTTCGCCGTCCGACTGATATTCCAAGTGACGGGCAATCATTAGCAGCGCAATTGCTCACGCTTCACACAAGCGCTCAAAGCGGCGGCGAATATACTATCGAACTAACCGGCAATGAAAATATTGGCGCACAGCCGCTTTCATTTACAGACAGAAGCGACATTACTATACGGCTTACTGGCAGCGGCGGTGAAAGAACCATCTCGCTCACAGATAACGGCGCGTTATTTACAATAGGCACTGGAGTCACCCTGATATTAGACAACAGAGTAACCCTAAGAGGCCGCAGCAGCAACAACGCTCCTGTTGTCAGAGTGAACAGCAGGGGCACTCTTGTAATGAAAGCGGGTTCAAGAATTTCAGGCAATACCACAAGCGCAAGCGGCGGCGGTGTGGTGGTCAACACAGACGGAAGTTTTACAATGGAAGGCGGCGAAATATCCGGCAACACTTCAAGCGGTTGGTCTGCGGGCGGCGGTGGAGTATACGTAGCAGCGGGCGGATATTTATTAATGGAAAACGGCAGAATCACAGGCAATTCATCATCATCCGGCGGCGGTATATATATGGCGGGCGGGAGCGTTATAATGAGAAGCGGTGAAATCATAAATAACACTGCTTCCACAGGCGGCGGGGTGGAATTGGGCGGCGGAAGTTTTACAATGGATGGCGGCATAATCTCTAACAATACCGCTAACACAACATCCACGTCATCCGGCGGCGGCGGGGTGTATGTTGGGAACGCAATCTTTACAATGAGTGATGGTGAAATATCCGGCAATACCGCCCGCAGCGGCGGCGGAGTGTTCGCGGCGAATAACGCGCAATTTACAAAAGCAGGCGGGATAATTTACGGCTATACTTTGGGAGACAGTAAAAGAAATACAGCAACAGCGGGTATAAGCGGCAATGACAGAGGTCATGCTGTGTTTGTCAATAGTAATCCGAGTAAGCGCAGAGAGAGTACTGCGGGGGTAGAGTTGGGGTTGGATTCGGGGGTGAGTGGGGCGGCTGGGGGTTGGGAGTGATAATACTAAGTTAAATAAACAACAATGGCCGTTTTCGGGTTAATGGAATCTCTCGTTTTCGGTTTACTTTTCTAATAGGTTCCTAAAAACAAAAAAGGAGCAGGTTATGTCGGAACAGAAGTCTTATTATGATGGCAATGGACTTTCACTTTTTGGATGGACGTTTCTTGGCGGATTAATTTGTGTGTGTACATTGTTTATTTGTTTCCCGTGGGCCTATTGCATGGTTAGGAAGTATACAGCAAGCCACACCGTGGTAGAAGGCCGCCGCTTGAAATTCAATGGGGAAGGAACGAGTCTGTTTGGCAATTGGTTTTTATGGTGGTTCTTAAGTGCTATAACATTAGGCATATATGGTTTTTGGGTTCCCGGTAATGTGTTAAGATGGGTAGCCAAGAACACATCTTTTTCCAATTGATAATCTGATACCTGTATGGGCGGAATCGCTGAACCGCCCATACTTAACTAAAACGATGATTGTTGAAGTGTTTGTCAAGCAATGTTATGGCAGAAAAGAGCTGCAAGTGCGAAAACTGGTTTATGTAGTTTTAATCACAACTTTGATAATAATGCCGCTCTCTGTTTCTGCACAAGAAACAAACGTCAGGCAAGGAGAGCATATCGCCTTGTCAATATCCAAATTAACAGGAATGGCAATAAATCCGCTGCTTGTTACTGCCTGCATAGGTGTGTATAAAAATTTCATTGCGCCGTCAGATGCAGACAAACAGTTGCCTTGGTATTCTCAATCCTGGTTTGTGGCGATATGCGGTATTTTAGCAGTTCTCGGTTTTTGCGTAAGTATTCCCACCATAACTTTAAACTTTCCGCCGCAACTTTCCGCTTTATCAGAACTTTTAAATAAAAAAATAGGGTTAGCACTCACCACGCCGGCGATTCTTGATATGGTTAATCCCATTGCGGCGCCATTGGCAGAAAACGTGTATACCGCTTTAAACACGAGTCATGCTTATATGTACGCATCTCTTATTCCGCTTGAATGGCTTGCCGGAGTACCTGAATTATTTTGGCTCGCATTGATTCAAGTAATGTTTTTTTTTACTTTTATTGCGATATGGATGTTGAACTATACTTTTGATGCGCTTATTTTCCTCTGTCCATTTGGCTGGGTTGACGCATTTCTTAAAACGGTCAGAGGAGCAGTGTATGCCGCTTTGGCCGCTTTATCCGTCACATACCCGCCGCTCGCATTTATTGTAACTTTACCGATAATAATTATCTCTCTAATATTGTTTGGGTGGTCTGTCAGAAGAGTTGTTATGGCCTCTGTTTTCTTACGTGATTTTTTTAATCGAAAAAAAGAAACTATTGTTGATGATAAGGGGATTATTGCTTTTTCTGAGTCAGGTTTAAAAATGCCTGCTAAGCGGATGGGTCGATTTAGGGAAGAAAACGGTAAATGGTCATTTACTTATAAAAAATATTTTTTAATCAAAAAAACAGTATTTATAAACAAAACTGAATCCGTTTTAAAAAAGGGATTTCTTTACTCTGAAATTCGCAATAAAATTAACAATAAAGAAATTTCAATATGTTCTCTGTCGCCGAGATACCAAAAAATCACTGAACAGGTGCAAACGTGTTTAGGTATTCAAACAATTGTGGAAAGTAAATTGAAAAAAGGATTAAAGGCAACTTTGGAATGGGTAAAAGATCTTTTTAAGCGTACCAATATTGATGCGGTACCAGAATTGGCAAAATAAATCAGGATGTAAAATTTCAACAGACGAAAAAAGGATATAAAGTAACAACTTTTATTTTTTTTGCCTTACCATTTTGGAAGATAGGATTTTACAATGAATTATGAACTCAATAAAAGTTACTTTTTTCCGGTTCAGAATATAGTAGCTAAACGCAAAAGAATCGGATTTAGCCCGATATTTGCCATAATTACCGGAATATTGCTATTATGGAGCGGAATAGTTGATAGCGAACAGATAAAAACCCTTGACCCATCAACTGAAGAAGTCGTATTTCCTATTATTCAGCACGCCATCACCTTGTGGGAAAAGGCTCAAGAATGGTTTTACATAGGTGGGTTTGCGGCAATTGGAATAGGGGTTATTTGGATAACACTTATTCTTGTGTTTAATGTGAAAGCAGCTCAAAAAGCCAAGAAATTTAATGAGAGTCGGATTATTGTAACTGATTCAGAAATAGACGGCGCATGTGAAGAGTATTTGAACGATAATTTTAAATTGATGGCTTTGAAAAAGCTTGGCTTTGAGGAAAATCAGGTTCGTGAGATTGAGTCTATACAATTTTCGGGTTATTTTTACGATGATTTAAAGACCTCAGAATGGGTACTCAAGGCGGGGGCTGATGGTAAACATCGAAGTTCACACTATGCAGCAACGCTTTTCTTTTGGTTTGATAAACAAGTTTATTGTTTTCAGCATATATTCTCTCTTTTAGAAGAGGGTGTAAAGCAAGAAGTAACGTGGGAGTGCTTTTATCAAGATATTATTTCTGTTTCTATGCGCTCCAGTACGATTAAGCGTAAAAGTAACGGAGATACGGTATTGGTAAATGTAGAAGAACTCATATTGACCACAAGCGGTGGAGTAACAATGAGTACACCGATTTCCGATTCAGAGAACGCAGAGCTTTCTGTTCAAAAGATAAAAAAATTGTTTAAGGACAAAAAAACTACTGTAATAGGAAATTTTAAAAACGAAGAATCTAAAAGTTAATTTCTCTACGTCAACAATAACGGGGTAAAAAATGGCTGATATTATTCAAATTGTAAAATATGAAGGTGACAACAGTACCTTTATATGGAAATCTCCGGTTGAGGATTTTAACACGGGTACTCAGTTAATCGTTCACGAGTCGCAAGAAGCGATATTTTTCACGAATGGTCAAGCGCTTGATTTATTTGGTCCCGGACGGCATACTCTCGAAACGCAGAATATCCCATTAGTAAAAAAATTCTTTAATAAGCCGACAAATAACGAAACTCCGTTTCATTGCGAAGTTTATTTCATAAACAAAACAGAGCAAATGTCAATCAAATGGGGAACCGACAGCCAAGTTCAATATATGGAGCCGACATATAAATTTCCGCTCAAAATAGGCGCATCAGGTGAGATGTCTCTGCGCGTTGAAGACTCAAGAAAGCTGCTTGTTAAAGTGGTTGGTACCTCTCTTGGGCCGATAGATACCGATAATGGTAAAAACAGCTCAAACAGCCGCGGATTTAAACAAAGTGATGTCATACAAATATTCCGTTCCTTTTTAATGGCAAAAGTAAAGCCGTATCTTGCCCAAACCATGCAGGGCAGCGACTTCGGCATATTCGAAGTAGATTCGCGTATGGGCGAACTCTCCGGTATCTTGCACAAACAGTTAATGCCCGATTTTACGGATTACGGAATATCGCTTGAACGCTTTTTTGTAACGACAATCGTTAAGCCCGACGGAGATAAAGCCTACGAAAGATTCAAAGAGATACACGTCCGCCAATACGCCGATGTCGCCGAAGCGCAGCTGCGCCAAAAGGTAGGAATTATAGATCAGCAAACAAGCGCGCAAAAAATGGTTATCGAATCTCAAGGGATAGCGCAAAAACGGGTACAGGAAGGATATACCTATCAAGATGAGCGTGGGTTTGACGTAGCCGAAAAAGTAGCGCAAAATGAAGGCGCAGGTAATTTTTCAAGCACAGGAATAGGCTTGGGGATGATGGGCGGCGTTGCGGGCGGAATGGGAGGAATGATCGCGGGAATGACCACAAACGCAATGGGTCAAATCGGACAGCAGCAGCCTGGAGTTCAAGCGCCTAATGTGTTTATGGGAGTGCCGATGCCCAGTGTTGGGGTACCACAGCCGCCGCTCGTTGTAGAGCCTGTTGCGCCGTCTGCATCTGTGCCAAACATGATACCCGATGATATGACTCTCTTCAAACAAAAACTCGAAAAACTAAAAATGATGAAGGAGACGGGCATACTTTCTGATGAGGAGTTCGAATTGCAGAAAAAGAGTTTGTTGAGCAGTTTGTAAATAGAGGTCAATTTTAATCTCGAACATAAAGGATATGTAAATGGCGATAGCAAGAACTAAAAGTGTACCCTTTATAGCGGTATTCATAATGATGGCGATTTATAACATTGTTGTCTTTGTAATTCCATTCAATAAGGGCGGTTGGTTTTGGACAGGTTACGGTTTCTCAATGTTTGCCATGTTGTTAACAGCCGGAGTCAGTTTATACGCTTTTGGCCGTGAAAGTCTGCGAAGTAAAGTTTACGGCATACCTCTTGTGATGGTAGCGTGGCGTTATCTGATAATTCAGTTAATTATAGGTATAATTCAGATGATTATGCCGCTCACTCCTTACAATATCCAGTTCCAATACGGAATCGCGTTAAATACGGTGCTTTTGGGAATTTGCCTTATCGGACTTATAGCGATTGATGCCGCAAGAAAAGGAATTGAGATCATCGACCAAAAAGTTAAAGAGAAAGTTTTTTACATAAAATCATTGCTGGTTGATGTAGAATGTTTGGTTGACAAAGTGAGTAACGAACCCATAAAAAAAGTTTTGAAAGACCTTGGTGAAACGATAAAATACAGCGACCCGATGAGCAATCCGCAGCTTGCAGCGGTAGAAAATAAAATCGAAGCGAAAGTTGCTGCGCTTGCGGAGATGGTTGAAAATAAAGATGATGACGGGGTAAAAGCGCTGTGCGGAGAGTTGCAGCAGCTGTTTGCAGAGAGGAATAGAAAGTGTAAGGTTTTGAAGTAGATTTGGTACGTTTTTTTCAGAGGATAACTAACAATGACAATTCTAAAATGTAAAATGTGCGGCGGTGACATCCAAGCGACGGAAGGTGCAACGTACGGAACGTGTGACTTCTGCGGTTCAAAATCGACATTACCCAAAGCCTCAGATGAGCGTAAAGCCAATTTACTTAATCGCGCCAATCATCTTCGGAGACAAAATGAATTTGACCGGGCGATTCAGGTTTATGAAAACTTACTGATGGAAGACAGTACAGATGCCGAGGCGCATTGGGGCATAGTCTTGTCGAGGTACGGTATAGTCTATGTGGAAGATCCGGCTGCGCAACTGCGAATACCAACTTGTCATCGTATGCACAGGGAATCAATACTGCATGATGCCGATTATATGGCTGCGCTGCAATATGCACCCGATGAGTACGCAAGGTCACTATACGAAGAGCAGGCGCAGGCTATTAACAAAGTTCAAAAAGGGATTTTGAATATATTATCCACCGAAAAGCCTTACGATGTGTTTATATGTTACAAGGAAACTACAGACGGCGGCAGCAGAACCAAAGACAGCGTTAAAGCACAAGAGCTGTATCATCTGTTAGAAAAGGAAAACTATAAAACTTTTTTTTCGCGGATTACTTTGGAGAGCAAACTCGGACAGCAGTATGAACCGTATATATTTAGTGCGCTAAACAGCGCAAAGGTTATGTTGGTCATAGGTACTAAGCCCGAATATTTTAATTCCACTTGGGTAAAAAACGAATGGAGCAGATATCTTGCGTTGACGAAAAACGACTCCTCTAAAATTCTTATCCCTTGTTACTCCGATATGGACGCGTATGATTTACCGGAAGAGATGTTGGGGTTGCAGGCCCAAGACATAAGCAAGATAGGTTTTGCGCAAGATTTACTACATGGAATTAAAAAGGTTATTGGAGATAAAAAAGGCGGTGCGGTTAAATCTACCGCCATAAAATCAGACATTGAGCCTTTAACAAAACGCGGCTACATGAGTCTCCAGGAGTCTAACTGGAAAAAAGCCTTTGAATCGTTTGATAAGGCTTTAGACAAGGATCCTGAATATGCACCCGCATACATAGGCAAATTGTGCGTAGAACTAAAACTCAACAGTGAAGACGATTTGTCAACTTATCCGCAAGAAATAGAGGGCATGGCAAATTTTAAGAAGGCGATGCAATTTGCAGATGACGACTACAAAGAATGCCTGAAAAAGTATGTGGAATCAAACAAAAACGCCATTGAGCAGGAAAGGTTGAAAAGTCTAAATGGCGGTGCCAAAAAATCTAGAGGGCAATATTTTCAAAAGTTACAGGAAAGATACGAAGCGGAAAAGATAGAAAGAGAAGAAAGAGAGATAAAAATAGAACTCCAAAAAACAGAGGAGCGAAAGATAGAGAATGAACTACAGGCAGAAGAATGGGAAAAAGCTCAAAAACAAATTGAACAAGATAGATTAGAGAGAGAAAGAAAAGAGGCAGAAATACCGGAAATTGAGTCCCGTAAAAAAACATCGGCGATTATTTGGGCGGTTATTGTTGCGGCGGTTGCAACTGCTGTTTACTTTGTTTTTATCGGGGGAGGATTGCAATGATATCTTAACGGCAGGAAAAGATAGGCTACGGCAGAGGATACGCTGTAAAACAGTACCAATAAAAATTTTGTAAAAAACTTAAACTTAGATAATGGGGGATTACTATGTCAGATGGTTTGGGAAGTGCGCTAAATACGATTAATTCCAACGTTTGTAGGGTAATTGATGTGGCAAACAGCGGTTTTAGCCATATAAGCAGTGGAATGAATGTTATCGACAAAAATGTCGGAACCGTGAACAATAACGTTGCAGTGATCAACAGCGAGGTTGCGAAACTTGCGCGTGAGTTTGCAGAATATGTAAAGTCCGACGCCAAAGCCAAGGCTCTTATAAGAGCGGAAGCAAAAATCGGAAATCTCAGAGATAAACTGAAAGATCAGTTTGGTCATCATGAGATCGTTAGAAAACATACTACGGGGATTTTGCAAGCGGACGATCTTGATCTCGTGCGCAGAGAAACAATTGAAACGGTAACTGAAGAACTTATGCTGCAAGCACCCGGATACTGGCTTGCTCCATGTTTGATTGCAATCGCAGCATGGCTTAACGATAAAAAAGATTTGGCCGAGAAAGCGGTTAAAGAAGCAATCAAAAGAGATGATGAAAAAACATCTCTGCTGTTCGGTTTGATATGCCGCCGCGCAAACAGAAATGCCGCCTGCTTAAAATGGATAAGACGCTATTTGGCAAATCAACACTCAGAGCAGCTTGACCGCAAAACGGTGATTATATTAGATGCGTTTGCTTCGGGATTATTGGGAGCGGATACAGAGGGTGTTGTTGAAGAGCAGCTTGAGGAATGGGTGGGCCGTCTTTCTGAGAAATCCGGTTTTGAAGATAATCAGATTACCCATTGGTCAGAAGCTATAAACCTAAAAAGGAAGTCTTATTCGGGTAAATATACCTACTTGCCAAAGTACAGCAAAACGTGGCCGGAGCTGCAAAACATAATGGAAGGCGCTTATCTGCATGCGGCGATATTTACATACTTTGAAAACATTTTCAATCAGCAATCATCGGGACTTGAGTTAAAAGAGCAAATGGATGAGATTCTCTCTTCTTTAGTTTCTGATTTTGATGAAGCGGAATTGCCGCTCCGTCAAGAATACAGGCTCTGCGAACTTGTGATAGAAAATGAAGGGAATGAAGAGCGTGCCAAAAGAGATATGGATGTGATAAAAACCGGATACGACGTCCATAAAGATTTTATGCGGTTGCTCACAGATGCGGCCATGAAGCCGGAAGCCTCCGGGGCTAGCATTTCAACTCAAAAATTTGCGTTGGCGCTCTCCCGTGAATGGATAAACAAAGCGTATCGTAATATTGTAGCAAAAAACCGCGAAGCTGTTCCACAGAGCATTGAAATAAATGTTGACAATTTTAATGACAAGACAGCCGATGGAAGAAATGAGCA
>Ga0123353_10001731_pt1 | contig 26782 bp, 18 predicted proteins | sample TergutLab28metaG_3_FD_92763 | JGI IMG/M metagenome (GOLD analysis project Ga0123353, IMG submission 92763) | Labiotermes labralis P3 segment gut microbial communities from Petit-Saut dam, French Guiana - Lab288 P3 | ecosystem: Host-associated > Arthropoda: Insects > Digestive system > Gut ...
GATCGCCCAATAGTATAATGCCCGACTCAAAAAGGCTTCATGAGGGATCACCTGAAATTCAATGACGAAATGACGGTCGTTTTTGGCAACGGCTTTGATGTCGATGATCGACCGCTTGTCGGTAATGAACGTTTTCGAATTTCTTACAGCGAAGCCGATTCACCGCCAGCGATGGATCCCATGGCTCCCCAAACACCAAACGAACTGGCACCTGACCATAAAGGATGACCACTCCTCCCTGCGGTATTATTCCTCGGTCCAGCCGTTCCGCCGCCGACGTTATTTGTGTCAACACCATCTGAAACGAAACGAACACTGCCGTCTGCAAAACCGACATTCACCCCGCCTGAATGAAAACTCTGCATAGTAAATGCCCCTGAATTAGTTTGCTCGTGGTTTTCTCTCACACAGACCGGCGCATTGGGGGGCAAGAGTGTATTGACAACCCAGCCATATTGCCCAAATATATCCAGAGGTCTTCTTCCGCGCCCGCCAGTAGCAGTGAAAGCGTTTCTCACGCTCTTACGGTCATTTGAAAAACCATTGTTTATACAATCGTTCGTGTCAATTGTATAAGTGTCAAGTCCAGCTCCACCCCCAGAACTTCCAGCAGACGGGAGTACATGGATACCACCTTTCGCATGCGCGTAACCAGTGTTTACTGCGACCACGAGTTCGCCGCAAAAAACAGTATTGCTTGTCCCGTCACTGATGGCTCCCATTCCAATACCATCCTCCATCGCCGCTGCTCCTTGTCTTTTGCATTCCGCCGATTCAGCAGCTGTAAGAACATACCCTGGCCCATACTCACTCTCTTGACCAGGCGGAACCTGTGTGAAAGGATTTCCATAGGACCAACTCACGACCCCGCGTGTGTTTCCAAACACAACGATAGAGTCACCCAGCGACAGTGCAATGTTGCTCATCGAATTGTTATTGAGACCCGTTCTATCGGCATTGCTATCAGAGGGACAGTGCAAGATAGAGATTGACTTTGGTGGAAATGTGTTGCCGTCCCAAGGCGGCCGACTACTTCCAGCAAATTCGTTGTAAATTGCGGATGCCTCCATGAAAGGAAAAAACGCAACTATTGCGCTAAATCGGGGACCACGCGCCACATTCGTGGTTGCTCCCGAAGCATTACGGTGATAACCTGAATTGGCAGGAGGAGTACGATTATCCCAGTAAGTGCCCGGCATCTGAATCCCTGCCGGGAACATATCGCGGACATCGTGATAGTTGTGCCCTGCCAGAGCGAACTGCTTCAGGTGATTGCCGCATTGCATTCGTTGTGCGGCGGCACGGGCTGCCTGAACCGCTGGCAAGAGCAGAGCGATCAGCATGCCGATAATCGCAACGACGACGAGAAGTTCGACGAGGGTAAAGGCACAACGCCTTCCCGCCGAGGAAACAGGGTGATTAAAAACAGCATAACTCTGCATGATCGATTCTCCTTGTAATGTGAATGTCTTGTAAGGTTAATGTCTTGCCCCTATTTACGGGACTGTTAGTCGATATTTCCAATGAGTACGCGGACGGGGGCACCAACTTCAAACGATCCGCTTGCCCCTTTTTCCGTTACGGTCAGGCTGTGCGGTGTCTTGTCTTTATCCGCATACTGAGCATTTGTGTATCGGTAGGACTGCCCTCCCGTCAATACAGTGCCGCCATACTCATCTTTGGATTCCTTTTGATTTTCTACCCCCTTCTTGTCCACTAGTACCGCATATTCACCGGCTGGGGTTCCGTCATAGCCGTAAGTCCGCATCGTGGCAACACCGGACGCATTCGTTGTTCCCATGGATGTACCATACGTGGACGGCGACTTGGCGGACAAGGTTACGATTGCTCCTTCTAAGGGCTTTCCCTCCTGTGTGATCGTAATGTTGACCGAAAACAACTTCGGCAAATCTGCGGGCCGCCCCTTGTCGCCGCCACCACAACCTGCCTGAAACAAAAGGGTACTGCCGAGTGTTAAAAATAAAATTGTTCGCATGGTATTGTACTGTTGGTTAGAAGTATTGTTGGTTAGAGTTAAAAATGTTCCTGTTCTAGAAGCGGCGGATGTAAGTCCGCCGCTCCTATTTCGCCTAAGAGGCTGCGCGGTAACATAGGAAGTTTAGGCAAGTGTTTTTTGGACAATTTTTATTGATTTTCGTGCAAACGGTAGTGTTTTACCCTCATTGTTCCCAAAAAGATCGATTTGTCATGAAATTGTGGCGAAATCGCTATTTTTCACAAAATCACACATCGTTTTATGTAATCTTCCCAAATTACCGCGCAGCCTCTCACAGCGTTCTCGATTCACCGCCATCGATGGAGCCTAAGGCTCCCCAAACGCCGAAAACACTGTTTCCAATGCGGTGGGGTCTACCGCCGCCTACAGCACCGTTCAACCCGTTGGTGTCTATGGTGTCCGAAACGAAACGAACACTTCCGTCCACAAAGCCGCAATTGACCCCGCCAGAATGGTAACTCTGTGGAGGAAGTGACCCCCAAGTCGTTAGCTCATTTTGATCTGGAACACATGAGGGTCCATTCGGCGGCATGATTGTGTTGAAAGCCCAGTAGCCATACCACACGTCGTAGATACGCCACCCGCGATAAGGATTGCTGGCAGCTGAAACAAGCAACGACCGATTACTGCCCGGTTCATAAGCAGTATTCAGACACAAGTTTGCGTCCGTATCCATGTTGTTCAAATTAAAATCAGCATGAAAATAAGCTCCACCCTTGGCACTGCGACGATCATTAGCATTATCCTCCCCACCGGTAGGCGTAATCTCACTGCAAATAATCGTGTTACTGGTTCCATCCCTTACTGCGCTCATGCCTCTGGCAAGAAGACGCATCCTCGTCAGTTCCCTCTGAATCCCCGCTGCATTATCTGCGCGTGTTCCGTTTGGAAAAACGACCTGTCCCCTTTGAGGGGTAGCAACACTGCCATTACTGTGAGCGACGGCAGTCAGCCATCCCGTCCAAATTCCTCGCTCATTTCCAGAATTAGCGTTATTTTCAGTGCCATTCAGTATCCGAGTGGCATCCCCCATGGAAAGTTGGATCGACATTCGGAGACCGCCTCCGCGTCCCGGTCTGCCAGCACCAACTCCATCGGAGGGGCAGAGGTAAGGAGTCACCCTGTTGGCAGCCGGTGCGTTCCACGAACGGTGATTCATCGTTGTGCTTCCTGCCCATTGGTCATACATTGCTTGCTGTTCCAAGAAAGGGAGGAATGCCACCAGAGGGCTAAATCTTTGTCCATATCCGTCATCCCAGAGATATTGCCAATTATCGCCGGGTATGTGCGTATAGGCGGGGAATTTCCCATGAGCACTGTGATAATTCTGTGCAGCCAAGGAAACTTGCTTCATGTTGTTGCTACACTGCATTCGTCTCGCGGCTTCGCGGGCAGCCTGCACGGCAGGTAAAAGAAGGGCGATTAACATTCCGATAATCGCAATGACAACAAGAAGCTCGACAAGAGTAAAGGCGGCTTTTTGTTTCTGCAACCTTTTACAGATTAAGGGGTTACGTTGCCCCCCCCCATTGGAGGTGTTGGAAACAGTGATGTTTTTCATGATTTTTCCTCGCAAACGTTTAAATTTCCGGCACGACCCGCGTGCCCCTCAAATGACGTTCTAACCCAAAAGTAGGGGGATGTCAAGTAGAAAATACTCGGACAGGGGGAATTTTTCATTATTTTCCTCCTTTCGAGATGTGTCAGAAACGATTCCCAAACGTCCAAACCACTGCTAAAGAACCGCCCCGACCAGCGTTATGAGTGTACAGTGGTTTCTTTTTTTTGACAATTCTTTTTCGCGCAAAAATCCTATTTTTTTGCGCATGTGGAACATGCAAAGTTTGTATTGCAGAAGAGACTCCATGCTGGATCGATAGCGTGATAATTGTATAATGGGGGCTATTCGCCCGAAAGGAATGTGATGATGTTTCAAAAAATTGTTTTTCCTTTTTTGTTGTTCGTAGCGTTATGCCTTTTGGGGGTCGCTGACGAAAGGTTTCCCGACCGCGATATTCAATGGATTTTCGACCGGTATCTGGTCTCTGACCCAGTATCGCTGATCCCCGCCGAAGGGCTCGCAGGTTGGACGACGCTTGAGGGCAAAGAAAAGCCGAGATGGTCAAACCAAGAGGGTCAATTGGTTCTTGCCCGAGCGGACAGAAGCCGCCAGATTCCGGAAGGGTATCTTTTCACTGCCAAACAGTACACCAGTTTTATTCTCGATTTCGCGTGGGTGACAACGAAGGGGGGGAATAGCGGCATCAAGTATCGTCTCAACGACTACGGCGAAACCGGAGCAAAGGTCAATAACAAAGCCTTCAGTTGGCTTGGCACCGAGTATCAGATTTTGGACGATGCCAACCACAGCGAGGGGAGCAAAGGGGAGGGTCAGTGGTCCGCTGCATCACTGTACAGTGTATTCGCGCCAAATAAGGAAACAAAACGTTTGAACCCACATGGGCAAAGCAATACAGGACGCATTATTATTTTGGGCAACCACGTCGAACATTGGCTCAACGGTAAAAAAGTGTTGCAATATGAGGTAGGAAGTGAGTTTTGGAAAGAATCAATAGAACAAAGCAAGTTCGTAAGAGCAGAGGGATTCGGCGAAAATTCGACGGGATTCATCGCGCTGCAAGATCACGGAGATGCGATCATTTTTGAAAAGATCGTTGTTCGTGAAATCGGTAAGGCTTTCGCTGGAAATTAACTTTCCCCTTTTCTGTTACAGTCGCCATTTAGCTACTGCCGTGCTTCCTCAAACGAAAACGCCGGGCGATAGTCCGCTTCGTTCTGGAACCTCACATTCAACCGCCCACGATACGACGGATGATATTGACAATTGATATCCAGCCAGTTTGTGAGGATCAATTTTTCTGTGTCGCTTAATTTTAAGTCGGGATGCGTCTCCGTTAATTTTGCGGTGTATTGATTCACCGCCTGTTCGTCAAGTGTAGTCCGCTGGCGTCCGTTAATCATTGCTGCCAAGGGACTTGACAATGCCCCTAATTGGTACGGTGGAATATAGTGAATGTCATTCATCGCCGCATCCTCGTTCCGATATTTCCGTTCACCGAATAACTTGCGTTCCGTTTGAGCAAGTTTGAGAAGCGAACGATAGGAAACGCTTGATGTTTCTATCGGAGTCCCGCGCAAGTCCAAACCTGCCTGCAACTCCTTTGCACCATGACACTCAACACAATGCTTATCGAGAATTGGCTGGATTTGCCGGTCGTAATCGAACACGAGTTTTGCTTCCGTTTGTGTTCGCTGTGGACCTGGCAACGAGGCAGAACGAAGCAACGCTTTTGGCGTGGCGGCAGAGCGGGGCGGAGCCATGTCCGGTGTTTCGTGGCAGCCAATGCAACTCCGCACTTCGCCGGGATTGTAATTGACATACGTTCGCTCCGTTTGGATGGCGCAATAATTCGCGTCCAACGCCTGAAAGTAGATCGCTCTTCCTGCTGGTACAAGAAAATGGGCACTGCCGTCCTCTTCGACTGGCACCACACCATGCTGCACCTTTACGCTGAGCAAACCATCACCGATAAAACTGTGCGTGTGCGTGGAACCCTTGGTGTCATCGCCATAATTTTTCCGTGCCGACCAAGGACGCGGAATTTGTTCGAGAATACGAATGTATTTGACATCGCCGCGATTCACCCCCCTTCCATTATGACCGTCCATGCCGACATAAATGTCGGTCACGACACATCGGGCAAGTCCCTGAGCAGCAAGTTGCGAATCGACCGTCAGACCAGTGGGAACCGGCGGACGTTCACGCGGGACCAAAGGAAACGGATGCCATAACGAAACTGCCGGATCCTTCAGCAACATCGTTTCGCGTCCTGCCTCATCAAGCAGAGACAGATCATAACCGGCAGGCTCCGACCAGACCAGCCCTTTGGGTTTGTGTGAAACAAGAAAAAGTTCGGTCGATAGCGGATAAGGATTACGAAAAAGTCTTCCCGGTTTGCCAGTCAAGTCATGGAACCACTTTCCCTGTTCATCTTTGAAGTGAAATCCGTTGTGATGGAATGTTGCAACGTCGTCCGTAACATAGTGCATCGCCTCTACGCTTCGGATGTGCTTTGTGGTATCGACCACAATCACCGTCCCGACGGCATTATTGGGGCAACAGTGTGACGCACCAAGCATGACGATTTTGCCCTGCACGTTCGGAATGCTTCTTGCTTGGATCATCGTTTCTGGGTAAGAAATCGTATTGCCATAAACTTCCACCGAGCCGGAACCATCGGGATTCATGCTCCAAAGAGCCTTGGCGTTTCCTGCCGCCTTATCGACGTATTCCCAACGATGGTACAAGATTCGACCATCGGGAAGAATCGTCGGAGTTGCTTCGCTCAATGGACTGTACGTTAATGGACGCATTCCGGTACCATCCGCATTCATCCGATACAAGTTTTTGACAGTAAAGGTATCACCACTGTCGCACAGCACACCGAATTGACATCGCGTTGTCGCAAAAACAATGCCGCCATCCGGCAGATAGCATGGTTCCATATCGTCAGTGCCATGATGATAACCGCGTCGATATTTTGCGACGAGTTCGGTTTCATTTTCTTCGGGAAAGGTCAATTGTTTCAATCCCGTACCGTCAACGTTGACTTCGTAAATCCGATAACCTGTGTCGTTCGCCTGTTTGAAATCGAAAACGATTTTTTTTGCATCGAACGAAAGATCGAACCAGCCGACCACGCCTGTTTGTGTCAGTTCGGGAACGATTTCACGCACCTTGCCGGTTTTCAGGTCGAGAACACACAACCCACCGCCGGGCATCCAACGGCTGTTGACGTACTCGGTGTAAATGTGGTTGCCCGTGTAGGTCAACCGGCGAATGAAAAGAAGTTCGGTAATGCCTTGATCCATCAACTTTGTCGCAGCGTCGGCGTTGAATTGGAATGTTGTTTGTTCAACCGGCTGCACCGCCGGCACTGGCGGTGGTGGAGCGGGACGAGGAGTATTTTTCGTGTATTCTTCAACGCTCGGATAAGGAACCGGTTTATCTCGAACCTGAAAGACAACGCTCCCACGTAGCGAACCAGTATCAAGACCGACTTTGGCTTCAAAGCGGTTGTATTTCTTGTCCAACTTAAAATGCAGCATTGCCGGAGCGTGCGACCAAAAACCGAATTTCTGTGTTTCGTTCGCTATGGAGAGTGGCCTGCCTTGATGATTTTTGTCGATGTGGAGATTTCCCCAGCCGACTTTAACGCTTTCCGGTTGGAGCGTCGTTAATCGCACGGCATTGCCACTGGTGTCGTAAAGTGTCGGCTCTCCCCAGATGGCTTGATCGTAGTCGTGGGAGTCGCTGCCGTAGGTGACAATCAGGTACAGGTCATTGCCCCCGCTGACATCGGCGGTCAGCGACACCGGCTTATCGCCGGATTTGAGCAATTTCGTTTCAACAGGTTGAAAGGCGAAAGCGGCACTGGAAAGCAAAAGAAAAAGGGTCACTGAGCGGATCATCGACAAGTCCTCCGAGAAAGGGATAACAAGGGAACGGTGATGGATTTCGGATACTCTGATCCTCTGTCCTTAGGCCACTTGGTAAAGTCTAATTCTTACTTTTTTTTCGTCAATTCTTTTATGCGCAAAAACTCTCCTTTTTTGCGCCAAATGGACTGAGACAAATTGTGTTGAAGAAGAAATGTAATATACTTTGTAAGTGAGTTTTTGTACTCTTACATGATGATAGCTTCGTTTTTGTCATGGACACTATCAGACCTGTTACCCACAAGCGAGTTCTTTTGTTGGTCGAAACATCCCGTGCTGCCGGAAGAGGGATCATCGAAGGGGTCTCGCAATATGTGATCGAACGCCAACATTGGCTGATTCATTTGAATGAAGGTCATTTGCACGACATGCCTCCCTGGCTCCTCTCTTGGAAGGGAGATGGTATCATCTCCCGAACCGTCAATGCAGAAACCAATCAAATCCTCAAAAAAAAGAGAATCCCCAGAGTCGAGTTGCATGGGAACAACATCGATTTTCTCAACGAAGTTAAGGTGAACGAATCTCGCATCGCGGAGTTGGCGGCAGACCATCTTTGGGATCAGGGATTTCGCCACTTTGCCGTTTTCGGACTGGGTAATGCCTGGTGGATTGAGCAACGGCGTACGTGCTTTGTCGAGGCTCTTTTGAAATACGGAACGAAACCGTTGGTCTTCCGAGTTCCAGATATTGGCGAAGTGTTTCCTTCGTTGATCGTCAATGAACCACTCATGAAGAAGATTGTTCGTTGGATCAGAAGTCTTCCCAAGCCAGTCGGTATCTGGGGTGTCACCGACCTCAATGCCTTTTATATTGTCGAAGCTTGCCTTCATGCGGGGATTTCCATTCCCGAGGAAGTGGCTGTTCTGGGAACGGATAATGACCCTCTATTTTGTAAAGCGTTGAACCCTCAACTGTCCAGCATTGACATTAATGCCCGTGAAATTGGATATCAAGCGGCGATTCTCCTTGACAAGAAAATGAACAGGCAAGGTGTTTCGGTGCCGATAGTGACTGAACCGTCTCACGTTGAGGTGCGGCAATCCACTGACATCATTGCCGTTCATGACCGACATATTGCCCGAGCACTCAGTTACATTAAGGAACGATCTTCTTCATCGTCATTGTGTGCGAAGGAGATTGCCCGGTGGAGCGGTACCTCGCTTCGTTCTTTGCAGTCGAAATTCAGGCGGCATCTCGACAGTACCCTTGAAGAGCAGATTGCCAAGTGCCGCATAGCTCATGCTTGCCGACTTTTACGAGACAGTGATATAAAAATCAGTTCCATTCCGGCACTGATTGGCTTTACTTCGGACAGTTATTTTTTTACTCTGTTTCGGAAGCATCAACAGGTTACGCCGCAATCTTATCGCAAAATGCAGCGTGAGGGATCCAATATCGTATGTCAAGTGCAAGTGGAACGCCTGTGCTGACACCCTGCCCATCGATCAAACGACACCGATAAAAAAACGGAGTGACGGCAGGCACCAACTGAACGAGGGCGTAGCCGAAAAATGACCCGTTCCGGGTCTATCAACTCCGTTTACTCGTTTCCCACAGCATAGAGCGTACCGTTCACAGGGACGTAAAGGGTTTTGTTTGCGGCGGTTGCCGTGCAGTAGGTGCCATCGGGCATGCGGACTTCGGAAAGGATTTTTTTCTCCGTGCCGTGAGCAAACACCCAGAACGTCCGGCGACCATTTCCGATATAAACTTTGCCATCGGCGATCAGTGGCGATGCCCAAACAGGACTGCCGATCATGTGCGTCCAGTGTGGTTTACCGGTTTTCGCATCAAGGCAATGGAGCATCCCGCTGCTGTCGGCGACGTAAAGCAAACCATTCGCAATCGCCACGGTCGAATCGCTGCTTGTCATCTCCTTATAACCCCAGATCAAGCCGCCCGTTTGCCCGCTGGCGCGCGTGAGGTCGCCCGTTTTGGTCGCGTCCAAGCAGACCAGCCAGCCCTCTTTCATCCCATGGTGCATCTCTTGTGTACACACAACGTAAATGCGATTGTCATCAAAAACCGGATTGGCGGTAATCTGGAACGATGTTGAATCGTGCTGATGATCGATGGGGATTTTTTCTTCTTGCGTCTGAGCCAACGGATGACCATTGAAACGCCAGACATTTTTGAGCAGAACAGGTGTTTCCGCCTGTTTGGCTTTTTCGATCTCTTCAGCGGTCAACGCTTCGACAGCAAAAAGATAGCCGCTGCCCGTTCCTTGGAAGATGAGTTTCTTGCCATTCACCATACCCATCGTCGGCGACGACCACTGTCCGTGGGCAATGTCGGGACCAATCTGAAAATCGTCCCGAGCGATGACTTTGCCGGTCTTTTTGTCGAGGACAACAAGTGTCGGTGCTTCGGGATTCATCACGTACTTATGCGTCCAATCGACACCATTCGATGTGCAGACGTAGAGGCAGTCGCCGTCGATCAGGACGGCACAGTTGGCAGCGTTGTGCGACATGACACCCATCGTCTCGGTCAAGTCGTTCATCCAGATGATGTCTGCATCTTTGTCCGAAAGAGTGAGCGGCGGCATTCCCGCTGGGACGCTGTACGTCGCTTCGTCCACAAACGGACCCTGATTGCCATTGGCTTGCCCGTTGATGTCGAGGCAGAGGATTTCACAGCGGTTGGTCGTGAGATAGATTCGCCCGTTTTCGACTGCCGGTGGCGAGCAGATACCGACGCGGTTCCAATCACTGTATTTGATGTTGGTTCGTTTTGGGGTGACGAGTTCCCACAAGAACTCCCCCGTTTTTTCATCGAGGCAGATCAGCACCCCTCGGTCCCCCTGCAACTGCGGAATCTCTTGACGCATCGAATCGGTAACGCCCACGAACACCTTGCCTTCCGCAACGATGGGCGTACCATAGACAATATTGCCGACGGGAGCAGTCCACCGGACATTTTTTGTGGTAGTCGGATCGACCAATCCGGTCTGGGAATTTCGCCTGCCTGCGTCGAAGGAATCGGGCAGACCTGTTTCGCCGGAGACCATGTTCCGAGTGCCATATTCCCCCCACTGCGGCTGATCGGCGGCGAATGCACCGAACGACTGGAAAAAGATGCAAATGAAAAATGTTACCCAGTGCTTCATGATGGTCTCTTGAAAGGTTTGTTTGCTTCCCCAGATTCTAAACAACCTTTCTGAGTCTTGCAATATGGAACTGTCCGAAAAATAAGCCGACAGTGGGAATTGTAACTGTCTATTTTTTCTCAGAGGGTGCGCCGCAATTTAGGGGGTTTAGGCAACATTTTGGCGTGTAGTTTTGTGAAACTGGGTACTTTGTTATTGTCCTTACCGCCAAAATGGTCGGTTTATCGCAGACTAATCGGGAGATTGGGGGAATTTTTCTCTATTTTAACAAAAAACGCCCAACAATGTTTTCTCAAATTACCTAAATTACGGCGCACCCTCTCAGACCGTGAACAATTTCCCCGCAAAAACGCGAAGAAACAATTCGCTATTTTGCCCATTTTTAACAATTTGCCAGTGCGGAGTCAAAATGGGAAAGGCAGTATGTGAAAATAGGCAAAGAAAAAGGAGAAAATAGACAGTTACTGGGAATTGTTTCATGGGAATCGGCAGACTGACGTTCGCCGTTTTTTTATGACGGAAAGCACCAGAGCACAAGCAGCTTCTTGATTTTTCGCAAAATTGCCGATAATGAGAGGGCAGTCGGATAGATTGCGGGATGTTCGATGAATCTTGTACAAACACAATGATGACTCGTTTGCCAGACTTGCCAATGCGTGTTACGGATATAACTCTATACAATTTCAGAGGATTCCGTGAGGTGCAGATACCGCTTCATGGAAGACTTAACGTTTTTTGCGGCGTAAACGGTAGCGGGAAATCTACAATCTTGGATGCGACAGCAATCTCTTTATCGAGGCTGGCAAATGGTGTGAAGACAAGCAATCCGCATTGCTCAAACGGAAGGAGTTGATTGGCAAATGAAACACGTCAAAAAATAATCTGAACCGAAAGAGTTCGCTGATTGGAAAGCCAATGGGCCGCCTGACGGTCCGCCGACGTTTGATGTGTTGAGGGGAACGAAAACAGGACATCTCATCAAAAAGGCTTTGATACAAGAACAAGGCGGACTTTGTTGTTACTGTGAATGTCGAGTTACGGGAAATGATTCTCATTCCGGCTGTTGTCACGGTCTGCCTACTCTTTTTCGTACACCCGCACGTAATCGACTTCAAATACTTTCGGATACGGCATATCAGGGCTTACTTTGCCTGACCACGGCAGTTGAAACAACGCGATCAGCATAAACATCTTTTTGCGCGGCGTTTCCCCCTTATATTCCTTGACGAGTTTGCCATCAACATACCAGCCCACACCGTCCGGTCGCCAGTCAACGGCGTAAGTATGAAAATCCTTGGACGGGTCAAACCCCATCTGCACAACAGGACTTTCGTTTTTCGTAAAATGGATGCAAAACATATTCAAACCCTTTGCCGCATCTTTGCCGAGTTGCTCAAAAATGTCGATTTCCACCACGCCATACCGAAATGCCGTTTGGTCAAATTGCGTTGCTGTGCGGCTTGGAGAAAGTGGGACACCTCGGCGAAATCTGCAAAACGGAATTCGGGATGACAATGGGAGAGTACCGGAAATCGAAAGGAAAATGAATATACTCACAATGGGGTCAACTTTTGTGTTTTTTTCACAGGGGACAAAACGGCAGATGACAGACAGCAGACACAAGCGGTGCGGTAGCTGCTGTCTGCAATCTGCCGTCTACTTCCAGGTGGGAACAAAGCAAAACTGACCAATTTGTACCCGTTTGAAGTATATTCCAACAAAGCACTTTATTGGCGATGTGGAGTACAGCAATCACTGTTTGAAGGATTTCCCGGTGCCCAGCCATTACAGCCCTGCCATTCCTGCCTGATCGTTCACACTTTTGCTGCCAAAAACGCTTCAATCGATTCGTATTGCTGGTCAAAGTGTTTCGCTTTCTCGAAAAGTTCCGCCAAGGTTACTCTGGGATGATTCAGGCCGCCAAGAATGACATAGCAGAACAAGTCCGGTCGCCTCTCCTGGTCAATGGATGACCAATCGGGAATGTAAATCCCACGATGGAGCGTACTATTGGGACGCATGATGTGGTTGAGTTCCTGGAGAGCGGGAGCAAGGTCCTCCATGCTCAAGTCTTTTCCAATGCGAGGATTGATGACCATCAGGCATCCCGCCGCTGTTGCCGTTGCCCGGTCACATTTGGCAAAGAGTGAACGCCCTAAATTGGCTGCCATCGTGTCGCCGATGGCGTACCTGTCCTTCAAGTTACGAACCTGAAAAGCGGCAAACAGCAATCGTCCCCGACCAATGACATCATTGAGGTCGTTACCATCAAATACCCCATGATCGCTGGGCAGCGTTGCGTACATGTTGAACGTGTGGAAGGTGCGGACAATCCATGTATTGATGGGTGTCCAGCCTTCCGTCAATTTTGCCCGTATCAGAGAACCGACCTGCGCATTGTCAATGATCGTCATTGGCACACCGAGATTGGCAATCTGTCCGTAGGCGACAAGAGCATTGAAGCACTGACGGGGACCATCCATATTCGGGGCGGGGAGAGTGGCGATGACAATGACATCCTTCGCCGGGTCGCCTCCACGGCTTTTGATAATATCCTTGGCGATTTTGATCACAATGGGTCCTCCGCCGGAGCCGGTGCCGCCACCAAGACCGACGCAAACGATAATCTTTTCAAAGTCGTCGCCGAATTCACGAAGAATACCGTTTCGTATTTCGGTCGCTTTCGCCTCGACGCACGCTTTCCCGATTGCGGGGTCTTTTCCCGCTCCCTGATTGCCGACGAGCAGTTTCGGAATGGGGTCTTCGATGGAATCCAAGTCGGTCTGCGCCGTGTTCACTAAGAACACACGGCGGTAGCCAATACGGTGGAATATTTGTGCGATGTTGTTGCCGCACTGTCCCACACCGACGATGCCCATCTTGAACGCAGGCGGATTCGTACTCGTAAAATTGTCCGTGATGGCTTTTGGTGATATTGTAGATCGTGTGTCATCGGCTTCCACAAAGCCGTCAAAATCGTCAAAGTCTGACATTATTCTTGAGATTGGTGTTAAAACTGTTTAGCCCGGATATTTCACGGGGTGATTCTTTACAAAACTGGTCGTTGGTGTAAACTGGTGTCACTACACATGTCGCAGTGGAACTGCAACCCATTTTGCCTCCAAACGACCAAAACAGAGTGTATCACGCCAGCCGCCCGATTTCAATCCCCCCGTCCTTCACCCGTTCGCCCCGCAAACAGATCGCCGTCCAGTTTGATGGCGGACAAATGACCTCCGATGTCGGTGTCCTTCTTTTGCCCCACATCGGAGGCTGAAAACCAAGCAAAACCGCTGCCCACAAACAAAAATACGCAAAAACCCACCAAAAATCGGCGAATGAATTATCCGGGCTAACAACATCCGAACATGTTCTTCGCGATCACGGATGCCCCCTGCCGATGAGGTGTGGCATTGTCAGGATATATTAGCAACTGCCGTGCCAAATGTCGAAAAAAGAAAACAACTCATCTTCCTCTGGAAAAAAAGGGAAAACGGTGGACGATTGACAGAGCAAACACTGAAACGCCCCAAGAACCACACGCCCCATGTGCTGCAAAATAATACAACTGCTGTTTTTTTTGCCAAAACTGCGTTATTTTGCAGCACACTCTATGAGGAAGTTTATTGTGCTCGCGGCGAGATGGAAAATCGCATCAAGGAAGTGCAGTTAATGTTGTTTTCGGATCGTACGAGTTGTCACGGCTTTCGGGCGAATCGTTGTCGTTTGCTTCTTTCCAGTTATGCGTACATCTTGGTGGAGACGATCCGCCGAACCGCTCTTCACGGGACACCGATGGAGCGAGCACAGTGCGGAACGATTCGCGAGAAGTTGTTCAAAATTGCGGCGGTGGTGAAGGTCTCTGTGCGTCGGAATTTGTCCTCGTTGCCGACTTCGTGTCCTGTGCAGGATTTATGGTTGCGGGTGTATGATCGATTGCGATTGGATCGGTTGCATGAGGTTCTGCCGTTGCCCACGAGTTGAGGTCGGGACAATCAGAAAATGTCCCGACCTCCGTTGGACAACGATGGGGGAAAGGGGGCTTTGTGCAAAAAGAGGCTGAAAAACAAGCAAAACCGCCGCCCACAAACAAAAATACGCAAAAACCCACCAAAAATCGGCGAATGAATTATCCGGGTTAGGGAATTATATCAACGTTTGGAGAGATTTGCAAGAAGAATTCGAGCGTGTCGAGAGGAATACCGAGATGTCGGGCAATTTCCGGTAATTCCAAACCGAATTCCAGCAGCATTTCCGCTTCACGGCAAGTCTCGTAAAAACTGATTTCCGGCATTTCTCCCCGCCGCCTCGATGGTTGCGGGGTGTTCGCGCGTTCCGACTGCCCCTTCGTACTTTCCTTGGGCACCTTGGTACTTTCCTTGGGCGACTGTTGCGGATCGTCCAAGAGTTCCTGCAGATTGAAGGACGTGCTTCTCTTGATTGCCCGGTGGATGCTTTCCAGGTCATCGGCTAATTCTTGCAGCACCTCGGCAAGCGGCGGAGCTTTGGAGGCAGACTCCGCTGCCGAAGTCGGACTACGTCTGGACGGATCGGCTGGGGTCGCTTGATTCGCTTGGCTTTGTTGCCGTTCGATCTGTTTCCGGGAGACTTGTTCCCAATGTTCGACCAGAACTTCCAAGCGGTTTGCCATTCGGTTCGCATGCAACGTGACCGCCTGCAATGCCGTCGCTTTGGAGTCGATCCGCCCGATAATCCGGCGACCCATCTGATGAAGTTCCGCTTCCCATTTCACGGCAACTCCTTGCGGGTTACCGGTGGAAGGCACCCCCACGAAGCCACCCCGTTGGGGTGAAGGTTCTTTTGACATCGGGTGGTCCGCCAAGACATGTTGTTGGCGTTTGACTTCCTGCATGGCTTTCCGTCCTGCCTCAACTTGTTGCTGTTTTTGGGCATTCTGTCGGCTCCGATGACTGATCTGCCGCAATAACGCCACGATGATGACGACGAGGCAAAGCACCAAAAACGTGAAAACAGGTTCCATGTGAAAACCGCTAAATCCTGATAGGTTCCATCGAAAACTCATCGAAAACAGGCAATTACGAGGTCAGTTGCCAAGTCTCTCTGACATGATCGTTCGGTTGCTCCTTTGCGAAGTCGAACTCCATTTCATCGGAATGTGACATTCTACCGCAACGCTCTGTGAAAATCAATGCCTTCCCTTTCGTGGGCAGACGATCTGCTATCTGTAAAAGGAGTTAGGAGATAGAAGTGAGGAGTGAGAAGTCGCATGCGGTGTGGTAAGTCCATGATCAAACAGTGCGGTAGTACTCTTCTGACTCCTTACTCCTGTCTTCTGTATTCTTTCGTACGGAAAGAGGGATACAGCAAAACTGGGCATCAAATTTGCCAACGAAGGTCTAACCGTTCTTTTCGGCGGCAACGACGGCGGACATGGTGTCGGAAGGGACGGCAAACCGAATGTTCGTAAAGCCAGCGGCTGCTAAGTCGGCACAGATTTCCTCGAAGGTATAGACCATGCCGTTTCGTGTGTTCACCAGCATGTTGATGCCGAACAACGTTCCTTGCATCGGCGAAGTGCGACTGGCATCCATCACGAAATCTCTGACGGCAATCCGTCCGCCCGGTTTTAACGCCCGATGCGCCTTGGCAAAAAGTGCCTGACTCTCGGCGCGACCATGCTGATGAATGATTGCACTGATCCAAGCGAAATCGAACTCGACCGGAAACTCATCACGATAAAAATCCCCTTCCACAAATGATACGCGGCTTTCCAGCGGTGTCCCGGCAAACCGCTGCTGCGCTTCCCGAATGGCGACGGGCAAATCAAAAATCGTGCCTTCCGCTTTCGGGAGCGTTTCCAAAAACGCCCAAGTGTAGGTTCCCGATGCGCCGCCGATGTCGATGAACTTGATATTGTCTGCGGCAAAATCCAGCACACCGGACTTTTGCAACTCGTTGACCATCGGACCGGCAACAGTTCGTCCGATGCTATTCATCGCAAGAATAAACGAAACGCCGTCCGTTTCCGGTCCAAGGATGCTGCCTTGTTTCTGCGCGGGAGTTCCATGAGTCACGACCCATGCAAGTTGTGACCAACTGCGCAGGCAGTTTCCTTGATGCCGAAGCATCGGAACAAATGTTGCCGGATGCCGGCTGTCAAGCGATTCCCGAAAGGCTTCCACAACGGAATACCGGACATCCGTCGACTTGGCAAAATATCCCAAGCCAACAAGCGCATCAAGCAGCACGGTCAGGGCATGAAGATCGAGCGTTGCCGACGTTGCAAGATCAGCGGCGGTGACGCTATTGGAACGTTCGAGAATCCGTGTGGCGAGATCGAGTTCCGCCATGGCGATCAGGACACAAGGTTCTTGAAAAGACGAAGCCGCTCGCAAGCGGTCAGAAACATCGGAATAGGACATGAGGAATAATAGAGGGAAAAACCAATCGTCCGTTCAAAGATAAACCGCTGCCCCCTATTTGTCAAGGCGCACACCCAAGCAACCCGTCGAGACTTGCAATTTTTCCGTTTGGCGGTTATCCTTAAAGGGCATTTTGTACCCAGCTGTGGCATCGAGTCCACTGGCGTTTTTTTACCCACAAATTTTCCATGCAACACAGACGTCATTTTTTGAAGCGAGCTTCGGCATTGGTCGGTGCTCTTTCCTCGGTTTCCCTTTTCCCCTTGACCGCAAGAGCGCAGCAAGCCCCTTCGGACAAACTCCGCATTGCCTGCGTGGCGGTCGGCGGACGCGGCAGAGGCGTTTCGACTCTCGCTGCCCGGCATGGGGAGGTCGTCATGATTTGTGATGCCGACCTCCGCAATGCCGAAGCGTTCAAGAACAACATTAAAGCAGAAAAAGCCGCCATTGTGCAGGACTACCGCAAAGTCATCGACAATAAAGATGTCGATGTTGTGATCCAGGGCGCACCCGATCATTGGCACACGAAAATCAATGTCGAAGCCCTTCGTGCCGGTAAGGACGTGTATGGCGAAAAACCACTCACGCTCACCATCGACGAAGGAAAGTTACTCTGTAAAACCGTTGCGGAAACGAAACGCATTTTTCAAACGGGAACACAGCAGCGCAGCGACAATCTGTTCCAAACGGCAGTCGAACTCGTTCGCAATGGTCGGCTCGGCAAACTGACCACGGTGTATGTTGCTGTGCCATTTTTCACCACGAAAGGGGGACCCTATCCGCCCGAGGAAGTGCCGAAGGAGATCGATTGGGACCTTTATCAAGGGCAAGCTCCGCTCGCCCCCTTTTCGAGGCATCGTATCAATGGCGTGTGGCGTTGGTGGTACGACTACGCGGGGGGCATTGTGACCGACTGGGGCAACCATCATGTGGACATTGCTCTGTGGGGGATCAATCGGGAACATTCGGGACCGGTCTCTGTCGAGGCACGTGCTCTGTTTCCGAATGAGGGCAAACCGGACTGTTACAACACGCCGGATCGGTTCTTCTCTCGAATGGTCTATGCCGATGGTTTTGAGGTTCTCTATTCGGCGGCAATGGGGGAAAAGGCAACTTACGGAGCGGTCGATGGACACGTCGAAACGACGGCGGAACAACTCGGCTGGATGTTCGGCAAAGATTGTCCTGAAGAGGTTCGCAATAGCAATCGCAACGGGATTATGTTCGTCGGCGATCAAGGCAGGGTGTTTGTGAATCGCGGCGGTGTCTATGGCAAGCCGGTGGACGACCTCAAAGAGAATCCGCTACCGGAAAATGCCTGGCGGGCAGCAGACCGGGCACCGTTGGATTCCAAACAGGACGGAACACCGCGTCTGATGGAAAACTTTTTCGATTGTGTTCGTTCCCGTCAAGAACCGGTTGCCTCGGCGGCGGTGGAACATCGCAGTATTACGGCATGCCATTTGACGAACATTTCGATCAGGCTGGGCGGTCGCAAAATCGAGTGGGACCCTGTCAAAGAAGAGATCATCGGCGATGCCGAAGCCAAAGCGATGCAAAGCCGGAAACAACGCGAGCCGTATGCGATTTCGTGAGACCCGGCTCTCCGCAGTTTCTCACAAAGGCACAAAGGGCACGAAGTTTTTTTATTCTTCGTGTCCTTTGTGCCTTCGTGAGAGAAAATTTCTGTTGCGAAACCGTGTACTAGTTTTGCCCCAAAACCCAGTGGATCATCTCCTTGATCTTGATTTTTCCCTCGTCGCACACTTGGGCGACGGTCTTGGCGGCATCCTTGACGAACGGCTGTCCGAGCAATGTTCGCTCCGCAAGGAACGCTTTCATTTTGCCATCCACGATTTTTTCGATGACATTTTCCGGTTTGCCCTTGCTTTGCTCTTTGACCTGTTCGAGGATCATCTCGCGTTCCTTTTTGACGATTGCCGGGTCAAGTTCGTTTTCCGAGAGTGCCGCTGGCTTCATCGACGCGACGTGCATGCTGATGTCTTTGCCGAGATCGGTACCCGTTCCCTCAAGCGGCAACAGCACGCCGATACCCGCGTTGTGATGCACATACGCGCCGCACGGACCTTCGATTCGCATGATCCGGGTCAAGCGGAAGACTTCCCGAATCTTGTTGACGAGGTCATCGTAAAACGCCTGGAGCGTGATGCCGGGTTTGCCGGGGAAGGGCTGAGCGAGCAGTTCTTCCGGCGTTTTTGCCCCGGGACCGGTTGCGAGTTGTTCGGCGAGTCCATTGACCAGAGCGATGAACTCTTCGGTATTGGAGACGGGGGCACTTTCGCAGAGAAGTTCGACCATTGCCGTGACATTCTTTTTGGGACAAACGTACAGGGCAATGCGTCCCGCTTCGGTTTGCCGGTCGGTTCGCCCTGCCATTGTTTTCGCTCCCGATTTGCGGAGGATTTCGATCGCTTTTTCTTCGTCTCCCTGTGCCTCGACGAGAGCCTTTTTGCAGTCCATCATCGGCAAGCCAGTCTTGTCACGAAACGCTTTTACGATTGCAGCAGATATTTCCATAAGTGTCAAAAAAAAGTGGTTAAAGGTTGAATGCTCGATGTTTGGGTTGTTTTTACATCACCGTTCTCAGTCTTCAATAACGCTCATTCTAACATCAATTGCGAAATCTTTCAATCCAGGCGGATCTGAAAGGTTTGCTACACCACGGAACCCCCAGCCGTCGCCTTCATGGGGGCGAAGGAGAGGTCAAATAAGCAATCACGTCTGTGGCATTGTCCAGCACACTCGACATAAAAATCTGACGCAAGTACCGCAGCAACACATCCTTTTGGGCAACCGTCAAATCGGTCGGCTCCTCCAATTTACCGAGAATCGCATGGGCATCCCGAAAAAGCACCGTCAGTGCCCCCCGGCTCGAAATTCTTGAAATCTGCAACTTTTGAGGGATCCCCCCATCAATCATCATTTCGACGAACGCAAAGGTGCCTTGATCGGGAATCGCCTCCATATTGGTTCGCGCCAGTGCAAACCCCGACCCGACGTTGACTTGCCAGCCTTTGCTCCCTTCCCACATGGCAACGACCCGGTCAAGACCGAGAATGAAGTACCGATTCTGGAACTCCAATCGAGGGACTTGCACGGGGGGACCAGCATCTTCGGTACCCCCCCCCGCACCCTCCGGCGAGGGTGCCGATGGTGTCATATCCAGGTCAAAATGCCGCTGAATCAAGAAGGGCGTTTTACACTTGGGACAATTTCGGGTTTGTCCTTCCAAACTGACCTTGGCATTCAGTTTGCTGTTACAGGACGGACAGTAGATTTGAAAAGTTTCGGACATGAACACACCACCCACAAATAAATCGCTATTACGTAAAATGTGAAGAAATTGCCGTTTTTCGACCAGGAGCGGGTCATTGTTCGGCGACGCCCTCGCGCATCTGCCTAGCCCGCGTCGGGTCTCCGCCCCCCGTGCTAAAACAGCGGCTTCCGGCATTTTCAACCGGCTTCAGCATACCATTGTACATGATACCGAACGATTTAGCAAATCGGTCGTCAACCGCTCGCGTCTCGGCGATTGGTTGACGTTCCGCACACGGATTCTCGTCGTTCACGAATAGACGTTTTCGCGAATTCGCTACATTCCACGCACGAGGGAGACGCGAGCATCGCGTCTCTACGGTATTTTTTACAGTTTGAGTTCTATCACTACTACGCAAAAGGAATACTACCAAAAAGAAAATACTATCGAAAACGATCAGTCGGACGGTACAAGTAGAGCCTTTTACTTTCCGGCGAAAGCCTATCGTAGGGCACCGTTACGGGTTGCTGCGATCATTTCTTGCAATCGGAGTTCCATTTCGGAATCGTCCAAGCCGCGTTGCCGAATTGCCAAAAGATTGGCTTCTGCTTCCTCGAATCGTTGCAGTGCCATGAGCGTTTCCGTTTTGCCAATGAGTACTTCCGGTGGTTCTCCCTTTTGCGGATACAGGTTTTGCACGCTCAACCACGTTGCCAGTGCTTGTTCCAGTTGTCCGCAATTCATCTGTATCGCTGCCAGTTCTGCCAAGAGTTCACGGTCATGAGGAGCCAGCGACACTGCCCGAAGATAATCTTCACGCGCCTGATGCAGCATGTCTGCTGTGTGTTCGGCATAGCCCGCCTGATGAGCCGCCTGAGAACGTTTTGTCTTGCCCCGCAACGCCCAACTTCGATAGTCCTGCGAATCCAATCGAACTGCGTCATCGGCATGACGATAGGCGATGTCGAATTCCCGCATTGCCAGATATTTTTCTGCAAGGGAGATATGAAGCGACGCATTGTTCTGTCCGCCACGTTTGATCGCTTCTTCGAGTTGTTGTAACGCTTCCTGGTGTTTCCCCTGCTGCCACAGAACTTCGGCGTAATGTCGCCGATGATTGAGGTCGTTTTTGCTGAGTTTGACGGCATGTTCGAGTCGTTTTTCGGCTTCGGACAGTTTTCCTTGCTCCAGTGCGGCGATACCTTTCCGACTGTGTTCACCACTGTCAAATATCTGGCGAGGCGAAAGTGTCGCGACCGACCGACTGAGTTGGCAACCAACCGCCGAAAACAATAACGGACAGAAAAGAGTGAACACACAAAGTCGAAACAGATTCATACAAACGGAAGCTGGTTTGAAATTCCCGAGTCTCGCTTCTTTCAGTCCGACAGCGGAGGGCGGTCAGTGCGTAGGCGAAGCTTCGTGCCAGACCCGGCTCGGGTCAATCGTAACATTTTCGGCAAAATGATACCAGAGCAAAATTCGGGTTGTGTCCTGAATTTGTGGGTGGGGCAACGGAACTCCTATAATTTAGGCGGCGTTACCCGTCGCACCAACAATTTTAGGACACGACCTATCATTTTCCGGCGAAAGCCGGGGTGCTCGTTCGGCTCTATCGTCTGCCGCCGAATGTACTTGTTCCTCCGCCGCCCGTTGTGCCAGTGGGACGAGCACCGCCAAAAGTCGAAGTCCCACCGCCAATCGTCCCTGTTCCGCCGGGACGAGCACCGCCAAAAGTCGAAGTCCCGCCGCCAATCGTCCCCGTTCCACCGGGGCGGAAGCCGCCAAAAGTCGAAGTCCCGCCGCCAATCGTCCCTGTTCCGCCGGGACGAGCACCGCCAAAAGTCGAAGTCCCGCCGCCGAACGTCGGCGTGCCACCGATCGTTCCCGTTCCACCTGGGCGGAAACCGCCGCCACCAAAAGGTGACCCGATGTTGAAGGGCAAACCAACCCCCCCGCCACCGAACATGTTCATTCCGCCACCGCCGAACGTGCCCGCGCCGCCAGGGCGGAAACCGCCACCACCAAAACCACTGCCACCAAACTGCGATTGCGGTGCCTGAGTTCTCGAAAAGGTGACGGAATTGCCCAGTTGGTTCATCAGTGCTTGCTGTGCCATATCGCTACTCACGCCCGTCAACGTGACAGGAACCGACACAATCGTCTGTTCCAACGCCTTCGCATCCTGTTCCTCTACGAACGCTTTCACCTCAAGGTACGTAGCTTCCGAAGAAGAAACAATCAACGAATTCGATGTGCTGTCCACTGCCAACGTCATTGGCGGTTCCTGCTCTCTCGGCGTACCACCGCCGCCGCGACCTCCCATTCGTTCCATCGCTTGGCGCATCATCTCCTGCACGCCGCCTGGACCGCCCGGAACACCCTGACCCCCATCCGGCGGCGTTCCTGGACCACCGCCTCTGTTGCCACCACCAAAAGTCGCAGCACCGCCGCCAGCGGCTCCACGATTGCCGCCACTTCCCTGCATTCGGTTGGCAAAGATCGTTTCGACGAGCGGTTTCACTTCGTCCGCCCTCATATTTTTGAGTGGTATCCATCGGGGGGTTGCCGTGGTATTCACATCGTTCCGTTTCGGTCGGTCGAGCATTTCGAGCAATTTTTCAATCGTTTTGTGATCGATCAGATTCGCATGAATGAACAGTGCGTTGAGTCGCTCATTCTCCGTAATCGTGACTGTTCCTGTCTTTTCAATGGAATTGCCAGCAACCCCCGGAATCAACTCCATGATTTCGGGATACTGCCATTCCGACGTGTCCATCGCACTGGCAACACCGAGTGCCAGCGTATTTCCCGAATTCAACAAACTTTCTAATTGGGGGCGAACCACTGACGCGGTCGCATTTTTGATGTCATACGTCCGCAACTCCATTGTGTTCTTCCAGACCGATTCATCGGAGAGCATCCGAATCAATTCTTCCAATTTGCGTACTTCATCGGGATCGTCCGAGTTAATCACAATTCCCCCCGGCGTTACAGTGAGGGTCACTTCTGCCTGTTTCTTCCCTTCGACAACCTGTGCAAGAACCGGATATTCCGCCATTCGCCTGAGCATGGTCATCGGCGGTGAGGTGTCGAACGTTTCGTCGATCAATTCGTCGATGTTCTGCGTGTCCACGTCTTGACCTTTCTGTTGCTCCACCTCCTTCTTTTCTTCCATCGCCGCCGGTAAAACGACTTTAACGTTGGAGTCCAACTGTGGCAGAATGGTTTGCAGCCGCTCCAACACCAACGACGATACTGCTGGTGAAAGCGGAATGGCACGCATCGTCGCCACATTGGTTGGCGTGGTGCCATCTTCGCCCAGTGTGGCGAGGATGCCGCGAATCTCGGCAATCTGCGAAATGGTGCCGCGAACGATGAGCTGACGCGCCGTCGAATCGGCTTCGACGATGGGCGGTTGCGTGCCCGAGGCTGTTCGTTGTCCGCCTCCGCCACCCCCTCCGTCTCCTCTGCCGCTGGTCGTTGTTGTTGGTGGTGTCGGCGTCCCCACGACGATAAATCGTTTGATCGTTTCGACTGCCGCCGTGGGACTCATTCGTTTCAGCGGAATAACATTGACTTGGGGTGCATTAATTTTCATTTGCTGAATCGCTGTCTTCACTGCCATGTGAACACCAGGACGACCATGCACGGAAATCACCCCTGTTCGGGGGTCAAGCGACAGCCGCTTGTTCGGGTCGGGTATCTGCGCCAGAAGCGTTTGGATAACGGCAAAGACCGTTGTAGGATCAGCAAAATTGGCATCGTAAGTGTCATACTGCGGTGGTCCCCCGATCTCGCCACCTTCTGGACCAAACTGCTGATCAATTTGACCGATCACCTCTTTTGCCCGCTCGATCATATCGCCTCGACCGGAGAGCATGATTTTTCTTCCCGAAGAGTCGACCACCGCGCGAAGCGAAGCATCGTTTGCATCAAGGATGAGCAGTGTTCGCACCATTTGCAGTGCTTCGTCTGCGGTAAGATTTTGTACTTCGACCAAGCGCATGTCTCCTGCTCCATCGGTACCGCTGGGATCATCAATGCGCCTAATCATTTCCCGCATCGTGCGAAGGTTTCCACCGGTTTCCGTGATGATGATTTGCTGCGACTTCGGCAGGACGACGATGGTCCCCTGTGGACCGAGCAATTTTTCGACTTCGGCTTGGATGACCTCTGGTGTTGTTTTGTTCAGGTTGAACACGCATTTGCATATTTCGTATTTGCCCCGCGAATCGAGTTCGTGCGGCAAAATCGGCTCGAGCAAGTTTGCCGGAATACCGTCAGGAAGATGAAGGAGGAACAGTGACGAACCTCTTCGGAGAAGCGTGTAATCCTTGAATTGCAAATAGGAATTAAGAATGTCGATTGCCTCGGTCGGCGTGTACGTTTTCCCGTCCACCAGATTCAGCGACCCCATTGGAAATTTGTCGGCTTGTAGGGACAAGGCAGCCTGGTCGGCAAACCATTCTATAACGTCTTTCCACTGGACATAGCGGAAATTGAATTTGATTCCCGCTGCTCCTTCTGTTCTCGGCTCACGCACGACCATTTGGGAAGCAGTAGGTTCGCTGCCTTCCCGATCAGATCGAAAGGATCGTTGCGATTGCTGCGGCTGTTGTTGTCCGTACCCCGAACGGTCAGAAGGCGGCGGCTGTCCATATCTCGACCGGTCAGAAGGCTGCTGTTCACTTCTCGAACGATCCGAAGGCTGTGGCTGTTGTCCGTATCTTGATCGGTCAGAAGGTTGTTGCAATTGTTCGTCAGACCGCCGACCAGTGGGAGGTGGCGTGGTGGCTCCCGGCGGGACCGGTTGGACTTCGGCGGGCTGTGGACTTTCGGGAGTCTGGGCAGGTTCTCCTGATTGTGCCGGTGGTTCCGCACCCGTCGCGACTGCATCGACTGGCTGTAGCGGGGCAAGAGGTTGCGACTGCTCTTCGTCCTGCAAAACGAGGATCGCCATTGGATGGAAACGGGCAACAAGCAGCGAAAGACCACGACCAAAAGGAACGCTGCTTTGTACGGGCGAAGTGGTGTTGACCGGCGATTCCGTATTCACCGGCGACGTTTGATCGACGGGAGAAGTCTGATCGACCTGTCCCTCGGGACGAACGTTCTCGGCGGGGACAGGAGCGGCAACTTCGGCAGATGCTACCGGCTCGGCAGCGGGTGGTTCGGGTTTGGCGGGAGTGGGAGCTACCGGTTGGGGAATGACGACCGGTGCGACAACGGCAACCGGTTTCGATGGCTCGACGGGCAACGGTTCGGTAACTTTCGGCAAGACGGCAGGCTCCGGCTCGACAACCGGCTCTGGAGCCGAAGAATGGATGGTGAGGAGAGAATCGGGATTCAAGGGTGAAGCCGCCGGAATCAGCGGTTCTTTTGATTCGTGGAGCGTGGCAGAATCGACCGATTCTATCTCGTTCGTGGGCTGTGCCGGCTCCGATTTTGTGCCGTTACTGCCGCAACCCGCGACGCAAAGCAAAAGGGGTAACAACCCAATGGCAAACAGAAAAGAGTATTTTTTACAGCAATTTTTTAACATAATGAATATCTCCGCAGTGCAGGCGCATTTCTCAACCTTTCATGTGTAAACCGCCATTTTAGCATTTCGGGCTGCGAAAAGCGAGGGGGACAATAAAAATCGGTAGAATTGCCAGAACCCACCCCACTTCGGACGAAGAGAACGGTCACGAAAACTGGGGAAAAGCGGAAGAGCGGGTGGGTTTAGATTTTCGCCGGAAAATATGATGCTGTTTTTTCCCTTTCCATCCCAGAGAAAAAGGAGTAAGGAGAAAGAAGTAAGGGGGCAAGTATCAGCGTCCGCCGAACGGCGGCGGTGTATTTTTTTGACAGGTCATGGTTTCGTATTTTGTTTCATTTTATGGTTGTTTTCTGTCAGATTGACTTCCGCTCTGACCACTTGATGGGTGCCGGCATTTGGTAACATCCACTGATGTCCCATCACTTCGAGTTGTCCCTTTTCGTTTGCTCGGCGGATGAAAATGACTTTACCAGTGGGTTGTTTTTGATAGTACGGCTGACAGAAGAGAGGTGCTGGTCTATAATGGTCAAGACAGTGCCAACGCTCACAGGTGGAGTCATGATTACACGCAAAAAAAGGATACTCCTCTTGATCGAAACGTCGCGGGCGTATGGTCGAGGACTCATTGAAGGGATTTCGAAATACGCCTTCGAGCAGGGGAATTGGTCGATGCATTTCGAGGATCGGAGTTTGCATGATCGGCTGCCTTATTGGTTGCAAAATTGGAAGGGGGATGGCATCATCGCCAGAACGGCGACTCCTGCCCAACGCCTGAATATTTTGAAACTGAAATAGATAAGGGTTTTCACTTTGCAAGGCGTTTTTGAGTCTGATTTTCCAGGGAAAACGCCCCTCGCCGCGCCAATGGGAAAACTGCCGTTGGGCGTAAGCGGCTACGCCACGAGTCCGC
>Ga0123353_10001732_pt1 | contig 26773 bp, 20 predicted proteins | sample TergutLab28metaG_3_FD_92763 | JGI IMG/M metagenome (GOLD analysis project Ga0123353, IMG submission 92763) | Labiotermes labralis P3 segment gut microbial communities from Petit-Saut dam, French Guiana - Lab288 P3 | ecosystem: Host-associated > Arthropoda: Insects > Digestive system > Gut ...
CAACAACCTGACCGCGCTGGATGTGTCAAAAAACACTGAGCTGTGGAACTTGACTTGCCGCTACAACCCCATCACGCACTTGAAATCGACGAATGGCCGCGAGTTGTACGTCACGATCTTGCCGACATCGAACTCTCGTGTGGATCTCCACTTTGAACCTTCTACCGGGGACTGTTGGCTTCAGGCTTGGACCAACATGGCATATACATCTTTAGAATGGACGGTTACCGGAGCCGGCACGACGATGGACATAACCGATTATTACGTGCACATCATGCTTGAGCCCGACGCCGGCCCCACCATGGTCACAGCGAACTTCATCCTTCGAGTCTATACCGCCGCCATCGAGGGCGTCACCGCACCGGCCACTGGGGAAACCCCGGTGAATAGCATCACCGAAACGGAACAGTACACCGGCACGGTGGACTGGTTCCCGGAGGTATCAGGCGCCTTCGAACCCGGAACGGCGTACACAGCCACCATCACCCTAACGCCGGAGGAAGGCTATACGCTGGAAGGCGTGGCAGCGGACTTCTTCACCGTGGAAGGCGCACAGAGCGTAAGCAACGGCGCGGGCAGCGGCGTGGTCACGGCAGTGTTCCCGGCCACGAAGGCGATAGGCCTGTATAACGCGGGCGACATCGCGGTGATCAACAACATCATAACCAACAATGGATTGGGGTGGACAATTGCCAATCCTGCGGACGGAAGTTATGTTCCCGATGATTGGGGGGATGTCACGTGGACCCGTGATCCTACAAATAAGCGCATAAGCCAATTGTATATACATGGTACGTCGTTGTCAGGTACGCTGGACGTATCAGGTATGACTGCGTTGACCAAATTGGATTGCGGATGGAACAGCCTGACCGCGTTGGATGTGTCCAACAATACTGCGCTGACCAACTTATACTGTAGTGGCAACAGCCTGACCGCGCTGGACGTGTCCAACAATACTGCGCTGACCAACTTACACTGTAGTGACAACAGCCTGTCCACGCTGGATGTATCGAAAAACACCGCGCTGACCAGCCTGGATTGCTACTCCAACAACCTGACCGCGCTGGATGTGTCGAACAACACTGCGCTGACGGCCCTGGAGTGCTATGACAATAGCCTGACCGCGCTGGATATGTCGCACAACACTGCGCTGACGACCCTAGCCTGCAGTAGCAACAAGTTGACTGCGCTGAATGTGACGAAGAATACTACGCTGAAGACCCTAACCTGCTATGATAACAAACTGACCGCGCTGGATGCGTCAAATAACACTGCACTGACTGCACTGCGATGCTTTGATAACAAGCTGACTGCGCTAAATCTACCCAATACCACTGCGCTGACGGTTCTGTATTGCCACAGTAACAGCCTAACCACGCTGGATGTGTCGAAAAACACCGCGCTGACGCTTCTGTATTGCAACAACAATAGCCTGACCGCGCTGGATGTGTCGAAGAACGCCGCGCTGGCGATTCTGCATTGCTATAACAACAACCTGACTGCGCTGGATGTGTCGAGCAACTCTGCGCTAAGCGAACTGCAGTGTATGAACACCAACATTACCGCGCTGGATGTGTCGAACAACACCGCGCTGGCGCTTCTGTATTGCTACAACAATGGCCTGACCGCGCTGGATGTGTCGAAAAATACCGCGCTGAAGACCCTGAACTGCGGCAACAACCCCATTTCACACCTAAAAGCAAGTGGCGGCCGCGAGTTAAATGTCGCTATCTCGCCGGCCCAGAGCGGCACGGTGACGTTGAGCAGCTTTATCCTTTCAACTGGGAGCGTTAGACTTCAAGCTGCGGCGAGCAGCAACTGCAATTTTACTGAATGGGTATTCAGCGGAACCGGCGCACCGGCGAATACATCCACCAATCCCTTTACATTTGCGCTTCCGATGAGTGGCGCGATTACAGTCAATGCAACGTTCGCGGCCCCGGTTAGCATCGCGGTCATCCAGGGCATCACGCCGCCAATCACCGGTAAATATCCTGTGGACGCCATCACCGAATCGGAGCAGTACACCGGCACGGTGAACTGGTCACCGGAGTTAACGGGCGCATTCGCCCCCGAAACGCAATACACGGCGACCATCACCCTGACGCCGAAGGCAGGATATAAGCTATCGGGCGTTGCCGCTAACTTCTTTGCCATAGCGGGCGCGGAGAACGTAAGCAATACCGCCAATAGCGGCCTAATCACGGCGGTGTTCCCGGCCACGGGCATCACGGCTGACACGGGGGCCAGCCAGGGCGCCTCTCGGTCGGCCGCCGGGCAAAGCCCGACAAAGACCATCACCAGAGCGGAATTTGTGTATAACCTCTGGGACATCGCGGTAATCAACGGCATCATCGAGAGAAACAATCTGGACTGGGATGCGTGGGTTTCCGGCAATACGCCGCCCACAGACTGGGCGCAGGGTGTCAAATGGTCAGACGGCAAGGTGAACAAGCGGATTGTGGAGTTGGATGTCAGCGGCCAAAAACTCACGGGGATGCTGGATGTGTCCGGCCTGGATGAGCTGACCAAGCTGGATTGCTCGGATAACGATCTCATCAGCCTAGATGTATCCGGTTGTTCCAAGCTAACTGACCTGGATTACTCAAATAACCCCCTATCGAATCTGGAGCTGATGAGCGGCGAGGCAACTCAGCCGGGTGATCTTATTAGGCTTTTGCGGATTATTTTTACTCACCAGCCCATCTGCTGCGTCACACGCAGCCGGGTGAGCTGCATCGCCTCCATAAAGAGCTGGTAATTCTCCTCCATCCAGCCGGAGCCCAGAACTTCGAGAAACGCGGTTGGCGTTATGCCGGATTCGCAAGGCAGCGCCAGCCGCATCTCCATGCGCACCGGCCGCTCCAGCTCCCCGAATATCTCTATGGCCTTGGCGCGCAGCGCGTCGAGTAAATCGGCAGCGTCCAGCTGGCCGCCTTCCGCCGCCCGGATCAGCTCTGCGGCCACCCTTTCAGACAACTCATCATAACTCACGGTTTGATACAGCAGGATCGGCATACCCCAATCCTCCACCCGCCACTCGATGTTATAGACCGACCGCACGAACACCGGCCACCAAAGCTCCAAACTGGCCTGGGAGACGCCGCCTGCCACCAGCATATCCTTGATGGTGACGCCGTCGCTCTCCACAAAGAGCGCAGCCTGGGTTCTGGGGGTCAACACACCGTCTTGCTTGAGGCCGTTGTCCCGCTGAAACTCCTTTACGGCGTTCTCCATCGCCCGGTTAAACACGCCGGTTTCACTTCCCTCGGGCATGTACCCCAGGGCGATCAGCGCCTGCTGGGCCGCCTCCACACCCTTTCCACTGCTGCCTCGGGCCATACGGGTATACGTAACTTCGCCGGTGTGAAACAGGGGCGCCTGCTCCTTGCGGACAAAGCGCCTGGCAAACCCGCTCTCCTCCTGGGGCATAGCGAAGAACAGGCGGCCTAAGGCGCTATAAAAGCCTGACTGTTCGATAGCCTGACACAGCCACGTGTTCATGCCGGTCTGCCCCCACAGCCAGGTGCGGAACATGTCGCGTTCCCTGTCGCTCCAAGTTCCTTCGGCGGGCACGGTGAGCATGATCATGGCGCCGCTGTCCGGCAAGTCCAAGACCGCATTGCGAAGCTGACTAAGCCACATCACCATGTAGCTGGAGGGCGTTTCGCCCTGGTACTTGATCAGGCTGGCGGGTTTGCTAAAGTCCGGCGCGGTAATCAGCGCCTGATACTTGCCGTTTGGCAACCGCTCCACCACCGCCAGCTCCAGCATCTTGTCCCGTACCAAGTCGTTGATGCCGGCCTGGTACGCCGCCGACGCCGTAGGGTCGAGTTCGGTTTGGAGCAGCACCTGCACGGAACGCTCCGCCATCGCTTCGGTCATTTGCCCCTGTTCGGGCGTTGGCGTTGGCCCGGGCGTTGCTTCTGGCGTCGGTTCGGGTGTTAACGCGGGCGTCGGATCAGGTGATGGCATGGGCGTTTGAACTTCCAGGCGCTCCTCCACCTCCTTGGGCAGCGGCTGGGCATCCGCCAAAACCTGCTCGTACCGCTCTCCTGCCTTGTGAAAGGTGACGTGGGCAAGGGCGGCGCGCCGCACCTCCCCGTAGTCGTTGGGCGGCGGGTTAGCCCTATCGCACACATAGATATCGTACCCGGCCACGATCACGCCGTCCTCTTCCAAGGGCCCGGCGGGCAATGCAAAATAACCGTATGGATCCACCGGGTAGAGATACACGCCCGGCTCCGGCAGGGTCAGCTCGGTGGGAAGCACAAGGTAGACGGCCACGGACACCGGCCTATCCGGGGGCTCCATGCGGCCCACCAGCCAGAGCTGGCCCTCTCTTTGGCTAAAGAATATCTCTTGAATGGCAAAGGGCTCCGACTGCGCAAAGGCGCCGGTGGCCGCCAGCAGCGCCGCGCACAGCAGGGCACCGATTGCTTTCGTCAATTTCACCCGCATATTTGATTCCCCCAGTCGCTCGGCAGTGCCTTTCACCCGGAAAGCCAGTCGTACCTGTAGGGGCGATTATCAATCGCCCGCCAGCCTGTTCGGGCGATTAATAATCGCCCCTACATGAATACCCGCATTGGCCGCCTCTACGCTTGTTTCATGGCATAATAGTATACCACAAATCATAGCCCTAGTGCAGCTCGTCCAACGACAGGGCGTAGCTGGGCACAAACTCCCGCATAAAGTCCCCCACCGCCGGGATATCGATAGCCTCAATGCTCTTTAAGATGCTCTGGGCCGCCAGGGCAAACTCGCTGTTGCCGGCCTTGATCTCTTCCACGCATTTGGCGTAGGCGGCGATGCGGTCGGCGGCCTTCACCAAACGCCAGGCCAGGGTGGTCATATCCGGAGCAAGCAGGGGCTCGTATACCTGCTGCAGATCGGCGGGCAGCATGCCCAGCAGTTTGCCGGACGCCACATCCTCGATGCGGTGAAAGGCCTCCTTGATCAGGGGATTGAAGTACTTGATGGGCGTGGCCAGGTCGCCGGTAATCACCTCCCCCGCATCGTGATACAAAGCGATAGAAGCCACAAAGCCGGTGTCCAGATTGCCCTTGTGCCGGGCGTTTTGCAGCGCGGCCAAGGCGTGGGCGATCATGGCCACCTGGGCGGTATGTTCGGCGTTGTTCTCGGGCCGGGTATTGCGCATCAGCCCCCAGCGCATGATGAATTTCATGCGCGCCATGTAAGCGAAGAAGTGGCTGTGTTTGCGGGGTTCAGGCGTTTTCTTCATTGCGGTTCACCTTTTTCTTTGTTATAATGATATTGCGTAAAGGGGATGAACAAATGCCAACAATCAGCATGTTTTTGGGAATCATCATTAGGATGTATAACAACGGAGAACATAATCCACCCCATTTTCACGCATTATATCAAGGCTTTGTTGCTGTGTTCAATATGAATGGAGAACTGACTGAAGGTGAAATGCCAAAGCGGCAAACGAAATTTATAGCGGCATGGGCGGAGCTACATAAAGATGAGTTGCTTGCCAACTGGGAACTAGCGATAAATGAACAGCCGCTGTATAAGATCGACCCCCTGCGTTAAAAGGAGTTGCTGCAAATGCGCTACCAGCAAAAAATTCCTGCTTGGGCAGTAAAAGAAGTTGTGCCACGAAAGGATTATTCCTTGCTCCTTACTTTCGCGGACGGGGAAAAGCGTTTGTACGATGCGCTTCCCCTCCTCGAAAAGGGTATATATGCTCCGCTCAAAAACCTTCCTTTCTTTATGGATGCGCATGTTGGCGGAGATACCGTGATATGGAACGACGACGTGGATGTGGCCCCTGAGCACCTGTACGAATGCAGCACGCCTTTGTGAGGCATCAGCACCAATACTTGAAAATCGCATAAGGTTCTGTTATACTACCCACAATTCCATACCGCTAGGGGAGCAGCCATGCTGAGAGGGCCCGTGCCCAACCCTTTGAACCTGTGTAGGTAATCCTACCGTAGGGAAGCGAAAAGCGCAAGTCTTTTGCGATGTTCGTTTCCCGTGTGCGCGGCACACGGGTTTTTTGCGCGGTAAAGACAGGAGTGGGCTTATTCATGAAGAAATCGTACGGAAAACCTCTGTTCACCACCCGGATGCTGGTATATGGCGCATTATGCGTGGCGCTGGCCTTTGCGCTGTCCAGCCTGCGCCTGTTCCGCATGCCCCAGGGCGGGAGCATCACCCCGGCTTCCATGCTGCCCCTGCTGGCCTTTGCGCTGGCTTACGGGCCGCTGCCCAGCGCGGTGGTGGCGCTGGCCTATGGGCTGCTGCACATGGTGCAAGACCCGTGGATCTTAACGCCGGTACAAGCCGTCCTGGATTACCCGCTGGCTTTTCTGGGCATTGCGGCATGCGGGCTGTTTTCAAAGGCGCCAGCCAAATGGAACTACATTGCAGGGGCGGTGTGCGCCGGGCTGTGGCGCTACGCTTGCCACGCCGTCAGCGGCGCTGTCTTTTTCGCCTCCTACGCGCCCGAGGGCCAAGCCCCGCTGACCTATAGCCTGATCTACAACAGCTTTGTATTCGTGGAGGTCGCCCTTTGCGTCGCCCTGCTGGCCATCCCGCTGGTGCGCCGCACCCTTGCCCGGATCACGTCGTAGTCAGATTCCTAAGCCAGGTGCCCCGCTTGATGATCCGTATCGCCCATATCACCTTCAGATTCATGAGCACTTGGATGATGAGCATCGCCAGGCGCACATCGATCTTGCCCGCAAATACGATGCCCAGCACCAGGGCCACGGGCACCGGGATCACCCACATGTAGCCGCTGTCCAGCAGCATGGCGTTTTTGGTATCGCCGCCGGCCCGCAGCAAAAAGAAGCTGATGGCGTACACCGCGCTGCTCGGAAAGAAACACACCATGATGCCGATCATCTGCCTGGCCAGGGGAATCTGCTGGGGCGACAGCTTGGGGAAGATGCCGCCCACCAGCTGCGCCACCCCTAGCGCCACCACGATGCACGTCGCCGCGATCATCAGCCCCATGCCGTACAGGCGCTTGGCGTTCCGGTTGGCCTGGCCAAACTCGCTTGCGCCCAACTGCTTGCCCACCATCACCGATATGGCGCTGCTCATGCCCATAAAAAACACCCAGGACACGTTATGCACCTGATCCATCACGTTGATGGCGGGCAATGCGGCCTCGTTGATGCGCGTGTACGCCCAGAAGTAGATCATGATGCCCGACGACCACAGAATCTCGTTGCATGTAAGGGGAAGCCCCTTGCGCACGAAATCACGTAGGATTGGCTTGCCGATGCGCCGGGCATGGCCCAGATTCAGGCTAAAGGGCGTTTTGCGGGTGAGCAGCACCGCCACATAGATGCACATCTCCAGCACGCGGCCCAGCAGCGTGCCCAGCGCCGCGCCCTGCACCCCCATGCGCGGCATACCCAGATTGCCGAAGATCAACACCCAATTCAAGAACGCGCTGGTGGCGATAGCCAGCATGCTCACCACCATGGGCAGCAGGTTGATGCCCAGGGACCGCAGCGAAAATACGCACACCGAAGATACCGCCGCGGGCAGGTAGGCCCATACCACCACCCGCAGGTAAGCCACGCCCACGGCGACGGTGTAGTCGTCGGTGACAAAAATGCGCATCACCGGCTCGGGGAACAGGGCCATCACCAGGGCAAACAGCAGCGAAAAAGCAAAACCCAGTAGCATCTCCACCGAAAAGATGCGCTGGCACACGTCCAGCCGGTTTGCGCCGTAGTACTGGGAAAGCAGCAGGCCCGCCGCGCCAGTGAAGCCAAAAAAGAGCGCGTAATACAGCATAGCCGGCCTATTGGCCACGGTGACCGCCACCATGGACAGCTCGTCAATGCTGGCCACCATCACATTGTCCACAAAATTAAACATGGCGTTGACCAGCTGCTGCAAAGTTACGGGAATCATCACCAGCAGGGCGCTTTTGTAAAATGCACGGTCACCTAAAAAAGGCGCGAGTTTGGAGTTTTTGATCGCAAAGTGTGTCATTGCGTGATTTTATCACATTTTGCACAACAAAGATAGAGGGGCGCGCTGTGCAGCGCGTCCCTCTCTTGATTGGTATTCGTTGGTGGTTGCTGTGACAAGGCGCTTATGGCGCAACGGTTACCGCGAACGCGTGCACCTTTAGGCCAATCCGCACGATAATGACCGCGTCGCCCAACCCAACGCCCTTGATGTCGCAGGTGAGCTGGCCGTTCACCACCCTGGGCGTAACCGTGGCGACCTTGTTGTTGCTGGTACTCCAAACGATCTTATCGGTGGTGTTCAATGGCGCAATCTCGGCCCAAACCTTCAGGATACCGTTCCTTTGGATCGTCGTCCGGGCGGGCATGGCCGTGTTATCGGAAAGGCGCTTTATGGCCAAGTCGGTGGCCGAGCGTACCACGGTCACCGCGCAGGTAGCTTTCCTGCCGCTGCTGGTGGTGGCGGTGATGACGGCGGCGCCGGGCGTGAGGGCGGTGATTACGCCTGTCAACCTGTCCACGCTGGCGATCAAAGGTTTGTTGCTGGTCCACGTGACCACGCTGTTGTGATCCACCGGCAGGAGCGTCGGCGTCACCGACCCGGTATCAGCGCCGGTTTTATTGGACAGGTCAAGGGTCAGCCTGGTTTGGCTCAGCGTGATGGACGTGGCGGGTTTGGTTCCGACGATGTAGTAGGTGGCATCCGGCTCTGTTCCCCATAAGCTTCCCGTCTTCAGCGAGAAAAGGCCGATCTCCACGTCGCCCTCGCCGACTATCCTTACCAGGCCGGTGGGCGATACCGTAGCAATGGAATCGTCGCTGCTCTCCCACTCGATCGGGGTATTTGTACCCGCGGGCGTGAGCACGGCGCGCAGTTGCACGGTTTTGTTGCGTTCGATCCTATGGGGGTTCTCCTCCGAGTTGTTGGCAGGCGTGATGCTCGTCGTGAGGGCCGGCCTCCATACCGTGACCACGGAGGTGGCCTTCTTGTTGTTGTCGGTGAAGAAGGTGAGTGTAGCCTTGCCCGGGTTCGGGCCTGCGGTGAAGTCGGCACCAATCCAAGCCAGGCGAGTGGCATCCGCGCCGCTCTCGTTCGTCGCAGGCGTGCCTTCCACCTTCACGATATTGGCATTGCTGCTGGTAACGGGATTCGCGAGCCTAAAGTTGGAGGTGGTGCCCGTTGGCGCGATCGTGCCGGTCAGGCTGAACGCTTTGCCGACTTCCACATTCGCGGTGTTGCCCGCTTTGAGCGTAACGCCGGTTCCGGCGGCCAGGGTGATGCCCGTAGCCCCCTGGGTCACTTCCACAGTGCGCTCGTTGAGGGCGCCGCCACCGGTTGGGGTGGTGCTTCCGGTGCCAAAGATGATCGTCGCCGTGCCGGTGCCCACGGCCCTTACAAGGCCGGTCATGGGATGGACGGTGGCTACAGTGTCATCACTGCTGGTCCACACCCTGCACACGGGCGCAGAGGCCACTGCATTCACCGTACCCTTCATCGCAAGGGTCTTGCCGGTTTCCAGCTTGATGGTGGCCGTAGAAGCGGGCGCCGTGATCTTGGGGTCGGGCGCGGGCCCGTCATACACAGTGACGGTAAAGTTGGCTTTCTTGCCGTTGGTGGTGGCGGTTATGACTGCCGTGCCTGCTGTGGTGTTGCCTGCGGTTACCACAGCGTTCCGGTCTGCGGGCACGCCTGGAATGAAGCTGACCGTAGCGATATCCTCGTTGCTGCTCGTCCACGTGATTGTATCCGTGCTGTTCAGCGGGGCCGGGATAGCGGTCAATTGCAGCGTACCCGTACCCATCGGGATCGCGGTCAGCCCATTCTCGCTTGCGTTAGGCGTGATCCGCACCCCGGTGGAGGGCGTCCTTACCTCCACATTCCAGTTAAACGTCGCGTTTCCGATCTCAAGTCTGATGATCGTTTCACCCGGGTTGACGCCCCGCACCAATCCGGCGGCCGATACGGTGGCCACGGCCGGATTGAGAGATGTCCATTTGACGGGCGTTCTGAGCTGGGCCAGCGTGGGCGTCAACGGATCAGGCGTGTAACGAAGCTGCTGGGTCTTGCCCTTGCCCACCACCAAGTCTTCGAAGGGATCCGGAGACACGCTGATGCCGTTTGTCGGCTCGTCCCACACGGTCACGGTGCACACGGCGGTCTTGCCGCTGTTGGTACGGGCGGTAATCCTTGCTGTGCCGATCTCCATTCCCCAGACGTCCATTATGTCGGTGGACAGACCGTCATATGGATATATGCCCAAATACGTGCTCGACGGTCCCTTAAGTTGGACAATGTTATGCGCGCTTGTCGTCCATCTGACCCCGTCGGTAGAGTCAGCAGGCAAGATGGAAGTGACTGCCAACTGCCCTACCCGCCCAGAGTGCACGGGTTGGCCGGCGGACTCCGGATTCCTCTGAATGGAAAGCGTTGCCGGAAGCCTGATCAGCGTCGAGGGAATCTGGACGCCGAGCCAGACCTTGTTCGACGACACCAACCCGTCAGGGGTCTCCGCCCAGATATCAGCAAGCGTACCCCAGTCAACCTCTTTGGCGGTGACCAGGCCGGTTTGAGAAACCGTGAGCATGTCCTCGTCCCCGGATTTCCATACCAACCGCTTGTCGGTGGCGTTGGCGGGGAGGACGGTGGCCCTCAGTTGCAGCGTCTTGCCCTTGACCAGGAGGGGATTGGGGACAACGGCAGGCGTCAGCGCGATGCTTGTGACCGGCACGCGCACCGTCACCGCGCAGGTGGCGGTAAGGCCCGCTTCGGTTCTGGCGGTGATCACCGCCGTGCCCCCGAGTAGCGGGGTGACCTCGCCGGTGGCCGGGTCCACCCTAGCTACCGTCGGCTTGTTGGACGACCACGTAACCGTGTCGTTGTAAACAACGCCGCCGCCTACGGGGCCAAGAATGGCCGCAAGCTGCTCCGGCTGGCTGCCAGGGACAGCCGACGCCAAGAGTGTCAACTCTGGCGGGTCTATCTCGATTTCGGTGGCTACCACGCGGGCGCGCACATTGCAGACGGCGGGGGCGACCCCCCGGTCTTCCACCGTGGACACGGTTACCGTGCCGGGGCCCGCGTCCGGCCCGAGGGTGATGGTGGCGGTCTTCCCGTTCACGCTAATGGTGGTGTCGGAGTCGCTTACAACCCAATCGAGCGCGTCGGTGCTGTTGGCGGGGGTGGTGGCGGCAGTGAGCGTAAAGAACGAATCCGGGCTTAAGGAGACCGAGGTTTTGTCCAAGGTGATCTTGGTCACCTTACCGGTTACCGTCACCGTGTACAATGCCCTGACCGCCGGGAACTCCGCCATGTAAGCGGTGATGACAGCCGTGCCCGCGCCTGTACAGGTCACCTGACCGGAGTTGTCCACCGTAGCTACGGCCGCATTGCTGGTGGTCCAAGCCAGGGGCGGGGATGCGACAGGACTCCCGGCAATTGTGGCAAGCGGCTGCTCGTTCAGCTCATCGCCCACCACTTTGGCGTGGCTGGTCTGGGTAAAGCTGAGGGTAGGCCGCTCGGCGACCACGGTCACCACGAACTGTTTGGTAACGCCGCTGTCTTCGGCGGTGATCTCTATGGTCGTAGTACCTACCGCGAAGGGAACAAGCCACGCGCTCCCGTCATCGTCCCATCCGTCGAGTTCGACGATGGCCGGATTGAGGGATTCCCAGGTGATCTTGTCCGTATGGAACAGGGGCTGTATGTCCGCTTTGACAGGAGCGACGTAGTGGTTGTAGCCCGCAGGCATCACCTGCAAGCTCACGTCCCCGATGCCGATGCTTGTCACCTGCACGTCATTCGTGTCGACCACGGTAACGTCGAAGGTGGCGGTCACATTCGGGTTGCTGTTCAGACGGGCGGTGATTGTGGCCGAGCCCACGCCCTCGGCGATCAGGTCAAAACCCCAATAGCCGGTGGAAACCACACCCGCGTCACTGGAAGTAAAGATAGCCCATCCCGCGTCGGCAGCGGCGGGCGTCCACTGAGTCGCCGACCGTACCCGTTCCCGGAAATGCTCTCCCTTGCGCACGGTGAAAGGAGAACCGGAAAAGCTCATGCCGGTGGCCCGGGCCGCCACGGTCACCATGGCGGTGGTGGTGATGCCTTTGTTTTCGGACGTAGCGGTAAGGACGGCGGTTCCGGCCTTCTTAGCGGTCAGCGTATAATAGCCGTCTTTCCTGCCGACCGCCACAACCGTGGCATTGCTGGAGGTGACGGTGATCTTGTCGGTGGTGTCCGCCGGTTCCTTCATCAGTGAAATCCAATATTCGTTCCCCACTTCCATTTTGTACACAGCGGTACCAAAGGAGATCGCGGTGGCGGGCTTTGTATTGGTCGCAACCACGGTCACATCGCAGAACGCTTCCAGCCCGTTATCCAAAGTCGCATAGATGCGTACCGGTGTCGATGTCGCACGGACAGCGTACAACCTGCCGTCCTCCACGGTCACGGAATTGGGTTGGCTGCTCCACCAGTCGGGCCAGCCCATGGCGTCCGCGGGCGTCAGGGAATAATCCAGGTTGAAGAACTCGCCCTGGCGCATCGTTAGCGTGGAGTAGTTAAGGGCGATATCCGTTGGATTGGGCTTCACGTATACCGTGGCGGTGGTGGTTAGGCCGCCTTCGGTTACGCCGGTTAGCGTGGCTGTTCCCAAGCCAACAGCGCTCAGGCCCACATCGTCCATGTTGTAACCGAGAACCTCAAACACATTCTCGTCGCTGGAAGTCCAGGTGATATTGTCGGTGGCGTCCCGGGGCTCCATGGTGTAGCTCCACCAATGATTATCCCAATCCTCCGCCAGCCAGATGTCCGTTGAATCCATGCGGAAGAACGTTGCCGGGAGGTAGTTGCTGTCCTCTACCGTGAGGGTAAAATTGCGTGTGAGGGCGGGCTTGGTGATGCCTTTTGCCGTGATGACGGCGGTGCCCGCTCCCATCGTCCGGAGATAACCACTTTCATGTATGTCAGCCACGCTGGGGTTGTCGGAACTCCATATCAACCCAAGAGCGCTGTTGGCAGGCGAGAACACGACATCGTCGCCGAAGAACCGCTCCTTGCCCAGGCGCATCTTATAGCTAGTATATGGAAGGGTGAAGCCGGTGGCCTCTCGCGGCACATCCACCGTAAAGGAAACGCTCTGGCCGTTGGGTATGCTTGCGGTGATGGTGGCGGCGCCTTGCTTATGGGCGGTCACGAGCGCGGTTTTTTTGCCTTCATTCCACGGCTCATTGGGCGCCTGTACGGTAGCCACCGCCGTATTGCTGGATGACCAGAAGACGTCATCGGTGGTGTTCTCGGGGAATACCTCAACCCAGGTTCCCTCTGTAGCCCCCACCGGCAGCCAGAGGTTGGAGCCGTACCAGTTATCGAACCATATGCCCTCGGCCGGGCCGCCGGGTTCGGGCACGGTGATGTCCACGGCGCCGGTTGCGCCGCCCTCGGCGCGCAGGGTAATGGTGGCAGTTCCCGGCCCTTCTGCCACTACGCGCCCCCAAACGCTGCCGTCGCCGTCATACTCCCGGTCGGCTACCACGCTCACCACCGACGGATCACTGGATTCCCACTCGATCAAGTCCGTGGCGTCGGCGGGGAACAGTCGCGCCGTGATGATGTCTTCCTCGCCGAGTTGAAAATCATTTTCATTAAACCAGCACTCGAGCGTAATGTCGGTAGCCGGATTGGTGTTTGTATCCACCACTTCCACTTGAACCGTAGCGGTTTTCTCAGGGGCCGATTGCATCGTTACGGTGATCTCGGCGGTGCCTACCTCTAGCCCCTTTACGGCTATTTTGCCGGTTTCATATTTCCAAGCCCAGATTGCAGGGTTGTCATCGTTCTCATAGGACATATCGTAAACCCCAAATGTGCCTTCGGGGTATACAACCGAGAGATATACGATCTTACCTTCCCGCACCGTAAGGGGCGAGGGGCTTAAGCTGATGCTGTCGGCCAGGGGCAGTACAGTAATCGTTATTGAATCACTCAAGCCGCCGTCGGTTGTGGCGGTGATGGTTGCCGTGCCGATGGATATGCCCTCGATTGTGCATATAATTGGGTTTCCTTCATCTGTATCAATGGCGCCTACAGCAACGACGCCCGGGTCACTGGAAATCCAAGTGACGTTATCGGAGCTTTCCTCTGGGTCGAACCACCCATAGAGGGTACCTTCTTCCCCTGGCGCTAAGGTAGTGGTGGAGTGACCCAGGCCAAAACTTTCCGGCTCGCCCGTCGCTCCGGCATCCATCAAAGCCATAGTTTCCGAAACGATCTGATAGACCGCTTCCTCTACTATAACAAGCGCTTCTGCGGTCACGCCGCTGCCGGCGGTGGCGGTAATGGTCGCTTCGCCCTCGGCTATGGCAACGGCCAGCCAGCCGTATCCGTCGTACTCAAGCTCCACCACGTCCGGGTCGCTGGATTCCCATTCGACGCCGTCGGTGCTATTGCCCGGGGTCAGCAGCGCTTCAAGCGCCACCGAATCGCCCGGCGCAAACGCAATGAGCGGCGGGTCAATTTCAATACCGGTAGCTGGAATTTTCTGGGTGGGGGGGGCGATTGCGCCGTCATCATCCGGCGGCTCCTCGCCAGGCGCCTTGGGTTCCTCCGTCGGCTCCGGCGTGGAAGCCGGTTCCGGCGTCGGCTCGGGCGTCTCCACCGGCTCAGCCGTGGCAACCGGCGGGTCGAAATCCGGGTCGTCCGTTGCGTTCGCCAACAAGGGCGCCGCCACCAGAAGGATACTTAACAAGAGAGCCGTCCACCGTTTCAACATGGGTGATTCCTCCTTGAATTTGGATGTGGATGAGCATAACAAAAATTACCCTTGACTTTTTTAGTATGATAACACATCGGCATGCGTACGTCCAGTGTCGAAATGGTGTCGAAAAAATGTCGAAAAATGTAGAAAACCACTCTTTGGAAAACTCTGCAGGGAATCCCCTCTCCTCCGTCAAATACTACGCAGATGTCTGCATTCAACAAAACCTGCTGCGTGACCGGCCACCGGGACATCGCCGAGGAACACCTCGACACCGTGCGCACCGGCCTGCGGCGAGAGATTGACCGCGCTTTGAGCGAAGGCTATACCCGTTTCCTTTCGGGTTTTGCAAGGGGGGCGGACCTCTTCTTCGCGGAGATCGTAGCTGAGCTCAAACAGAGCAACCCGGCCATCCGGCTGGAAGCCCTGCTGCCCTACCGGGCCCGCCTGCTTTCGAAGGACCCCCTATTCGGCAAGCTGATCGCCGCCTGCGATTGGGTGGGCGTGCAGAGCGAAGACTACACCCCCGCCTGCTTTTTTGAGCGTGACCGGGCGTTGGTGGAAGCCGCCTCCCTGGTGATCGCGGTGTACGACGGACGCCCGGCGGGGGGAACACGCTACACGCTGCGTTACGCCCGAAAAGCGGGGCGGGAGGTGCGCCATGTGCGCCCAAGCTGCCCCTACACAGAACAAGTGGAGATGCTCATATGAAGTACATGATCCTGATCGCCGACGGAATCGCCGACGGCCCGGTGCCTTCCCTGGGAGGGCGCACCCCGCTGGAGGCGCTGGATCTGCCCGGCTTTGACACCCTTGCGGGAGGCCGGCTGGGACGGGTCCGCACCGTGCCGGAGGGCCTTGTGGCGGGCAGCGACACCGCCAATCTTTCCATCTTTGGATACGACCCACGTGCGTGTTACACCGGCCGCTCTCCCCTGGAGGCGGCGGGAAGCGGCGTCGCCGTGCGGCCCGGAGAAATCTCCTTCCGGGTCAATCTGGTGGTGCTGGAGGGCGAGGATTTTGACCGGGCCCGCATCCTCTCCCACAATGGCGGCAATGTGGAGGGCGAGGAGGCGGAGGCGCTGATCGCCGCGCTGCTGGCCGATCCGGGCTTTCAGCGAGCCAGCCAAGCGCTGGGTATCACGCTGCACACCAGCGACAGCTTCCGCCAAATCGGCGTGATTGCCAGCCCCTTGGACGCTACGGGCTTTTCGCTCACCGAACCCCACAACGTGCCGGGGCAACCCATCGCGCCCCACCTGCCGGGGGGCGCTTTGGCGCAGGAGCTCACCGAGTACATGCGCGCCTCCTTCAAGGCCCTTCATTCCCACCCGGTGAACGCCGCGCGGGTGGCCCGAGGCGCTCTCCCCGCCAACTGCCTGTGGCCCTGGGGAGCGGGGCGGGCGATCACGCTGGAACCCTTTGAAAAGAAGTATGGCAAGCGCGGCGTGGTGATCTCGGCGGTGCCGCTGGTGTGGGGTATCGCGGCGTTGGCCGGCCTGTCCGCGCCGCGGGTTCCGGGCGCCACCGGCGGGCTGGACACCGACTATGCCGCCAAAGTGCGCACGGCCCTGGAAGCGCTGTCAGCCGGAGCCGACCTGGCGGTACTGCACATCGAAGCCCCCGACGAGTGCGCCCACGCGGGCGATGTGGAAGGTAAGTGCGAAGCCCTGCGCCGCATCGACCAGCGAGTCATCGCGCCGCTGCTGGCCTCCCTTCCGGCGGTGGATCCGGACTTTCGCATCCTGCTGCTCAGCGACCACTATACGCTGCTCACCACTCAAACCCACGACGGAACCCCCGTGCCCTACTGCCTGTACGACAGCCGGACGCCCGGCACGCCGCGGAAGTATAGCGAAACAGCGGCTCAAACCGAACCGCTGCTGGAGGCGGGGCACGAGTTGCCCGCCCTGCTTTTCGATGCCTAGTATCCCGGAAGAAATCCCTTCCTCTATTCGTTAATTCATAGTACCTAATCCACGCAGGGGAGGCTAAACCATGGGAAAAAAAACGCGTCTTCTCGCGATGCTGTGCGCCCTGCTGTGCGCCCTGTCGCTTTACCCGCCCGCATCGGCGGAGGATCGCCCCGAATTGGCCCATTACCTGGTGCTCGGTTTGGATTATTACGTGGGCGAGACAGCCACCTCGGCGCGCAGCGACGTGGTGCTGCTGGTGACGCTGGATCCGGGTGGCAACCGGGTGATCTTCACCTCTATCCTTCGCGATTGCAAGGTAACCACCCCCGGCGGCGGAGAGAACAAGCTGAACACCGTGTATGCCAACTACGGCTTGGGAGGCGTCAAATCCACCATCGAGCGGCATCTGCAAATCCAAATCGAAGGCGTGGTGACGATGTCCTTTGAATCCATCAAGGCGCTGATCGACGCATTAGGCGGGGTGGAGCTTGACATTACATTGACTGAGTACCGCTGGATACACAGTATTCTGCGGGGCCAGGATCCCGATATGCCCAAGGGCCCCGGCCTGACGCAGATGAGTGGCCGCATTGCTCTGGCCTACATGCGCGACCGCCACGGCGGGGGCAGCGATATGGTGCGCACCAGAAACCAACGCAAGGTGCTGGCTGAAATGATGAAAAAGGTCTCCACCCTCTCGTTGGCGGAAATGGTGCGCATCTATAATGAGATCAGCAGCATGGTAACCACCGATATGGACGTGCCGCAAATGGTGGCCGCGCTCCAAACCGTATACGGGCTAAGGCACGCAGAATTTGTGGAGCACCGCGTGCCCGCCGACCGCACCTATGCTTACGGCAGGCTGAGGGGCTCCTCCGTGCTGGACGTAAGGTGGCGGAGGAACCGCGAGATACTGCAGGAGCTGTTTTACCCAACTGCGGAAAGTGAAACGCTTGACATAGAATGATTAAAGGATGGTTGCAACATTTGAAAATCATTTACACTAACAACTCCATCATGATTCAGGCCGCTGTGCGGAATCCCTCCACCGCTGCGGCGGTCCCCCTCCCTTTAACAAGGGCGGTTGGGGTTAAGAACGAAAAAAACGCTATGACACCTTGCCCCCCTTGTCAAAGGGGGGAGGGCCACCGCAGTGGCGGGGGGATTCTGAAGCGGAATTGTATGCCCTGCTTCTTGTGCTCTATCATTGTGATTCTTTTCATGCTTTCGTTACCCCTCGCCGCGTTGGCAGGGACTCACCAGGTGACGGGCAAACTGCGCGAGGATACGTCGCCCTTTGTATTCACCCTGGAATACACCGCCGACGGAGATGTTTTTTACTTGATCCACACCATCGTCGTCACCCACGAGGGTACGGGCGGCGAGTTGCAGCGGATCAGCATAGACCCACCCGCCCAAACCTTTGCCGATAAGGACTACGGCTTTGGTTTTGTGCTGGAGGACATGAACTTTGACGGTTATCTGGACATGCGTTTAATGCAATATGTGTCAACCGGATTCAACATCCCCTATCACTGCTGGCTATGGGATTTTGTCGGCAACCGCTTCGTGTACAACGAAGCGCTTTCAGCCGTCTCCTCGCCCATATTTGACCAGGAGGAAAAGCAGGTGCTGGGTTTTAGCACGGGCGGGGCCGCGGAATACATCGACAGCGTGTATGAGTTCCGGGGCGCGGAGTTGATCCTCGTGAGCCGCGTGACCACCGGGTATGACTACGAAGGCGGCACGGTGATTGTTACCACCGAGGAATTGATCGAAGGGCAAATGATTGTTACGCAGGTAACCAGAGAACCCCTCGCGCAGCCTGAAGAAGGGGATTTTGATTGGTGATTGACTACAACCTAAGCACATCGGTATGCGTTCCTGTTCCAAAAAGGTAGAGAATCAAATCCTGCTCTCGCTTTTCGTACACAAGCAACCAATCGCCGGAACCACCAATGTGGCACTCACGATAACGCTTCAGATTTCCTTTTAGTTGATGGTCTTTCCAGTTTGCGGGCAAAGGAACATCCTGCGCCAACTGTGCGATACCCCATCGCAACAGCGACAAATCAAGACCTTGTTTCTTGGCAAGTTTTCGCCCCTTCTTGAAGTGCGCACTTTCAAATGGTTTGTATTTTTCAATCATCGTCCTCTTTATCCCATTCTGCGAACATTTCTGCGGTGTTGTTGTACAGCTTTGCTGTTCCATTCGCAACAGCAGCATAAGCTTCTTCAGAAGCTGCAAGAAGCTCGGCTTCAAATTCCGGGGTATAGCCGTTTTCAGTTAACTGTACAGAGGACAACTCAAAGGGTATTCTGCGTTTTAGATATATTTGCCTGAGCGTAAGATTAAAAACATCGCTAAAAGACAAACCGATTGCAGCAAGAATCGGCTCAACGCTTGCTTTAATATCGGGATTCACCCTGATGTGCATACCGCTTGAACGTGTTTCTGCCATATTTCATTCACCTCATATAAAAGTATGCACAAAACAGCCGCAAATGTCAAATGAAAATATTTTCTTCGCTTGCTCCGGGCAAAACCCCCTTTACAAATCCCCATCATCGGCTATAATAAGAAACATATTCAAACGCGATGAACGGAACCTCAGCGTGTAATCGTCGCAAAGCGAGCCGGGGAGGGTGGGAGCCCGGCGGAGGAGCGCGCAGGAGCATCAGCCGGGAGCGGGCCGCCGAACCGGGGCGTCACAATATCATGTGACATTTCGCAGTAGGCCGGCACGGTTTCCCCCGTTACGGGAATTGAGCGGGCGCTTGCCATCATCAATGGAGACGCCAATCAGGGTGGTACCACGGATACGTCCGTCCCTTTGGGGGACGGGCGTTTTTTTATGCTGAAGGAGGATGCCCCATGCAAACCAACCGCGTGCTGTACGAAAAGGTTCCCACCAACTTGGATTTTGTCACTCGGGAGCAGCAGGTGCTCGATTACTGGCGGCGCAACGATATTTTTCGCAAGGCCCTCAGCAAAAATGAAGGGGCCGAGCCCTTTACTTTTTACGACGGCCCACCCACCGCCAACGGCAAGCCCCACATCGGCCACATCATCACCCGGGCGGTGAAGGATTTGATCCCCCGCCATCGCGCCATGAAAGGATACGATGTGTTGCGCAAAGCGGGTTGGGACACCCACGGCCTGCCGGTGGAATTGGAGGTGGAAAAGCTGCTGGGCCTGGACGGCAAGCCCCAAATCGAAGCGTATGGTATCGAGCCCTTTATCGAGGAATGCAAAAAGTCGGTGTGGAAGTACAAGGGCGATTGGGAGCGCATGAGCGAGCGGGTAGGCTTCTGGGCCGACATGGAGCATCCTTACGTCACCTACGAAAACGAGTACATCGAGTCTGTGTGGTGGTCGCTCAAGACCATTGCCGATAAAGGTCTGCTCTATAAAGGGCACAAGGTTGTCCCTTACTGCCCCCGCTGCGGCACTGCCCTGTCCAGCCACGAAGTAGCCCAGGGTTACGAGGAGGTCACCGAACCCTCGGCCTTTGTGCGCTTTGCGGTAAAGGGCAGGCCCAACACCTACCTGCTGGCCTGGACCACCACGCCTTGGACCCTACCCTCCAACGTGGCCCTCTGCGTCAATGCCAACGAGGAGTACTGCGAGCTGGCGAACGGCGGCGAGACGCTGATCTTCGCCAAGGCGCTGGTTTCGCAGGTGCTGGGAGAAGAAAACAATGCCAATATCCTCCGCACTTTTAAGGGGCGGGAACTGCTTGGAACCGAGTATGAGCCGTTATTCAACATCGCCCCAGCAGAAAATCAACCCGGCAAGAAAGCCTGGTTTGTGGTGTGCGATCCCTATGTCACCCTCACCGAGGGCAGCGGTATCGTGCACATCGCTCCGGCCTTCGGCGAGGACGATGCCCGCCTGGGCCGGGAGCACGAGCTGCTCTTCCTGCAGCCGGTGGACGCCCAAGGCAGGTTCGACGCCAGCACACCCTGGGACGGCCTGTTCGTAAAGGACGCAGACCCCAAGATACTGGCCGCCCTCAAAGAGGCCGGGCTGCTGCTCAGCACCGTATCCTACACCCACAACTACCCCCATTGCTGGCGCTGCCACAAACCGCTGCTCTACTACGCGCGGGCCTCCTGGTTCATCCGTATGAGCTCACTCCGGGAAGAGCTTGCGGCCAACAACCGCTCCATCGACTGGCTGCCGGAGAACATCAAGGAAGGCCGCATGGGTGACTTTGTGGAAAATGTGCTGGATTGGGGCCTCTCCCGCGAACGGTATTGGGGCACGCCGCTGCCCATCTGGGTGTGTGAATGCGCCCACACCCACGTGATCGGCTCCCGCGGGGAACTGCGGGACATGGGCGGCGATGTGCCCGACGATCTGGACTTGCACCGGCCTTTCATCGACCGGATCACCTTCCCCTGCCCCGCTTGCGGCGGCGAAATGCGCCGGGTGCCCGAGGTGATCGACTGCTGGTACGATTCGGGTTCCATGCCCTTTGCCCAATGGCACTACCCTTTTGAGAATCAGGAGATCTTTGAGCGCCGCTTCCCGGCCCACTTCATCTCCGAAGCCATCGACCAGACACGGGGCTGGTTCTACACCCTGCTGGCCATCTCCACCTGCCTGTTTGGCCACTCCAGCTTTGAGCACTGCATCGTGCTGGGCCATGTGCAGGATAAAGACGGCCAAAAGATGAGCAAACACAAAGGCAACATGGTAGATCCCTGGACGGCGCTGGACGCTCAGGGGGCCGACGCTGTGCGCTGGTACTTTTACACCAACGGCGCGCCCTGGCTGCCCAGCCGTTTCTATACCGAGGCGGTCAACGAATCCCAGCGCAAGTTCATGGGCACGCTGTGGAACACCTACGCCTTCTTTGTGCTCTACGCCAACATCGACGGCTTCGATCCCGCCAAACATCCATTGGATAAGGCGGAACTCTCGCTGATGGATCATTGGATACTCTCCCGCCTGCATACGCTGATCCGCGAGGTGGACGGCAGCCTGGAGCGCTATCGGGTCACCGAACCGGCCCGGGCCATCGAGGCGTTTGCGGATGAGCTGTCCAACTGGTATGTGCGCCGCAGCCGCGAGCGCTTCTGGGGCAAGGGTATGGCCGGGGATAAAGAAGCCGCCTTTGCCACCCTGTACGCCGTGCTGGAAACCCTGGCCCGGCTCATCGCGCCCTTTACGCCTTTTATGGCCGAAGCTATGTACATCAATCTGGTGCGCTCGGTACGGCCCGATGCGCCGGAATCTGTGCATCTGTGCGCATATCCGCAAAGCGATGCCAACCGCATCGACGCCCAGCTGGAAGCCGACATGGACGCGCTGCTCCGGGTGGTGCAGCTGGGCCGCGCCTGCCGCAATGCCGCCAACATCAAAACCCGGCAACCTGCAGCTGCCGTGTACGTGGTAGGCGTGCGCCTGCCCGATACGTACGCCACCCTGGCCGCCGAGGAGCTCAACGTAAAGCAGGTGGCCTTCCCCGCGGACACGCGGGCATTCACCACCTACAAGCTCAAGCCCCAACTGCGCACCCTGGGCCCGCGCTACGGCAAATTGCTGGGCAAGATCAGCGCCCACTTGAACACGCTGGACGGCAACGATATAGTAGAAGCATTTTCCCGCGGCGAAACCCTGGTTTTTGAGATGGACGGCACATCGGTATCCCTAGCGCAAGACGATGTGCTGGCCGAGCCCATGCAACGCCCCGGCTTCACCGCCGAGAGCGACCGGGGCGTCACCGTGGTGCTGGACACCAACCTCACCCCTGAGTTGCTGGACGAAGGCTTCGCCCGGGAGGTTATTTCCAAGCTGCAAACCATGCGCAAGGAAGCCGGGCTGGAGGTCACCGACCGGATCGCAGTACGCTATGAGGCCGATGCTGAGTTGGCACGGGTGATCAGCGACTTTGAGGCGCAAATCGCGGCTGCGGTGCTAGCCGGTTCGGTTCAGGCGGGAGAGCCAAGCGATAGCTGGTATCATAAAGAGTGGAATATCAATGGGTTGCGGGCTGTGTTGGGGATCAAAAAGGCAGAATAGGAATATGCATTAACAACGGCCCAGCAGCAGATTTCGCTTGCTGCTGGGCCGTTGTCTGCGGTTTTTATTTGTATTATTTGTTTAAAATGGGAACAGGTTCCGTATCCGTGATTTCAATACCCATTCCGCCAAGGCTCTGCCCGTATTGCGGTGATGTCCACTCATTCTTACGCCATGCATACATGTCCAAATAGAGTGTCGTGCCCTCAGGTAGATAGTCAATACCAAGTTGGGTCAGCCAAGGTGTAACCGCCTCAAGAAAAGCTTCCTCTTCCGGCGCTTTGTCTGTCTTTTTGCTCAACTCCATACGGAATTCCGCATAAACAATTTTGGTATCGTCTCGGCTATTAACAAGTGTCCCAGGACTCCGCAAACGTATAGGTACAGGCGTTAGCGGTAGCGTAGTCAAATGTATAGCACCATCCGTTCCGGAAATGACCCCATCATTCACGATTATTCCGGCAGGTTCTTCATCCTCATCCCTCCTGCTATCGTACATGGTCATTTTCAAACCATAGTCCCAATCGCTGACTATTAGGCCATCTGTGGCATTTTCTACATGCACCTTGGCACTTCCTTTTGCGGTTTGGCCACGCACACCTATACCATTGCTCTCTTTACTACGTGCCTCGCCTTCATTATGTAGCCACACATCGCCCGCTCCATTAACAGTATCCGCAGCAAGAAATATTCCTTGTTTTCCCCCAGTCACTGTTCCAAAATTATGCATCTTAATGCTTGCGTCTTTTTTCCCCTGGGCTTGTATGCGAATCAATACACCGACGGCTTGATCACTAGCAATGGTGCCGTAATTTGTTATATCGATTATTGCGTCTTCGCTAAATTTGTCCCATGTCCCAATCCCGTCCCCCTCGACAGCGGTACTTTGAATTACAGTATCCGGGTCGATGGTCAATTTAAGCGACATAGGTTTGGATTGGTTACTTGGAATGTAAATTGCGGTTTGATCTTGTTTTTCCGCCAACACTTGCACAGCGCGCAATGTAATATCACCGCCGCCTAGCGCCATGCTCTCAAACTGGCCGCCCTCAATCACCAACGATACGCCGTCCGGCACGCGTAGCGCGTCGGTTTTCTTTTTGTACGCCTCCACATGCTCGGGCGCGACAACAACGACTTCACCTTCCGCGCCCTTGGTGGCGGCATTAACGGTCTTGACGAAATTTGCCCAGGTTTCCGCACGTGCACACAGCGGTAGCAACAGTCCCACTAGGAGCAGACCTAGTATCCAGCGATGTTTCATGATTTTCCCTCCTGTAACATTTTAATTGCAATATGTATTACACTTTAACCTCCTTCTTTGAGTGCGCGGGTTTATGCACAATACACTGTGAAGGATGGAAAAGTTACTTTTTCTTTTCGTGAGTCAGCATCCTGCGGAATTTTTACTGTTTTATATTGTACTGTAAAACTTCCATATTTGCAGGCATTTTTTCCCTTATTCAAGAATTTGAAAGCAGGTGAAGCTTTTGCCCACCTTTCTTCTGGATAAAAAGCAGACGGGGGCATTCATTCAAAGAAGGCGCCGAGAGATCGGACTGACGCAGGAGAAACTCAGTGAAGTTCTCGACTGTTCGCTTCGCCACATGGTAGATATCGAGCGCGGCATCAACGGCGTATCAATTGAAATCCTGCTAAAGCTTTGCGACGCATTGCGGGTAACGCCCAATGAGATACTGTTGCCTCAAAATAAAACCAACTGCCCTGACTTGGCTTGGCTTACAGAGGCGTTAAAACAACTATCTCCGGTTCAGCAAAAAACCGCAGTAGCCATTCTCAGCCCATACATTCTGTATGCGCAAAAGATTGAAGAATAACTTCACTATTCAGTTCTATGCCGTCGTTGTAAAAAAGCAACACGCTTAAAGTACTCACCGCGCCTCCATAAAAAGATCAATATCCTCAATGATATAGTTCGCCCCCGTCGTGTGCAGGGCTTCATAACAGGATAGCACATAATCGGTAACGCCGTAACGTTTGAACATTTCGATTACTTGCTTTCCGGTCAACTGCTTTGCCGCCTTGTATATCTCAATGCAGTAAACCAGAAATTTTCCTTCCGCGCTCATGATTAAGCCTCCTCCGGGTAGGTGATTTTTCCTGTTTCAAGTTCCTCCTGATACATTTCAAACAATGCGTGGGCGCTTAAATGCCACAGCTTTGTTTCTTCTTCTTCCAGCCCCTTATACAGTTCCGACGAGTAAAACATTTCAGCAGCCTTTTCATCATCAACCTCATATTCATTCATCATCAACCCTAATATTTGCGACACAAGGAAAATGAGAACTGTAGATAATTTATCATTCATACAAGTGCTCCTTCTCATCTAAAGTACCGACGAATTGCAAATAGGCTATTGCTTTTTCACTTGAAAACACCAGTTGGTTGTACAGCTTCTTAACTTTTAAGCGGTTGAGAGTTTCTTCCCTTGACAAAGCTCCGCTTGCAAACAGTTGAAAGGTGAGAAAGACGTCGTCGTTCGCGACGGGGCCGTAGATCAGTTCGTACATATCGCCTTGATAGGTGCGGTTGCGCTGCGCGGAAACAAAGTCCAGCCACGCTTCATCGGGCAAACCAAACCGAAGGAGGGTGCAAGCAGAGAAAGCGGCATTTTCATCAAAAGCATACACGCTGACAATCGGCTTTCCTTCTTTTCTGCGGCGAAAAACCTTCTCCGCAAACGAAATTGCCTGCACTTTGTTTTCAGTAGTATAAAAGCCTTTTCCGAAATCAAGCGCTCGGTTTTGGGGAACAAGCCGCGGCTTCTCCACAACCAAGTTGCTTCCGTGATACAGGATCATCTTTTGCCCTCCGAAACCGAATTATTATTCTGCATGGGCAATTTGATTGATAAACTCTTCCGGCGACACAACCCTTATCCGACTGTTGGCAAAGTCTTTTGGATTTCGTGTAATGATGTATTCTGCCGAAATACTTTTGCCTGCTACGTACTGCACCGAATCTTCAAAATCATCCCACCTTAAGTCTAATGCTTCGTGAATACCGGTCTCTGTCACAGACGCTACACGAGTCGTTGCTAGCAGATTCTTAAGCAACCCGAGAACCGCATTGTTGTCTCTTAACTCTTTATTGACAACATAAAAAATATCGGTAATCGCAGAAGCTGATACATAGCTATGTATGTATCCTTTTTCCGACAGTACGCTTATTCTTGCGGCATTGTGATAATAGGGATCACGCCGAAGAAGCACATCCAAAACGATATTTGTATCAATCAGCACGTTCATACTTCATAAGCCTCTCTGATCGATAATCTTCAGTAGACATTCCTGAATCCGGCAATGCGCCAATCAATGACTCGGTGATCGAACCTTCGAGCAGTTTGTCAATATCTTCTCTTTTTAGTCGCGGCAACGACGCTTTTTCTTCTTTGAGCGTAACAATAACCTCAACACTTCTGTTTTGAAAGCCTTTTGGCAACGGAATAATTCCGTTCAACAAGCTACTGTCCATAACCTGCCTGACTGCTTCCACAAAAATCAACCCTTTCTTATTAAGTGAAGGCATAACGCCCTACGGCAACAACACCATCACCTCGCGCAGGTTCTGCATAGCGTTCTGCAGCGTAACGGCGTTGATATTGCCGCTGTACAGCACCGTCTCCACCGCGGAGATGGCCGAGTAGATCAACTGGCTCACGGCGGGATCCAGCATGTCCCCGGCGGCGCCCACGCGGTTGTAGGCGTCGTTCACCAGCGCCTGGGCTTGGGCAGCCAGCTCCTGGTCGTTCTGGGCCTGCTGCTGGTATTGCAGCCAATCGGCGGTGTGGATGTCGCAAATCGTACGGTCGATATTGCTGTTGTCGCCGCCGATGCTGGCAAAAGGCCCCAGGTACTGGCGGATCACGCTGGCATGGCTGCGGGTGTAATCGTTGAGGGGATGCCCGTTTGGTATCAGGATCGCGCCCCGGTTTTCGATCGTCTCGTGGGGGCAGAAATTGCCCGCGTGCATGTTGCTCACCGTACACACCGTCACCTGCCGGTGCATGGAACATTGCTGCTTGGGCTGGTCCTCTATGTGCCAGTAGTCGGACACGGTTTTGTAGCCCATCAGGTCGCGGCGGCA
>Ga0123353_10001733_pt1 | contig 26765 bp, 23 predicted proteins | sample TergutLab28metaG_3_FD_92763 | JGI IMG/M metagenome (GOLD analysis project Ga0123353, IMG submission 92763) | Labiotermes labralis P3 segment gut microbial communities from Petit-Saut dam, French Guiana - Lab288 P3 | ecosystem: Host-associated > Arthropoda: Insects > Digestive system > Gut ...
GCCCTATTGTGTAACAAATTTGAATGTAAGATACGAGATTCCAAAACTAAAAAAGGTGAATTTAACGCTATTTTTCGGCATAAACAACCTCTTCAACACGATGTATGAAAGCAATGCATGGATATATCGCGCTCAGGTAGGTGATGACCCTTACTACGAAGACGGCTACTTCCCGCAAGCAGGAATAAACTTCTTGGGAGGGGTTAGGATAAGGTTTTGAGTGATTAGATGATGAGATGATGAAGTGCTAATATAAAAAACATATTTTTGCGCCAATTTAAAAAAATAGGAGAGAATAGGCATATTCGGCATCAAAACAAACCATAATGAATACCACCAATTTTATTGCTATCGCCAAACAAGTGTTTCAATCGGAGGCACAGGCTATTTTGAACTTGCAAGAATTTATTAACAACGATTTTATTAAAGCATTGCACTTGATAAAAGATGCTCCAGGCCGGCTCATCGTTACCGGAATCGGAAAGAGCGCAATTATTGGACAGAAGATTGTGGCAACCCTAAATTCCACAGGCACCCCTGCTATCTTTATGCATGCAGCAGAAGCAATTCATGGCGACTTGGGGATTATTCAGCCTGAAGATGTAGTGTTATGTATTTCTAAAAGCGGAAATACGCCTGAGATTTCGATGTTGATTCCTTTTTTTAAAAGGCAGGGCAATAAGTTTATCGCGTTGGTGGGAAATATTAACTCGTTTTTGGCAAAAGAAGCCGATGTGGTTCTCAATTGCACGGTAGCGTATGAGGCATGTCCTATTAACTTGGCACCTACCTGCAGCTCAACCGCACAATTGGCAATGGGCGATGCGCTGGCAAGCTGTCTCATTGAACTAAGAGGATTTACCCCTGAAGATTTTGCCAAATATCACCCTGGCGGGATTATCGGCAAACGGCTCTATATCAAAGTACAAGACCTGTATAAATTCAACGAAATACCTATGGTTTCGCCCGATGCTATGATGCCTGAAGTGATTCTCGAGATTTCGGGAAAACGACTCGGCGTTACAGCTGTGATGGAAAACGGAAAAATTGTGGGCGCCATTACCGACGGCGATTTAAGAAGAATGCTCCAAAAAAATCCCGACTATACCCACCTGCGCGCCAAAGAGGTAATGACCATGCATCCCAAAACCATTACCGAAGATATTTTAGCGGTAGAAGCATTGGAAATTATGAAATCGAAAAACATTACCAACCTTTTTGTGGTAGATCATTTAGAGAGATATTTGGGTGTGTTGCATATTCATGATGTTATTAAAGAGGGGATTGCATGATGACTTTTTTTATGAGCTCCGTGAATCATATTTTTATTTATTTTGCGACTTCATATGGAATATATTATGCTTACTTTTCTACTTTTTTATAAGTTTTTTTTGTACACCATGCTTGTACTGGCAGTAGTAGTTTTTATTGCACTGCAATTTGTTACTGTTGCTTATGGAATGACATTTAATAACCGTTGGGGTATATCAATCAACAGCAAATGGGGTTGGTGGCTCATGGAAACACCTGTCTTTATTGCCATGCTCATCATTTACGGGATTTCGCTTTATAATGATATTAAGCCATTTAATTTCGTTACTTCCTTTATTTTATTTCTGTTCCTGCTACATTATGGGCAGCGCAGTTTTGTATTTCCACTGCTCATGAAGGGAGAGAGTAAAATGCCTCTTTCTGTAATCTTTTTCGGTATTTTTTTCAATTTTTGTAACGCTTTTATGCAAGGCTGCTGGCTTTTTATCGTTTCACCTGCCGATATGTATCAATTGAGCTGGTTTTGGTCGCCACAGTTTATTGCCGGAACACTTATTTTCTTTTTTGGAATGGTAGTTAATATGCATTCCGACAGAATTATACGAAAACTAAGAAAGTCGAAAGAAGACAATAACTATTATCTCCCAAAAGGATTTTTGTTTGAACGGATTAACTCTTCCAATTATTTAGGGGAGTTGTTGGAGTGGTTCGGATTTGCAATTTTAACGTGGTCGTTTGCAGGGCTTGTATTCTTCTGCTGGGCATTCGCGAATTTAGTGCCTCGTGCTAAAGCTGTTTATCATCGTTATTATCAGTTTTTTGGAGAAGATTTTACCAAATTCAATCGTTGGAAAATATTTCCATATATCTATTAATTTATTTACCAATGCATTCTTATTTCGTGCGGTTTCTTATTATTATTATTATGTTAACAAAAACAGCTACTGTTTTTGCACAACATCAAACTGTTCATGAAATTGACTCTGTAATGGATCTCTCGCCAGCCTATTTGCCTACCTATTATTCATCAATGAAACCTGTTGAGTTTGAATCCTTAATCTTTAAATCTATAGATACCGGCATGACTACCATACATCAATTTGATCCACTATTTAAAACCGAGAATATTTATCAGAGTTTAGGCATAATGGGGCAGGCACATCAATCTGTTGTATTTAATTATCAAAGAAATATGGGATTTTCTTACCAAATGCTCCCCTACCCTCTTTATTTTAAAAAACAATCAGATTTACGCTTTTATAAATTGCAAACTAATTACACAAGACTTGCTTATACTTTTGGATTACCCAAAGAGAATGAATTTTTTGCAGAATTTGCTCAGTATATTAAAGGTGTTACGGTATCTTTCAATCTATATGCTATAGGCTATGAAGATGCATTTAGTAATCCTTCTCGTAATCTTTGCGGGGACTTATTGCTTCATTATGAAACACCATCTTCTCTATACGGATTTAAGGCAAGTGCAATCATCAACCATTTAAATAATTCTGAAAATGGTGGACTGAAAAATGCTGATTTATATAAAGATGGAGGAAAAGTTGAATATAGAACCCCTAGAGCACGTTCAACAATTACGGAATTTGATATAGATCTTCAAAATTACGTTAATCTTAAAAACCATAATAGCAAGTACTTCGGAACATTTACTCATAATTTCCAATTCAATCAAACAACACAAATATATAGAAATCTGCTTGATACTATATATCCCTATTACGGAACATTTTTTTCCGGTTCGGAAACTAATGATTCAACTCGAATCATTACATTAAAGAATGCGCTGCAATGGAGTAATTTCGCGCCTTATAAAGAGATGAATCATAAGAGTAGTTTCTTTCATATTGCCGGAGGAGCGCTACACGATTATGCTGAATTGAAATATTCTAACTTGTCATTCAACTCTTTATATCTATTTACAAGAACGCACATTCGTTTGTTTAAATTAATAGATATTACAGCCAAAATCTCTTATTCAATCTATGGGCATACTAATAATGATATACTGGCAAATATTGGAATATGCTGGACTATTAATAGAGAAAATGAACATCTTGCCGGCTTGAATGCCAATTTTTACAATAATACTCCCGAATATATAATGCTGCATGTAGAGAGTAACCATTTTCGATGGGCAACAACTTTTTCTAAACAAAATATTATGCATTATAAGGCATTTTGGAGTTACAAAAAATACAATGTTTCTGTTAGTTATTATAATATTGAGAACTGGGTTTATCTATCGGAAGAGTTGCGACCAATGCAACACAAGAATATTGGAAATTTAATTCAAATTGCTACTCTAATTCCTTTTCGATATAAGAATTTTGGGGCAACATCTAATCTAAATCTACAATATTGCACGCATAATGTGGTTAATCTTCCGCTCTTTGCCGGAAAATTGTCGGTTTTTTACATTTTTGAATTTTTAAAAAAGCGGCTTAAGATTCTGATAGGAAGCGATTTGATGTATAATACTCCATACTCTGCAGATGGCTACCTGCCTGCTTTGCACAAGTTTTATCATCAAAATTCGCAAATAACAGGCAATTTTCTTTATTGGGATGCTAATGTAACGTTTCAAATTGACAGGATAAATTTCTTCTTTCGCATTGGCAATGTGTTACCACCATTTTTAAATTATCGAAATTTTACAACTCCGAATTATCCGACGAAAGATTACTTGATAAGTTTTGGTATTACATGGCGTTTCTTTGATTAAATAAAAAAATATGCTCAGATTTCTAAATAAAAATATCGCTTTTCAATGGGTACTTTTCTTAGGATTACTTATACTCTCCATATATAACATTATTACACGAACCCAATTGGAGGGTGTACAGGGTGCAGCATTTCTATACATAAAATTTAGTTTTCTTTTTTCACAACACGAACTTCTATGTAAATGTATTATTATCATTGTGTTATTATTGCAATTATGGCTTATGCAATATTATTATAAAAAAAATGAATATGCCAGTAAAACCACATTGTTACCTGCTTGCTTTTATCTTTCTATACTATTGCTAACGAAATCATTAACAGCAATTTCCCCCTTCTTTTTTTCATTGTTCTTTTTTTTAATCATTATCTGTTTAGACTTTGCCGGAACTTCTGTTAAACTAAAAAACAATGTTTTCTGGACAGGTATGCTCATCGCCCTTGCCACCTGTTTTGATATTAGTAGTGTTATATTGCTGATTTTGATGATTGTAACACTTGTCATTAACCAATACTCTCAAATAAAAGAGATTGGAATATTATTATTTGGTTTTGGAATACTCTATTTTTATTTTTTTTTCTACTATTTCTTAACTAGTAATTTCAAAGAATGGCTCTTCTCATTTCAAGAAATTAAAATAATGGGAGTGTTAAACAGTAATATTGCAAATTTTCCTTTATTAACATTGTGTTCGTTGGTAGCTTTGTGTATTATTTATATTTTTTTTATTGTGAAATTCAAATTAATGAGTGATGTAAAAGTAGTGAAACAGCGCGATAGAATTGTTACGCTGAATACAAGAGCTTTTTTGATGGTTGCCTGTATTTTTATTTCCAATTCATCTTATCCGAATATTTTAGGATACCTTTTTGTTCATATATCTATCTATTTAGCTATGTTGGCGCAAGAAAAAAGCCCTCTATATATCAATGAATTGATAACAATAATTATGATAGCTGCACTATGGCTTTAATATCACATTTTTCTGAAGTAGCCATATTGGAAGCAGGCTGTGATGAAGCGGGAAGAGGCTGCTTGGCAGGTCCTTTATATGCAGCAGCTGTAATTCTTCCTTTCAATTATGTACATGAACAACTTAACGACTCCAAGCAATTAAGCAGAGCTAAAAGAGAAGCGCTTAGAGAAATTATTATGAGAGATGCTATTGCCTACTCGGTTGTTTCTATTTCAGAAGCTATAATTGATGAAGTCAACATCTTAAATGCCTCCTTTCGAGGTATGAATTTGGCGATAGAAAAATTAAAAGTGCGCCCTGAAATTCTTTTAATTGACGGAAATCGTTTTAAAAACGAGACAGACATTCCACATCATTGTATCATTAAAGGCGATTCAAAATATCTGTCTATAGCTGCAGCTTCCATCCTTGCTAAAACATTTCGCGATGATTTTATGGAAAATTTAGATACAGAGTTTCCCATGTATAGATGGCGGCAAAACAAAGGCTACCCAACTGCAGCACATCAGGAAGCATTGTTCAAATTTGGAAGAACACCTTATCATAGAAGATCGTTTCAGATACGATGCCAGCCTTATAATCATTAACCATTTATCATTAGCACTCATGCCCAAATTAGGAAATCTTCTTATCGTTGACGACAATAAAGCAATTCGCACTACCTTAGAGTTGCTTTTGCCTGCTCACTTCGAGCGGGTACTCTCTATTGCCGCACCAAATCGTATTCCCGAAATGTTGCGCAATAATCCCGATTTAGACGTTATTTTGTTGGATATGAATTTTCACTCAGGAATCAATACCGGAAATGAAGGACTCTTCTGGCTGCGCGAAATTAAGAAACTGCGCCCCCATTTGTCGGTGGTGCTTTTTACTGCATACGCCGATATTGAACTTGCCGTGGCTGCCATTAAAGAAGGCGCTATTGATTTTATTGAAAAACCATGGAACAACGAAAAACTTGTAATAACGCTACAAAATGCGGTAACATTAAGCCGAAATAATCAAAAAATCGAAAACTTAAAAGAGCTGAAGCAAAAATATCCCACTATGTTTTGGGGCGGAAGCGAGCCGATGCTTCAATTGAAACGTATTGTAGAAAAAGCGGCGCCCACTGATGCCAATATTTTAATTGTAGGAGAAAACGGAACCGGAAAAGAGATGCTGGCGCAAGAGATTCACAAACACTCTGCAAGAAAAGAGGAATTGTTAGTTGCCGTGGATATAGGTTCCGTTGCAGAAACATTGTTTGAGAGCGAACTATTTGGGCACGCTAAAGGCGCCTTTACCGATGCTAAAATCGAGCGCGCCGGAAAATTTGAGATTGCCGGAAACGGAACGCTCTTTTTAGATGAAATTGGAAACCTCCCCCTGCATTTACAAACCAAACTGCTTGCCGCCCTGCAATCGCGAAAAATTGTGAGAATAGGTGAAAACATACCTCGCGATATTGACATTCGACTAATCACAGCCACCAACCGAGATTTGGGAAAAATGGTGGAAGCAGGCATATTTCGCGAAGACCTGTTTTATAGAATCAATACCATCGTTCTTTATTTGCCGCCACTAAGAGAGCGAGGCGAAGACCTGACCGCACTTGCAGAGATTTTCTTAGAAAAATATGCCAAAAAATATGAAAAAAAATCTCTTTCATTTACAAATCAAGCGATAAAAAAACTCTATGCTCACAGTTGGCCCGGAAATATTCGCGAATTACAACATACTATTGAAAAGGCTGTGATTATGTGCGATTCCTCTCATATTACTTCAGACGACCTGCTCATTGCCAAGATAGGGGCAGCGAAGAGCGCCGCTATTAAATCTGCTACCTTAGATGAAATGGAACATGAATTGATTCGAAAAACATTGATAGTACAAGAAGGAAATATATCGGAAACAGCAGAAAAACTTGGAATTACACGCCAAACTTTATACAACAAATTGAAAAAATATAACCTGTAAAATGTTCAGTAAAAGTTTTATCAAAATCTTTCTTTGCCTCCTCATGCTGATTGGTAGTGTTGTGTTGTGTACATTTTCACTCGTACAGGCATGGAATTTGCTGACAATTCTCGCAATTCTTATTGTGATCGTTTCTATCGTATTTATTTCTAATGTATATAGAAGTTCTATCCTTAAAATTGCATTTATGTTTGATGCTATTGAAAATGATGATTTTACATTTCGGTTTACTGGACCGTCCGCACGGCTCAACAGCGATGAATTGTTAAATCACTCTTTAAACCGCATCAAAAACTTGGTAATTGAAGCGCGACAGGAGGTGAGAGAGCGTGAAAAATATTTTGAACATATTTTAAATCAGGTTACTACAGGGATCATTATTTTGAACGAGCAAGGGATTGTTTTTAACAGGAATCAGCACGCGTTGCGTTTATTGGGTTTATCGCAACTTACTCATATTAGACAACTTTCGCAAATAGCTGAAGGATTTGACAAGCAATTCATTACCTTAAATGAAGGAGAAAACCGTAAGGTGAGTTATTTTGGCGAGGCATCAGAAATCACTTTAAATATTGCGGCTACTTTTGTTAATCTACAAAACAAACAGTTGAAAATTGTTGCATTAACAGATATTGCAACCGATATTGAAGAAGCGCGGGAAGAGAGTTGGCAACGTATGTCGAGCGTACTTACACACGAAATTATGAACACACTAGCGCCCGTTACTGCGTTGAGTGAATCGTTGTTACACACTTCCGATCAAGAAATGATTCGGCAGGGGTTGGAAATCATAAACAGTACTGCCGGCGGGTTAAAGAAATTTGTAGAGAACTACCGCTTACTTTTCCGTATTCCAACACCTCAACTTCAAGATATTGAATTAGATAGATTTGTAAAAAAAGAAGCAGAACTACTATCTTCAGAGATTGAAGTGAAGATAATAGCTGCGAACTGTATGCTTTCTGCCGACCAAGGGCAAATTTCACAAGTATTGGTAAACCTGCTAAAAAACGCCATGGAGACGATTCATGAAGCCGGGAATGATGCAAATGCAAAAATATGGATAGAGGTGGGACGCAATACAAAAGGGAGCTTATTTATAGATGTTTGCAATACAGGGATTCTTATTCCAGATGAAATTCGAGACAATATCTTTGTGCCATTTTTTACAACCAAAGAGAATGGTAACGGCATTGGTTTAAGCATTTCTCGACAAATTATGCGTTTGCATGAAGGAACACTTACCTTGTCCACAAAACCGTTTACAAGATTTAGAATGCAGTTTTAGACTATCGACAACACCAACCTCAAGCCAATGAAATCATCATTATTACAATGTGTAAAAATATTTTACTTGAACATGTTTTCAATTATTATTATTTTACTTTTGCCGCATGAAAAACATTTTTCGCTATTTCTTGCTATTGGGTGTTGTTATCATCCCATTATTTTTTCTATATAAAGAACCTGACCAATTTCCAATTTTGGTTGGAGCATTTTTCGGGATTACAATTACGTTCTGGATTGCAGTTGTTATTTTGAAGATTAAAAAAAAATAAATATGAAAAAAAACATTTACCCTTTTATCTTTTTACTTTTATTTTTTTGCACCTGCAACAATTACGAAGACTTGTTATATACTGAAAAACAACTTATTGCTATTTCTCAAGTAGATATAGATTTCGCTTTTCAAGACGTGTCAACTTTTTCGGTAAACGATACTATTTATGAGATCTATATTGATGCTAAAGGGAGAGAAATAAAGAGCAAGTTTTTGGCAACCTATCAAATAGAATTGATTATTCAGCAAATGCAAAAGAGAGGATTTTACTATATTCCTTTTACAGAGTTATCAAATAACAATTTACCTGATCTTTTCTTTGATCTTACCTACGTTGAAAACAAGTTTGTACAAGCAGGAACAGGTTGGTGGTACAATTACTACGACCCTTATTGGTTCGGTTATTGGGGCTGGGGACCCTATTATCCTTATTATCCTGTTTCTTACGCAACAATATCTTCATATACCGCAAAATCGCTTGTCATGGATTGTTTATTCTTAGAACAAAATCCTGATCATAAATATAATGCAAAAAGTTGCTTTATTGGAGTGGTGCGCGGGATTACAGATAAATATAAAGAGCTGGAAATCTCAACATATATTAATCAATGCTTTGACCAAACTCCTGAGTTAAATAAAAATTGGCGTTATTATCATTAAAATTTTACGGATATGAACATACAAAATATCGTACAGAAAGCAGAGTTTCAGCTACGCTCAGCTTCAATAGCCGGAAAGTTAAGCATAGTTTTGCTATTTTCGTTAATTTGCATTTTTCAATTCTCAATTCTCAATTGCTCCGCACAAACCAACCAATTTTACTCTTTGGAATACAGTACCGGAACATTACTCGGCACAAGTAGTGAATTTATTGATAGTTACAGTTGGCGCGGTGTGCATTTTCAAGGACAAGTTTTTCTCATTGATAATGTGGCTTTAGGCTTTAAATTGGGATTCAATAACTACTATTCTAATGTAGAGCCGCAATTATACGATTTTGGAAACGGAACACGTTTATTTGCAAATACATATCGATATCTCCGTAAAGTGCCATTTCAAGTGGGTGCCATAGGGCATATTTTACCAAACGAAATGATTAAGCCATACTTAGGTTTATATCTAGGATTGTGTTATGCTACAGAAGCTGTTATGATTCAAGATGTTCAGCAAAGAAAAGAAAATTACGGTTTTATACTTACTCCGGAGTTGGGTTTTTATCTACAATTCGGCAAAAAATCCTCTACAGGAATTAAATTGTCGGCAGCTTACAATTTGGCAACCAACAATTACCAATTGGGTATGAGAGAGTTTAAAGATTTACAGTCACTTAACGTAAATATCGGGTTCACCTATATGGTGATTTCCAGATAACTCCCCGAAAAAAAGCTAATAGATATGGTTAGCAATTGATCATTAATTCTAAGCTTTCTATCCAATTTGGTATTTGGAGATTGAATTGGGTTTTTATTTTAGACAAATCGAAAACAGAATAGGCAGGGCGGGGTGCAGGTGTTGGATATTGTGCAGTGGTAATGGGATGAACAATGCAAGGCAAACCAGCAATTTTCATAACCTCTTTGGCAAACCCATACCACGTTGTAATTCCCTCATTAGCATAATGAAAAATGGTTGGCTTCATAATTGCATCAATCTGTTTAATAATATGTAAAATTGTTGTAGATAGATCATTAGCATTGGTAGGGGTTCCAAATTGATCATCTACTACACCAATATCTTCTTTTTCTCTCCCGAAGCGCAACATTTTTTTTACAAAATTATCTCCGTATTTAGAATACAACCAAGATGTTCTGATTATAATAGCAGGTATCTGCGTTGCTATAATTGCTTTCTCTCCCGCCAATTTCGATTCACCGTACACAGAAACAGGGTTGGTGCGCGCATTTGTTTTGTAAGGCTTTGTGGATGTTCCATCGAACACATAATCGGTTGAGATATGAATTAAGAAGGCATGCTGTTCCATACAAATATGTGCTAATACCCATGCTCCGTATTCGTTCACATCAAATGCCCTTTCAGGTTCGGTTTCTGCCTTATCAACAGCGGTATAGGCAGCGGCGTTAATGATACAGTCAATTTTATTTTCATAAATAAAACTGGCAACAGCACTAATATCAGTGATATCTAATTCGGCGATGTCGGTGAAAAAAAAATTTGAGCAACCTTGTGCCGCTTCGCGTAGACACATCCCCAATTGCCCGTTACTGCCCGTGATTAAAATGTTTTTCATTTGGTTATTCATTTTTCTTATTTAAAATAATTGCCTATTAATATTAAAGTAGCACATTTATAGTCCATGATTTTTTTCTATATTTTGTATTTAAAAATAAGTCGGTGCAAAAGTAAAAAATATTTTTTTTTAAAAAAGAAAATCAAATTATGTAAAGATATGACTATTTTTGCTACCCAAATCTAAAATCTAAAATCTAAAATCTTTAAACTATTCTTCATGCGTTATTTTGTAGAACTTTCTTACAACGGAACACCCTTTTTTGGCTGGCAACGTCAACAGAATCAGATTACTGTACAAGAGGTTTTGGAAAACGCTTTTTCGATGTTTTTGAAGAACGAGATTGAGCTTACTGGGTGCGGCAGAACAGATACCGGCGTACATGCCAAACAGTTTTTCGCACATTTCGAGTATAATAATTTATTATCAAATAGTTGTTGTAGTAAATTACAGCATAAACTCAACTCTTTTTTACCCAACGAGATTGTTATTCATCGCATATTTCAGGTGGAAGAAAATGCACATGCGCGTTTTTGCGCATTAGACCGCACCTACAAATATTATGTTACTACTACAAAAGAGCCGTTTCATTTCAAGTCTCTGTATCGTGTGTATGAAAAATTAAACATTGAAGCTATGAATGTAGCAGCAAATTTACTGATTGGAAATAAAGATTTTACAAGTTTTTCAAAACTCCACACCGATGTAAATAATAATTTTTGTGAGATAAAAGTTGCCTTTTGGGAGCAAAAAAATGAGCAACTTGTTTTTACGATTACAGCCAACCGTTTTTTAAGAAATATGGTACGGGCTATTGTGGGAACGCTGCTGTTAGTTGGAAAAGGCAAAATTTCCATTGCAGATTTTGAAGATATTGTGTTGCAAAAAAACAGGTGCAAAGCAGGGATGTCTGTGCCAGCGCATGCTTTGTTTTTAGAAAAAATAAACTATAAATTCATATAAATTATTATGAACTTTATATTTGCAATATTCGGAATAGTTTCTCTCTTGTGTTGGCTGTTCGCTTCTTTTTTTTCAATTAAAATAAAAGTAAAACAAACGCTCCTCTTTCAAAATATTGGGATATTGTTGTTTGGATTACTCATAGTTTGGCTGTGGGTAACCTTGCAACGACCTCTTTTTAAAACCATGGGAGAAACGAGAATTTGGTATTCGTTTTTTCTATCAATCTTAGGGAGCGTTACCTATTGGCGTTGGAAAATGGGCTATCTGCTAACATTCACCAACTTGCTATCCTCTGTTTTTGTGATTATTACAATATGTAAACCGGAAGTTCAATCACAGGTGCTTATGCCGGCGTTGCAATCGGTGTGGTTTATTCCACATGTAGCGACATATATGTTTGCCTACGCAGCCATTGGGTGCGCAACCGTATTAGCAATTTTGGAATTGATACATTTTAACCACAAAGAGCACAATGAGTGCATGAAGGACGCAAAGGATAAGTGTGATTTATTGGTTCAAATAGGAACATCTGCGCTGGGGATCGGATTGTGTTTGGGCGCAATTTGGGCAAAAAAAGCATGGGGACAATACTGGTCGTGGGATATTAAAGAAACCGCTGCATTGGTTACTTGGGTAATTTTCCTATTATACATTCATTTACAAAAAATTACAAAAGTAAGCCGAAAGTTTTTATTAATTGTTGTGCTGATAGGATTCTTATCCTTGCAGTTTACATGGTATGGCGTAAAATATTTGCCCGTGGCGAAAAAAAGTCCGCATACATTTTATAGCACAAAATAATATTGAAAATTCAAAACTCCTGCTCAAAATAATACTTCCTTGCAAATCTCGTCTTCAATCCTCTATTACCCAATTTATACGAGAATGCAGGCTTTCCATCTTTGCTGCCAAGAGACTTGTGTTTAGCTTTTGTTTTAATTATTGCTTCATTAAAATTATTATCTGATGAAAAAGCTGATAGAGTGTTATTTTCAAATTGGAAAAAGAAAAACTCTTTGCCTAATTCAAAATAGATGAACAAAGTATTTCTAGAGCCTTTTTTCTCAATGACTATTCTTCCGGGGATCTCTTTATAAATATTTTTACCACCTGATATAATAATTGGCAACGCTCTTTGCGACTGAAAGGCTGCATTTTCCTTCGACCATTCAAAATTCAATGTAGAAAACAAAAACTTAACATCCAATTGTTCAGGTAGCTTTTCTGATTGGATGCCCGATCTGCGCTGTTTTTCATATTTTTCATATTCCTCTTTTCCCAAAATATTGATTAAGGATTGAATGTAGTTTTTATCAGTATTGGGGTCAACAAATTTCACATCTTTAGCACTGGAAAAATACTCGTTCATAATTTTTATCGCATCATCATTAAAAAAGAAATCTATAGAGGTTGTTAGATGCATTACTGCGGAGTCGGTTTGTATGAAATTAACCACTTGACCATGGGTGTTAAATTCAACTCGTCCTAATTTTGTGCCCATATCAATAGCTCCCTCACCAACTGATATACAATCCCTGTTGGAAAGAGAGATGATATTTCCTGGAAGATGTGGATTTCTGAGTTTCTCTAAATCAGCTGCTTGAAAAGCTTGTTTTTCATTATTATAAGTAATAAAGCCTGATGATGAGATATACTCCGAGTCGTTTATTTGATCTTTGGCAGTGCCAAAACAGGTATAAATTCTACCTGTTTCATTGGAAGAAGCCACCGCCACCGTAGCTGCCCTGTTGTTTATATCACGCGATTTATTATTGATCTCAATTAAAATATTGTTTGGATCAATTTGTTGGTTAATTCTCATTGGTGTGGGGTTGTATGTTTCGCAATCGTGCAACATGGAAACACCGCCGGAAAAGGTAAGAAATTCTTGTGTGCTGTTTATTTCTGTATTTCCGCTAAAGCCAAAATGTGGGCTAATTGTAAAGCCGACTTCAGAGTTTACAGAGGCTATTCCTTTTGTGGCTTTAAAATACCAAATTGTATCAAAACGGATGGTTTGTGATGAACTAAAAGCATCTACATAATCGTAGTAGCCGCTACCTTTGAAATCATCGCCGTTTTCAATTTGCACAGAACAGTTATAGAGTTCGTGATACATATTATCTCGCGAAGCTAAAATTCTTGCATTTTGAAGTTTTTGAAAAGCAGTTTTTTCATAAATAATAACTTCTCCATTATGAGGAATTATAGCAGCATCTCCTGCCGGAATATAACGCACACCCCGTGCAATAAGTTCCTGTTTTTCAAAATCAAAATCTAACTCTTGCAGATTAAAGTTGACTCCTCTCCTACCCTGTTCAATAGTTGAAAGCAAATTCTCTTTACTGTTCATTTTCACTAATTTACGTGCTGGCGTTGTATTAATATCAAACTCTTTGTATGGATCATCCCACTTAAAACAAAGCCTGTCTTTATCTATAGGATTCCATGTAAATGCTTGGGTATTTGTTTTAAATCCATTATTTATAAAATGAACCTCCTGAGGTTTTTCTGCTGTAAATTCTCCAGATCGTGTTTCAAAATCAATTTTAGCTACATAATGTTTAGCAACAAAAGCATATAAGTTATTATTTTTATTATCAAAAATGCCTAAAGTTGCCTCATGTGCTTCTACGGCATGATGTTTTAATATCATTTTTTTTGACTGCAATTCAGCACGTTTAAAATTCAAAGCCCCATTTCCTGTTAAATCTTTCGGCGACAAAGTTAGTGTTCCGTTAAATATACTTTCTTTATAAATTTCGAAAGGTTTTTTTTGAGAAGTAATCTGCATTTTGTCTTTATATGGTTCAAAAACAAGCTGAGCATGAGTAGTATATACTTTCGGGTATTCTATCTGCGATAGTAGCGGTTTTAAATTAAAGCGGTTCACTTCTCCTCGAACAGATTGCAGGTAAAATACCAAATCTTCGCTTTCTAAAGTTGAAGTTAAATAGTTTATTCTTCCTTTTCCACGCAATCCATTATTAGACAGATCGATAGCATGGTAATAATGGGCTGCTCCACCATACATTGGAATTCCCAAACTGTCGGTTAAATGAATAAATCCAAGCGAGTTATCAGGTTGTAGTTTAAGCGGTTCATAAATATCTGGAAAAATACCGCCTGAAACTAACCTGCCCGTAATTTTAGTTTCATCAATATTAAAATTATCTAAATTTTTGAAAATAAAATAATCAATCTGAAAGTAGAATGTATCTCTTTTATATTCTGCATTTAAGATAAAAGGTTGATCAAAATAAACCCTACCACCTTCTCTACTTTCAAAAATGGGATAACTGAGAACCTTTCTATTGCCGCTTTTATTATTTGGGTCATCAATAAACAAAGTTCCCGAAACATCTTCCACAACATTTTTTACTTTTTTTAACTGGTACTCACCATATATATCTTTAGGCTTTGATTTATCTTCCGAGAACATAATCATTGAGTCGATTTGTGGCATAAAAAGTTGGAAGTTGTCATAATCGAAACTGCAATCTCTTGCAATAAAATCGAACAACCCGCCAATTACCCGTCCCGAAAAATGCAAATCTCTATTTCTTTTTATTGTTACTCTCTCATTAGCAGGATAAACATTTACTATTTTAGAATCACTAAGTACAAAAAAATCGCAACCATAAACATTCAAGTCAAAACTATGGATATTTAATGTAGCAAAATGAGCTTTCGATTCCCAGAAAAGATTATCATAATCGCGTCGTTTTGATTCATTATTTAAGTAGTGTGTCAATTTGCTTTTATAATAGACTATATCGTTTTGTATGTCATAGTCAACGAAGCCCTGTACTGCATAATCAATCAACAATGAGGTTATATCTGTTTTAGCTCTTTTGAAAGCGCTAAGCAGATGCGTTAGCGGAACGGGTTGGAAATCGTGAGTTTTAAACAATTCCCACAGTTGCAGCATTGGGTTTTTATCATTAAACCCCTTATTTTGGCGCATGATTTCGGGGTCGAAATAGTCTTGAGAAAAGAAATAGGAGGGTTTGTTAGAGTTAGGATACAACATTTGCCTAAATTCAAGCGATGGCAGGCTCATCTTCCAAAAAATAGCATCTGTTTTTATTTCCAGTTTATGATAAGAATCAAAGAATGGCGATCTTCCCAATCCGTTAATAGTTCTTAATATCCAAAGATCTGTTGAAATGGGATCGTATGTAATTTCTGCACAAGGATGATAAAGAGAATCAGAATCCAGATAGATAACAACGGTGGCTTCTCTTACTACAATCAATTCAGGATGAAATGAAAACGCCTGTGCATTAATTTTTACCATTGGTTTTCTTTCTACAAAGATCAAAAGCTGTTGTAATTCTTCATTATATTGCACATTCGGATATTTGTGCTGTGCATATATCGTTACCATCATAAAAAAAGAAAAACAAAAAATAAGAACTGAGCGTTTCATTAAAGTTCTCCTTTCAATGCCAAAAACTCAAATTTTGCTTTTAGTAATTGCATTAAATGTACTTCTTGATTAATAAGCGACTGTAATTCATCGTTCTGTTGTTTGATGAAATCGTATGCCGTAATTATTCCGTTAAGTAGTTGCACTTTTGATGTTTCCGTAATTGATTTATATTTCTCAGTAATCTGTTTGTCCAATAAAATCAGGTTTTCAATTTTCCGGATTTCATTCCATTTTTCTTCAATAGCTATTTGGTTCGACTTTTCAAAGTCGCGTTCCTGACTTTCCAATATTTTTCGTTGCAAGTTGATAATATTACCTATCCCCATTGTTTTTGCCCATGCAATTACCGGTATATTGAATTTAATGCCAAAAATGTAGCTCCAATCAAACTTATTTGAAAAAATATTATACGCAGGTCTTCCATAGCCTCCGGAAGCAAAGAAAGTAAAACTGGGTAAGCTATTTGATAAGTGGAATTTGCGCTGGTATTCCAATCCTTTTTTACTATAATCGAAAATAGAAAACTCTAAGCGGGAAGATGCACCGTTTTTCTCAGTTACAGGAAAATCGGGTGGTTGAAAAGTAGCTCCATGTAAGTCTTTTCCTGTAATGATAGATAAAGAGGCAATTAAAGATTCTATAGTAGATGCCAATTCTCCTTTTTGTTGTTCAATTTTAAGCGCTTCCAATTCTAATTGTGCTACTGTATTTCCATATACTACACCACTTTCTAAAAGTTTTTTAAGTTGAACCAATTGTTCATCTATCGTATTCTCAACACTTGAAAGTAGCAAAATTTGTTTTTCTAAGATCAATAAATTCAAATATATAGAAATTATTTTTTCTTTAAGAAAATTAATAGAAAGGTCTAATTTGTCAATCTCAGATTTATTCATCATTCTTTCATATTGGCGAGCATTGAGCAGTTTTGAGCCTGCATAAATTACTTGCTGAAAATCTAAATAAACGCCATAATGGTCTCTTGATAGTTTATCCACTCCCCATGCTAATGGTAGCTGTGGCACTTGCGATTGAAAGCTAAGGTATCCGTTAATTTCCAATGTAGGAAATAAATGAGAAGCCGCATCATCTAACTTTACTTTAAGCAGTTGTGTATTCAATTCTTTTTGCACATTAGCAGAAGAATGAGTTATTGCCCATTCTTGACATTGCTCTAAAGTAACAACAGGTTGTGAAAAAACAAGCAAGGGAAATAGAAAAAAAAGAGTGTTAAAATGTTTTATCATTTAATGTAAAATGAGGTTGCAAATATAAAAAAAAGTATGAAGTAAGATTTTTAAAAGATTTATATGAAAAAATAGCAATTCCATAAAAATATTACTTTATTTGCCGGTGAATTTATACTCACAAAATTTTTAAAAAATAAATTTTAAGATAACTTAAAGATGAAACTTTGGTTAGCCCCCCTGCACGGCATTACTTACTATAACTTCAGAAACTGTTTTACCAAACATTTTAGTGGGATTAACTGTGCTATAACCCCGTTTGTAGCTGCGCAACCCAAAGAGAGGCTTAATCCAAAGAAACTTCGAGATCTATTTCCGGAAAACAGCACAAATCTACCTGTCATTCCCCAGCTTATGGGTAATAATCCCAATGATATTAAAGAGACTATCATTGTTTTACAAGATTTTTTTGGATACAAGCATTTTAACTGGAACATCGGTTGCCCGATGAAGCAAATTGTACGCAAAAAACGCGGCTGCGGTGTAATGCTCTTTCCTGATTTGATTGAAGAAACGGTGAAAGAAGTTTGCGAAAAAACCTCCGCAAGCTTCTCTCTAAAAATGCGCTTGGGGTTACATTCTCCAGATGAAGGAATGAATATTCTTCAAAGAGTTGAGGGCTACCCTATTGATTTTCTTTGCATTCATCCAAGATTAGGAACTCAACAATATGAAGGCGGTGTGGATTTAGAACTTTTTGAAGTTTTTTATCAAGCTACCAACCATAAAATAATTTACAGCGGAGATATAAATGATGTGATTTTTTTTATGAAATTACACCAACGTTTTCCGAAAATTAAAAATTGGATGTTGGGGCGCGGTATATTGCAAAATCCGTTTTTGGCAGAACAGATTGTAAAGGCGTTGCACGAAACGCCTTTACAATCTGTTCTGTTCCTTCCACAAAAACGTTTTACGATTTTTTACTATGAATATTCTGAAATTCTCTTGTCGTTATTCGGTGAAAAAATTGCACTATCCTCATTAAAAGAGTTGTGGCATTATTTCGCAATTTTTTGGAAGCTACCGCCTAATGAGTTGCAAACAATATTGCAAGTAACTGATTATAAGATATTTCATAAAATTATACACAAGTTAATGAATGATGAAACTTAAAATATACTCTATGAAAAAGAAAATACTGCTTTTACCCATATTTGTTATTTCAACATCTTTTTTTATAAATACTTATGCAAATGACAGAGTTTATAATAATGCTATAAAAATTACTTTTCTATCTTTTATTACCGGTTCAACAAAGGTTACTTATGAACGAACCACTTTTTCGGGGCAATCTTTTGAAATAACCGGCGGAATTATTGGGTGGGGGTATGATAAGTTTAAAGTAAACCCTAAGGGTGCTCTGTTTCGTGTATCATACAAATTTATTTTTTTTTCAAAACCATTTGCGCCGTTAAATGGTTTTTATGTAAAACCAGAATTGGCTTTTTCTCATTTCAAATACAATACCTCTACTGAAAGAACACTCTCTTCCTGGGGTACTCTAATGGGTTGTGCTGGCTATCAGTGGGGCAAAAAATGGTTTGTCGTAGATGGCTTTATAGGCACTGGTATTGGTATAGGTACCTCAACAGAACTGCAATATCATCATGGGTTTATTGACAGATTAAAATGTGTTACCCTAACATTTGGCGTGAAAGTTGGTGTCGCGTTTGGAAAACAAAAAGATTTTTTTACCACCTTTTTTAATACTCAAAATTTTTAATATTTTTGTCGGTCAGTAATGTTATTTTATAATTATGAAACACTTCACAATCATTGCTTTAATATTAATAACTTCTCATTCTTTTTCTCAAAATTGCATTGACTATATCATATTAAATATTGATGGTTCTAATGCTAAGAGCGACACGCTTTTCTGTAAAGTAATCAGTGAAGATGATGAATCAGTAGTTATTGACAATGGATTTGCAATCACTACATTAAAAAAGTCGCTAATTGAAAACATAAAACGTTGTGTACGGGAGATGACCCCATACGAAGTTTATAAGTATCAGGGGTTGGATGCGGTAACTGCCGATATGTTTAACAATCAAAATACTGCCGGAGCATATTTGCGAAAAGCGGCTCGCAACACCTATCTCGGTGCCGGTTTGGCAATAGTGGGTACCGGCATTATTCTTACCGGCGTGTTTTGGGTAACTGGTGATGCAGGAAAAACAGCCTGCTATGTTACCGGAGGGGTTACTGTGGCAGCAAGCCTCTTCTTTGCTATTAGAGGCTGGAATCAAATTTATAGAGCAGGTAAGCTATTAGACCTCAATACGCAATCAGCGCTATATTTGAATGCAAATCAAGACGGAGTTGGAATTTCTTTAAAATTTTAGTTATGTTAGCACGCGATTTTTTTAACATTGTTTTGCTGGGCGCACCCGGCTCAGGAAAAGGAACACAAGCAAATCTGTTGAAGCAGAGATACCATTTAGAGCATGTCTCTACCGGCGATCTGTACAGAAAAGAGATTGCCTCAGGTTCACCTCTTGGCATAATGGCGAAACAAATTATTGACAAGGGAGATCTTTGCCCGGATGAACTTACCTTAGACCTGTTCTATAAATTCTGCTCATCGTTCAAAAATACACGCGGATTCCTTTTAGACGGAGTTCCGAGAACACTAATGCAAGCCCAAATGATGGAAGGAACAGGATACTCGCATGTTATCCCCATTACGTTGGCAATATATATTAAAGTAGGTGAAAATGAAATAGTTGACAGGCTTGCTAAAAGAGCAATATTGCTTAAACGAACCGATGATACGCCCGAAATAATTCGGCAACGCTTTATAAATTATGAAACACAAACCAAACCGCTTATTGCTCATTACTGCGCTCAAAACAAACTTATTAAGGTAAATGGAATGCAATCTGTAGAAGAGGTATTTTCAGATATTTGTAAAAATATTGATGTATATTAATCCTCCTATTCTTTTAAATGAGTTCTTAAACAAAATTATGAAAAACATCAAATTCGTCTGGTTTTTTACTACTGCGCTCTTATTATATAGTTGCAGCACAAAATATGAAATCCCGTCATTAAAACCAAACAGCTACTATGCTACTCAAATTAATCAGCAATATTATATCATTTTAGTTGACACAATCATTAAAATTCAAGGCACAAAAAAAACTAAAGCTGTAAATCCAAGCCCTGAAATTTCAAATCCTAAAACTCATACCTCACACCTTAGATCAACGGCATATCTAATTGATAATAATGAATTTACAAAGCCTCAATTGTTTCATGTGGTTTATAAAAAAAGGAAAACGAGTGCTTTTTTAAATGAAAAAAATGCTTCATTTTCAAATAGTTTTATCATTTATGAACCTCCAGCCATAACAGAATTTCCAAAACGTTTTTTAGATTCTCTTTTTACGGTAACTATTCATAAAGATGTTGTTTATGCACAGGCAGAGGGTTTTTGGGATCATAGTTTCAAAACCGAAGATGAAATAGGCAGAGCATTGCTGGCAGGGCTACCGGCAACTTTTAGGGGAAAGAAATTAAGCTTAAAAATGGATATTTACACACCTCAACATGCAGGAAATATTCAACGACCTTTGTTGGTGATGATTCATGGAGGAGCGTTCTATGTGGGCGACAAATCTCAAAAAGCAATTGTGGAGGCGTGTCAATATTTTACTTCATTGGGCTATACCACAGCATCTATCAACTACCGGCTTGGTTTTCTCCCCACTCAAACTTCTATTGAGCGCGCAGCATACAAAGCACTGCAGGATGCCCATGCAGCACTGCGTTTTTTAGTTTTTAATGCTAACAAATATAAAATTGAACCTGACTATATTTTTGTGGGAGGTTCCAGTGCCGGCGGGATTACTGCACTTAATCTTGCTTTTATGCAAAACCAAAACCGCCCTGAAAGTTCTTATAAGTCTTTTATAAACAATGATTTAGGAAATATTGAGTCGGTGGGAAAGCATAACAACTTAACATTTCAAATTAAATCAATTGTTAACCTCTGGGGGGCAATTGAGGACCTGAATCTGTTGAAAAACAATAATGTATCGGTGCTGTCGTACCACAGCATAGGAGACCCTGTTGTGCCCTATTATTACGATTATCCTATGCAAAGTATTGTGAAAAAACTTGCGCCTACTTTTTTCTCCAAAATGTATGGTTCAAAACCTGTGCACAACAAACTGAACGAGTTGGGATACCGCCAGAAGTTGGTTACAGAATTTGCTGAAACACACAATTTATGGGAAAATAAAGAAGGAGTAAATGATACTTTCTACAAGATTATCAACGATATGAAACTTTTCTTTTACGAAGATTTAGTGCCTGAACCTGTAGCACTTGAATATGATGCTGCACAGGGTCAGCGATATTATATTTCAAATACAAAAAATGTTGATTTAATTACTTGGCAATGCGATGGCGGTTTTATTATTAATAATAATGAAAGTGAAATATTTGTGATTTGGCGAGCCGATGCTGTAGAAAAAAAACTAATTACTTCCGGCATCTATAGGAATGGTGCGGCTTTTAAAACCGAACTGAAAAAATGAAAGCATCTCAAATTCTGCTTTTCATCATCTCCCTTATAGCTTGTTTAGCACTTATTGCCTTTCTATTTCCTTCCAATGGAATTGCGCTGTTTAAGAAAACATTACGCTTCCCAGCTCTCTCGGAAATACTAACACACAGCGCTGCTTTTGAAGAAGACCCTGAAGAAATTTTAAAACAGTGGGATATTAATGCTTTGATTGATAAAAAAGACACTATACTTACTCACAATCCGGAAACCAAAAAAGAAGATACTCTAAAATATCTTGAAACAGTGTTTCAAATGATGGAATCAACATTTGAGTTTCCGTATGGCGATTTCTCATATTTCGACAGTTTCTTTGAAAAAGCAGAAGCAGCAAGAGCAGAGCATAAAATTGTAAGAGTTTTATATTATGGAGATTCACAAATTGAACTGGATAGATTCAGCAATAATATCCGGCAGTTTTTTCAACAAAAATTTGGCGGCGGCGGACCTGGCATGGTTCCTTTTCACCAAACTATTCCTACAGGAGCTTTAAATCAAAGTTATTCAGGAAATTACACACTCTTCTCTCTTTGGGGAGAAGTACGCAGAAATAAAGAAGGCGATTATGGACCTTTGGCAAAAATGTACAGAATTAACGGAACGGCAGATTTTACCGCAAGTATAGTAAATAGAAAGGGCAAAGTGGATAGAAGAGACAGTTATTCAAATATTTCATTGCTAATTAATAATTTGGACTCAAATTTCAACGCTACGCTTACCGACCCTGTGCATCAGGCGCAATATCCCCTACAAACCGACTCGCTAGGGATACAACTACTTAATTTTCAATCGAATTTTGCAACTCAAAAGTTTTCTATCTCCATGCGTGGAAATGCAAATATCTATGGGGTTCTCATTGATGATGGTTTTGGGGTTGCGGTTGACAATATTGCCATGCGCGGTGCAAGCGGGCTCCATTTCACTTCCATGCAAGATTCATTGATACGTTTAACCTTTCAGATGTTGAATGTAGGGATGTTTGTTTTGCAGTTTGGCGGCAATGCGGTACCGGGCTTATACGGAGAAAAAAGTGTGGATGTGTATGTTGCCAATATCATTACACAGATAGAGTATTTACAGCGGGTTGCACCAAATATTCCCATTTTGTTTATTGGTCCGTCTGATATGCTCTCTATTGTTGACGGCGAATTGAAAACCTACAAACATCTCCCCTATTTGGTAGAAAAACTCAGCACAGAAATTCCAAAATCAGGAGCAGCTTTTTGGAATATGTATCATGTTATGGGTGGTGCCAATTCTATGCGGTCATGGGTAAAAAAAGGGTGGGCAGGAAACGACTACGTACACTTTACCACCAAAGGTGCGCAAGAGATTGCCAATGTGCTAACTCAAACATTTGAAGCCATGTATGAGCGTTATAGACTATTTTAATGTCTCTAATTCACTTTTGGCACTTTCAAGTTCGCCTTGCTTTTTGGAGAGTTCTACCTCTTTCTCTTTAATTTTATTGGATAGATTGGTGTAATCTTTTTTCATTTTTTCCAAATCCGCGGTTAGTGAACTACACTCTTTTTCAAGAGTAGTTGTTGTTTTTGTCAGTTGTGTAATTTTCTGTTGCTTTTCATACTCTTTAAGGTATTCATTCACAAAATAGTTTAAGAAATCTTTCATCTTTTGAGTTACGTCCGGATCATCAACAGGGCTAATAAAATTTTCATTTCCTTTAGAAACTAACAGATTTATAGTAATGAATTGCGATTGCTTTGTGCCCCTATCAATAGAGGTATAAATATCGTATTTAACAAACCCGAAATCGTTAAATACTTGCGATTCATAAACTCTAAACCCTTTTGAATTAGAGCCTTTCAATCCGGCTACTTTTTCAAAACGAAACTGAAGGGCACGTTCAATATAATCAACTTCGTATCCGGCAATGGTAATAGAAACCCCGGGGACCTTTACTTTATTAATTTCCAGTTGAGTTGATTGTGCTGTTTGCGCATAAACGGCAAACCCTGAAAACATAAGAATTAAAAAAAAGATTTTTTTCATAAATTAAAATTTTGGTTAATAATGAGAGTTTATTAAAATAACAATTTATTGAGTGGCAAAGATATATTTTATATTTTATTGATAGTAAGCATTAATATAAAATCATTTAACCATCCACAGAATCTTAGAAATCAGAATATCAATTCCTTTTGTATTATATCCTCCTTTGGGAAGGATAATATCGGCAAATTTTTTGGAAGGCTCTATAAAGGTTTCGTGCATCGGTTTTACATATTTTTCGTAGTGCTGAATTGATTTATCTAGTCCTCTACCTCTCTCATTTACATCGCGTTGAATAATTCTAATAATACGCTCATCGGCTTCTGTATCTACATAAACTTTTAAATCAATCATGTTACGAAGCTCAGGATCAGTAAAAATTAAGATGCCTTCAATAATAATGACCTTTCCTGGCTGGATAGGAATGGTATCTTTTTGCCTCTTACAAGTAATGTACGAATAAGTAGGCATTTCAATCATTTTTCCAATTCTTAGTTCCTGAAGATGTTGAATAAGTAAAGGGAACTCTATAGAATCGGGATGGTCGAAATTAATCTGTTCACGCTCTTCCTGTGTAAGAATGTCATTGTCTTTGTAATAAGCGTCTTGTGACAGAATACGCACACTTTCATTGGAAAAGCATTTTACAATTTTTTTTACTACTGATGTTTTTCCAGAGCCGGAGCCGCCTGCAATGCCAATAATATACATAACTTGCTTACTTTATATGGCAGCGAAAATAGAAAAAAGTTTTGAAATTAATACGATTCTATAAGTTTTTTGAGCAAGTCATTATAACTTCATTTCCAAATCTTCATCCACGCTTTTTATTGCCGCAATTCCAAAATTCTCAACAAGTACTTTTAGTACATTGGGCGAAAGAAACGCAGGCAGTGTACTTCCCAAATGGATGTTTTTAACGCCTAAAGACAGAAGTGCCAGCAAAACAATCACCGCTTTTTGCTCATACCACCCAATATTATAGGCAATCGGCAAATCGTTCACATCGTTTAATCCAAATATCTCTTTCAGTTTCAACGCTATAACTACCAACGAATAACTGTCGTTGCACTGTCCGGCATCCAGTACTCTCGGTATTCCACCGATATTACCTAGAGGTAGTTTGTTGTAGCGATATTTTGCACAACCAGCCGTAAGGATAACAGTATCGTTCGGCAATTTTTCAGCAAATTGGGTGTAATATTCTCTGTTTTTCATACGTCCGTCGCAACCTGCCATAACGAAGAATTTACGGATAGCACCTGATTTTACAGCATCTACTACTTTATCTGCCAAAGCAAACACTTGATTGTGAGCGAAACCGCCAACTATTTCGCCTTTCTCAATTTCTACCGGAGGGTTACAATTTTTAGCATGACCTATAATTTGTGAAAAATCTTTGGCTTTTCCGTTTACACTGTCACCGAAATGTGTAAACCCCGGAAACCCTGCCGAACCTGTAGTATAAACTCTGTTTGCATAGCTTGCATTGGGTCGCGGTGGAACAAGACAGTTGGTTGTAAACAATATAGGCCCATTAAATGTTTCAAACTCTTCGGTTTGTTTCCACCAAGCATTACCGTAATTTCCCACAAAATGTGTATATTTTTTGAATGCAGGATAATAGTGCGCCGGCAACATCTCACCATGTGTGTAAACATCAACGCCGGTTCCTTCCGTTTGCTCTAATAAATCGTGGATATCCCGAAGATCGTGTCCAGAAATTAAAATACCGGGGTTATTTCGCACTCCAATATTAACTTTTGTAATTTCCGGATTCCCGAATGTTGTAGTATTTGCTTTGTCTAACAGTGCCATTACTTTAACGCCCATACTTCCGCATTTTAACGCCAAATCTGTGAGTTCTTCGGTAGAAAGATTGTCGTTTTTTGTGGCAACCAGCCCTTCTTGCATAAAAGCGTAAATTTCTGGAGCTTCAAAACCCAAATTCGCAGCATGTTCGGCGTATGCAGCCAGCCCTTTAATGCCGTAGGTAAGCAGTGCACGCAAAGAGCGGATATCCTCATTTTCAGTAGAAAGCACCCCAACATATTTCGCCCTCTCTTCCATCTCTTCAAGCGATTTGCCTTTCCATATTAAGCAGTCGCAATCGCTTAAAATTTCCGTGTCGCGCATTTCAGCCAGCCTGTTTTTTAGCTTTTCCAGAATCTGAAACGCTTCTTCAATTTTCTTCACGAAGCGTTGCTTATCGAAATTCACATTGGTAATGGTCATAAAAAGACCTTCAGTAATAAATTTGTTTACTTCAGGATATTCAATCTCTTTTTCGCGTAAACGAATTGCCAATTTAGATAATCCTTTAATAAGATAGATGAGCAAATCCTGCAGATTAGCCACATCTTCGGTTTTTCCGCAAACACCTTTTACGGTACAGCCCTTACCACCGGCTGTCTCTTGACATTGATAACAAAACATAATTACAATTTTTAATTAAACAAAAGATTTAAACTTCACCTTGAAATTTTATGCAAAAATAAAAGGAATACCTCAAATATTATGTAACAATTGTGACAGAATAGATAAAATAAAAGCTATTTATGAAAATTTAAAATAAATAGAGTTGAGTAAAATTATTTGCTAATTTCGCAAACTTTATAAAGTTATATTGAAATAATTAGTTAAAATCAATAATATGAGCAACTTCTCTCACCTTCACGTACACACGGAGTACTCCATTTTGGACGGGCTTGCCAAAATTAAAAAACTGATCCAAAAAGCATACAACGACGGGCAACGCGCTATGGCAATTACTGA
>Ga0123353_10001734_pt1 | contig 26765 bp, 30 predicted proteins | sample TergutLab28metaG_3_FD_92763 | JGI IMG/M metagenome (GOLD analysis project Ga0123353, IMG submission 92763) | Labiotermes labralis P3 segment gut microbial communities from Petit-Saut dam, French Guiana - Lab288 P3 | ecosystem: Host-associated > Arthropoda: Insects > Digestive system > Gut ...
CGCTGAACAATTCCTGAGCGTTCTGGCATCGCAGGTGCGGGTTTCAAACCCGCCCAAAACATAGCCTGACACATGGTCTGCAAGCCGACGAACGGACATGGACGTGTTTGAAACCCGCACCTGTGATGCCCGGATGGAATAAATCAGCGTTTCCATAAGTGTTTTCATTATTTACCAGCGTTCGTCCGCGCTCGTGCCTAGAAGCGGTCGCAGGCGAATAGCAATCGCCTCACGCGCACGAAAAATCCGCGACCGCACCGTACCGATCGGGCAGTCCATAGCACTGGCAATATCTTCATAACTAAGCCCTTCCAGTTCGCGCAGGGTGATGGCTTCACGCAATTCGTCAGGCAAGCCCGTCATAGCCTCGTCTACCGTCAGTGCAATCTGGCGCGTCATCAACTGCCGCTCTGGCGTATCGAAATCACGCAGACGCTCCGCTCCTTCGATACCTTCCATTTCGCCAGAGTCCGTGCCGGACAACGTCGATACCCGGCGAATCTGGACAGCAAGATGGTTTTTCGCAGTATTGACGCCGATCCGATAAAGCCAAGTGTAGAAAGCACTTTCCCCGCGAAACGATCCTAAAGCGCGATACGCTTTAATGAATGTTTCCTGAGCCAGATCCTCGACTTCGGCAGGGTCGCGCACCAAGCGCGCAAGCAGGCGATGGAGTTTGCGTTGGTATTTCGACACCAATAAACCAAACGCCTGCTTGTCCCCACTTTGAACGCGCTCTACCAATTGTTGATCGATCTCACGATCACTCATTTAGTGTCCGTATCCTGATTTTTTATCGAAAACAAGCATAGTATAAGCGAGTCAGCCGCTTACAAAACCCATGTCCGCATAGACAGCAAGGTTATGGGTTGGTTCAATACAAATGCTACGGGGTTGAAAAATAACGCCCCCATCGCATGTTATATTACGTTCCCTTGATTTTTTCTTGGCACCTCATCGTGACAAGTCAACATCAGTATGACGTTCTGATCCTTGGCAGCGGCGCAGCGGGCCTGGCGATAGCCCTTTCGCTTGCCGACCACCTGAAGGTTGCACTCGTCACCAAGCGTGCGCTTGCCGATAGCGCAAGCGCCCTGGCACAGGGCGGCATCGCCGCAGTACTCGACATTACCGACAGTATCGAAGCCCATATCCACGACACGTTCGATGCTGGAGCCGGTCTCTGCGACCCGGATGCCACCCGTTACACGGTTGAACACAGCCGTGAAGCCATCGACTGGCTCATCAGACGCGGCGTGCCCTTCACCCGCGAGGAGGATACGGAACTCGGGTTTCATCTTACCCGCGAGGGCGGACACTCCCATCGGCGCATCATTCACGCAGCCGACGCCACCGGTGCGGCGGTACAGACGACCCTGAGCGAGGCGGTGCTCGCGCATCCGAACATCGACATCCACGAATATCACATCGCCATTGACCTCATCTCCGGCGAACGGATCGGCCAACCCGAACTCGGCTGCGTCGGCGCCTACGTGCTTGACATCAAAAATGACTACGTCATCTCCTTCGCCGCACGCAGCACGGTATTGGCCACCGGCGGCGCTGGCAAGGTCTATCTCTACACCACCAATCCGGATATTGCCACCGGCGATGGCATAGCAATGGCCTGGCGGGCAGGCTGCCGGGTGCGCAACATGGAGTTCATCCAGTTCCACCCCACCTGCCTCTACCACCCGCAAGCCAAGTCCTTCCTGATTTCGGAAGCGGTGCGCGGCGAAGGCGGCCTGCTGAAGCTACCCAACGGGAAACGTTTCATGCCCGCACACGACGCGCGCGCCGAACTCGCCCCACGAGACATCGTTGCCCGCGCCATCGATTTCGAGATGAAAAAGCACGGCATCGACTGCGTGTACCTCGACATCAGCCACAAACCGGCGGACTGGTTACGCGTCCACTTTCCAAATATTCACGCGCACTGCCTGGAACTAGGCATTGACATCACACAGGAACCCATTCCGGTCGTACCGGCGGCGCATTATTCCTGCGGCGGCGTCATCACCGATCTGGCCGCGCGTACCGATATTCCCAACCTCTACGCGGTTGGGGAAACAGCGGGAACCGGCCTGCACGGCGCGAACCGGCTGGCGTCGAACTCCCTGCTCGAATGCCTGGTTTTCGGCGAGGCGGCGGCACGGGACATCCTCACCCGCCCGTCTGCCCCGATCCCCTCCCTGCCCACCTGGGACGAAAGCCGCGTAACCGATGCCGACGAGGAAGTCGTCATCGCGCATAACTGGGCAGAACTGCGCCAGGCGATGTGGGATTACGTTGGCATCGTGCGTACCAACAAGCGACTCCAGCGCGCCCGGCACCGCATCCGGCTGCTGGCGCGAGAAATCGACGAGTTCTACTCGAACTTCCGCGTTTCCAACGACCTCATCGAATTACGCAACCTCGTCGTCACCGCCGGATTGATCGTGCACTGCGCGTTGCTCCGCCGCGAAAGCCGGGGGCTGCACTATTCGCATGACTATCCAGGCACCTTGCCGCGCGCCCGTAACACCGTACTGCGCCCGCCGCGATTCAAATCACGTCCACCGGGCTGAGCGTATCCGGGCTGGAGCACAGGGCCCGGTGGCGCAACCAGGTGCGCAAACACCGCCATTGAGCCTTCCCGCCACAATCCTCAATGACCTCATGCGCAACCAGCATCAGGCGCAAACGCCTGTGGCGCCCGTCCTGCGCTGTCCAGGCCAACGTACACCACAACACGGTAGGAAACAGCACCGCGTCAGGCAACACCCTGGCCCACGCATCATGATTGCCGCCTTCCCGGCATATCTGCAAGGCGCCATCGGCTGCCAGCACGAGCGACAGCCCGCGTTTGTGCGCCTGCCCTCGCACCGCCAGGATGGCGGAAATGAGCAACAGCAACACGAGCGGCAGCATCACCGTGAACGGCAAATTCACGAAGAAAAGCGCCACAACTCCAGCAAAATGGGCAACGAGAGCCACCGCCAACAGCATCGGACTTGGCCTGAGCCGTATCGTGAGCGGATGCAACCCGTCCGGCATCGGAATTTTTAGACGCGGCGGAACACCAAAGTTCCGTTCGTACCGCCAAAACCGAAGTTGTTCTTCATGGCTATGTCGATCTTCATCTCGCGCGCGGTATTGGCGCAATAATCAAGATCACATTCCGGATCCTGGTTGAAGATGTTGATCGTCGGCGGGGCAATCTGATGGTAAATGGCGAGCACGGTGAACACAGACTCGAGCCCACCCGCGCCACCAAGCAAATGCCCGGTCATCGACTTGGTGGAACTGATCACCAGCTTGGCGGCGTTATCCATCCCAAAAGCAAGCTTGATCGCATCGGTTTCGTTCTTGTCGCCCAGGGGCGTTGACGTGCCATGCGCGTTCAGGTATTGCACCTGATCGGGGCCGACCCCGGCATCCTTGAGCGCGTTGATCATGCTGCGCCGTGGCCCGTCGGTATCCGGTGCGGTAATATGGAAAGCGTCGGCGCTCATGCCAAAACCGATTACCTCCGCATATATTTTTGCCCCGCGCCGCTTGGCATGCTCGTACTCTTCGAGCACCACCACGCCGGAACCTTCTCCGATCACGAAACCGTCACGGCCACTATCCCAGGGGCGGCTGGCGGTAGCGGGATCATCGTTACGGGTTGAAAGCGCCTTTGCCGAACCGAACCCCCCGAGCGCCAAGTGCGTTATCGTGGATTCCGCCCCGCCGCAGATCATGACGTCGGCGTCGCCATAGACAATCGTCCGCGCGCCGAAACCTATGGTGTGCAGCCCCGTTGTGCACGCCGTCACCATGGCAAGATTCGGCCCCTTCAGGCCAAACATGATCGACAGGTTCCCGGCAATCATGTTGATGATGGAGCCAGGAACGAAAAACGGCGAAACCTTGCGCGGCCCCCCGGCGAGATAATCGCTGTACGCCACTTCGATAGCTGGCAAACCACCTATGCCCGAACCGATGTTCAAGCCGATGCGCTCAGCATTGGCTTCGGTGACTTCGATGCCGGAATCACGAAACGCCTGGATACCCGCCGCAATGCCGTAATGGACGAAGGTATCCATCCGGCGCGCATCCTTCGGCGCTATCCAGTCAGCCGCGTTGAAATCCTTGACCTCACCAGCCACACGGCAGGCAAACGTGCTTGTATCGAAACGGGTAACCAGGCAGACCCCGCTCTCGCCAGCAAGCGCATTTTCCCAGGCATCGGAAACCGTATTCCCCAATGGAGAGATGACACCCAGACCAGTAACGACGACTCTGCGACGCGACACGAGACGCTCCGAAAAAAAACTGCGGAGAAAACAGGAAACCCACTCAGCAGTTGCAGCAAGCAACCGCTGAAGGGCCAGGAACGTGATGGAAATTACTTCTTGAGGTGGGCGTTGACGTAGTCGATCGCCTGCTGAACGGTAGTGATCTTTTCAGCTTCCTCATCCGGAATTTCGCACTCGAATTCCTCTTCCAAAGCCATAACCAGTTCCACGGTATCCAGCGAATCCGCGCCCAGATCATCTACGAACGAAGCTTCGTTTTTGATTTCCGCCTCGGCGACGCCGAGTTGCTCGGCAACGATCTTCCTGACGCGTTGTTCGATATCGCTCATGAACCAACTCCTTACCATATAGGTGTGAATAACCTTTTTAGTTTACCAGAAAGGCGGGATTGCAACACTGCCGCAAAATTCATGGCATGTACATGCCGCCGTTGACATGCAGGGTCGTCCCTGTGATGTATGCCGCTGCCGGCGAAGCGAGAAACGCTACCGCACAAGCGATTTCTTCGGGCTTACCAAGACGGCCCAACGTGATGTTGCTCAAAAGGGAGTCACGCACCTCTTGTGGCAATCCCTGGGTCATCAGAGTGTCGATGAAACCCGGCGCCACGCAATTGACGGTGATGTTACGGCTGCCAAGTTCCCGTGCGAGCGAACGGCTCATCCCAGCCACGCCGGCCTTGGACGCAGCGTAATTGGCCTGTCCCGGATTGCCGGTGCAGGCAACCACCGAAGTGATATTGATGATGCGGCCCGTACGCGCCTTAATCATGCCGCGCATCACCAGGCACGACATCCGGAACACTGCCTTGAGATTAACATCGATAACAGAGTCCCACTCCTCGTCTTTCATGCGCATGGAAAGGTTGTCAGAGGTAATGCCCGCGTTGTTGACCAGGATGCCGACCGTGCCGAATTCTTTTTCAATTTCAGCAACAAGTTGTTCGCAGGCCAAGCCGTCGGTGACATCAAGCACTTTGCCCACGCCCTTCATCCCGGCAGCCGAAAACGCCTGTGTCAATTCTGCCGCAGTTTCATCCGAAATTGCCGTGCCGACCACGGTTGCCCCCTGGCGCCCGAGCTCAAACGCCACCGCACGGCCAATGCCGCGCATCGCGCCCGTCACCAATGCAAGTTGCCCTTCGAGTGAGTAGCACATACTCATTCCGTCCTCATTTCCATCAACATCTGTTCCAAGCTCATTGCGTCATGCAACGAGCCCCCTTGCACATCCTTGCTGATCCGCCGTGTCATGGCGGCCAGTACCTTGCCGGGGCCGCATTCGATGACGCGGGTCAGCCCGCGCGTTGCCATCGCCGTCACAGATTCGATCCAACGCACCGGCGAAGACGCCTGCCGCACAAGCGCGTCACGTATTTTCTCGGGATCGTCCTGGACGGCGACATCGACATTGTTAAGTACGTTGATTTCCGGCCTTACGATTTTTACCGTCGCCAGTTGCTCGCGCAAACGCTCCGCCGCCGGTTTCATCAAGGCACAATGGAAAGGCGCAGACACCGGCAGCAGCACCGCGCGCTTTACGCCCTTTGCCGTAGCAATCGTCATGGCCCGCTCCACCGCAGCTTTTGTTCCGGCGACCACAATCTGTCCCGGCGCGTTGAGATTGGCGGCTTCCACCACTTCGCCCTCGGCTGCTTCGGCACAGACCGCGTGCACTTCGTCGATTTCCAGACCCAGGAGCGCCGCCATTGCGCCCTCACCTTCCGGCACGGCCTCCTGCATCGCCTGGGCACGAAACCTCACCAGCGGCACGGCATCGGCAAAGGCCAAAGCGCCCGCCGCCACCAGCGCCGAATATTCCCCCAAACTATGTCCAGCCACCAATGCCGGCTTGGGGCCACCCGCCGCCAGCCAGGCACGGTACACGGCCACGCCGGCGACCAACATCAGGGGTTGCGTATTGACGGTCTGCGCCAGACGCTCAGCCGACCCGGCTGAAGCCATCTGCCACAAATCCTCGCCAAGCGCCTCGGATGCTTCATCGAAAGCCTCGCGAATGACGAATGAGCCACCGTAGCCGTTCATCATACCAACGGATTGCGAACCCTGTCCGGGGAAAACCAGTGAAAAAGCCATCTTATTTTCCGTTGATCCAAAAAAATCAGCGCCTTGGCAGGTCAAAAGTCAATGAGTGCCGCTCCCCAGGCAAACCCCCCGCCGATCCCTACGATCACTGCCCGTTGGCCGTGGCGGATGCGGCCGTCGCTCACCGCGCAATCGAGCGCGATCGGAATAGATGCCGCCGAAGTATTACCATGAAAATCGAGCGTAGTCACGACTTTTTCCATAGGCAACGCAAGACGTTTGGCCGAGGACTGGACGATGCGGATATTGGCTTGGTGCGGAACCAGCCAGTCGATACTGTCCTGTGGCACACCGGCGAGATCGATGACCTCCCGCGCCACCTCGTCCAGCACCCTGACCGCAAACTTGAATACCACCTGCCCATCCATGCGCACAAACGGATCGCCCGTCACCTCCCCCCCGGCAACACTACCAGGAACCCAGAGAACTGAGTGATAGCTGCCATCTGCGTGCAGCGCCGTAGCGCGCACGCCGGGTTCGTTCGAAGCTTCCAGCACCACCGCGCCCGCACCATCGCCGAACAGCACACAGGTACTGCGATCCGCCCAGTCGAGGATGTTTGAGAACACCTCGGCCCCAATGACGAGCACCCGCCGGTGGCTACCTGAGCGGATAAACTTCTCCGCAGTTGCCAGTGCATAAACAAAACCGCTACAGACCGCCTGCACATCAAAAGCTGCGCAGCCGTTCCTGATGCCAAGTCCAGCCTGCACCAGCGTCGCCGTACTCGGAAAGATGAAATCGGGGGTCGATGTCGCAACGATAATGAGGTCAATGTCGTCGGCAACGCAACCGGCAGCCTCGATGGCACGGCGCGCCGCAATCAGTGCCAGTTCGCTCGACTTGCAACCAGGCTCGGCAAAATGGCGGGCACGAATCCCGGTACGGGTCACGATCCATTCATCCGAAGTGTCAATACCGCGTCTGGCCAGATCATCGTTCGTGACCGGATCCCCCGGTAAATAACTGCCCGTCCCAACGATCTTTGCGTAGATCATGCGTCCTCCCCGTTCGGACCCATCATCGTATCCAGCCTATCCCGGAGGCGCTGGATCAGGTCATTGGACACCGCATCGGCGGCCCTGGCAAGCGCCTGTTCAAAAGCAAAAGCGTCGGCCGACCCGTGGCTCTTCAGCACCACGCCATTGCGCAACCCAAGCAACACCGCGCCATTATAATGGCCGGGATTGGCCCGGTTCCTGAACCGCCTGAGCAGCGGCATGGCCACCAGACCCATCAGCATCGTGAGCGGCCCGCGCCTGACTTCCTCACGCAAAAAGGTTCCCAGCATCTTCCCCAGCCCCTCGCTGGTCTTGAGCGCCACGTTACCGGTAAAACCATCACAGACCACGACATCGGTCGTTCCCTTGAAGATGTCATCGCCCTCAATATAACCGTAGTAATTGAGATTGCTCGCCTGCAACAGTTCGCCAGCCCGCCTGGTCAGTTCGTTGCCCTTGATCTCTTCGGTTCCGACATTGAGCAAACCCACTGTCGGGCGCTCATTATGATCGAGCGCCGAAGCCAACATCGCCCCCATGATCCCAAACTCAAACAGGTGTTCGGGAGTGCAATCGACATTGCCCCCCAAATCGAGGGCATAAATATGCCCCTTGATCGTGGGCAACGCGAAACAGATTGCCGGACGGTTGATACCGGGAAGCGTCTTGAGCGCAAAACGGGAAATCATCACCAGCGCACCAGTATTGCCCGCCGACACCGCAGCCTGGGCCTCGCCGTGTTTGACTAGATGAATCGCCTCGCGCATCGAGGAATTTTTCTTGGAACGCACGCTCGCAGGCGGCTCGTCCATACCAACCACCTGGGTAGCATTGTAGATGCGCAACCGCGATTTCAGCCCGGCTGGAGCCTTTTCCACCAGTGGGGACAACTCCTCCTCGCGCCCGACGAGAACCGTCTCAGCATTGGGATGTTTGCTCAAAAAAGCCAACGACCCCGGCACAGTAACAACCGGCCCGTGGTCACCCCCCATGCAATCCACTGCAATGGTGATTTTCATCGCTCCCCCTGCATGACAAACTGGGACGAAAAAAACGGCGAGGGCATCTACGCGCCTGCGCCGATTTTCCGGATATCCGGACGCAAGACTCAGTCGTCTTTGCCTTTTGTCACCTTCCTGCCACGATAAAAACCATTCGGGCTGATGTGATGCCGCAGATGAACCTCTCCCGAGGTCGGCTCAACAGCCAATGCTGGTGCGCTCAGAAAGTCATGAGAGCGATGCATGCCACGCTTGGACGGTGACTTTTTGTTCTGTTGGACAGCCATGAAATACTCCTGAATTATAAAATTCCCTTGCTCCGCAAGTGTACAAGCGTAGCAAAAGGTGATTGACCACATACGCCGCCATTTGTTCCCGCCGCCTCCGGCATCCCGCAATCCGCATGCCTGGGCGCTATCGGCAACGCAAGGATGATTTCATCCTCGACCAGCGACAATATGTTGAACTCGCCACTGCCATCGATCTCAAGCGCATCAACCTCGTCGTTCTCCAGATCGTCCTCGGGCAAATCCTGTCCGGCACGAACCGGCAATAAGGCCGTCTCGATTGCCAAACCCCAATCCAGCCCGCCGAGGCAGCGCTGACAACACAACACCAACCTGCCACGCACAACGAGGCCGAGCCTGGGTTTGCCTTCGGCATCGAGACTGCCGGAAAGCTGCCAGCACACCACGCCTTCGTCAGCGGCGAGTTGATCCGTAAGCCGGTCGAAGCGCGCTACCGGCACTTCGCCTTCAAGCAGACCGCCCCCGGCGGCAAACTTAAAAATGTCAGCGATCCGGCAAACGCCTGTCTCAGCGATGTCTTGTTCGAACATAAGCTGGTAATAGTATTATTCTTTTCCCCCGCTGTCAAAATTCCCCCATCCGCGCCGGTATGAATGCACACGCCCTGCCCTGCCTCATCCTCGCCTCGACATCCATCTATCGCCGCCAGTTGCTCGAACGTTTCGGGCTGCCTTTTGAAACATCCAGCCCGCAAACCGATGAAACCCGCCTGCCCGGTGAGGCGCCCGAACACCTCGCCCAACGGCTGGCGCTCGCCAAGGCGCGCGACATCTCCCGACTACGCCCTGGCGCACTCGTCATCGGCAGCGACCAGACAGCCGCCCTTGGCGTAGAGATTTTCGGCAAACCCGGCGCCATCGAAAACGCGGTTGCCCAACTACAACGTATGAGCGGACAGGAAGTGCTCTTCCATACCGCCGTCGCCCTCATCGACGGGCGCAACGGATTTGAGCAATGCGAAAGCATCCTCACACGGGTGCGTTTCCGCTCGCTTGACGAGTCTGAGATCCGCCGCTACCTCGAACACGAACCGGCGCTCGACTGCGCGGGCAGCGCCAAGTGCGAAGGATTGGGCATCACGCTGCTCGACGCGCTCTCGGGCGACGACCCCACCGCCCTCATCGGATTGCCCCTGATCGCGCTTGCCCGCATGCTCCGCACGGCAGGCGTGGAATTGCCATGAGCGCACCCGGCACGGGCGCGCTCGTGCTCATCCCCACCAGCCTGGGTGATGCCCCCTGGACGGATTTCCTCCCCGCCGCCGCGCAGTCCCGCGCCGCCGATATCCGTCATTTCGTGGTCGAAAACGCCCGCACCGCCCGCGCCCACCTGAAGCGCATCGAATTCCCCGGCACGCTGCGTGACACCGACATCCGTGAATTACCTGCCGAAGGCGGCGACCATGTGCTGGATGCTCTGCTCGCCCCGGCACTCAACGGCGAAAGCGTCGGCCTGATGTCGGACGCCGGCTGCCCGGCTGTCGCCGACCCCGGCGCACGGCTCGTCGCCCGCGCCCATGCCCTTGGCGTGCGCGTTGTCCCACTGGTCGGCCCATCGTCCATCCTGCTCGGCCTGATGGGTTCCGGCCTCAGCGGCCAGAACTTTACCTTCCACGGCTACCTGCCGTCCGCAATGGATGCCCGTGACCGCCGTTTGCGTACGCTTGAAGACGAGTCCCGGCGGCTCACCCGCACGCAAATTTTTATCGAAACGCCCTATCGCAACGAACACTTGTTCGCCGCCCTGCTCCGCGTGTGCCAACCGTCCACTCACCTATGTGTTGCACGCGAACTAGCCACCGCCAACGAATACCTGCGCACCCTCACAATAGCCAACTGGCGCAAAATTCCGCCACCCATGCTTGGCAAACGTCCGGCGCTTTTTTTGCTGCTGGCTGATTCTTCTTAGTGCGCATCGGCCATGGCAAAATCATCGGCAAACACACTCAAATGCGGATAATCACAGGGGCCTTTCGGCCCCCATGCAAGGAAGTTCCACGTTGCGTTACTGCAATTACGGCTTCCGGCGGCGGGTCACGAAGCCAATCATGCCGAAGCCAGCCAGCAGCATGGCGTAGGTTTCCGGTTCGGGAACTGCCATGGCATTCGGCGGAAGAGGCAGAGGGATATTCTGCTTTGTGTTTCCGATGTTATATACATTGATCAGAATATCATTCCAGTCCCATTGCCCGTAATTTTCATATTTACCGTGGGCGTAATCTTCGAAGCCAATGACTGCTCCATTACCGAAAAATGCAACACTTTCCCCATAGAGGTTGTAGGCACCATAGAAAGGTTGCCCCCCTATCCCGATGCTGAAATACTCTATTCCTGTCTTTTCGTTGACCCACTTGAAGACCACTTCAGCAGCACCTTGGCTAAAGTCATACGTATAAAGAGTATTATCGGTGGACATCAGGCAATCAGAGCAGCCCACAATGGTGCCTTTAGTGCCATTCGTACCCACGCTTCTGAAGAGCAGCGCCCAGTCATCGACAAAATTTCCATCTACGTCAAGCGTAGCGATATACAACTGCGTGGTATACACAGAAGAAGAGTTTGAATTATATAGTATCTGAACGCCCTTACTCGGATCCTGGATGTAAAGACCTCCTGGTATCCCTTGTTTCACGTAGTCCTGCGGGTCGAGACCCGCTCCCGGCGCCGCCGCCGCCGGCATGGTACACATGACACCCAGAGCCAGAAGTGAAACGGAAAGCATTTTGTTCATGATCAATTCTCCTTGGGGATGAAACTGTTGTAGTAATTCTACCTACGAGCAAACACTTTACAAGAAGGCAGTACTCGTATCTTGCAATAACCGTGCCTGAACTATACAGTATTGATTATTTAAAACATATCGATATTGGATAAATCAAAATGTAAAGAATATCGACACACATCGAACACTTATTTGATAAAACATTTCGGAAAATACTATGTGACTCACAAAGGAATTCGACTGATTTATTGAGGTAATTACGTATATATGAAAATTTTTATTTGAATGTGTGACAAAATACCGCCTCTCAGATATTCTACCGTCCGTTGGGGCTTGACGGTTCTCAAATTTCCTGAATGTATTTCACCCGTTTCGACCGTGAGCATGAAAAAATATTAAATCAGCAATTAATTACAATATATAGCAACGCGTAATCTTTTATTTAATTATCGGGTTATTAACCCGGCAACCTTTGTTTTCACATTTAATCCATTAAAAATCAACGAATTACATCAAATATTCATCGTCTATTTGATTGCCGGTTTAATAAGCATGGCCTGTCCGTACCGGCAAGAGCCATCTGGCCCAGGCGCTCGGGCACGCCGCTGTGCGCCAGGGGGCCGCGCCTTCCACTCCTGTGCCAGCCTGGGCTCCTCCCTGAACGCCGCACAGACCACGGGAGCCTGCGAACGAAAGGGGATTATTGAAGTTTCGCTGACAGTCAGAGGCCGGTTACCGAAGGTGCCGGGGAATTTTTGAACATCCTGCTAAAGACGTAATCAGTCGCAAACCCATACCATTACTGGCGTTTCCGTCCTTTTGGCGACCGGGCCGATAATTCTTACGTCATGACTTCCTCAGCAGAAACCACAATACCCATCTGCTGATTCTCCTTTAGACATACAAACGTCTTTTGCCACGAATCACGGATATCACGCATGGGAAACCACACGGACGTGTGAAGTGTTGAAGGTGAATGTAGTAACGGAGTTGGTAGAATTCACGACTTTTCGTTAAGGAGTGATTGGGGTGGAACAAGTAACTGTCAGACAAGTGATAGATGCCGAAAACGGGTTGATTGACGACTATGCAGTTGTTGAAAGAGTGATAAGAATGTTACATGGTAAGGCGCAGGATCATGCCAAATCTTTCTGGCTTTTTGGGATACTCGCCGCTGCTATCTGGTTCTTCTTTAGTTTATGGTGGGCGTCAATACCCCCAATTTTTCTCGCAGCGTTGTCCGCCAGACAAAGCATCTCATGCACGCTTATATGGGGAAAGATTGCGAAAATTTATGGGTATTCTGTAGATGAGGTACAGTCTACCTTGGCAACCGTCCGAGCGAGGTCGTCTTATAATAGGTGGTTTTTTTGGAAATAAAGGCGCCTCGAAAAACTCCCTTGTTTCGTGGGGTCAGAAAAATTTCCCTTTGATTTCATTGGAAAAACTTCTGCTCTTTTAGCGAAACTCGGTGTTTTCCGAGGTACCCAGAAGGTTGTACTCAATGTGCTGGACAAGTTGGCGTTCCGAGTGGATCGAATAGAGCGTCTGGATCAGGCTTGCACGCAGCAGCCGCTCCCGGGGGATGCCCGGACGACCATTGCGCGCATAGAGTTTGTCAAAGGTTTCGTGCATCGAACCCAGAATGCCATCGACCAAAAGGCGCAGCTTGGCGCAATGGATAGTTTGCCGCTATCCGCTCTTCCAGCGTCCAGTAGCTGAATAGCGTGTCCTGCGTTGTGTCGGGCCTTCTCATCTTCTTTCGCCTACTTGGGCATCAGGTTTTAATTATACCATAAGCATTTCCTGAATAGGGTTTCTGAGCATCCTGCCAGCCGGTTTGGCCTTTACAGCCCGGGCGTGTCCTCCTGCTCCGTGTTCTCCCCTGGAAACAACAGAGAAAAAACGTCCTCCAGCTTTTCGTGAACGTCCTGCACAGCAGCGCCGAGTTTTTCCTGGTGAGACGGTTCCTCTTCGAAAGCCTTGGGCACGCTGCCCACCAAGCCGCGCATCTTCTTTTCGGATTCGTCAATACGAGCCTTCCATTTTTCGCGGTACATCGCATCGGGTGTACCCAGCAACTCTTGCATGCCATGCTTGTATTGATGGATGAACGAGTTTAGCGCCCGGTCGAGCCTGCGCATGTTATTCCGGGCATCAGGGTTGGTTTTTACGGTTTCCATGAATCTGTTGCCAAAATCGGCCAATTCCCCGTCGGGACTCATCTGCTCCACAGCCTTGTCGACGGAAATGCCTTTGTCATGTGCGATGGCTTCAATCTGTTTCCCGATCCCTTCGAAGCTGCTCGTTTGCCATAGCCACTTCAGCTTTTGCCGATAATCATCCACCGCACGCTCAGTCCGCGTGACGCGGTAATCCGAGCAGACCCGCATCAGCAGGCCATATTCATTTCTCTCATTGCCCTTCAGCCGTGCGGTCAACTCATGCGTCGGCACAGGCGAAATATGCCCTGCAAAATTCAGTCCATCATATGCTAATAGGGTAGAAACGTCCATGTTGGCCGGGGTAGCCTTCCCCTGCAGTACCGCGTTCAACTGCGCCAGATCCTGCGAGTTTATGCGGGGTTTCCCATCGGAACGGGCCAAAATGTTGTCTACTGCGCTGCCAAGCGCGGCAGCCACAAGAAGTTTCTCATCCTCGGCCTTATCGAAATCGGATCCGGCATGCGATGCCAAAGTGTCCTTGACGGTTTGTTTTTTGTCAGCCATAGCTCCACCTTTTGGTTGTGAAAAGGCATTTGCCACACAGGTAATGTGGCAAACATCTATTCTTGCAAAAAAAAGGAAGGCTGTATTCGTTTTTTCTCTACTGAACCGCACTATTGACAGACCTGCCCATCGCATTGGCCGCCGCCCCCTGGGTAGGCTGTTGCTGGTTTTTCAGCTTGAGTGACAGGTAAAGCGCCATCAACGCTTCTATTTTTTCCTGCTTCTGCTGGATGCTGTAAGCAATGAAGTTCCGCGCCCCAATCGCACGGAGGTAGTCCACGTAGAGCGCACGCGTGGAGATGACCAACAGGTTTTCCTGCCAAGTCGAATCAGCGAGCCGGCGCTGCGATTCGGTCAAAACCATTTCGAGCGGCGAAATACTGTCGTAATCACCCGTCGGCGGCGATGGCAGCGCCCCAAAGCTGTCCGTGTCCGCCAGCCATTTCTCTGGCGTTTTGCCAGCAGCAGCAGCCTGCACGGCATCCGCATTGGCAGCAGCGACTTGTGCATCGTCATGCTCTACGTTGGGCTGGGCGCCGCCTGGCGGCACGTTGCCGAACAGCACCTGGTGCTGCCCTTTCGTGTTGTCTGTCAAATATGGGTACAGCCCGTCATTCTGTATCTTGAATGTGTCGCAAAAAAACGGGGAAGGATCTGTCCGAAACCCCACGCCCGGCTTGTTATTTGTCAACGCGTTGGGCAGTTGCCCGGGGTTGAACGCTCCTTTGTACAGGGACGCCCGCTCGGGGAAATTCACCGCGCGCTGCCCGCTCGCCGTTGGCCTGGCATAGACAAAGTGCAGGTGAACCTGCGACACCCCCGTCTTGCCTGAAATCCCGATCTGCTGCCCAGCCTTGATCCTGGCGCCGGGCTGTACCTTAGAGTCGAACGAATCGAGGTGGTAATACTCCATGATCGAGCCGTCATCGCGTCGGGCACGGATCGTGTTGCCCGCACCTTTGAGGAACTGGGCAAGGGTCACGGTCGCGTCCGCCGTTGCGTAGACGGGCGCATTCTTGCCGCCCGTCGAAAAATCCAGCCCGTCGTGCGTGTGCGGCACGGGATTGCCACCATGGTTGGCCGCGCCCCCCGGTCGGTTCTTGCCAAAACGGCCCGACACCGGCAGGAAATTACTCACCTGGCCAACCGGGGCGAGCATGCATGCATCGTCAGCCCGCGCCTCTCCCGTCGGCCACAGGCACGCCAGGAACGTCAAAAGGGAGGTTTTCAGGCATCTGTTCACTGGACTCCTGGGGTTACCGCCCTCGACATGGCGTTGCCCGCGTCCTGCCGCGCAGCACCCTCCTGCGCTCTGCGCGCTTCCAGCGCAACGAGCGCTGCCAGCATAGCCTCCTGCTTGTCCAACGCCTCCAGTTTCTTGCCAGCGACGGCCAAACGCAACGCCTCAACCTTCAACAACTCCACCATCACGCCGCGCTCAACCTGTTTAGCCATGGCATTTGACCAATTATCGTACTCGATCGAACCGCCGGCATAACGGTTGACTTCGTTTTGGAAAAGCATCGAAAGCGGCAGGTCAGTGCCGGAATGCGACCCCTCGACGCCGGAATTGAACAACTGGACATCTTTCAGCGCAACGATGGCGGGCGAAACGATGGCGTCCTTGCTACCCTTTGCCATGGCATAGGTAGTAGCCGCAGCATGCGTCCCTGCGCCCTCGGGCACAGGAGAATCTGTCATCCCTACGACATTGTTGATGTAGGCGCTCTTTGCTTTGTACAGGTCTTCAGCGCCCATGGCAGGATTAAAGAGCGTACCGGCGTTCAGGGACGCCCCCGGTAGTGTCCCCACGGCCTTGCACAAACCTGCATCGACCTGGTCTTGCGTACAGAAAGGCTGGTGCGCCTCCACCAGCTTCTCACGGCTTTGGGCGCCGTCCATATACACACCGGGCGCCGCATAGACTTCCGCAGCAATGCGGCCGCGAACCTCGCGGGCCATATCGGCATCGCGTCCGGCAATGACTTTGCGCTGGGCGTAGATCCGGCATGGGTCGACGCCCTGGCCGTATTCAGAGCCATGATTGAGGCGCACAGCCTTCTGGCGAGCGGCCGTCCGAATCACCCCCATCCCGGATGCGATCTGCTGAGACTGCACACGCGAACTGTTGCCTATCTGGTTTGCGGCCACGGCTTTTTGCTTGGTCAGCACGGCAATGGCCGACAGGACACGTTCACTGTGAAACTCCAATTGTGCGGAGAGCACGCCATCTACTGCCATGATCTGCGCAGCAAGAGATTCGGCTACCAACTTGATTTTTGGCGTCACTGTCTCATCGAGGAAGTCCGGGCAGAAATAGGCATAGGCGCTCGATGACGTGATGAGCGCTGTGGCAACGACCGTAGCTTGCAACCGGCGTGTGGCATAAAAACGTATCGAGGTGCGCAAGGCGCACCACAAGAGCCACCCTGCTGACAGGGAGAGGCCAAAAACCATCAAGGTGGTCAACACAGTATCTGCCATCGGCTTGCCTATTTAATTGCACCGGTCGCAGCGTTGGAGCCGGCCGTATTGTGCAGGTTGTCAAGTTCTGACCGCATCGCGTCAGAGGCGGAAATCAGGAGGTTGGCGTAAAGCACGTTTGACCGGTAAAGGTTCTTCAATTCCTCGTATTCCATCCATGCCGAAAGCCCCGCCATCTTTGCCGCCTCGACCGTCAGGCCCCTTTGCGACTGCACGGCCATCGCATCCGACCAGTCTTGCGCGTCTTTGCCACCAAAATATTGGTTTACGCGCAGTTTCAGGAGTTCATTCGGGCTTGTTATCGCGCCATTGGGCATTCGGACGTTTTGGGTATTTTTAGCGTCGATGACCGCGAGACTGTATGCCGCCGCGCTACGCATAGCATCCAGCCTGTTTTGCGAAATCAGGTAATTCTGCCCGTCGGGCGCACTGCCAGCCTTTGGCTGCACGCTTGGGTTGGGGGTACCGACAACGTGTTGGATGTAGGCGGTGCGAGCCGTTGCCTGAAGCGAATCGGCCGGGGCTGGCTCAAATAGCAGAGCGGCATTCACGTCGCCCCCAGGCAAGGCGCTTTCGGTACACAGCCCCTTGTCAGCCTCGGCCTTCGTGCAAAACTTCTGGCGGTGGAGGCTAAGGCGCTGGAGCATTGCCCGGGACACGTCTTTTGCCAGACGGCCGGGTGCGACATCCAGGCTGGCGACCTTCGCGCGGGCACGGGCCGCCAGATCCGCATAGGCTTTTGTCATCGCCTTGTTTTTGTACATCGTCCCGCAGAGGTCGTACCCTTGCCCCAGGCGCGGCGCAAAGCTGGAGACGGCGTTGAGCAATTCGGTATTTTCCTGCTGCGCCTTTGCAGAGGCGAGGGCCATCATGCCCGCTTGACGGTGCGCCTCGGCAACAACGTTACCGCTTATGGCCTCCTGTGCCGTGGCAACTGCAATCGCGCTGATGATCTGTTCAAACTTGTTTTGCATACCGTCGGAAAACGTGGTGCCGAATTGCGAGATGGATTTCGATACAAATTTTTGCAGTCCCTGAAGCCAAAAGTTCATGAGCGCTTCGGCAGGGCCACTGGGGCGAGTAGCCGCCCGTACCCCGCTTACGGCCAGAAAGGTTGCGACGATTGCTACTGCAAGTTTTGTGCGGCTTGACATATTCATCTCATTGCCCCGACAGGAAAGGTTGGCGGCGGTCAACAGCTTGCCCTACGATGGAATGCGCAACCATGGCCCCTGCTGCCGCAAAACTGAAATGGTTGACCTGTGCAGCCACGCAGTCCGCCGACTCGCAGTCGATGCCCGCTTCCGCCCGCGCGTCGATGAGCGAGGCCGCGTAATCGTAGGCGGCAAGCTCCGCCTCCGGCGCAAGCGTTAATTCCATGAAGGCTCCTGCGTAATTGGTATCCCACCCCTGCATACCGTCCGCTGTGAGCTGGCACATCCCCTGCTTGGCCTCGGACACCGTGCAGTAATGCGCGTGGTGGTTTTTCAGCCAGTTGCTCTGAGCCTCTATCCTGGAGCTTACGCGGCCTGCGGCATAGCTCGTCATCAGTTTGCGGTGATCCACGTCGCGCTGTGCCTGCGCCTCGACGTGGATAGCGTTGTGCCGCTGGATAGTGCATCTGGCGGAACTGGGCTGGCCGGTTACCGGGCTGTAGTCAATAGCAACGCGGTAGGCTTTTTCCCCTATCTCAATGGCGTCCATCGCGTTCTTTAGCTGCTGTTTCGCCACCCGCTCGGAATTCCCCATCAGGTTCGCGGAAAGGGCGGTCTGCTTCACGTTGACGGCCCACGCGCTCATCTCCCGCTCAGTCTCTTTCAAGAACTGCACCACACTCGCCCAACTGAACGCCTGAACGGGCAATGGCGCAAAGGCCAGCACGGCAGCCGGCACAAACAAGAATTTCCTTCGCATTTTCAACCCTCTCAGTCAAAAAGGTTTTTCAGCTTATCCAGGTAAGAGTCCCCGCTCGATGCCGGAGCCGTGTTCTGGTTAGGTGCCGTGTTCTGGTTAGGCGTCACGCCGGACGGCGAAAAGCTATTGTAGGGGGCATTCCGCGAGGTTTCATTCAGTTGGGCGCCCAGGTTTTGAAGCGCGGATTGCGTGCTGTTGACACTGTTCTGGAGGTTGTTCACCTGCTGCTGCTGCTGCGCGCATGATTCGCCTCTGCCCAGGCACATATTAAGTTGCCGCTGCGCGTTACTGAGTTGCGTGTTCTGGTTGTATAGCTGGTCTGTAAGGCTGGTCTGCTGGTTGAAGATGTTGTTGACCGAGTTGGAGGACTGGCTGATGCTGTTGCCGAAGTTGCCCGACCCGTTGTCCGTCCCCGCTTCGCCGGTGTTGAAAGTGGCTTGCAGGGCACTGAAACCCGAGCCCAGCGTGTAGGTCTGTTGGGATGGCGGCATATGGAACATGTTGCCCAGTTGCGGGTCGATTTCGCTCATGGCGCCAGAAATGATTCCCCCGTCGACCATGCCATTTACCTGGCCTATCGCAGTGTTGATTGGCTCCGCCACCATGTTGGAGATCTGATCGGCAGCCGTGCAGACCCGCTGCTGGATATATTGTTGAACCGCGTTATGAACCGAACTCATGATCGAAGCAAGGGACGGGATCGCAGGAGACAGATCCCAGAGTTGCGATATGGAGCTAAAACACTGGTTGGAAATATCGAACAGTTTCTCTGTCCGAGGCTGCGGCCAAGCCATCAATTGATGGATTGTTTGCGCTTCCTTCATGCTCTTTTGTAATTTTTCGCAATCTTGTTGCATATTTTCGTCGGATATCAACGCCTGATTTGAAATCAGGATGCTGGTATCGGCAGTGTTGCTGATATTGCTCTGCGGTAGCAACGGGCCGCCAACGCCGAAATAATTCTGTGCCGTAACCATCCCGACTGAACCAACCAGCACACCGCCAATGATGCCGACGAGAACGTTAGGTTTTGTATGCAACATACCTTTCAGCCGGTACCGGAAGTCAGTCATTATCCGTAGCTCCTCATGATTTTCACGATATTGTCCATGGCCTGCGGGGAAAATATCCGCGCCAGTGCCTCGTTCTTTGCCAAGGTGACAAGGCGCTGCCTGACGGTATTCAACGCTACCCCGTCGCCCCCGCTTTCGATCAAGCCCATCAAACGGCTCATGAATGCCGGGTTATGTTGCGCAACATAGCGCAGCAGGTAAATGCAGCGCGATGTCGTCAGATATGCAACCAAATCCATGAAAGGGCCTGCCGCCTGATCAAGTACCGGCAGCCCCCGTTCGACCGCCTGCCCGACGCCGGCCAAAAATACCCGGATATGCATCCCTTCTTCTGGCGTGGCGTTGCCCTCATCGTAATCGGCCGCCCACCTGTCGGCCGCATCCATCCCAAAAAGCGCCGCCAGCAGGCAAGCCGACCCTCTCTGCGCGAAATGCGCCTGCACTGCGAACGCCCTCAAATCAAACTCGCCATGCGTTGCCACCCCGCATCCCTGCCTTGCCTGTGCTGCGACCATTGCCCTTCACTCCCGGCGCCAAAACTCCGCGCAAAAAAATCATTTTTGTGAATAATACCAGAAAATGTGGTGTCACACAATTCTGCACTCCCCGGCGCTTAGCAAGCCCGTCTGGCAGTCGGTGCGCTGATGGCATCGGCCCGGCCCGAGTCCGCGCAGGCTGCGCAAAGGTACTGAAGGTCGAGATAGCCCGTGCGATTTCTGTATAATTATTCTTATATAGACACCTTGAAAAAGGAACGCATTATGAACATCACAGCGGATGATCCAACAAATCGGTATGCGCTTGCGCGCGAGGCCATCGATCGAGAGCGGGCACACCTGGAAACCGAGCGCCTTCAAGAGGAAGAAAGGGAAGTGCCAAGCCATGCGCTTTTGAAATATCTCGATACCCAGATGAACGCCCTGCTCGCTTTATGGGAAAAATTATCCCTTGAAGATACGGCAGCGATGGATTCAATCCTGAACGGGATAGCCATTGCCCAGCTTATCATTCAAACGCCTGAATTCACGAATGTCAAACCACGCACTTTTTATAAATCGGACAATCCAATAATGCGGTTTGTGGTTGCACGCGAAGACATCAATCGTGAACGTGCACGCTTGTCAGTTGAGTCCCTCCAGGAGCAGAAAAAAGAAATGCTGTGCCCTGTACTTATAGAATTTTTTAATGTCCAAATAACTGCTTTGCTTTCATTGTGGACATGCCTCCCTTCTAAAGACACAGCGGCGGTTGATTTAATCTTAAACAGACCAACCGTTACCCGACATGTTATACAAGCGCAGGAACTAGTGAATGACTAACTACGCACCGCTTACCGATGAAGAAATAACTATACTCGCACGGGAATATTACAACCGTTTCGGGGCAGTTACAGAAGAGCAAGAAACGCCGACAATAATGCTCATTGGCGGGCAACCGGGCGCGGGAAAATCATTTGCGGTTAATGCCGTAACGCCAAACTTGTTTCAAAAGGGCGGTGTTATATATATTGACGCTGACGCATTTCATGATGACATCAAAGACTCAAAAAATGAACAATATACGGCTACCGAAACACACACTGATTGCAAGAAAATTGCCATGCTTGTGCGGGATTATGCTTTTGAGAACAAACGAAATATTCTTGAAGAAGGGCTTTTCCGACATCACGACTCATTATCCAGCATTGTCGAACGTGCCCATCAAACAGGCTATAAATGCGAAATTATCGTCATGGCGGTTTCACGCGAACAAAGCCGGCTGAGCGTACTGGAGCGCCGCGAAATTTTCCGCGATACCTACGGATACTTGCGCGACATACCAGAAAACAAACAGGATATGGCATACGAAGGATTCATAGAAAACATTCTGAAAGACGCAAACAAGCTGGACAGGTTGCGTGTAATGAACCGCGCGTGCGAGTTGCTTTACGACAGCGCCGGGGACGGCCTGTACAAGGACATCATCGAAGCGCTGGAAAAAGGCCAGAGACTCACCGATGAACACGTTGCTACCCTTACGCACCAATGGGAGGCATTACAAAATATCTGTGCGGGAAAGGGTATCCCCAGTGACGAACTTACCCGTGTAGACGAAGGCATCATGTTGTTCAGGAGGTATCAGAGTTCGGAGCGGCACCGGCACGGCATGCGTACCCTGGAACAAAACTACCAGGCACTGGCCGCAGATGCGCGCTACGGCAGCCACGCTGAAACCGAACTGAGGAAAGCAGCTTTCTACCGGGGCGTGCTTGAGAAAAAACAGGCTTTCGAAGGCAAAACACCAAACTTACATGGCATTGACACAATCCTTATGGATCGGGAAACGCTATACGGGCTGCCCGATATTGACGAGATCGAGAGCTTGAAACCTGCGCCTTTTGCGCCGACCGTGCTGTCCTCTGAGCAATACTGGCAACAGCGCCATGCGGTCGCACGCGAGGCCGCCAATGCTATGCGGGAAGCATTCTGGGGCGCAAGCGAGAACCTGATCGTCCTTCGCGCACAGATTGAGTCCTGCGCGGCCGAGCGGGGCCTGGAACCAGTAACGGCGCTGGATAACGTCTTCTGTGGCGACGACCCTGCTTTTGCCGATGCCCTGCGCGCCGCACGGGCAACACCAGAAGCGCATGGCAAGGCAGAGATGCTATCCCGCGCCCTGAAGCGCCTCGCGCGGCTGGAAGAAACCGATGCCACCCCGAAAAAACAGTCTCCCAGCCCCACTCCCACCCCATGAAAGCCCGCGTAGTACGAGATACGATTCAACCGCAAGAACCTATGCTTGCTTAGCCAGAGGTAAAAATGACACACCAGAGTGAAAAAATTATGAAAGCGGCCAGCATTGCTGAATATGCCCATGAAGCACAGTTCCGCAAGGGATCAAATATGCCCTATATTATTCACCCAACGGCAGTTGCTAAAATTGTCAGCCAGTATTCAGACAATGAAAATGCAGTGGCAGCAGCTTATTTACATGATGTTTTAGAGGATGTGCCAAGTGACAAATATTCCGAAGCACAAATGGCAATCGATTTTGGCAAACGAATTGTGGAAATTGTTAAAGCTGTATCAGAAAATAAACGAGCCGGTGAACAGGAAAAGCCTTGGGCAAAACGAAAGCAATATTATATTGAGCATTTGATAGCATTAAAGGATGCAGATGCTTTATTAGTTTCTGCGGCTGATAAAATTCACAACTTATCTTCCATGCTTAGCGATTATAAAAACAAGGGAGATAAATTATGGGGTATTTTCAACGCACCCAAAGAGAAACAACTTGCGTACTACAAGGCATTGAATGCAATATTTCAAAATAAAAACATTCCCCAAGAAATGAAACACGACTTCAACCAAAAGGTTGAACAGCTTGAAATAATCATTACAGGTAAAAATTCGGCCATCCGTATTTGAGCATGTTTGAGCCAACGAAGAAAGCCCGTAGGAATGAAATGAACGGCTACCCCGCACGGGATAACCTTTATGCAATACAGAACCCAGTTCTTGCCTGAGCCACAGAGCAATATACCCTTCGATAGTGGAAATTCAAGCCAGCCCTGATCTCAAAAGGATTAAGGTATCTGCCCATCCGCAGGGACGACGGCTTATTAACCCGGCAACCTTTGTTTTCACATTTAATCCATTAAAAATCAACGAATTACATCAAATATTCATCGTCTATTTGCTTGCCGGTTTAATAACAGGATGCTCAAAAACTATTTTTCCAGGTGCCAGAGTCCACAAGACAGGTCAAAATCAGTCCGAAAAGCAGCTTTACAAGGTAGTTTTCGGTCATTTTTGGCCTTGTAGACATGGGTTTCTCCAGTGCTTCAGACTTTTTGAGCATCCTGTTAACAGTCCGTTGCGCGCTAATTCAGATCAATGGCCTATGCCGACAGGCTGTGCACGGCATATGGGCGTTTGCTGCTGGACATCATTGTCAATTTGCATATAAACCTCAAAAAATGCGCTATACGGCAAGCTTGCGGACGCAGCACTTTTTGCTTGCGTGCGCCACAATTTCAACGTCCCGGCACCATACCGCTCAGCACATCAAAAGAAACCCATTCACCCGCCACCGGCCATGCCCCGCACCCTTTATCTCGTCGCCTATGACATCTGCAACCCAAAGCGGCTCGCGCGCGTGTGCCGATACTTCAAGAGTTGGCGCGTGGCCGGACAGAAATCCGTGCCGGAAATCTGGATCACTCCTGCAGAGTTGCAAGCCATTCGCGCCGACCTCGGCCAACTGATCGACCTTGACAGCGACCGCATACAAATCATCGCACTGGATCCGCGTATGACACCCAACTGCCTGGGCCAAGCCGCCACCTTCGGCTCCCACAGCTTCAGCATCACCTGAAAAACATATCAAAACCGGCCAAGGAAGAATTGCCATGACCAGTCTCTTTGTAGATCGCCGCGACGTTCACATGCAGTTCGATGCCGGTGCCCTGATTTTCCGCGAAAACGGCGAGCGCGTAGGCTGCGTGCCGCTGGCACCCATTACGCGCGTCTTTCTGCGCGGCAACGTCACCCTGGAAGCCAGCCTGCTGGGCAAACTCGGGGAAAACGGTGTGGGCGTAGTCATCCTCACCGGACGGTTGGGCAAACCCAGCCTGATGCTGGCCCGCCCCCACAACGACGCATGCCGCCGTGTCGCGCAAACCCGGTTCAGCCTGAATGCGGAGTTATGTCTGCTGTTTGCTCAACAGATCATTCACACCAAGCTACAGCGCCAGTGCGAATGGTTTGAGCAACTGCGCGCCCACCACCTGCACGCCCGCTACGAACTCACCCACGCCATGCATTTGCTGCAAGAACATCAGAAAAAACTGGACAATGCCACCCAGCTTAGCAGCCTGCGCGGCATCGAAGGTTCGGCTGCCAGCGCTTACTTTGCAGGCTTGCGCGCCGTTGTGCCCGACAGCCTGCAATTCAAAGGCCGCAACCGTCGCCCGCCACGCGACCCATTCAACGCCCTGCTCTCCTTGACCTACACCCTGGCCAACGCTGAAGCAGCTATGGCCTTGCATGCTGCAGGGTTCGACCCCTACATCGGCTTTTACCACCAGATCAGCTTTGGCCGAGAATCGCTGGCCTGCGACCTGCTGGAAACTGTGCGTCCACTGGCCGACCGTTTCTGCCTGCAACTGGTCAACAAACAAATACTGACCAAAGTCCATTTCAGCCAAACCAGTTCCGGCTGTCTGCTAGGCAAAGCTGGCCGCGCCCGTTACTACAGTGCCTATGAGGAATACTCCGAACCGCTACGCCGCGCTATCCAGCACAGCGTGGACGAACTGGCGCAAACTATTGCCGCCCTTACCCCGGCCAGCCATCCGGGCGGTAACAACGAACATGACGACACCGCAACCGGTGAGCAATACCCATGACCGACTACATTATCTGTTATGATATTTGTCACCCCAAACGGCTCCTACGCATTCACCGCGTCCTTAGGAGCCGTGCGGTAGCATTGCAGTATTCGGTTTTCCTGTTCAGCGGCACGTCGCTCCAATTGCAGCGCTGCCTGGACGAGCTCGAAAACCTGATGGACAAGCGAAGCGACGACATCCGTGCCTACCCCCTGCCCCAGCGCGGGCTGCGCCTTCGCCTGGGCAGATCTCTGTTGCCCAGCGGCATCCAATGGAGCGGCCTGCCCCTGCCCTGGCAGGATGCCCCTCCATGAACCAAACCGGCCAGCCCGGTAATGCTAAAATAGCATACGCCTTATCTGAAACCACCATAACTGTCATCCAAGGAGACATCTCGATGCCGATCGGAAAACCCTATAAACCAACACGCAAGTTGTTGTCAATGAACGGTTTTTTTGATACTCGCAGATTCAAACCAGCCCTGATTTCAAAGGGATTAAGACATTGGACTTTTGACAGCCACATTTGTAATGTCCGGATTCAAACCAGCCCTGATTTCAAAGGGATTAAGACCCTGGGCCATCGACGGTAGCGACTGCGCGCCACTGATTCAAACCAGCCCTGATTTCAAAGGGATTAAGACCAACCAGCTCAGAAAGTCATCGTGTGTAATTTGATTCAAACCAGCCCTGATTTCAAAGGGATTAAGACGAAGGACGCCCTGCCGATGCATGTCTGTCACTTGGATTCAAACCAGCCCTGATTTCAAAGGGATTAAGACGGCCGGGTGGTGAAAGTGATTAAATCCACTCGATGATTCAAACCAGCCCTGATTTCAAAGGGATTAAGACTTTTACCGTTGGAACTCACACTAGTCGTCACGGGCACGGATTCAAACCAGCCCTGATTTCAAAGGGATTAAGACGCTGCACAACGAGCGAATGACTAATGTCGTACCAGTTGGGATTCAAACCAGCCCTGATTTCAAAGGGATTAAGACCCGCAAAGCGGCCAAGGCGGGAGAGCCGCGCCTGGATTCAAACCAGCCCTGATTTCAAAGGGATTAAGACGCTGCACAACGAGCGAATGACTAATGTCGTACCAGTGATTCAAACCAGCCCTGATTTCAAAGGGATTAAGACTCGCAATCACCATAGTAGCTGCGCATTGCGCGAGGATTCAAACCAGCCCTGATTTCAAAGGGATTAAGACCTCGGTTTGACCGATGAAGCAAATGTCATAACATTGATTCAAACCAGCCCTGATTTCAAAGGGATTAAGACCACCCCTCGGCATACTGCCTAAGCTGCTACTACTGATTCAAACCAGCCCTGATTTCAAAGGGATTAAGACGCCTGTTGGCGACCGCCTGGATATCGCACGTTTTGATTCAAACCAGCCCTGATTTCAAAGGGATTAAGACTAGCACCGTCCAACGTGAGCCTGTATGGAGTGTCGATTCAAACCAGCCCTGATTTCAAAGGGATTAAGACCTATCTAGGGGCTTGACTTTTAATTGACCTAGCGGATTCAAACCAGCCCTGATTTCAAAGGGATTAAGACAGGCAAGGGCTTCTTTCTATCTGCGAAGTATTTTGATTCAAACCAGCCCTGATTTCAAAGGGATTAAGACCCTTACTAAAATCTCTCGTCTAAGGAACCCCTGCATAACCCCAATACTGGATTGCTTCGCTTCGTTTGCAATGACAGTATTGGTTGAATCCATTGACCTTTCTGCTCAGTCATTGCGCGGATCAAAGCGACGAAGCAATCCA